>Ga0172368_10001514_pt1 | contig 31555 bp, 38 predicted proteins | sample Lak11m_FD_114540 | JGI IMG/M metagenome (GOLD analysis project Ga0172368, IMG submission 114540) | Freshwater microbial communities from Kabuno Bay, South-Kivu, Congo - kab_022012_11m | ecosystem: Environmental > Aquatic > Freshwater > Lake | place: Democratic Republic of the Congo: South-Kivu...
CCTCTTAATTGAAGATAGAAACTTTTTATTTCATCTACTGCCTCATTTGTCAGTTTAGGTTTAATTTTTTGTTTTGCGTAAGCAACATATTTTCTCATTAATTTTTGGTCTATTATGTCTCTTATCACTTCTTGCTGATGTTCTTGTAATACGTGAGAGGCAATTGCTTCATCTTGCGCTTTATTTGGCAAGTCTCTTATTACGAATAAGACATCAAATCTTGAAAGTAATGCCGGGGAGATGTCTATTTGTTGTGGAATTGGAGTATGTGGGTCAAATCTTCCTAATTTTGGGTTTCCTGCCGCTAAAACAGTAGTCTCTGCTCTTAGAGAGGCATGGATGTTTGCTTTAGAAACTGTGACTGTATTATGTAAGATTGTTGCTTGTGAAACGAATGAGTGGTTTGGTTCTATGGTGATGTCATAAACCCATTTTTCATCCTCGTTATCTATAATTTCAACCCCGGATACTTTTTCCCATCCAATATTCTGAATGAATTGAGATAAGTATTCTTTGTTATCTTGTTTTTTAACTTTATTAAATAATTCTTTCAAAAACTGAATTGAAAAAGCAAATTTATCTTCTCTTTTTGAATGGTCATAAATAATATTATATTGCCCGTACTTACCAATTTCTTGTATGTTTTCTTCTTTAATAATATTAATTATTTTATCATTGAATTCTAAGGGCATTCTATTTTTTACAAATCTTCTTATTGTCTTTTCATTTAAATAGTTGTTTATTATCAAATTCTTTTCAGGAGTTATAAAACCTATTTCTTTCCCAAAATTATCAATATTTTCATAACTGGTAATTCCTACCCTGTAATAACCTCTATTCTCAGTAATGCTACTTCTAATATTGAATCTTAAAAGTAAATCTTGTATCTGTTCAGCAAGTCTTTTGCTCTTAGTTTTATAACCAATTCTAATTGTTCTGTTTTTGACTGAAGCGTAGCCGTCTCCTTCAAATAATGTTGAGAGCATCAAAGCAACATCTTCTTTTCTTCCTTTCATCGCAAATTGAGGTATTTGTTTGCTTTCTGAGGTGCGCATTATTTCAGGCATGTTTTTCATAATAAATTCAACGAGTTCTCGTGAGGTATATCTATAACACCCTCTTTGTCCATTCTTGTCAATTTTTATCTGTTTATATGGAGTTAAATCGAATTCTAATTTCATAAGTTTTTCAAAATCATCCAATAATCTTTTATCAGAATTCGTAAAGTTTATTCCTATTAGTTTGTCTCTATTTTTCTCTCTTGAGCCTTCCGAGATAAAATAACCCAATATTTTAAATATTTCTTGTCCGTTTTTTTCCGGGACTTTTATATGCTGTTTAGCTCTTTTGTTTATTTCTATAGGTTCAAAAAATTGCTGTTTTCCTTCTATAGGGATGCTTAGGGGTATTGGGATTGCATCTCCAATTTTTATAGAATCTGCTCTTTTTGTTATTATTCTGCCATTTTCTGCTATAAACACGGGGTGTTCAGGTGTTACTTTTATTTCTCGCCCATGAGAAAATTTTACTTTAACGAACTTATCAAATGCTTTATGTTTGCTTATTCTATCTACCTTTGTCTTGCGTATTTTTTTAAAGTCGGTTGTTAATATCTCTATCCCATTATTTGGAAGGATAAGACAATCTTTTCCCTGAATTATTCTATCTTTGTTTTTTTCTAACATCTTTTCAACTAATTCTCCTATTTTTACTTCGCTTCCATCTGCTAATGTTATTAAAGTATCATAATGATAACATTGCTGCTCCATTGCTTCGTGCATCGCGCTTCTATCTTGTTCGTTCATCTTTTCAATTTCATCAATACAAACCATTCCTTTATTAGAAAGAACCATCGCTCCTGCTTCTAAACTCCAACCACGAAGAAATTCGTCCTTTACGACTGCAGCAGTTAATCCTGCAGCAGTGGCTGCTTTTCCTGAAACATATCTTCCTTTTGGTGCTATTAACGAGGTAAATTTGAGCATAACCGATTTTGCTACTCCCGGGTCTCCAACTAATAAAACGTGAATGTCTCCTCTTGTTTGCCCTCCGTCAGATTTTGTTTTCTTTACTCCTCCGAATAACTGCAAAAGAATAGATTCCTTTATTCTCTCAAAACCGTAAACGGATGGGGCAATACTTTGTCCTAACCTTGTGAATATCTTTGGGTCTGCAGCTAACTCTAATATTTGTTTTACATCTTCTTCATTAATGTTTAAATCTTCAAATGATTCTTCCATAGGTATGACATTGTTTGCTTCTATAGCTATATCATATCTTGTTGAAATTGAACCAGTTTTTAATGGGACTGGAACTTCTTTTAGAACTCCGAAGATTTTTACCTTGCTTCCCGGCGTTGTTCTTTCTTCCATTTTAGGGTCCACTAAATCTTCTTTCAAAAAGACATTAATTCTTCTTGGCTGTTCTCCACCATCTAAGGAATCTGGAGATTCTTCTATGACTAATCTCTGAACGTCAACCATTTCTTTAGAGATTATTCTGAATGGGCCTTTCCATCCACAAGTGCATCTACTTGGCTCTCTAAATTTATTATCTATTTGTAAAACTGAAAGAATTGCTCCACAATTTGGGCATTCAAATTTTGCATTTACTACTTGTGGACGGACATCAGAAGCCTGTCTTACTATTCCTTCTATCCATAATAATTGGTCTAAGTGTCTTGCTCTTATTTGTCTTATCCTTACGAATGAGGTTTTTGGAAGTTCTTGAAGTCTTATTCTTGCGCTTTTATCTCCGACTAAATTGGACTCTATTAATGCAGTTTCTAAAATGGATATTGTTTCTTCTGGTTTTTCTATTAAGTTTTCAGATAATTGAGGGGAGAATTCTGCTAATTGAGGGAAATTCAATTGGATTATCTTATCTCCAGCTCTTATTGATTGTGCTAACTCTTTTTTTGTTGAATCAAAGAAGCCCTTTGCTTCTAATATCATTTCCTCTTGTTTCTTCTTTTTTTCCATATTTTATATATAAGTATTTGGTTTATATGGTTTATTGTTGTTGAAAGAGATTTTTGAAAGATGTAGGACTATTTTTGAGTAATACAATTAGGGCTTATTCAAAATCAATCTGGAATCTGAGAATGGCACCTACACCCTTTGTTAGATTGTAAAATTGAATTCCATCCTGGTTTTCATTTCCTATAATGACTACTTCTGTTCCAATTGATTCTGCCAAGGTTTCAAGCTCCTTTATCTGTTCTTTTGGAAGCTTGTCTGAAATTAAAAGTAATTCTACGGCTCCTCTTTCTAAAGCAATTTTTGTCTTTTCATATCCGTAAGTGGCTTTTTCTCTCTTTTTTCCTAAAGTATCGAAGAACTTTGTTAAGATATTCTTTTCCTTTATTAGCTCTTGATTTGCAATATCTTCCCAAGATTGTTCTACTAACAATTCTAGTCCGTGTTCGTCTGTATATCCTATGTCTTTGACTGCGATTACCTTTTCCTTTAGTTTTGTTACTAATTCTCCTTCATCTAAAAAGTCCTCTTTTGTTGGAATTGGTCCTCCTACTAGAATTCCCTTCAGTTTTGGCATGTCCCAGAATATTTCTTTCATTGCATCTGCGACCCTTCTGAAAAATTCCTTTGCTAATCCTTCCGTTACTCTATGGTATCTTTGGCTACTTTGTCCTCCTGCTCTGACTTTTCCAGGGACTCCCGAAGTTAGGGTTCTTATGACTTTAATCTGTTTTCCTTCTAACACTCCTATTGTCGCCCCCTGTCTGTCTATGACTAGAAGGCCGAAGACTTCTTCTACTTCTAGCATTTCTTTCAATGGTTCAATTACAAAAACTTTATCACATCTATAGATACGAACATTAAGTGGTTTTGGGGGTTCATACGCCCAGATTTGGATGTCTTGTCCGCCCTCTTTTTCCGAGACATTACCACAATAAAGAGCCAAACCGTTTTTTGGGGTTTGTTTGTACTCTTTCAATTTTCTTATTATCATTTCTAATGCGGTGACTACTGCGGTTCTAGTCTGCTTTGATTTGATGTTTTCTGCTGTTGATGCTTCTGCGGATAGTTGGTTTGAAACTTGAAATATGTTTGTTCCTGCCGGAATCAATACTGTAACTAATTCTGTGTGCATCCCTCTTATACTTCCAAGTAGTTGAACGAGTTCCTGCAGTTCTTGCTTTTGTTTTTGTTCTAATTCCATAAATATGATAGATGATGGGGGATTTTAAAGGTTAAGGTTACTAGTTTTTATAGAAGTTCTTTCTATGCCCGACTTTAAGTACAAGGATGATTAACTTATTGTTATCAATATCTAAATATGCACGGTAATCTCCTATTCTTAACTTAAATCCGGGTTCTCCGACAAGTTTTTCGACGAAATCCTCTGGGCGTATTTTTATTCTTTCTAATACTGTTCCTATTCTTTCTTGAATATCTTTTTCAAGTTTTAGAAATTGCCTTTTTGCTTTATCTGTGAATTCAATACTATACATTAAGATTTAATTCCCTCTTAATATCTTCCCACTTGTGTACTTTTCCCTCTTTATATTGTTGTCTCGCTTCGGCAATATCTTTTTTTGCTTCTTCAGACAGGGTCATTGTATCTTCCAATAAATCCCAAATTATATTTTCATAGCTTTCTTTTTCATGCATCTTTCTGATTTTTAGCTTTTCAAGTAATTCTCTGCTTATTTGAATAGTTGTTTCTGCCATATCCACTATATAACTTACTATGGTATTTAAATGTTCTGATTAATAGGGTTCTTTCCAGAAGTGGTTGAAGTATTTCATGAAACTGTCTTTAATTGATTTAAAAGGAAGACGCTCGGATGATAGAATAAAATTACATAGAGAAATAGCAAGACATGCTTATAGATAATCATAAATTGTGACAGGCAGACAAATCCTGTTTGAAATGGGATAAATCCTTTGGGATTTCAATTCCATCTATATGTTCCCTTAGGGAGATTGATTTATCCTTTTTGGCTTTCCAGACTAAACTGTTAAAGTCCATTATCTTATTTATTTGTTCTAATTTGGACTTTCCTAATTTAGATTTTGGAAACTCGCTGTTTAACAAGTCGAGTTTTAGCTCGTTCCCTATAATTGTGGTTATTTGAGGAGTAATTGGATAAATTAATGTTAGAAATCTCTCTAATAAATGGTATAATGTGTATTTGGCAGAGTCAGATTCCTCTTTTGAGAATTTATTTTCTTGGTTATATGCTCTGTTTTTTACTAATTCTAGATAATGTGATGCAAATATTTCCCAGATGAATTTTCTTAACTCTTGTGCAGGATGATAGAAGTTGTAAACATTGAAGGATTTGTCTGTTTGTTCCGTTAGGTTTTCTATGTAGTCTATGAACAATTGGTCTAAATTAGTTATTTTCTTAGGTTTTGTTGTTTTTTTGAATTGCATGATGAATCTTGAGACATTAAGGATTTTGTTTATTGTTTTTGTTTCTGCTTTTATCTTTTCCTTTGAACAATTCAAGTCTTGTTTTGATAAATCTCCTTCTGTTGCTGCCCACAATCTTAGTGCTTCCGCGCCATAGTCTCTTAGTAATTCTTGAGGGTTTATGGTATTTCCTAGAGATTTAGACATTTTTCTTCCTTTTTCATCTAGAATGTGTTGGTGAATCCAAGTTTCACTGAAACAGGGCTTTCCTGTTTCTAAATATCCTCTTAATAGAGTGTAATAAAGCCAAGTTCTGACTATTTCTTTTCCTTGAGGTCTTAGAGTTGCAGGGAATGCTTTTTTGAAGAATTCAGGGTTTGATTTATATTTTAATAAGTATAATTCAGAGATTGAAGAATCCATCCAAGTGTCAAAGACACGGGTTTCTCCTTCCCATTTTTCTTTTGGAAAGTCTTTTATTTTTCCTACATATTCTCCAGATTTGAAAACTTCTGAGTCTTTAGGAGGGGATTCCTTCCAAGGTTGATAATATTTTCCTGGGCTTGGGATTGCAATTAAATCTTTTGAGTGCCATAATGGGATTGGGGTTGCGTAAAAACGACGTCTTGAAATTGGCCAGTCAATTGCAACTGAATCAATCCATGAATCTAGAATCTTTTTTGATTCTTTAGGATAGAAATCTATCTTATTTGCTATCTTTTTTATTTCATCTTTGAATTCTAATTGTTTCAAATAGAACTCTGGCATTTCAATGAATTCTATTTCTGCTCCTGAACGTTCTGAAACTGGTGTTGAATGTGAAATTTGAGTTTGCTTTACTAATATTTTCTCTTTTTTTAGTTCTTCTATTATTTTTTGTCTTGCCTCTTTTACTTTTAGTCCTTTTAACAATCCAGAGTATTCGTTCATAGTTCCATCCATATTAATTGCTATTGTTGGAGTTAGATTCATTTCTCTGAAGAATTGGATGTCTGATAAGTCTCCTGCTGAACACATCATTACTAATCCTGAGCCTTTGTCTATTTGAGCTAAGGGATGTTCTTGTATTGGAACCTCTTTTCCAAAAATGGGACTTATTGCGGTTTTTCCTTGAAGATGTTGATATCTCTCATCTTTTGGATTGTATATGACCATTCCACACGTGCATATTAGTTCTGGACGTGTAGTAGCAATGATAATATCTTCTCCAGTTTCTTTTACTTTCCATTTTACATCATTAAAAGTTGATGGAATATCTTTATATTCTATTTCAGAGTCTGCGATTGTTGTTCTTAGTTTAGGATCCCAGTTATTTATTCTTGCTGCTTCGTATACTATACCTTTTTTGTATAGTTCTATGAAAGTTGATTGTGTTAGTGCCCTGTAATCTGGGGAGTCTGTAAGGTAGAGTGAACCAATATCATCGCCTTGCTTATATGATGTAAATGAAATGCCTAGTTTTGCGAATGTATCTGTGGATTCTATTGATGTTTCTTTCAATAATTGCTCACAGTATTCAATGAATTTTTCTCTTCCTACTTTAAATGCTGAAATATTGTATTTCTTTTCTGCTCCCATTTCAATTGGCAAACCATTTCTGTCTAATCCTAATGGGAAAATGACTGAGAAGCCTTTCATTCTTTTATATCTTGCAAAGAAATCCATATAACAATAGGTTGTTGCATGTCCCATGTGTATTGGAGAGTTGATGTATGGGGGCGGGGTGTCTATTGAATATATCTTTTTGGCTTTTTTGGCATTAAATTTGAATAATTCTTCGGCTTTCCATTTGTCAGTAATTGTCTTTTCTACTTCTGGGCTCCAGTTTTTGATGTCTTTGAAGGTTATCTCGTGTGACATGTTGATATAAAGGGTTAATGGAATGAGGGTATTAAAAATATTGTTATTGATAAAATTTATCGTTATCACTGATATCCCGTTTATTACATTATTGGGGTTTGTATCTGTTTGTTATCTGTTTTAATGAGAGGGCGAAAGCATAAGGTTTAAATAGATGTTAGGATTATTTAACATATGTTAAAAATATTTAACGATTTAAGTGTGTTTTTTGATGATGTTTATATTGAGGTGGGCGTAAGGGAGTATGCTAGGATGAATGATGTTAGTCCGCCAACTGCTTCGTCGTTATTGGAAGATTATGCAAAAGAAGGAATTTTGATTGGGAGAAAGGAAAGGAATTTACATCTTTTTAGAGCAAATTTAGAGAGTTATTTATTTAGGGATTTAGCATTGTTATATTGGAGATATAGATTAAAGGAATTATTGATAAAGATTCACGATAAATTTATGTTTAATAGAATAATTTTATTCGGTTCAGTAGCAAAGGGAGAGAATAAGATTGATTCCGATATCGATTTATATGTAGATATGCCTATGAGGGATATTAATTTAGAAGATATTGAGAGAAAGATTAAAAGAAAGATACAAATACATTTTAAAGATGCTGTGAAAAATAAAAATCTTAGGCTTAATATTGAAAGGGGAGTCAGAATACTATAATGGACTGGAATGAATGCCAGAGGAAGAAACTTATTAAAAAAGTCTCGCATGATAAATATCTAATTGATTCTATATTACAGTCGTCAAGGGATAAGTATTACTCATCTAACCTAATTAAACCAGAAAAAAGGACTCTTTCTTCGATTATAATTCTTCTTTATGATTCATTAAGAGAGTTATTGGAAGCTTTTGCCTTAAATAAAGGATATAAAATATATAATCACGAATGTTTTACTTGTTTTTTAAATGAGATTGTTGATGAACGCAATTTATCAGAAGTATTTGATAAACTAAGAAAAGTGAGAAATGGGCTGAATTATTATGGTAGAAGTTTATCCCATAATGATTTTGTTTTGATTAAAGGAGATATCATCTTTTTATTAAGAAGTATAAATAAATTAATGGTGATGAGATGAATACAAGACAAGAAAGAGCATTAAGACAATTCAAGGAGATAAAGAAACTTGCTTCTGAGCTTAGGTTGGCTGCGGATGGATGGGATGAAGATTGGAAGATATTGATTGCTACATTAATGAGTGCGAGGACAACAGATAGAATAACAATTTCTATTGCTGAAAAGTTATTTGATAAATATAAATCGATAAAAGATTTATCTAAGGCAGAGGTTAGAGATATTGCTAAATTGATAAGAGGAGTTAATTTTTATAGGACTAAAGCGAGAAACATAAGTAAATTGGCGAGGATATTGGTTAGAGAGTATAATTGTGAAGTCCCTCATGATTTTAATAAATTGATTGAGCTTCCCGGGATTGGAAGGAAGACTGCGAATGTGTTTTTGGCTGAGAAGGGGCATGCCCGTATAGGTTGTGATACCCACGTTATATTCATTTCAAATTGTATGGGGTGGACAAAATCAGATAAACAGGAAGTTGTTGAGAAAGATTTAGAGGAATTGTTTCCTAAAAGGTTATGGGGAGAGATTAATTGGGTATTGGTTAGATTTGGACAGACATACAAAAGTAGAGAAGAGAAGAAAAAAATACTTAATAGGATTAAGAAGCTCTAGTTATTTTTGGTTTTGGTGGAGAAGGTTGGACTATTATTGTTTGTGTTGGTGGTGTTTGTTGATTTGTGCTTGTTGTCTGGGTTGTTTTATTTGTTTCTGTTTGCGTGTTTTGGTTGCTAATTATAGTTTGGTTTAATGTGTTTGTGTCTTCCGACTTGTTTACAGTGGTAATTAATTTAGTCGAATCGCCAGAGAGCAAATTTGGAAGAGTACCAAAGGCAATTACATTTGCAAATATTAAAGTGAATACGATAAGTGCGACGCCTACATATAATTTTGTTCTCATTTTAGATTAAACTCCTCATAATGAATGTTTTTCTTTGGAATTCCTTTATTTTTGAAGTCTTTTCTTAATGATTCTGACATTACTGGTGGACCACAGATGAAAATATGTGTTAATGGAGAGGGTTTGCTTAAACTTATAATTTTATCTGCAGTTATTCTTCCATGTTGTTCTGAATAATAGGGAATTACTCTTAAGTTTGTTATGTTTTGATTTAATTCATCTAAAAAAACGGCTTCTTCTTTATTTTTTACACAATAGTATAAATCTATCTTATTATCTGCCCTTTTTGTCTTTGACAGTTCTCCTATTTTACTTAAGAAAGGAGTTACGCCTATGCCACCGGCTATCCATATTTGCGGTTGAGATTCATGTTTTTTATAGCTAAATCTTCCATACGGGCCTTCAATTTCAACTGCAGTTCCTTTTGATATGTTTTTTAAATTTGATGTAAAATCGCCAAGGGATTTAACAGCAATAGTTATGCTTCCGTCTTCTCTAGGGGATGAGGCAATTGTAAATGGGTGTTGTTCTTGTGATATTTTGTTGCTTATTAGTTTTATGAATATGAATTGTCCTGCTATAAATTTGAGATGCTCTTTAAGTGGCTTCATGGTTATAATTGTGATGCTCTTTTTTTCCGTGTTTACAGATTCTACAAGGTAGTCGTACGTTTTTCCTATCTCCGGACGTAGGAACGAGGAATAAGCAAAGGAGATTATTCCCAATGAGCAGAGGGATAGCATGTAATTCTTAAGGATAGGATAGTAAGTGATATCTGTTTTTACTAAGAAGATGTGGAAGCAGGCAATTATGAATACTAAACCCATGAATTTATGAGAAATTTTCCAGTTTTGATATCTTATCTTAGCAAAAAATGTTAGTATAATCAGGATAATCATTGCAAATAAGGCAATTATACCAAAATTATATGCCCAGCTTGAACCTGGAAGAAGGAATTTTGCCGCTAATTGAATGTTAGAAGGTATGAACTTTAGAACTAAGAGTAAGGGATGGAATAAAACTAAGATAAATGCTAGAGCGCCTAGAAGATGATGATAAAAATACATCTTGTCCAAACCATTGAAGTAATCTTCTATTTTTTTCATTCTTGTTGACAAGATAAGGGTGAGGGCAAACATAGACGTGCCGACTAATGCAAATACTTGTCCTAGACTATAAGTTAATGACGAGAAGTCTGTTATGCTGTATGTTCCTGCTCTTACAATTAGCCAGATGAATAAAGGCATAAATGAAAAGACGAATAAAAGTAGTGGGCCTATTTTTGATTTTATGTTGCTCATTTGTTCTTTACCTCAATTATCTTTAAATTTTCGAATCCGTTGTATGAAAATTGATTTAAATCTTTGTCTATCAGTAGAGCTTTTATTTGAAGATTTTGTTTTATAATCTGTTCTCTTTGTTTTTTGTCTGTTACAAACAGAATTGAGGCAAAGGCGTCCGCTTCTAACGCCGTATTAGCTATAATTGTTGCAGAGATGATGTCTTTTTGATTTAGAATATGTGAATTTTCGTAATTATTGTGAAATTGATTGTAATCTCCTGAAGTGGCTATTGCTTTGCCTTTCATTGCAATTGGAAAAAGGGCTTTTGTCTTATCCCGTGGATGTTGAATGTATATCGTTTCTTCGTTTCCTAGAGATTTCATGTCTCCTCTTGCATCTATAAATGCTTTTTCTACTCCTCTTTCCTTTAAAAACACAAGCAGTTTGTCTACAATGTATCCTTTTGCTATGCTTCCTAAATCAATTAGTATGTCTGGATGGTTTAAGGTTATACTATTTTTGTTTATGTGAATGTCTTTATACGAACACGAGAGTTTCGATAGCGGTATGTTCGATTTTCTTTCTAAGAAATTCTTTCCTAATGAAATGTCATACATTCCTGATGAGAGTTTAGAATATGTTATGGATTTTGAAATTACCTCTAACAACTCATTTGATACCCTTAGCTCCCTTTTTTGGTTTAGGATTGAAAGTTCACTATCTTTATCGTAAAAATTAAATATCTTTTCTAGTCTTTTTGCTTCTTCATACAGTTCTTCTATCAAAGAGTATGCTATAGTCTCGTCTATATCGTACAAAAATATAGAGATTTTGTCTCCTACAAGTTTTTTCTCAAAAATAAGTTCTTTCACTAATTGATGTGTTTGGGATGGTTTTAAAAGCTTATGAAGAACAGATAGGTTATTCTGTAACTTTTTGCGTTTTTAGATACCACGTAAAGAACATTAGTAATACAGAGAAAATTATTCCCCCGATAGTTATTAAGGTATTTATCTTATCGAGGCTTTGATGGGCTATTTCTCTTGAGAAGACTATCCCATAGATTATAAGTACTATCAATTGATTAATTAGTTCCAGCACCCTGGAATCCATCTAGAATACTCCAAGATTTCTTAGTATTATATAAATTCCAGATAGTATTATTACGACGCCTACAATGATAAATATTTTATATAAGATGTTAAGGTATCTCTTTTTCATTATTTATCAACGGCCTTCTTGATTATAAATGTTATTATTTACAAAAGGTTTTTATAGTGTCCTAAATAATTGTATTTATGGCAGGCGACGGAAAAATACACATGCCCGGAGGAATGGGCGGATTGATGAGGTATGATGAAGAGTACCAGAGTAGGTTTATGCTTAAACCATCACATGTCGTTGCTTTTGTTATTTTTGTTCTTGTTTTAGTTATTGGGATGAAGATTTTTCTTGGTTGATTTGTAGAAAGATATTTAAGTCAGGGGATTAGGGATTTTTTATGAGTGTTGGATTTTATTGGCACAGCGATATGGGTTCGTTTATGCACTTGGTTGAAAATTTAAGAGATATTCGGACACCAGACGGAAAGAGGATTCCTCTTATTGAGCACGAATTTTGTTTATGTTCTCCGGAATTTCAGAGAGAAAAATTAGAAGACGAAGTGCTATTGCACCCGTCTGATAATTCTAATTGTTTTGAGAGGGTGAAGGAAGTTGTTCAGGCTAGTCCGAAAACGGCATTTTATGTTCTTGCGCAGGGCAGACCAAACAGAATTAGAGTGATAGGAGAACATTCTAATGTTATTTATGTTGGTGCAGGATGTCAGATGGATTTTAAAGGGGTAATGGACGTTTTGAATAAAAAATATTTAGGGTTTACTCTTGATGAATTGAAAAAGCAATTTTTTTTGAAACAAAAACATGATTAGAAACCTATAAAAATGCCTTTTCATAGGCATTTTTATGTTCGGAGGAATGGGGGGGTTTGACCCAAGGAAGATGAATGCCATGATGAAACAGCTTGGCATAAAGCAGGAAGAGATTGAGGCGGAGAGAGTGATAATTGAAACTTCTGATAAAAAGATAGTTATTGAACCTGCAAATGTTACAAAAATAAATATGCAAGGGCAAGAGAGCTGGCAGATAACTGGGCAAGTGAGAGAGGAAGGGGCAGGGATTAAAGAAGATGATGTTAAACTTGTAATGGAGAAAACGGGAAAAACAGAGGAAGAGGTTAGAGGAGCGTTGGAAGAAACTGGAGATATCGCAGAAGCAATAATGAAGTTGAGTGAATAATTCTATACAAATATTTTAATAGTTAGTAGTTAATATAGAATTATGAATCCAGTTGAAATTGAGGAAGATATTAGGGCATTGGAATTAATGCTTGGTGGTGTCCATAGGCAAGGTTCTATGGGTATGCCTGGGTTGCATCCTGGAACTCATGTTAGTGCAGTTCGTTGTTCTACCGAAGAGCCAGAAGTGGTTGTTGAGAGAAGAGTTATCGGGGAGGATGGGCAGATGAAGATTGTTGGACCAGGGTATGTAGAGAAACCATATCAATAGATAAATTGTTATAGTCTTTAATTGGTTATTTTATTGTATGAATGGGCAAATTAATAGAATTAGTGTTGGGCAGAGACTTTTAGAGGGACTATTTGAAGCAGAGAAAATGAGAATGAGCGCCGAACAGTATATTAAGGTTATAATGCCTCTTTCTGATGAGAAGAAATTGCTTGTTAGAGCATTGGAGAGGATTTATTCTGGGGTTGTATTGATTATTAATAGGGTTTTGCAATATGAATATGTTAATGGAAGGGTTAAACTGTCCAAGGATAAGGAAGATAATTTGAGGGTTTTCTTTAAAGTTGTTAGAAAATATGGGTTAAATGAGGAGGATTTGGCTAAGGTAAGGGAAATATTATTTATTGGGAGAAAACATAGGGAGTCGGGAATGGAATTTTCGAGGAGGAATGGCTTCGTGGTATTAGATGACGATTTGAAGCATTATCATTTAAATGAAAATAAGATAAAGGAGTTTATAATTGTTGAAAAGAGATTGATTAATTGTGTTAAAAGGGCGTTTAGGGGGAGTTTTAGTGTTTAAATTGCATATTGGAAAGGTATAAATACTAGTTGTGCGTTCGTTCCTTTACGTAACATTTTACCTGCTAGGGAGTACTATAATACATGGAGAAAATCATTAAAGAGAAAATTAGCGCGGATCATTTATTGTATGTGAGTCTAAAATACACAAAGACGTGTGATGTTATCGTTAACTTGCTTTTGAGATGGAAGATTATGATTGAGGTGGCTATGGATATTCTTGTTGATAGGGCTAAGAAGCAGAAGAAATGGAAGCCGATTCCTGACGCTCCAAGGGCGAAACTTGTTCAGTTAAAGAAAATTTATGCTAATGATCCTCTTGTTTTTGAAGTATTGAATATGTATGAATTGTTTAGAGATATTGAAACATTGCATAAAGTTAGAGAGTGTGAGTTTAGGAAGGGAGTAAACCTTAAGGTTATGTATCGAGGACAGGAAATTAATATTAATTTGGATAAGCTTAAGGAGTATGCTGCGATTTTAGAAAGGTTTATAAGTTCTTTAAAGTAATTTTTATTTACTGAAGTAAGGGGTTTACTTTGTATTTAATCAAAAATGGCTAAAATAATAGCGATTACATCTGGAAAAGGGGGAGTAGGGAAGACTACAACTGCTATCAATCTTGGAGCAGCTTTGAATTCTTTTGGGAAAGAAGTTATAATTGTGGATGCTAACTTAACTACTCCAAATGTTGGATTGCATCTTGGAGCACCAATTGTTCCTGTAAGCTTGAATCACGTTTTATTGGGAAAGGCAAAGCTTGCGGATGCTATTTATGAACATGAATCTGGAACGAGGATAATTCCTAGTTCTTTATCGGTTAAGGAACTTAGAAGATTAAATCACTCTAAACTTAAGGATGTTGTTAAGAAACTTAGGAGAAGTGCAGATTATATTATTTTAGATTCTGCTGCAGGTTTAGGAGAAGAAGCATTATCTGCGATGGAGTCTTGCGACGATTTAATTATTGTTACAAATCCTGAAATTCCCGCAGTTACTGATGCTCTTAAAACCTACAAGGTTACTGAAGAATTAGGGAAAGATGTAAGAGGAGTTATTGTTACAAGAGTTAGAGGATTGAAGAGCGAGATGCCCATTTTGAATATAAGAGATATGCTTGAGTTGCCTATAATTGGGGTAATTCCCGAAGATAAGAATATGCAACCGGCATTAGTAATGAAGAATGCAATTGTTCATACACATCCTAGAAGCAAGGCAGCAAGAGCCTATAAACAAATTGCAGCTAAGTTGATTGGTTTGAATAGTTATAAAGATGAGTCTAGTTTGATGGAAAAATTGTTTGGGTAAACAATTTTTATAACTGTTTTATTTTTTGTGATAAATCTGAAATCTAATTAGGAAACTTTCAATCCAGAATCTACTTTCTTTTCTGGGCTTATTAATACGACTTTGCTGTGATCTTCGGAGACTGCTGCGAGAAGCATTCCTTGGCTTTCTATGCCTTTCATCTTTCTTGGCTCGAGGTTTGTTATGACTATGATTTGTTTGTCTTTTAGTTCATCTTTCTTATAATGTTGTTTTATTCCTGCACATATTGTTCTAGAGTCTTTTCCTATTTGAACTTCTAATTTGTATAATTTATCTGCGCCTTCAATGTCTTCTATTTTCTTTATTGTTCCAACTCTCAAGTCTACTTTTGCGAAATCGTCGAATTTAATTTGATCCATTTTTATTATTCCAGGTATATCTTTTTTAGTATTTAAATTATTATCGTTATCTCCTAAGGGCTTATTAATGGGTTTATTGTTATCTGATGTTTGCTGATTATTATATTTATTAGACCGATTTATTTTGTTGATAGGTTTATTAATATTATTATTTATTTGTTTATTATTAATAGGTTTATGAGGGTTATTACTGAGGTTATTATTGGGTACTTTATTACCCATATTAACATCAACATCTATCTTTTTAAAGAGGATATCTGACTTCTTTATTGGAGATATCTTAAGGGGTTTGTCTAAACTTGCCAAGGATATTTCGAAGCTGAATGTTTTTGCAATTTTTTCTGAGGTTTCTGGCATGAATGGGAATAATAAGATGGCAATGTCTTTTATTGCATCGCTTAGTTGATAGAGTACTTCTTTGTCTTGGGTTTCCCATGGTTTTTTATTCTGAATATAGACATTACATAAGTCAATGAATTGAAATATTTCATTTAGTGCTTTGTCAAACTCTAAATTTTCTAAATGCTGTTCTACCTTTTTTGTTAGATTACTTGAATTTAATGGTTTGGACTTTTCTAAACCATATTTTTCTGCTAAGGTTGAGACTCTTGCTACTAGATTTCCTAATTTGTTTGCTAGTTCGGTATTGTGACGTTCTATTAATGATTTTTCAGAGACATCCCCATCTTGTCCAAATGCAATATTTCTCATCAGGTAATACCTTACGCTGTCTGCCCCATATTTTTTAGTAAGATTGATAGGAGATATTACATTTCCTAGTGACTTGGACATCTTCTGTCCATTTACGGTGAAATAACCGTGCACGAACATCTTTTTTGGGAGTTTATAATCTAATGCTAGCAATATTGCCGCCCAAATGGTTGCATGAACTCTTATAATGTCTTTTGCCATCAATTGAACGTCTGCTGGCCAAAATTTCTTCTTGTTAGTTTCTGTCTTTAATCCAGAAATATAATTCCAGAAAGCATCTACCCAGACGAATGCCGTATGTTTTTTATCAAAGGGTAGTTCTATTCCCCAGTAAATTTTACTTTTTAATCTTGAAATAGAGATATCCCTTAGTCCTTCTTCAATAAATGTAATTATCTCTCTTCTTCTTTCTATTGGCAGAATATTTAATTCTTCCTTTTTAATTGCCTTAAGTAATTTGTCTTGAAACGCTGAAAGTTTGAAAAGGTATGCCTCCTCTTTTCTTAGTTCTGGCTCGCGATTATGAAGGGGACATTTTCCATCGACTAAATCGTTCTCTGTTTTGTATTGCTCACAGCCTATACAATAAAGTGCCTCGTAAAATCCCTTATAAATAAATTTTTTGTCATAAAGTTTTTGAAATATTTCTTTGACTTCTTTCTCATGATATGTATCTGTAGTTCTTATGAAGTTATTATTTGAAATATTTAATAATTTAAACGCTTCCTTAAATTCATTTGCTATTTCATCAACGAATTCTTTTGGTGTTTTTCCTACTTTTTCTGCTGTTTCTTGGATTTTTTGTCCGTGTTCATCCGTTCCCGTAAGGAAAAAGACGTCTTTTCCTAAAAGTTTATTCCATCTGGCTAAGATATCTGCTGCTATTGTTGTGTATGCTCCGCCTAAATGCGGAGATGCATTGGTATAATATATCGGGGTAGTAACATAGAATTTATCTTTTACCATATAGCTCGTTCCTCATATTTATGTTCTCAATAGCTCTATTTAAAGCTTTTACTTTTTGGGGGTGTTTTATAAATGGTTCTAATAGAACTAGAAGATTCATTAAGTCTGTTTTTTTGTTAATCCTTAGACTCCAATAGTTAGAGTTATATTTATATCCTTGACTATTCGCTTTTCCTTTTCGGTTATCTGAATGGGGCATGTTACATCTTATACCCAATCTGTTTAAATTATTGTAAATGATAAAAAGAAGTTTTTTATCATAGTTTCCAAGCGAATAATAATCGCAGTTATGCGATTTGCTTATTGTTCCTTCCGCATCTGTAAATCCTGCTAGAAACGAAAAGAAGTATCCTTTCTTTTCTAGTATCCATTCTGGAAATTCTTTACTCAGTAGGAATTTAAACGACATATCTAAATTTGCTTGGATGTTTATTTTGCCCTTGCTTGTTTTTTGGATCCATACTTTTCCATATTCTTCAAACATATTTTTTATTAAGGTAATTTGTTCATCTATTGTGCTTCCACTTGCTATGCAGATTGTTTTGCTATTCGGATATTGTTTTCTTACACCTAAATCCCCTAGTCTAAAACCTATGATATAAGCTTTTTCTAGCAAGTCTCCCGAGAAATTCTTTCTTTGATGAATGATATGAGAATCAGCTAAATCCCTTATATTTATTCCAAATTCTCCAAGTTTTCTATGTATTGTCCCCCTACTGTATCCATATATCTTTTCGATTTTCCAGGTGGATAGTTTTTTATTTTGATATAAGTCTATTAATATTTCTTTTGATGGAACATTAGAATTTAATTCGTGTGGTTTTCTTCTTTTAATATTATATTTAATTAGCAATTTCCAAACTGTGGCTTGACAGCAATTCAATTTGTCGGCTATCTGATAAGTAGTTAGCTTATCTTTTTCATACATATCTTCTAATTTTTCTTTTGTTATTTTTATACCTTTCATATTTTAATTAAGTAATGCATCTATATAAACAATTGCTGTAACTACCTAATGAATTTAATTAATGCTTCCTAAAGGTTTAAAAACCAATTTTATTAAGTGTAAGAATGGCAATTGGAGCATATCAATATATCGGGAAGGCGTTCAGAAATGTTTCTAGAGAAGACATGAAAACTAGACTTATTGCTTGGAGGGCTGGAGAAGCAGCAGTTGTAGTTGATAAACCTCTTAATTTGAATAAGGCAAGAATGCTTGGATATAAAGCAAAGAAGGGATTTGTTGTTGTTAGAATAAGAGTTACTAGGGGAGGAAGAAGTAGACCGAGACATAAGCACGGAAGAAAGTCAAGAAAACAGCATGAATCATTAATATTGAAGATGAGTTATCAGTGGATTGCTGAGGGAAGAGCCGAGAAGAAGTATCCGAATTTGGAAGTTTTGAATTCATACTATCTTGGAAAAGATGGAAAGCATTATTTCTATGAAGTTATAATGGTTGACCCTTCAAAGAATGAGATAAGGAATGATAAAGATATTAATTGGATGTGTAAACCTGAGAATCATAATAGAGTTGCAAGAGGATTGACTTCCGCTGGAAAGAAGAGCAGAGGAATGAGAACAAAGAGTCATACATTGAAAGTTAGACCATCTTTAAGAGCTTGGGATAGACAAGGGAAATAAGAAGAAGTAGTTAAAAACTATTTATCTAAATCCTGCTAGGGGGCGTTCTTTGAAATAAGGGGAGTACATACCCATAATTCCTGCGTATTGTGCTTTTACTCTTGAAATAAAAGTTCCAGTTTTATTTCTTCCCATTTCTGCCAGAAAAGGAATGATACATCCACATCTATCGCAATCTGCCTTTTTTCCTAAGAACATTAAACCTCCAAAGAGTTTTCAAACATTTTTCTTAGATGCTCTGATTCTTGGTAAATCCATTGAATTCCTTTTGGACCATATATTATTTTTCCTGATTTCCAGAGATATTGGAGAATAATGTTTAATGTTTGATGCATCACTTGTCTTGGAAGTTTTGCCTTTATCTCGGATATTTTCATAGGAGTATCTCTATGTTTCTTTAGGAAGTCTTCTACCATTAATACAGTTAATAGATTTGGATATCTTTTTTCTGTTTTTATTTGTGTCTGTGCCATTTTCGTTTGTTTATACCTTATTATACTATTTAGGTATCAATTGATATAAATAAGGGATGTTTTTAAACTTTGCGGATTGGAAGGGATACGGGTTTAGGGGTTATTTTTTAGCGAGATAAACAAAATATTTTGTTACTCTTTCATAGAGATAACAAAATAGAAAGGTTTAAATAGCCGTTGTTTTTATGAAAAATATGGAAGTAGCAAAAAATCATAGAATTAATGGAACAGATATTTTTGTATTTAGTTATAATCCAGATAAGGAACTTTATACCTATTCAAGACCATTTAATGCAAAAGAGGCTGAAGCATTAGCTACTGGAACTAATGAAGCGATTAAACAATATGGAAAAGTCTCTGGTCTGAGACAAGGATTGACCGCAAATTCATCTGGAGAGTTGGTCAATATGAGTACACTTAAAGGCATTGTTGCAAATAAGGTTCTGATGGGGCGAACTGAAAATCAGCAATGGCTTCCAACAGTTAAAGAATTGATTGCTTTGCAAAAGAACGGGATGCTTTCTTCTGGAATACTAATTGATGGCGGAATTGCTTTATATGATGGACAAAATCCAGATACAGAAATTGCTCAAGCTTTAATGGCAACCGCTGGTGAGAAAGGATATTCTACACCTGTTTTGGCTTCGTTCAAGTCATTGGATTTGAGAGAGGGAGGAAAGAGATATGGTGTTACTCCTGTTATCGTTTCTTCAGACGGATTAATTCATGGGGCAGATGCGGAGAAAATTATTGCAGATGATTTTTCTTTTGTTGGAGATTCTGGTGTTCGTAGGTTGGTCCGTAACGGCGTTGGCAGGTTCGATGCCCGTTGGTGTGGCGGCTTGGGCAGCTTCGGCGAGGACTGTCGGGTGGGGAGATTTTCTGCCGTAGGCAGCGCGCAAAAATTAGAGCAGGAAGCTTTAGGAAATGTTTCTCTAATAAGAAAGAGCTTAGATGCTCTTTTTGCTTCTACGCAATAAGTATTAAAAGATTGAATTACTTTTTGTTTTCCTAGCCAATAAACCTGGCTGGGCCACACGCAAATTAATAGCTCTTTCTTTTTAAGAGATTAGAAAGAAGGACATAAAATACAATCGTAACAAATAGTAAGCTATGATATATCTTGATGAATTGAGCTGAAACTTGAAATGATGGTGGAACTTGATTAATTTGCTATACTGTGTTCGTAGGTTGAACCGTAACAACGATGACAGGTTCAATGCCAATTGGAATGACAACTTGGACAACTTCAACGAGAACTGTCGAATGGCTCAGCCAGCTAGGATTTATTATGAAAACATACATAAAATTGTACAAGCAGATAATCTCTTTTGAAAATCTCATTCTTGCTTGGCAAAAAGCAAGAAAAGGAAAAACTGGGAAGGGGTATGTTATTGAATTTGAGCAGAATTTATTTTACAATTTAATTGCTTTGCATTATGAACTTAAATATGGAACTTACAAACCAAAGCCATTAGTTACATTTGTTTTAAGAGACCCAAAAACAAGAGTTATATCCAAATCGGATTTCAGAGATAGAATTGTCCATCATGCGATTGTTAATATTTTAGAGCCTATTTTTGATAGAGGTTTTATTTATGATTCATGTGCCAATCGTATCGGGAAAGGTAATTTGTTTGCCCTTAAAAGATTTGATTATTTCAAAAGAAAAGTTTCGAAAAATGGGTTAATTGCCAAGAACCCCTTTCAGGATAATAACTATGTTGTCGGATATTGTTTGAAGGCAGATATTAAGCATTATTTCTATGAAGTTATAATGGTTGATCCTTAAAAGAATGAAATAAAGAATGATAAAGATATTAACTGGATATGCAAACCTGAGAATCATAATAGAGTTGCAAGAGGATTGACTTCCGCTGGAAAGAAGAGCAGAGGAATGAGAACAAAGAGTCATGATTTGAAAGTTAGACCTTCTCTAAGGGCTTGGGATAGAAGAGGGAAATAAGAAGAGTTGATTCTTTTAAGATGAGAAATAATTTATGTTCTTCATGTTTGAATGATTGTCCATTTGCCAGTTCGGAATTCGCTTTAAATTATTTTTTTAAAGATGCTTTTGGCAAGTACGTTGTTGTAAGATTGGCTCTTGGAGAGTTAGTCGATTCAAGAAGGAGACACAATTTTAAACCTAATTTAAATTATAGTCCTCAAGAATTTGGAAACTTAACTGGAAGGGTGGGTTTTATGGATTTTGTTGTCAGGACATGCTGGGTTCCACCAGAAGAATCTAAGGGAGATGAGATGTTTGTTCGTGAAGCTGCTGTTGATGTTTTAAAGATAGGGGTTGAGCCAAAATTTCAGGGAAGAGGGTATTCAAAACTTATGATTAAGAGAGCAGAGGAAATTGCTGTTCAAGAGATGATTGGAGAGGTAGTGGTAGATATGATAAAAAATCAAAGACTTAGTGAGCACCTTGCTCATAGAGGATACTTGTTATATCATAATGGCGGAAATGCTGTTAAAAGAGTCCATTAATAAGAGATAATTAATCTTCATTATCTTCGCCGTACTTGCCTTTATTTTGCATTTTAGATTCCCATTCTTCCCTCTTCTTCTTTTCTATTTCACAATTGGGATTGAAACAGAATTCCCAAGGGCGTTTGGCTTTTCTTATCGCTAAAAGCTTAGGGAAACCATCCGATTCACAGACCTTGTTATCCGTTTTTCTTATTAATGCATTTGGGGGCAAGGAATATGTTTGTCTGCATTCGGGATACGCATTACAGGAAATGAAGTACCTTCTAGAGGTTCTGTTATACATTATTCTAAGATTTCCTTTTTTACAAGTAGGACATAATTGGAGGGCATTTGCTTCTTGTTGTGCTTGTCTGTATTCTTTTAGTCCTTGTCCTAATTCTTTTGCTATGTCATCTTCTTTTGCTTTGAATTCTTTGCTTATATCGGTGATAAGGCGTTTGGCTTTTTCTATTACTTTTTGTTCGTCTTTTTCTAATTTATCTTGTTTTGTTTCATCTTGTATCTTCTCCATTTCTTCTTCTAATTGTCTTGTAAGGTTTTCATCTAAGATAATTGGGGAGTATTTTTCTAAGGTTTCAATCATCTTCTCTCCTAAATCTGTTGCTTTAATGCTTGTGCCATCTAAATATCCTCTTTGGAATAATGTGTCTACAATAGAAGATCTTGTTGCTTTAGTTCCTAAGTTCTTTTTTTCTAATAATGAGACTAATGAGGCGGCAGTGTATCTGTATGGGGGTTGAGTTTCTTTTTCTTGTGTTTTAATCTCATCTATTTTGACTTTTCCTTGTATATCTGGAAGTTTAATTTCTTCTAAGATTTTAGGATATACTTTTGCCCAGCCCTTATCTTTTATTACCAATCCAGAAGTGGAGAATTTTATTGTAACTGTCTTTGTCTTTTCGTTATCTCCTAATGCGCTATTTTCTTCATCATTAATATCTTCACCTTCATCATTAGTCTGTTTTATTTTACTTTTAATTAGGTTATATGTCAGGGGAGAGCCTTTTTTGTCTATTGCTGTAAGGACAATTCTTTTATTTTCGGTGATTGCATCGTTGTAGAAGCAGGCAATGAAACGCTTGGCTATTAAGTTATATAGTTTTTCTTCTTGTACCGAGATTTTTCCTGGTAATTCTCCTGTTGGATATATTGAAGGGTGTGCGGGGTCTGATTTTTTTCCTTCAAATGGTTCTTGCCTTGAGATTGATTTTGCTTCGGGGAATTGTTTCTCTAATTTCTTTAAAATTTTCTTTGGTTCTATCTCTTTTGGTATTTTCTGAGAAGATGTTCTGGGATATGAGATTAATCCATCCAAGTAAAGCTTTTGAGCTAGTTTTAATGTGTCTGAGGGGGAAAACTTGTGGACTCTATATGCTTCTCTTTGCAATGTTGTTAAATCGAATGGTACTCCTGGAGAGATTGTTTCTTGGGAGGTTTTTGTTTCTGCGTTTGCATCTTTTATATTCTTGAACTTGTCTAAGAGTTTTTTATCAAAAATGTTTTCTGGATGAAGAAATTCAATATCTTTATGTAATGCTGAAACCTGCCAATATGGTTGAGACTTGAATTTTTGTATTTCTCTTTCTCTGTCTACAATAATTTTTAATGCTGGACCTTGAACTCTTCCTATTGAAAGTATTCTAAACACTCCTGATTTTTTTATTGCAGACATTAGGGCACGGGAGAGATTAATTCCATATAACCAATCAACAAAGTGTCTTGTTTCTCCTGCGTATGCATTTGTCCAGGCTAATTCATTTAACGGATTATCGTATGATTGTTCTAATTCTGGCTTGGTAAGAGTAGAGTACTTCATTCTCTTTGCCGTTTTTTGATTACATACAAAACGAAGGACATTCCAACCTATAACTTCTCCTTCATTGTCAAAGTCTGTTGCTACAATATATTCTTTAGCTCTCTTTGAAAGTTTTTTTAGTAAATCTAAATATTTCTTTGTGAAGGCAGAGTTTTTCTTTTCGTATGAAGGAGTCCATTCTAAATTGAATATAGGCCAGCCTTTTTGTCCTTTTACATAATTTAGATTGTATAAGTGTCCTACCGCAGATGCTACGAGGATTTTCTTATTGTTTCTTTCTAATTCATAATAAGGAACCCCATTATCTGATAGTTTTCTTGCGTCTCCTAAGGCATTTGCGATTTTCAATGCTGCCTGTGGCTTTTCTGTTATAATTAAAATGTATTCTCTCTTGAAAACTTCTTTTACATTATCAGTTGTAGAATCATCTTTTTTAGTTTTTGATGATAGTTTTCTTGTTTTCTTTGGTTTGTCTTCTAACATATCTGCTGGGCTTGGCTTTCCTGGGACTTCAACTTTTGTAAGTTCCTCTACCGTTGGTCTTTTTCTTACTTCTTTTTCTATTGTTTGTTTTACATCACCTAATGGGACGAAATCTTGGGCTGCCATCTTTGTTATTTGTGTTTAGAATGAGGGGTTTTTATATTATATGGATGAATTGTAATAAAGATTATAACCTCTTTATTCTTGTAGACTATATGAATCGCAATCCGGGATTTAGAACAGAAAGAGAAGTGGAGCAACTTTTGTTAGTAAGGGGAGTTATTAAGCCATTACCCATGAGATTTAAAGATAAGGTTGGACATTACGCTTCTTCGCATGTTTTGAAAGCAGTTTATAGAATAGTTATGATGCGAATTGAAGATTCTTTGCCAAATGTTGCAGGATTATTAAATAAATTAGGTTTGCCCAAGGGTTATGAACCGAGAGTTTATGATTTTCCGGTTGTTGATTAGTTAAATCTCTAAGATTTTACCTTCTTTGCCTACATTGAAGACTTTTGTATTACCTATTCTGTCTTCCATGCCTGAGCCTTCATGGATATGCCCATGAATAAGGATGTCTGGATGGAATGTTTTGATTGCTTTTGTTATTGCTTTGTTTCCATCTATTCCTGAAAATTCTGAGACGGAGCCAAATGGGTGTTCGTGGGTTATCATTATCTTTTTTTCTATTCCTTTTAATCCAGAATATGCTTTTTTTAGTGTGGCTAGAATTTCTTTTTCTGAAAGTCTTCCTGGGCCTGGACCTTCTGCTCCTCCTGCTCCGAAAAATCCTATGTTTTCATATTTTACTGAATATCCATGAAGATTCCTTACATTATACATTTGTGCTAGAAAATCTGTTGTAGCTAAGGAGTCCCAGTTTCCTGGAATGATAAGAACTTTTTTATTTTTGTCTTTAAATGGTTTTATTATATTCTTTGTTTCAGTAAAGCCAGTGATGTCTCCGCATAAAACTACTAAGTCGACATTTTCTCTTTCTGCTTTGTTTGCAAGCCTTTTGGCTATTCTTGATTCTCCATGCAAGTCTGCCGCTGCGAGAATTTTGAATTTCTTCTTTGTGTTTGTCATGCTGGTTGAAAGACGTTTCGGTTTATAAAATTAGGGGTAGATTTAAAAGTTAGGGGTTGCTATACTTCGCATGAATAAAAGAGGGAGTTGGGTGGCTGCGGGCTCTATATTTTTAGTTATTATACTTGTTTGTTTGCTGTTTTATTATTTTGTCTCATTTAAACCAATTAGACAGGAAAGTCAAAGTATTGCAAACCCTCTTGATGGATTGACTCTTGAACAGGCAGAATTAGCATTTAATGAAAGTTTTGTATCCTATTTTCTTTATAGCATTGATGCACAGGAATTACATAATCCTTCTCTAAGTGATAGCAAGCCGATAATATGGATGATTATTTCCGGAGAGTCTTACAGCGCGATTATTGATAATGGCAACATAATTGTTAGTAAAGAGGATCCGAGAGGAGCAGATATTATTATTAAAACTACAAAATTGGAAACAGTGAAAATGATTCAAGATAATAGTTATGTTAAGGAATCTTTTATTGCCGGACTTTCGAGTATTGAACTCGTTGCAAGCAAGACTTTGTTATTCAGCAAGGGGTATGTTAATCTTTATCAGAAAATTACTGGAAAGAGTATTACTGGAAATGTTGTTAGGATATATACGGATTAGTGTTGTCGTTTATTAATGGTTTAGTTAGTTTTATCTTTAGAGTAATATATTTGTTTTGTTACTCTTTTAGATAACAAAATAGCAGAAAGGTTTAAAAGCAGATATAGAGATTGAAATATATAGGTTGTAAAATATATAATCAAAAATGAAAGACAATTTCGACATATTCTTCAGAAGGAAGCCATCACTTATGCTTGTAGCTTTGAAGAGAATGAGCAGAGCAAGGTACGGAAGTATATTGGCTAAGGAAATTGATTGTACGTATTCTCACGCTGTTAAGATATTACAGAGTTTAGAAAAACTAGGGCTTGTTGTATTTGAGAAGCAAGGAAGAATAAAGCTGATAAAATTAACAAAGAAGGGACATGAGATTGCTGAGAATATAGAGAACATAAAGAAACTTATTGCATAAGTTTCTTAAGGTTTCGCTTGCAAAGCTTCAACTATAAAGAAGTTGATTGCTTAATCATATTAATTAAGATAGCTTAATCCCTATTCGTATTTCAATTTATTTTTTAATAATGTTCTTGTTTAAGAATAAATTCCGATTCATTCTTGTCTTTAAGTTCCTCGCTTCACTGCGGACTTAAATCCTGCGATGAACGGAATGGCCCCGAAGGGATTTGAACCCTCGACACCTGGATTAAGAGTCCAGTGCTCTGGCCAGACTGAGCTACGAGGCCGTATAAATAATTAGTGTTTTAAATGGTTTAAAAAGATTGCCTAAGCAATCTTTAATACTCAATAAGCAAATTATCGATACTTTCTGCTCAAGTACTGATGATTTAATATCCTATATTTTACTATCATCGATACTTTCGCCAAGTGTGTTTGCATTCTGTACACTTATAGAATTTGGTTTCTGATTCATCGCCTGCTCGGGTTTGCATTGTCCAGAAATATGCTTTCTTGTTTTTGCATTTTGGGCAGGTCATATCAACTATTGGATTTACATCTTCCTCGTCTTTTACTATTGCTATGGACTCTTTTGAATTGACTTTTTCGGAAGCTTCTATTTTGAATTTTTTCTTTACTCTATGCCCACATTTTGCACAGGCTACCTTATCGCCCTCAATCATTATCATCCCTCCACATTTTTCACAAAATTCCATCGTCTAAATATTGAATTAGAGTTTTTAAGTTTTTGGGTTTTGTATATATCTTATATGTTATATATTGATTAGATTTATCCTCCATTTTGCAGTTGAAATGGTATGAATATGCCCTTTTACTCTTTAGCCTTTTGGCAAGGGATTGCACAGGCAAGAATGGCTGTTGGGGGCATGAGGGGTGTAAATGGGAAGCATGGAAGAGCGTTTAGACAAGGAGTTAAGAAAGTAATTAAAGAAGCGAGAGTGGATGTTTCTTTAAGCGAAGAAAGGAGAACAGTAAGACTTGCTGAGGCATTGGATGATTATTCTCGTGGAAATTATAGAGAAGGTTTTATTGCACAAAAAATTAGACAGGTAGGGGTAGGAATTTATAATGCTTTGACTGCTTTACATGATTGTCATCCATGCCCTGATTCGACTGGAATTTCACATATTCCCAAGGATAGAGAAGTTGCTAATGATGCGATGAATAGAATACTAAGAGATGGATTAGACTAATTATTTACAAAATCCTCTTTCGCTTTGAGGTTTTTTAAACTCGTAGAAAATTAATTTTATCCAACCGGCAAAAGGTATTCTCAAGTATGATTTGCCGATTATTTTATCTTTAGTGATGTCCTTTTCCATATTTTGAATTTGGTCTAAGTTATGGTCTCCTTTTGTGCCCAATGGTTTTTCGGTAACTATTCTATGAATTAGAGGGTATCTTGAATTTGCATTAAAGATTATTATATCTCCTAAATTATAATTATCTTTTCCTAAAACTAATATTATATCTCCCTTGTTCAATCCCGATTTAAATGGAAATTTGCTGAATTGTTCTTTTGTTATATTCTTGCTTTCATACCATCCAGAGTTTTTGTCCCACCAAGAGTCAAAACTCGATTCATGATACATTGAACAGGATTCTATGACTACTAATGGTAGCGAGGAGCCTGTTAGGAAAGATAGTCCCGGAAAAAGAACAAGTTTTATCAGAATTATAATTAATAATAGTGAAACAATCCACGATTGCCAGGTGTCTTCGTTAAGAAATTTCCAGAACCGCACTATCTGCTCTTTTAATGACATATTTAATGGTGGTGTTTTGGGTTTTTAAAGGATGTGAATTTAAGGGAAAGTTTTTAGATAGAGGTAGTTAATATTGTTATGGATTATTTAGATTATAAGGCTTTTGAAAGAAATTCTTTATTGATTGAGGAGAGAGCTTATTGTTCGGCACTTGAGAATATTGCTGAAGCGGGATATAAACACGAAATGCTCCATGGAGAATATGAATCTGGAGAATAATCAATTTATTACCAAAGCCTTGATTATCTTAACTTCTTCTAAAGGTTTGTCGTTGTGGTCTGTTTCTACACTTGCGATTTTATCTATAACATCCATGCCTTGAACGACATCTCCGAAAACAGGGTGCTTATTGTCTAGGAAATTGTTATTCACTAAATTTATGAAGAATTGGCTGCTTCCAGTATTTGGACCTGCGTTTGCCATTGAAATTGTTCCCCTGTTATTTTGCTGTTTTCCATTGAATTCATCTTTAATCATTGGAATTTTTCTGTCTCCATAACCTGTTCCTGTTGGGTCTCCGCCCTGAATCATAAATCCTTGAATAATTCTATGGAATATGACTCCATTGTAAGTGCCTTTTTTTACAAGGTTTTCAAAGTTCCCAGAGGTAATTGACATGTCGCTTCTTAATTGGATTGTTATATTTCCATAGTTTGTTTCTAAAAGAACTTTTGTTTGTTTTCCCATATTGAGTGTGATTATTCCAGCTATGATTATTATTGCTATTATAAATATTGTTATTTTTGTTTTTTGGTTCATCTTTTTGGAAATGCGCCGGCCGGGAGTTGAACCCGGGCATCCACCTTGGGAAGGTGGAGTCATACCGTTAGACCACCAGCGCTCATCTATACTTTTTATATTCGTATATTGAGATTAGAAGGATAATTAGCATTAGTGTATCTACTGCTAAACAGGAAGAGCAAAGTTTATGGAGAATGAAGAATTGAATAAAAAGAAAATATGATGCAAATAATGAACCCAGAAGAATCATTGCTCTTAATGTGTGCTTGAAACCCTTATGTTCTGTGTATAATGTGATTGCGTTTATTATAAAAAGAAGGGAGAAAGCTAATATGCCAAAATAAGAAAGTTTTATTCCGAATATTTGTGCATAGACGGAGTTTTGGACTTCTCCACAGCTAAAACCTGAAACACAGAGCTGTTTTTCTGGAATAAATACTAGGTACAGCGATAGAATTATCTCTGCTAAAATTAGGATAGTTATGATATTTTTTATTGTTTGTCTTTGCATGTTTTTCTTAGTTGGTTCGTATTTAAGAAACTTCTGAAAATAGTATTATTTATAAATGCTCGGAAATTTGGAAATTCGAGATCGCTTAGCTCAGTTGGTTAGAGCGCTGCTCTGATAAGGCAGAGGTCCCAGGTTCAATTCCTGGAGCGATCATTATTGAAGCTTAAACTCGACTAGAATTTTGTCTTTTTCTATTGCAAATCCTCTCAATGGTAGCTCTATTGGAAGAGAGTTAACATAGACTTTCTTTTTACCTATCGCTTTAACTTCATATCCAGATTCTAATTTTGAGAAGAAGATGTTATCTGGAGACTCAACTCCTGATGCAGAGAGCTCGTAAACTACTTTATCGCTTAATCTTCTCACCTTGCTTTTTGCTATTTCTCTTGGAAATTCAGTTAATTTCTTTAATTGTTCATCAGAAATCTTTCTGGCAGTTTGTTTCTGCGGTTTTTGTGGTTTTGCTTTTGGAATATTTGTATTAATTCTAATCTTTATCCCATTTGGGAGTTGAGTTATCTCTGCATTTTCATCTGACAATGCCCCCCTCATTTGCTTGTTCATGTTTTTCATCAGGCTACTTAGAACTGTATTAATTAATTTGTCTGTTATTCCTAAAGAAGCAAAAGGATTTTCTGAAAGGTTTTCGTGTGAGTCATTTTTTCCAAGCATTCCAAATTCTCTCAATTCTTCTTCTTTGCTTAGTAAATGATGTCCGCAGTAAGGGCAATAGCTAAATTCTTCCTTTATTCTGGAGCTACATAATTTACATTTTTTCTTTTTATCGAAGAACATAAATAAATTTGATTAAACCTGCTTTTAAACTTTCCGAAAGAGTAATCTAAGAGACTTTAGCCATTGCTCTTTTACCGAATATCTTTGTATCGCTCGCTATCTCGCTTTCAAAATTGTGTTCTAAATGGTGAGTAAATACACCAAAACCAGATATTTCGTGATGTATTGTTTTCAATGGATGCATGTGCGTAAGGTCCATCTTTTTTACTTTTTTTACTTCTTTTAGATTTGGGAGGAAGAATATTCCAACCAGAAGTCTTGTTAATGCGGCAAGAATAAAGACTAATAGGAAAGAGTTAATTTGGAAGGAAGTCATCGTCTTTATTAATATTCCTCCAAGAATTGAACCTATAAAACCTCCAACTCCTACTAAAAGGTTTACGTAAGATATGCAGGTTCCTCTGTTTTCGGGATGTGAAACTGAATCGTATGTATAATTAGTGAAAGAAATGGTTAATGCCGCGTTTGCGATTCCTGAGGACAATCCCGGGACTAGAATAAGATATAGGGGATTTTTCGAGAATAACCATAACAAAGGGGTGAGGACAAAGAAAGTATTGGCGATATACATTAATTTTAAGTTTCCATATTTATCTGAGAACTTTCCTGAAAGAGGAAGAATCATAAGGGAGAATATAGAAGAAGAAACGGTTATTAACATGAACAATATGAGGTTATTATTTAATCCCAATTCAGTTAACATGTAAAATCCAAAGAAGGGGGAAGCAATCATTATCGCGAAATTAAACAATGCTTGATAAACTGCAAATTTACCAAAGTTATCATATCTTTTTAAGAAAGAGATAAATGAGAATTCACTTTTCTTTTTTAATTTAAATGGGACAGGCACTTCTTTCTTTATATATGTGTATGAGATTGTTCTAAATACGAATGCGAGAAGGAAAAGAATTGAGAATCCTAGTAGTGTTAGTCCGAGAACTTTGAATTTTTCCATCATTGCCGCGGCGGAAAGAGATACAACGATTCCGACTAAACCTGTATAAATGTTTCTTTTGCTGAAATATCTCCCTTTTTCCTTATCTTTAACTAGATCGCCCATCCAAGAGAACCAAGAGGGATAGACTAAACCTGAGAATATTGCGATTAGAGCATAGATAACTATTAACAACCAGGGCAGGTAGGATAAGAGTAAATCTTTCCAGAAGAGATATATTAATGGAAGTATTAATAGCCAAGTGAAGGCTTGAAATAAAACAAATTTTTTGGCTATTTTTTTTCTTGAATGTTTTTCCATTAGCTTGTTTCCTAACTGCTGCGATAAGGGGGAGAGAAGATTAGAAAACGCGCTTATAATTCCTATGTGTATCGCATTTGCACCAATTACTTGTGCAAATGGAACAATGAATGAGTCTCCAAATCCGGAAGAAGCAGAGTTTGCTGAGCCTTCTTTAATGCTTATTTTTAATGCTTCTTGCCTCTTTTCTTCCGTCAATTCTCTTTTCATTTACCTTTATGGGTTTATGTATTAATAAACATATTTAATTTTAAATATTGGAGTAATGAATATCGTTATCTTGCGCGGTAGATTAAGTGGTTGAATTTATTAGTTGGATACTAATTAATTTATTAGAAGGGTTTGGGGTTCTTGAATTCCCTCATTCCGAGGATATCTCCAACTTTATCTATTTGCATTGATTTGAAAACTTCCTTTATTCTTGCAGGTTCTTTACTTATTTTTCTTACTTCTTTAAATTGCGATTGCATAAATGACGAGA
>Ga0172368_10001518_pt1 | contig 31531 bp, 27 predicted proteins | sample Lak11m_FD_114540 | JGI IMG/M metagenome (GOLD analysis project Ga0172368, IMG submission 114540) | Freshwater microbial communities from Kabuno Bay, South-Kivu, Congo - kab_022012_11m | ecosystem: Environmental > Aquatic > Freshwater > Lake | place: Democratic Republic of the Congo: South-Kivu...
CTTGAGGTTGAAGATTTTCTTTGCTAGAATTAAAGGAATGTTTGCATCCTCTGTAAAGCTTATTACGGTGGTGATGTGATTTTGTCTAATTATTTTGTGAATTTCTTTTATTCGTTTGATTAGTTTAACTGCTTTTTTAGAAACTGTTTTTGTATTTTTTTCACAAAGTGATAAATGTTCGCCTGAGAACTTGTGCTCTTGTTCTACTCTATAAAATGTTAGAATTTTTACTGTTATTTTCTCTTTTTTAATGTTTTCGGCTAAATTGACTGCTATTTGTTCTGCGCCTCCTCCTTTTTTTAATGAGGGCATTATTATTAAAACTGTTTTTTTCATTTTTTACCTAGAAAGAATTTAAGAATCTTATTGAACCAATAACTTTTTGTGGTCCAGTAGTTATATTCTGTAATTAATTCTCCTCCAAAACCAAGCTTGAATTTAGTTATGCCGTACGTTTCGTGATCTTTATCTAAATTAACTCCTCCGAGATCATATTGGGAATATCCTTCTTCTTTGTATATTTGAATTGCTTTCCAATGAAGATATTTGTTTAAGTAGCCAGATATTTTTTTTAGTTCTGCGTTTTCTAGATATCTACTATATGCTTTAAGGAGTCTAACTCTTTCAGGAAAGTCTTTTATTAGCAAAATAGTTGCTACAGGTTTTTTATTGTGATATGCAACAAGAAGATCACAATGTGATACATAATGTTTTAATTCTTTTTTCAAATCAGGATTTGTGGAATATTTTTTTAAGTAGTATTCTTTTGCTATGTTATAAAGTAAGTTATAGTCGCTACTTTTTTTTACTGAAATATTTTCTTTTTCTTTTTCGGCTTTATTAATTTCGTATTTGACACTTTTTTTATCAAAGTTTGACCAAATATCTTCTAAGGATCGCTTCAAATCTATTTTGGTGGTATGAAATTCTTTTTCTGAAAAAAAAGAGGCTTTATTTTTTAGTTTGACAGATTGCGTCAATTGATGTAATTTAAAACTTTTGAGTTTTAAGTTAGAGTCTTTATTGTATAGTATTTCTGTTATTGGCAGAATGTTTTTTATTTTGTTTTTTATTTTGATCATTTTAGCAGGTAGCTCGCTAAGTTTTTTAGTTTAAAAATGATTCTGAACGCATATGATTTCAAACTGTTTCTTTTTGGCGCAAAATTTTGTTCTTTGAAGCTGTAGCAATCAGTTTTAAGGACAAATTTGGTTCGATCTATGATCTTTTTTGTTAAAGCGCTTGGGTGAAAGTGATATACGAAAATTCCTTTTTTAAAAGGCCAATGCGAATCAAATACGCTGTTTGTTTGTTGAGGTATGTGTAAAACGCCTTGTTCAACGAATGAATTTAATGAGATTCCATCAACATTAATCAAATCATATTTTTTTAGAAGTTTAAGCGTGTTTTTATCGTAGTTGTGTGATGGCGCAAAAAAATATTTGGGTCTGACTCCAAGTCTTTCTTTTATGATTTTTAATCCTTTTTTTAGTTTAGTTTCTTGGTCTAAATAAGATAAGCCTGAAAACTCCGATTTGGAAGTTAATTTTAATATGCCTTTTTCTTTTGTTTGATATTTGTGTTCATATCCGTGCAAAGCCACCTCTACTTTTTTTTGTTTTATGAGTTTCTTTAAATCTTCTAATTTAAAACTAGATGTTTTTTCAATTATTTTTTCGTCTTTGTTGTTAGGTATTATTCCTATGAGCGGAACTATGTTGTTTTTCTGAAAGGTGTTTAGTAATTCATAGAACAATTCTTGATTTTTCATTTTATCGCACACGTCGTCTATTCTGAAAAAGTTCATTGTGTTAGCCATTTTTCACACCATTTGTTAAACAGAAACAATCTTATTTTATATATGTTGTTTTGTTTTTGATTAGACTGCAAGATTTTGGAGTCATATTTGAATTGTATTTCTTTTGATATTGTTTGTACTTGTTTTGTATTTAAATGGAACAAATGTTTTTTATTTAGTATCCATTTGTCTATTGGTGGTTCGAATCCTTGTTTTCCTCTAGTTAAAATTTCTTCTGGAACTATTCCTTTTATTATTTCTCGCATAAGTATTTTTGTTTGCGTGGTGTTTGTTTTCCATTTTGTAGGTATTTTCTGACTAAATTCAATAAATCTGTAATCTAAGAACGGACTTCTTACTTCTAGTGCCTTTTGCATTGAGGCTCTATCTACTTTTACTAAAAAATTGTCAGATAAAGTATTAAATAAAAGGTCATAAATTCTCAGGGATTCTGCCAGATTATTGTTTCCCTTATTTAAAGAGTGCTTTAGTTTTGTTTCTGTCCATTTTTTAAATGCTTTTGAGTAAGGTTTATCTTCTTTTAGTGCTTCGCTGTAGAATTGATTTTTGTCTTTAAGACTTAGTTTGGCGGCTTCTTTTAGCAAAAACAGAGATGCTAGTTTGTTGAGATTTTTCTTGGCAGGGATTTTGCTTATCATTGTTCTTATAAATTTGGGAGATTTTAGAAGCAATTCCATTTGTGCACCCATTTTATGTGAGTTGTATCCTCCAAATATTTCATCACCTCCGTCTCCAGATAAGCAAACAGTTACATTTTTCTTTGCGAGTTCAGAAACTTTGTATGTTGGAAATCCTGAATAATCTGCAAATGGCTCGTCATAAATTTCAGAATATTGTTCAATTAATTCTTCAAAGTCTTTTTCTTTAAAGTAGTAATGGTGATGTTTTGTTTTAAAATAATCTTTAACTAGATTTATGTATTTGCTTTCATCATATTTTCCTTCAAAACCTATTGAGAAAGTGTGCAGGTTTTTTAGTGAGGTGTTCTTGCTCATGGCTCCAACTACTGCTGAGGAATCTAGACCTCCTGATAAAAATGCGCCTACAGGAACGTCTGCAATCATTCTAAGTTTTGTTGCGTCATATAATATTCTACGTCCTTCTTGTATCAGCTTTTTTTTATTGTTTTCAGGGGAGTATTTTGGGAGTTCATAATATTGCAGCGTTTTAAGTTTTTTAGAGGTTAAATCAAATATCAAATTATGTCCTGCTTCTAATTTGAAACAGTTAGAGTATATTGTTAGTGGAGAAGGTATGAACCCGAGAGAGAAATATAATTCGACTGCTTCTTTAGAGATATTTTCTTTTGTATTAAGTTTCTTTGCAGCGAGTATTCCTTTGAGTTCAGAGCTAAATACAAATTCTTTGTCTTTGTGATAATAGTAAAATGGTTTTACTCCTAATCTGTCTCTAGAACAAAATAAAATATTTTCTTTCTTATTGTATATGCAAAAAGCCCACATCCCATTAAATTTGTTTACACAGGTTGTGCCCCATTCGATGTAGCTTGCAAGGATCACCTCTGTGTCTGTTTTGGTTGTAAATACATATCCTTTTTGTTTTAACTCTTTTTTTAAGTCCAGATAATTGTATATTTCTCCATTGAATGTAATTCCTATATTGCTTTCTTTGAGTAGATTTTTATTATGTTGGTCAGAACACGCTCCGTTTTTTTTGCTATAAAACACGGGGTTGTGTCCTGCTTTAGATAAGTCCACGATCGATAGTCTTACGTGTCCTAAAGTCATGTTTTTATCAGAATAACTTCCTGAATCATCAGGACCTCTATGCTTTATTATAGAGTTCATTCTAGAAATTAAAATTTCATCTTTCCAGTTAAATCCGTTAATTCCGCACATTTACTTTTTCAACTCGTTTATTATTTGTCGAGATATGTTTTTCCAGTTATATTTTTGTTGTATTATTTTACTAGAGTTTTGTTTTATTTTTTTTATCAATTCTTGATTAATAAGGAGTTTTTTTATCGATAAATAGATTTCGTCAGCGTTGTTTATTAAAATGCCGTTGTATCCCGACTTTATTATGTGTGGGACGCCACCTACTTTTGTAGATATTACTGCACATCCTGAGGCCATTGCTTCCATAACTGAATTTGGCAGACCTTCATCTGCAGATGCGAGAATGTGAATATCAGTAGCTTTCCATATTGAGTAAATATCTTTTCTGAATCCTTCAAATTTTATGTAAGGATATTTTTTTTCTAAAGCTTTTCTTTTATCCTCATACTTGTTTGAGCAAACAAACAAGAACCTTATTTTGTTTTTTAGTTGAACGTTGTTATTTATTTTCTCTGCTGTCAAAAGGACATCTTCATATCCTTTAATTTTATCTAGTCTGCCCAGGTAAGTTACCAGAAGTTTATTTTGCTTATATTTCAATATGTCTTTTGCTGGATGAGCTATATTTATGGCGTTGAAATCCACTCCGTTGTGTATTACTGTGTATTTTAGGTTTAATTTTTTTGCAACAGAAATCAACCCTTCATGTAATAATATCGTTTTTTTAGCTAATGTTAATATTAGTCTGCCTATAGTTCTCGTGTATATCCACATAACCATATTAACATACCAAGACTTTGTAAACCAGCTATATCCAGGGAATGTGTCTGTTTGAAGATAGTATTCTTTCTTGTGAAGTTTCAGCCAAAATGCTGTTAATGATGTAAAAAACATGTATTTGCTAATTATTATTTTATCAGGGTTCTCTTTTTTCAATATTTCTTTTAAGTCTGAGAATATTTTTGGAGTTATTGCAACATTTACAGGATCTGAAAGATACCAGCACTTACTTCTATACACTTTTACGCCAGTTAATAGTTCATATTTTTTGCTGCCTTTCGTTTTAGATGTAATCACTATCACTTCAACATTTTCTTCTTTGGCTAGATTTATCGCGGTTTTGTATGCGGAGATCATCCAAGCAGAAGGTTCATAGAAATTAGGGGAGATAATGAGAATTTTCATTTAAGCACCACGTCTATTTTTTTTAATACGTTCTCAATTTTGTATTTTTCAAGGCCTTGTTGTTTTTGTTGTACTTTATCAAGATTTTTTAAAACAATTTGTATTTGATGTTCATATTTGTTCAAATCTATTAAACATCCATTTTGACCATAAAATGGGTAAGCTATTTTTTTATCGAACGAAAGTCCTGGCGTTATTAGTTCTCTCGCTCCCGTTTTAAAATCTGATGTTATGATTGGAATTTTACAAGCCATTGCTTCCAGCAAGACGTTAGGAAATCCTTCTGCTTCAGATGCATAAATAAAATAGTCTGCTTTGTTTAAGAATTCATAAACATTTTTTTGTTTTCCCAAAAACGTTATTTTATTTCGAAGTTTAAGTTTTTTGCTCAATGATTCAAGGTTGTTTTTTTCAGGACCGTCGCCCAAGATTAATAGGTGCGATTTTTTTGGAAAATGTTTTACTGCAGTTATTATTTTATCTACATGTTTTTGTGAATCTAGTCGAGAAATTGTAATAAATATATTTTCTAATTTCTTTTTTTTATTTAGATTTGTTGATTGAATATTTTTGATTTTGTTAGAATCATATGAATTTGGTAAAACTTGAATCTTGTTTATATTTATGTTTAACCATGTTGCTAATTCTTTTTTGTTTTCTTCTGAATTGACAAGAATAAGTTTAGCCTTTGGATAAAGAAGTTTTATGAGTGCGACATATAATAGACCTTTTAGTCCTTTAAAGAAATGTTTACTAGTTCTAAAAGATATTATTGAATTTTCAGTAATTATGTTCAAAAAGTTGCTTAATTCTAGGAAACTCACAAATTGTGCTTTAGGATTTTCTTTTTTAAGTTTATTTAATATAAATATTGTTCTAGGAAGATTAAGAATCATTTCTAAATTGGTTGAGCTGTTTGAAAGAGGTAATGAGGGAAGGTCATAGAACTTAGTGTCTTTTAAGGTTAATATTTGCAGGTCATATTTTTTGACCAAAGAAGGGTAAAGTTCGCTTATTGTTCTTTCTGCGCCACCCATATCTAAAGAATTTATTATAAAGAAGATTTTCTTCATTTTTTCTTTTTCTCATGTTCTTGGAAGCTGAGTTTTCTTACTAGTTCTTCCATTTTTCTGTTGACTTTTTTTATTATATTGTACATGTAGAATATTATTATTAGGAAGAATGTGAATCCCGACATCACTATGAAGTCTGCGGTTCTCTCTATCTGTAGAGTTTGCATTAATCCATAAACTGTTTCTGGTATTGAAATTATTAGAAGTATTCCTAGCCAAAGAGCCATCCAGATAATTAAACTGTACAATCCGTAGTTCTTTCGTTTATAATAAACAAAGGTAAAATACATCATTACTAATGCAAAGACTATTCCTACAATTTGTACTCCTAATATCATTTTATTTGAAAAGTCGCATCTGTTTAAAAATGTTTTTTTGTATTGTTTTCAACAAAGTTTATATACTACACACACATACCCACAAATATGGGTACGAAAAATATTTCAATAACTGACGACGCGTACAATGTCTTGAAGTCCTGGAAAGGTGAAAGGGACAGTTTTTCTTCTGTTATTTTGAAGCTTGGTAAGAAGCAGGATCTTTTGAAATATGCTGGAATTATTTCGGAGAAAAGAGGAGAAGAATTAAAAAGAAGTATTTCTGAATCTAGAAAAAAGTTTAGGAATAGATTAGAATGATTGCAGATACGTCTTTTTTGATTGATTTGTTTGTTGGTAGAAATGATGCTAAGGATTTTGTAGCTAAAAATATTGTTTGTACCACATCTATTTCAATTTTTGAATTATTTAAGGGCTTGAGAGATTCAGAGCTAGAAAAATTGGACTCTCTTTTGAGTGAAATTATAGTTTTAGATTTTGATGTGGAATCTGCAAAACTTGCAGGAATAATTTCTAGAGATTTGAGCGCTAAAGGTTTAGAAATAGATGTTCAAGATTGTATGATTGGTGCTATTGCGTTGATTAAAGGGTTTTCTGTGGTTTCTAAGAATGTTAAGCATTTTTCAAGAATAAAAAAACTTTCTTTGGTTTCTTATTAGATTTGTTTTTTAAAGATTAGTCTAGAAAGTACTATTTGTTCGATTTAAGCAGTTTTTTAATTTAACACATATTTTTTTAGACAAGTATTAATTGAAGTTATTTATTAAAGAATTTGAATTTGATTATGTTTAAAAATATTTTTACTCCATCTATAACTGTGGTTCCTTTGAAGTTATCGTTATATATTGTGGTTATCTGAACTTCTGCGTATTTGAGTTTGTTTTTAGCGACATTTGAAATCATTTCTGATTCCATGCTATAATCGTTGGAAGTCCAGCGTATTTTTTTGTATGCAGACGCCGTAAAGCATCTGAATCCTGATTGTGTGTCTCGTAAATTAATTCCGTTTATCAGAGTAGAGGCTGTGTTTATGTACCAGTTTCCAAAGCGCATAATTGGGGGCATGTTTTTGTTTAAAGGTCTATATCCAAAGACTATGTCTTTTCCTTTTAGTTTCGAGATTAGTTTTTTTATTTCTTCAGGCTTGTGTTGTCCATCCGCATCCAGCAGAACCAGAATGTCTGCTCCTCGTTCACAGCCGTAATCGCAGCCTGTTTTTACTGCAGCTCCTTTTCCCAGATTCACTATGTGCTTTAGTACTGTTGCGCCCGCTTTTTCTGCCTTTTCCGCGGATTTATCTGTCGAGCCGTCATCTACAAAAACAATGTTTTCATATCCTTCTTGCTTTACGTCGGAGATTACTTTAGAGATGTGTTTTTCTTCGTTCAATCCAGGAATTATGATGTACGTGTTCATAGTCTTATGTTGATCAGTATGTTTCCTATTATTATTATCGTTATTGAAAGCCATTTGTATTTATTCATTTTTTCATTCAGCAGCCATACTGATAGCGCTATCGTCGCTATATATGTCAGAGAGGTCATGGGGTAAAGTATGCTCAAGTTAACCGTCTTTAGCAGCCAAATGAATACAAGTACTGCTATAAAATATAATCCAAGTCCAAAAATGAGTTTTGGGTTCAGCAAGGATCTTATTTTTAATTTCAGTTCAGGCGCAGCTTTTTTTAGAAGTATTGCTCCGAATGCGCCTATTATTGCGCTTATTACCATGGTCAGGATAACTACAAGATCATTCACTGTTGGCAACCCCCATTATTGCAACGCCTCCTATTATAAGGACTATTCCTATTATTTGAGAGGAAAGTATTTTTTCTTGGAAAAGTGTTGCAGAAGCTATTGTTACCCAAACATAACTTAACGCTATGATGGGATAAAGTGTGCTCAGCTCTCCTTTTTTCAAGCTCAGTATTAGAGTCACGGCGCCTATGCTGTAAAATAAAAGTCCAAGTATAAGATGGTAGTTTGTTATTAGCAAAATGATGTTGGGCTCAAACGTCTTTGCTGCATACTTGAAGAATATTTGTCCTAATGATGTCAGGAAAGTCGTGAGAATAACAAGGTAAATTGCTATTCTCTGTGTGTTTTTCTTTGATTTCATGGTTCTACTTTCCAAAGTATTATTTTTTCTCCTCTGAAACTCGTCACTTCTTTTATTTTCTTAAAGTGATCAAGGTCTGCACCATTTAAGAAAAACAATTTTGTAAACATTGATTTAGTCAAAAGAGGATCAAGCACTAAAGAGGAATATCCTGTTCCATCTTTGTATACAAGTACATCTTGTGTGAATTGATTGTTATCAAAACTTGTGCTTGTCATTTTTTGTCCCTCGTAGATTGTTATTCCTGTTGGTTTTGCTGAACTTTGTGATACAAGACTTCCTGTTGTTAGATCGATTGCTTTTATCACAAGGAAAGATTCATTTACTGCGGTCAGATTTATAATTGCTTTTGATACATATATTCCTGAATTTCCGTTTGTTCCAATTCTTATGTTGTAAGAACAATCCAGAATGTCAGTCTTCTGTGTGCAGCTAGCAGCGTTTTGCGTTACATATTGTGGCCAAGGGCTTATCCATGTTGCAGCTTCGTCTTCTGTTGTTATTGTTTGCATTTCTAAGTATTCTTGTTTTGCTTGCTCTGCAGAATATCCTAGTACATTTTGTGCCTCTTGTATTGCTAGATTTGCAGGCATATCTTTTAATTTGTAATAATTGTATGCTTTGCTAAAGTTCCAGCTTCCGAAGTGTCCCCATACGCCAGATTTTCCAATCATGTCTGAGCTTGTGATGAAATACATAGGATAGAACTCTGTGCAGTGTGTGTGTTGCAGTACTTGGGATGCCTGTTCATTAGTTAATCCTGTTTCTAATAGTTTTGATTTTGCTGCGGTCACATCAAGTCTTATTATTTCTTGTAAAAGTGTTGTTGCTTTGTATTTGTCTTTGGTTATTTCTAATAAGGTGTTATAGCTTTCTTCCTGTCCACAATTAAGCATTTTTAATGTGTCTAGTGCTTGATCTTCATCATCCGTTAAAAGAGTATTTCCGATCCAGTATATTCTTTTTCCCTGGTCTCCTCCGTCAAATGTTACTGATCTTTCACTCATTGCTTCAAACCAGTGTCCGAAGTCCCACCAACTTGTTATTATCGCTTGTTGTGAATCATTCTGAACAGTCATCATTATTTCGTTCCAAGCATCATCATAACTCGGTATTTCTGATTTTGCTATATTGTGTGCCTGACTTATTTGCGGGGCTACAATAAATATTAGTCCTAAAACAATAATTATTGCAGTGATTACTTTTGGATTAAATTTGCGTTTGTTTGCATAAGTGTGCATTCTTGCGCCGGTTAGGGATCCAACAAGTGCGGCTATTCCGAACGCGACGACTGGTGCGAATAGTGCAATAAATCTCACTCCAACTAGTCCTGCATAATATGTGCTTGCTAACCAGAATGCGAGAATTATTCCATACATAGGATATGCTTCTCCGTCTTTCTTTTTGAACATTAATAAAACTATTCCAAGTATCGCTGCTAGAACTAAATATAATCCTCCACCCCCAGAAATCACTTGAGTGCTACTTCCCGAATTAAGTTCTGCAACTGTAGTTAATACATTAGGCCATAAAGGATAACTTAATCCCGAACCGACACTTATTCCTTCTGCCGCTCCTTTGAATCCGAGTATGAAATTTATTGGTTGTAGTGGTCCGCTTGCAACTTCATATAGATTGCTTCCTAGATTTTGTCCTAAGATTAAAGTGAATATTGTCGCTAATACAAATATTGCAACTATAAATGTTCCAAGGAAATAAAATTCTGGCTTTAATCCTTTTAGTAAATGTTCAGATGTCCATTTTTTGTATTTTTTCATATGTAAAATTATTTTGTAAATTATGTATAATCCTAATACTCCTAATATGAAGTCAAATGTGAACCACCATCCGCTCCAGAAATATCTGAACAGAAGTGTTGCTAGCGCGGTTAATGTTGCCAAGATTATTGTTCCTTTTGTGGTCTTTGATTCTACTGCTTCTAAAAACAACCAGAGTATTAAAAAAGGAAATATGAATGTGTATGCGTCAGTATCTGAAAAACCGGCTATTGTTCTTCCAAGTATTGGACCAGAAAGTGCGAATATTATTGCTGCAAAGAACCCGCCAGTTATTCCTCCTAATTTTCGCCCGAGGAAAAATACTGGAATTATTGCTAAGCCTATTAATAGTACTGGCATCATGAAGCTTGTTGTTAATATGTCTAGTCCAGGAATTATTATTTGCATCAGAGACTGAACCAAAACTATCATGAATGCTGGCCAGACAAAACCCGCGTCTTGTCCAATTCTTCCATTTCTTAAAGTGAATTTTTCTTTTCCATCAACTATTTCATTTCCGTAGAATCCTGTTTTTTCATGCCATTTTGCATATGAGTACCATAAGTAAGGATCGATTGCGAGAAGATATGTTTGTCCTGCATCGTTTTTCATTTCGTTTTTGTACATTGCAGATATTTGTTGTATTTGTGCATCAACGCTTTGTTTATTTTTTTTATAATAATCCGAGTATTGGCTTTCTACTAATTGAGTGATGCTCGCTTCAGGGAGGTCTGCTCTTTGGGTTCTTATCTGTAAGTCAATTTGACTTTTTATGTTACTTTCGACTGAGGTTTTTGCCCAGTCTTCAGTTATGGGGAGAGTTGTTGGATAAAGTCTAAACCAAGAAGAGACAAGTATTATGAGGATTATTAATGACCAAATTAAAGTGGTTTGATTGAATATTTTCTTGTTATTAAAAAATTTAGATGCTTTTTGTTTTAACTCTTTTTTATTTATTTGTATGGTTTCTTCTTTTGCCAATGTGTTCCCCCCTCTAAACTGAGTTTCTTGCATTATTTATATATCTTTCTCAGTAGTTCTTTAGAAATAGTTGCTTACAATGTTTTTACTATATTGGTCTTTTACTTTTCTCAGAACTTCATCTGTATCTAGCATGTTTGTAAGAATTACTTTTTTTTCTGTGTTTACAGAATAATATGCTCCATCTTGATCCACGTGATTGCACACTATTAGTGTGTACCATTTGTCATTTATCATAATACCTTTATGTTCTGTGTTTGGTTGAATCACAATTTTTTCAATCAAATATTCATCTCTATTAATTTTGGTATTGCTTTAATTCCTGTAAGAAGGAGTTGCGGATTATTTAAAATTAACTCTGATAGTAGGTTTATGGGAGCATCTCTGGTTGTTTCTGACAATATTTTTTTTGTTTTTTCAGTATTTAAAGTTTTTAAGAGGTCATCCCACTCTTTATCAGAATATTTTTTTAGTACTTTATTTAATTTGTAGTGTGTATATAGTTCTAGATTGAGTTTTCTAAGATTTTTTTTGTAATTAACAGGTCCATCAGATAATGCGTTTGCAGCTTTTAATCCTGGAATTATTCCTCCTCCTGTTGTATTTTTTATTTGCAATGCAGCATCTCCCAATAATGCGACGGAGAAGTTATCCTGTTCGCCACCCACAGTGTTCTGCGTTCCGTACTGTGTTCTGATCACTGTCGTCCGTGGTCTGTGTAACGGTATTGGTCCTCCTTGTATTTCTAAAATTTTTCCAGAATATTTTTTTATAAAATCATCAAATATTTTTTTTGCATTTGAACGTGCAGCAACACCCACTCGAGATACTTCTGATGATTCTGGTGCAGACCAAGAATATTCTCCTATTGTTGGATAGAAATCAATTTTTTTAGAATCTAGATCTTTTAACAAAATTCTTGCTTGTATTCCAGTTAAGAATTCGCGATCAAAATACAAGTTGTTGTTTTTTGCAACTAAACTTGAAGGTCCGTCTGCACCAACTAAAAAATTCGTTTTAAGCGTTGTAAGTCTTTTGGTTGTTATATCTCTTATTTTTATTTTATTTCCTTTGTTTTCCAAATATTTATGTCCAGAAAGAATTTTTACTCCTGTTTTTTCTGCTTCTTTATGTAAATATTCAATAAATGAGATGTTGCATATTATTCTGTCTGAAGATATAGGCGTTTCAAATGTGTTATTTTTTGAGAATATTTTTGTTTTTGTTATTTTGTTTAGCGTGAATTTTTCTATTTCTTTTGGGGGTAGCATAGTTTCTATTTCTGAGGTTAATATTCCTGTGCACTGCACAGGTTTTCCAAGTTTTGTGTGTTCTTCTATTACAAACACAGGTTCATCTGGATGTTTTTCTTTGTAATTTTTTGAGAAATAAAGTCCTGCGCTTCCTCCTCCTATGACTATGACCATGTTTTTTGTTGAGTTCGTTTTACTTTTATATTTATAGGTTTTTTTGACTTTGTGTAAAAATTGATTCTGTGTAAAATTGAAGCTAATTAATACACAAAGTCGGTTCTTTTGTAAGAGGTCTCTGTTTTTATTATGTAATGGTGACAAAATAAAAATATTTATATATGATATAGTCTTTCATGATATAAAATTAGGGGGTTGGACTGTTTTACCGGTATCTGAAAAAATACAGGAAGTCCAAATGTATAAAATGAATATTAAAAAAACAATTTTACCACTTATCTTTGCTGGCATAACTCTTCTTGGTGCAAACGCATACGCTCAAAGCAAACCAGAAGAAACAAAAAAAGTAAACAATCCTATTCTTGCAGAAGGAAAGGATTTAACTGAAACTTCTAAACTGAATTTTTTCTATGAGCAAGATGACAAAGGAATTTTTGTTAGAATGTTAGATAAGCCTCATGCTAAAGAATTTATAGGAAACACTTCATATGATGTGCCTTGTACGATTAATGATGTTGCATCTGACGTTTTCAAAGCACTAAACAGAGGAACATCAGTCAATTCTTCTTGGTTGGAAGGAACCTCAAATCACGTTAAAAATGTAGAATTAAGAGATAAGGTGGACAGTAGGATTAAAAATTACTTGACTGCCGATAGAAATACTCTTGAAGCACAATCATGGGATGACGTTAATAAAACAGGATATAGTCTTGCAGATCTGATTGTCGGATACAATATGGTTGAAGGAGAAATTCTAAAGAATAACCTTCCTCAGAACATGTTAAAAATTCCTGTTGGTCAAAAAGTTTACATGCCTGATGAAATTGCAAGTAAATTAAAAGAAGTTGGAACTACAATAATTCTTTACACAGGATTAGATAGAGAAGATTTAGTTGAAAAAAACAAAGAAAAAGGAAAGTTCCAAGAAGAATACTTTGGAAAAAGTTTTGTTGATACAACAAAAACATTTGGAGATTATCCTTCAGCGAGCGATTCAGGAAAAGGATTACTTAGTCATTTAGGAACATTCTTTTCAGACTTCAGCAAAGCAGGAGTTTCTTTGCAATCATCTTATGATTCAAGAAACACAAAAGGTTTTGGAGTTGAAATAAATCATCCAAGTGGTTTGGATTTAGCAATTCAATATTTAGTTGGTGCTAATGAAATAAACAAAAATCTTGGAACAAGAAGCGAAACTATTCCGCATCCGTTCCTTCCACTAACTGCATATTCCGGAGTAACAACTACTGGTGTTGAGAATTGGAGAAATGGATTTAATGTATCTGCAGAATATCCTGTTGTAAAAACAAGTTTTGGTACGTTTAAAGCAGGATTAACAGGATCATTTTTAGAATCAGAATTATTGGAAAATAAGGTCTTTGAAACTTACTTTTCGAACGGCACTGATAAAATTGATTATGATAAGAATGTAAAACAAGGAGAGAAGACCAAAAAGAACATAAGTTTTTATGGTCCTTCTGCATCATTTGATTTGGGAGATTGGTCTTTCAACGCAAAGGCTTTGTTTTCAGATTATGAACCATTATACTCTGCAGGAGTAAGTTACAAACTTATTAAATAAAATTTCGTGGGGGAACAATTATGTTTAAATTAAATGCAAAGGTATTGGTTTTATTTTTTTTAGTGTTTATACTGGCAAGTGGGGCTTCTGCTCTTTCTATTTTTGCTCAGTTTGAAAATGAACAACAAGCAGCAGCAATTACAAATGGAGAAAACATCAATTATGATGTTGCAGCAATTGCTGATCAAGGAACCTCTTGGTTGAAAGTTACAGGAAAACTTTACAAGTATGATAATTCAGAAGTTGTTTTTGTAAAGACATTATTTTCAGAAACTGTCTACACTACAACTTATTTTCCCTCAACAAAAAGTTTAACTCAGACGGATTATGCAACAGGTGGGGATTATTTTGTTGATTTCTTAGCTGAAGAATATTGGAATGATGGAACTACTACTGCTAGATCTACTCAAATATACTTAGATGTTAATGCAACATACTCAAATGTTGCGCCTATTGCAGATTTTAATTACACTCCGTTAAATCCAACTATTCAAGACACTGTAATTTTTATTTCAAACTCAACAGATGATCATGGTATTATTCTGGCTGAGTGGTTTGTGACTGGTGTGAAAATAGGAGAAGGAAATCTTATAACTAAAGTATTTGGTCAACAAGGAACTTATTCTGTTAAATTAAAAGTTACAGATACTGACGGAGTTCAAACAGAAATAACAAAGCTTCTAGCTGTTTCAAATGTTTCAAGTACAAATCATGCGCCAATAATGCAAGCAATTCCTGATCAAGAAATTTTTGAGAATGCTCAAAGTTATTCTTATCAATTACAAGTTTCAGATCAGGATAATGATGCGCTTTCTTGTTATAAAATTTCAGGACCTTCTTGGATTACTGTTGATTCACGGTCCTGCGAAGTTGTAGCATCCAATATTCCTCAAGTAAATCAAAACACTACTTACTCAATTTCGGTAGGTGTAAGTGATGGTCAACTATCTGATAACAAGAGCTATTCTTTGAAAGTTGTTGACGTGCCTCTTTTCGTGGTCTTAGATGAATTATTTTGTAATCCTGATGTCGTTGTCGGACATCAACAACATTGTTCAGCACACGTTTCGGGCAATACTTCAGATGTTATAATCACATTCAAGTATTTATCTGATGGGTCTATGTTAGGACGATGTGAAACGAACGATAAAGGATATTGTCACATTAATCCAAATATAACTTTGGCCGCAGGAGAATATGAAATTTATGCTGAAGCTGTAAAACCAGATTATATTTCTGATTTAACTAAAAATTTGAGAACTATGTTTAAAGTCTGGACAGAAAGATATGATGTGTCAAATCTAAAAGTGTACGAAGATGCTTTTGTGACTGAAAATTATACATTTTACAGAGCTACTCCTATGTATGTGAGTTTTGATGTTGTTGATTTGATTACGGGGGAAACTATTCCAGCATCTCAGGGTTTGATTGACAGTGTATTCCTAAGAGTAAATAATGACTTTGTATTAAATTTCACTAGATATAATTCAGGAAATGAATATAAGTATAAACTATCTTCAATTCCTATATCTGATGATTTCTTAGGACAAGGCAATGTATATGCATTTGTATTTAATTTTACAGATAATACTGCGGGTCAAGAAGATGTAGTTGTAAATATATTAAACAATCCTTTAGAATTTAATCCTCCGCAGCAAATACAATTACAACAAGGAGCTTCAGTAGTTCTGGACTTTAATCAATATATTAGTGATGTTGAGACTCCTGTTGAAGACGTTTTGTTAAGCTATGCAAACACAGGAAACGTTCTTGTTGTTCAATCAATTGGAAATAAGATTTACAACATTACTGCAACTCAATCTTTTGTTGGAAATCAAACAGTGGTTTTCTCTGCAGATGATACTGATGGCTCAGTTGTTTTTAAGAATGTAAATTTTGTAGTTAATCCTGTTATTTTGACAAACTTGCCTGTAGCGGTTTTGACTATGTCTGAATCTGTGCGTGCAGGAAAAGAAGTAGTGTTGAACGGTTCGGGATCATATGATCTGGATGGTGATGTAATTAATTTGTACTCTTGGAGAATTACGCAAGGAGATAAACTAATTCAATCTTGGTCAACAACTGCTCCAACAACTAGTTATTTATTTAACATGAATGGACAATTCAAAGTAACTTTGACTGTTACAAATGTTTTGGATGAATCAGGAAGTACGACAAAGAATATTTTCATCGGAAGAAATAGTCCTCAAACTGTTGTTGGTAAAGAAGACGGTCTTTATGTGGAAAACTTTGAAGTTGTTGGAACAGATTGGGGTGTTGTTAGTGTAGAAGATGCATTTGTTGTAAGAGCAACTGTAACTAATGATAGAAGCAAAATGAAAAATCTAAGATTAACATTCAGCATTCCTGAATTGGGCTTTGTCGCCAAGAGTAATTCATTTACTTTGGGAGGAGGAGATACTGAGGATATTCAGTTTTATGTTCAGTTGCCTTTTGATGCATCAGAAGTTCCTGCCGGAGAATACATATCTTTGGTTGGTGTAAGCGATTCAGACATAATTAGAAATAAGTATTTTCCTTTAATGATTGAGTAAGGATAATTGAGCAAGGTATTCACTGAAGAATGGTTACAATGAAAACATTTAAATACGATTAATCATTTCATGACTGTGATAGTGCTTTAAAATAATAAGAAGAACGGGAGGTAATAAAATGAAAATAATAAATTTAATGACAGCAATTCTTTTGCTAGTTGTATTGGTGATCTCACCAGTTAGCGCAGTACAAAGCGCAGAGGTTCAACCAGTTAATGCTGGAGTAAGCATAGATGCGATTTCAGCAGCATACATAACAATAACAGATGTAAAGATTAATAGTGATACTGCATATGATGGCGACGATCTTTATGTAGAAAGAGGAGACGTATTAAAAATAAGAGTTACTCTTCAAGCAGGAGATCAGGACGTTAATGACGCTTACTTAGGGGCATTTATGTCTGGATACAGATATGCTTACTATGAAAGAGATATGGTAACTGACTACACCAAAACATTCAGTTTACCTGCAAATGAAAAAAGATCCTTTGACTTAACAGTTAAAGTTCCAGTAGATATGGAAAAGAAAGATTCAAAGTTAAGATTAGTTCTATTTGATGAAAATAGCGACTCAGTAGTAACTTACAACTACCAAGTTTCAATTTACGGAACAGCAGATGATAGTGCAGTTCAAATACAAGACTTCTTTGTAAGTCCTTCTACAACAATAGAGGCTGGAAAAGCTTTATCATTTAAAGTTAAGGTAAAGAACTACGGTAATAATGATTTGGATGACGTTAAAGTAAAAGTAGCAATACCTGAACTTAACATACAAACATACGAAACAATAGACACTCTTGATAAAGATGAAAGTCAATCTTTCGAAGCTTTGTTATTAAGAATACCTTCCGATGCAAAGCCAGGAGATTATGAAGTTGTTGCGACTGTAGAGTTTGATAGATTCCAATCAGTTGAAGAATCAACACAAGTAACAATAATAAACGCAGAAGTTGCTCCAACTGCTGGAAGCGATTCAGTAATAACAATGCCTGAAGCAGTAGATGTTGTTAAAGGAACACAAGGTTCAGTTTATCCTGTTTTAATAGAAAACAAAGGCGCAACATCAAAGACTTATGTCTTGACAGTTTCTGGCGTTTCAGATTGGGGAACAGTTTCATTTGAACCATCTTCAGTAGTAGTTATTGGTGCTGGGCAATCTCAAACAGTTTACTTGAGAGTAAGTGCAAATGACAATGCTGCAGCAGGAGATAAGGTTTTCAAAGTTGCTGTTAAAGCAGATGAAGTTTCAAAAGAAACAACAGTTGTTGTAAAATTGAAAGATGATTCTGCTCAAGGAACACCTTTGAAAGCAGTTTTAGAATGGGCATTAATAATACTTATTGTAGTATTAATCATCCTAGGAATAGTCCTTTTAGTTAACAAGATGAGAAATAACAAGGACAAAGAGGATGACGAACAGACCTATTACTAAATTTTTTTTCTTTTATTTTTTTTTAAATTATATTTAATGAAGTTGGGGAACATGAGATTTACAAGAAAAACAGGAATTAGCATTTTTCTAGTACTATTTTTACTTGTTATAGGTTCATTTGTTTCCGCTGAAGATACAATTACAATAAATCAATACTCTACTTATTCTGATTTCTATACAGGAGCATATGTTGCTCAACCGGAAGTTTGCATTTGTGGAAGTAAGATTGATACAATTTTTATTAAAAACGCAGGGTCATTTCATTCTATCTTTAATTTAACTGTAAACGATAAATATGTTACATTACCTTTTAGTTCAGTTGAACTTGCACCAAATCAAGAGATAACTGCTGATTTGTTATTGGCCGCTCCTTGCGATGCAGGTCAAGGCGTAAGTGATTACGTTATTACAATTTCTAATAATTATGGTAAAACACAAGAGATTTCAAGAAGTTTAGAGCTCAACGAGTGTCAAACAATTTCTGCAGAATTATTTGCAGACAAAAACGAGATTAATCCATGCGGATCAGTTAACTATACATTAAACATCACGAATCCTGCACCTTTTGTGGAGAATTATGTTATTAGCTCGTTAACACTTTCAGAGTTTTTTTCTTATCCTGAATACGTTTTGAGTTTACAACCAGGACAATCAGGATTTATTCAGACAACTTTTAATCCATCTTGCGATATTTATGGGAACAAATCTTTATCGTTTGAGATTGATGCTGAAAAGTCCGGCTTGAAAGCAGAATTAACTCACGAGTTAAACATTAAACAAAACTATTCATTTGACATTTATGGTGGAGAAAGCGAAGATATTTGTCAGTATACATATTCAGGTAAAAATATTGTTGTTAAAAACACTGCAGGAATTCCTCTGAATTACTCGTTAAATTTGATTAATGCGCCTATTTTTGCATCATTGAATCAGACATCTTTGGAAGTATTGCCTGGTCAGAATAAGTCAGTATATCTTAACTTAGAACCAGGAGATGGGAGTAAAGGAACGCACGCATTTGAATTGGAAATAAAAACAAATATTGGAGACACAAGTTTGGTTGTACCTATTAATGTGTCTGTATCTGAGTGCTATGGGGTTTCACTAAAGATAATTAATCCGTTCAAAACATGTACTGGAGATAGAAATTTTGACATGGAACTTACAAATGATGGAAAATATAATGAAACGGTTTTATTAGATTCTAATACTGGAAGTATTATTGTTTCTCAAAAAGAGTTGGTCATTACTTCTGGAGAGACAAAAACAATTAGATTAACTTCCTCAGTCATTGAAAACGAATCAAGAGTTTTAATTCCTTTTACAATTAGTGCGACCTTGAAGGATAGACCAACTTGGCTCTCCTGGCAGGACAATGCACAGCTCGAAGTTTATGAACAGTACACTTGCACTTATCCTTCTGCTCACGAAAATAAAATTTATGTAAGATATAATTCAACAAATACAAGTATTCGCTTTACAAATAAAGGATTAGAAGCAACAACATACTTGATAAATTATGTCGGTTCATCTTGGTTGAATATTTCTGAAAAAGAATTGACTTTATTGCCTGGCGAAACAGGACACTTAACGCTAAGTTTGTATGGAGATTCTTCAGAGGTTCAGAAAAACTATTACTTTGATGTTAGTTTGATCTCAAAGACAAATAATGTTTCATACACTAAATCTTATGAATTAATAATGACTAATGTTCCTTTCAGCGAGAAAGCATTCGCTTATTTGATTAGTACAACATGTACAAGCATTTCCGCAATACTGGTGCTTTTATTAATTTTAGTAATCATATTTTTATGTGTTGCTAAAACTCTAAACGTAGGGGTATCGGGACAATTTAGACTAGTTTTGGGTGTGTTAATTTTGTTGGTTATTTTGGTAACTTTGTTTGTTTTCGGTGTTCCTAAGTCTATTTATCCAAGCTTAGATAATGATAAGGTAGACAATCCTTTGTATTTAATATGGTATCAAGATCATTCATTTTCTTTAGATCTTTCAAAATATTTTGTTGATCCTGATGGAGATGTTTTGAATTTTTCAGTTCAAGATGTTCCTGATAATATGACTGTATCTGTTAAAGGAGCCATTGTTCTTTTCGAGCCTGATGAGGGATGGAATGGAACTGCTAGAGCCAAATTCTCTGCAGTTGATGAAGGGGGAGATGAGGTTGTTTCTCCTAGTTTTGATATAGAAGTTGTGGCCTACGATAAATTGTCGACAGAAGAGCTTTATTTCAAGTATTGTCCATATATTAATTCAATCTTGTTGATACTTATATTAGTGTTACTTCTTTTTCTTCCGGGCAAAATTAAAAAGGAGAAAAAGGTTGTTAAAAAGAAGACAGGAAAAGTTGCGTTGACTAAAGTAAAAAGAGAAAAAGGTTATCTTTATTTTGTAGATAAAGAAGGTGACATTTCTAGAACCAAAGTTAAAAAGAATAAAAAATAATTTTTAATAAAATTTTATTTTGTTAATCCTAGTTTGTTTAAAGAATCTTTATATCTCTTGAAGTCTTCGCTGTTTTTGAAAGCAGTGATTTGTTCTGGAGGTAATTTTTCTAACCATCTGTGCAGAATTTTTATTGTTTCTTTTATTTCTTCAGTTTGATCGGGTTCTTCTTCTTGCATTTCTTGATAGTCATCTTCAACTTTTGTGAAAAACAATTTTCTGACGAACTTTTTTACAGAGCCTTCTTTTTTTGGTTGTTGTTCATCTTCATAGAAGTCTTCTTCCTGTGGTTTTTGCATCTCAGTTTCTTTCATTTGTACTTCTTGCCTCATCTTTTGTTCTTTGTTAATTTTTTGTTGTATTTCCTCGTCGGAAGGAATTCTTCTTCTAAGAAAGCCAAATATCATCTTTTTTCCTTCTTCGCTATCTGAGGAAGTGTAACTTGGCTTTTTTACATTTTTTATTATATCTTTATAGAATGGTTTTGCGAATCTTCTTTTTTCTATATATCTGTCTAAATCATCATTGAAATCGAGTTTACTGATGTTAATCACTCTCTAACGTTATAATTTTGTAATTCGGTCTGTAATATATAAAAGTTTCTTTTAACGTCGTTTTCCAACTTATTTATTTTCTATATTGTAAATATGTCTTTTTGTCTTCATTTTTTTAGTTGTTAAGTGCCATAGACAATATGGGGACAGGGGGATTTGAACCCCAATCGTCCGCTCTGGAGGCGGAAATACTAGCCAGGTTGTACTATGTCCCCTCTTTTAATACGAACTTGTATTTAATTTAAAAAGCTTTGGTCATATACCTAAAATTATTTATACTTGCTCTGTCATATGTTTCCTAAGGGGGATGGCTGAACAATTTGATGTCAAAGAGTTGGCAGTGAAGTTGAAGTCAGAGTTAGGGCTGTTAAATACTCGTAATCAAGAAGATTTCGGAATATTTTTTAATTCTGCATACGAGCATTATTCAGAACTTTTACCAAGTTATGTGCGAAGAAACATATCTTTTTTGCTTGATTCACTATTTATAACAATAAGGCACTCAACAGATCCTGTGAAAAATCCAACAGGATTTGGTCTGGCTCTCGGCAGTTTTATTGGTCTTTTAGAAAAATTAAAACATCCTGAAGTTACTAAGGCACTTTTTTCTAGTGCTCAGGCTACAAAATTTTTTAGGAATTCATTAAATGCGTTTGGTTCTGTAAAAAACTTCGATAGAGCGTTGCTTAGTTCATTACTTGAACAAATTGACACAACACTTCTAGAAGGAGAGGAATTAAGAGAATACAGTGAGAACACTAAGTTTTAAATTCATTTATTGTTGATAATTTCTACAACATCACATTGTTTTAATAGGTGTTCTTTTCCTACAGTTCTCTTTGTTTTTACATCAATTGCTCTGATAAATTTATCTCCGAGATCTGTGTGAATTTTATATGCAAAATCTAATGCGGTGCTTCCATCTTTTAGTAAGAAACAATCTGGGAGAACATTTCCGTGTTGATCTTCTAGTTTATTTACTCCTCCTGGGAATATACAAATATATTTCATGACATCTAACACGACTTTGTTTAAGACTTCCTGTACTCCTGTCCCAAATTCTTGTTTTTGTAATATGTTTGTTTTTATGAACTCGATAGCATTTTTTTGTTTTTCATTTAATTGCCCTTGAATTTCAAAGTCTTTTTCTCCAGGAATATATTTGATTATTTTGTGCTTTGCGGCTTCTTTCAAAGCGAGTTCAGATTCAGATGAGCAAGGAATTATTGTTAATTCCTTGAATTGCTCCTTTAATCTAAGATAGTTTTCTTGTGCTCCCTTAACATCTATTTTATTTGCTGCAATTATCATAGGCTTAGTTCTTTTTCTAAGCTCTCTTGAAAACATAAGCAAATCTTGTTCTGTCCAATTAAGTAAAGTTTTTTCCGCGAGGTTTATTTCTTTCAGTATTTCTTTTATCATCTCTTCGGTGCTGCCTAATCCAGAGAATTGTTTGTGTAATGCCTTAACTGCATCTCCATGTGTTTGTGTTACTGCTCTGGAGAATTTTTCCCAAACTTTTTTCAAGATTCCGAGATACCAGAAATCTAATTCTGTTTCTAGAAATTTTATGTCTTCTGCGGGGTCTCTTGTTCCTGGAAGTACAGGTTCCCCTTTTTCGTTTGTGCTGCCGGAAACATCTATTACATGAATCAATGCATCAGCTTGGTTAAGATCATTTAGAAATTCTAGTCCCATTCCTTTTCCTTCATGAGCTCCAGGTACCAATCCTGCCACATCTATCATATTTATTGGGATGAATCTTTTGTGTTCTATGCAATATCCTGTTCGGGGGTTACATTGTTTTCCAAAAAATTTATCTGCACAGTCTATTTTTAGGAAGCCTATTCCTGTGTTAGGTTTGATTGTTGCGAAAGGATAGTTTGCTATTTCAACATCTGCTAGAGTACTGGCTTTAAAGAAAGTACTTTTTCCAACATTCGCTTTTCCGACAACGCCTATTATCATATGCTTAGAAATTAGTTGGTTTTTAAAAAGTTAATCTCTACATTTTATGAAAAACTATTTAAATAAGAATTACAGGTATTCTCTATTAGATCCAAAAGGAGGTCAAGTATGGCTAAAAAGAAAATGATGAAAAAGGTAAATCATAAGGTATCTCACAAAACTGAAGGTGCACATAAACTCGCACACAAATGTTCTAATTGTGGATGTTCTCCTTGTACTTGTTGTAATTGGAATCACAAAAATACTTGGATAATTCTACCATTAAGATTTGCTCTAGGAATGATGTTCTTAGTTGCAGGTTTGCAAAAGTTAACAGGATTGATGAGCGGTTCAACTCAAACTATAAGTTTCTTTACAAGCATAGGAATTCCTGCCGCAGGATTTGCTGCATGGTTGGTTGCATGGGTTGAAACAATAGGCGGAATTTTCTTGATCTTAGGCTTATTCAATCTATGGTCTGGTTTAGTGCTTGGAATAGTTATGCTTGTTGCATTATTAACAACAACTCTAAGTCCTTGGAATTGGGGAAGTCTAACTAAACACTTGGTATACATAACATCTTTGTTTGTTATTATGTTTAACAAGATTGAGTGGACGATTTTCTCAGGTTGGAGAAAATAAGTCTTCTTTTTTTCTTTTTTTTCTATAAATATTTAAATTAGGAGATTCTCTTTTTTCTAATGGTCAAGATTTGGTATTCCGTTCAGGGAGATGGGATGGGGCACGCCACTAGAAGTCACTCTATAATGCAACATCTCAGTAGAGAGCACGAATTATTTATAACAACAACCCAGCTCAAACCATACAATTTTTTAAAGTCAAAATATGGCGATCGTGTTCATTTAATTGAAGGAGATATTCTGGCGTATGAAGATAACGAGGTAAAATTTGCTAGGATGTTGAAAGATTTTTTTAAAACGTTGCCAAAAAAATCTAAAAATAATTTCTTTACTTTGATTAAATTAGTTCACAAACATACTCCGGATATCATTATTTCTGATTTTGAGCCGGCTGCAGATTATTTTTCAAAGTTGTTTAAAATTCCGAGCGTTAGTATTGATAATGTGCATGTTTTATCTGAATGTAAAGTTAAATTTCCTAGTGGTTCAAAACATAAGATAGCTTCTGCAAGAACTGTAATAAAAGCGTTACATCCAAAAACTAACTATTTTATTATTCCTGCTTTTGCGGACGTTATAATAAAAAAACCAAAGACCACATTTCTTGTTAAGCCTATTTTGAGGGAGGAAGTTTTTTCGGTCAAGCCTACGCAAAAAGATTTTGTGCTGGTTTATCAGACGACAGATACTAATAAGAAAATGCTGTCTGTTTTGAAGAATACAAAAAATAAATACAAAATTTATGGCATGGGTAAAATGCCAAAGGATGAGAATTTAGAATTTTTTGAATTTAATGATCAAGTTTTTTTAAAACATCTTAGTGAGGCAAAATATGTTATTGTTAATGGGGGATTCACAGTCATTTCTGAAGCTATTTACTTAAAAAAACCTGTTCTCGCAGTGCCTATAAAAAAGCAATATGAGCAAGAGTTTAATGGCTTTTCTTTAAGAGACAGAGGCTTTGGAGATTATTCTTTTGATTTGACTAAATTTGATTTTGATAAGTTTGAAAGAAAATTGCCTTTTTTTAGAGAGAACTTACAAAAATATGGTTTGTGGACTAATGATAGAGTTTTTATTCTATTAGATAAATTAATAAACAAGATGATCAAGAATAAGCCTAAATACAAAGTTATAGATCTTTTGATAAAAAATGAAGTCTAAGCCGAAAGCGTGGGTAATGTCTGCGGATATGGGTTATGGTCACCAGAGGGCGGCGTATCCTTTGAAAGATGTCGCGATTGAACGAATAATTAATTCTAATAGCGATAAGATTGTTTCAAAAGAGGATAAAAAGACTTGGATTAAAGCTAGAGCTTTTTACGAGTGGATATCTAGAATGAATGAGATTCCTGTTTTGGGTAGGTCTTTGTTTTGGTTATTTAACAGATTACAAGAAATAAAACCCTATTATCCCTTTAGGGATGCATCTGCACCCAATGCATCGGTTAAGTTTCTGTATAGAAAAATAGCAAAAGGATTTGGGAAGAGTTTGTTAACTTATGTGTCCAAAGAACGAGCTCCTATTATTTCAACTTTTTATATTCCTGCACTGGTTGCAGATTATCATCATTTGCCTGCGGTTTATTGTGTTATTTGTGATTCAGATATTAATAGAATTTGGGTTGCAAAGGATCCGAAGAAGTCTAAAATAAATTATTTTGTTCCTTGTATTCATGCTTACAATCGTTTACTTTCTTATGGTGTGGCTGAAAAGCAATTGTTCCTGACAGGATTCCCTCTTCCTAAAGAAAATATTGGTGGAGAGACTTCTCCTATTGCCAAGAAGATTCTTGCCAGAAGATTGATTAATTTAGATCCTCAGAAAAAATTCTTATCTTCTAACAAGTCTTCAATTAAACAAGGTTTAGGAAAATATTTTATTTTTGGTGCAAGGCCAAAACCTATAACTTTGACTTTTGTTGTTGGGGGTGCAGGTGCACAGTCAGATATAGGTTTTGAGTTATTAAAATCTTTAAAGCACAAATTACTTGATGATAAAATCTCTGTTTGTATTGTTGTAGGAACACATATAGGTTTAAAGGATCAGTTTTCCGTATTCATAGATGAATTGGGTTTGAAAAGTAGATTAGATAAGAATTTAACGATTCTCGCTGAGTTAACTAAAAAAGATTATTTTGCTAAGTTTAATGAGCAACTAAATAAAACTGATATTTTGTGGACTAAGCCGAGCGAATTAAGTTTCTATTCTGGACTTGGAGTTCCTATTATTATGGCTCCTCCGCTTGGTGCTCAAGAATACTGGAACAGAAAGTGGTTGTTTGAAATAGGTGCGGGCTCAGATCAGGAAGCGCCAGAATACGTTTCTGAATGGTTATACGAAAAATTAAATGATGGTCGTCTTGCTAGAAAGGCATGGAATGGGTTCTTAAATGCTCCTCGTTTGGGCACATATAATATTGAAAAAATTCTTAAAAATCATGGAAAAGAATAGGAATATTTATATGAGTATTTTTGTTTCTTTAGCTTATGCAACAAATTTGGATCAAGAAATATTTTCCTACAAAAAAGGATGAGTTGTTTGGAAATAGTGGATCATACAGTTTATTAAAAGATTTTGTGCAAAATTATTCTAAAAAAAGTAAGCCGTTATTCATTTATGGAGGGGTTGGTAATGGTAAAACTAGTGCTGTTTATTCTGTTGCTAATGAACTAGGATATGAATTGGTGGAGTTGAATGCGTCAGATTCTAGAAGTTCTTCGAGTATTTCTGAACTTTTATCTGGGGTGTTAAATCAAGGGTCTTTATTTGGTGCGAGTAAGTTGATATTAATCGATGAGCTTGATGGACTGTCTGGAACTAAGGATCGTGGGGCTGTTCCTTTAATTGCGAAAAGCATAGTTTCTAGTAAGTATCCTGTTGTTCTTGTTTCTCAAGATGCGTATGATGATAAATTAAAGCCTCTTAGAAAAATTTCTGAATTAGTAGAATTTTTACCTTTATCTTCTGAGGAGATTTATTTGCTTCTGAAAAAAATTTGTGTTTCTGAAAAGGTTTCTTTTGAGGAGGATGCTCTCCAGCAAATTGCTAGAATTAGTGGAGGAGATGCTCGTGCAGCAGTCAACGATTTACAGTCTATTGTATCTTTAGGGAAAATTTCAAAAGAAAGTGTGTCTTTTATTGGAGAAAGAAATACTACTAAAAAAATTGAGAACGCTTTAACTAGAATTTTTAAAACTACGGACATCTCTGTTGCTCTTCCTGCATTTGATGATGTTACTGAGGATCTCGATCAGGTTTTTTTATGGGTTGAGGAGAATCTTCCTAAGGAATATTTAGATCCTGAACATTTGTCTTTTGCGTTTGATAATATTTCTCTTGCAGATGTTTTTCGCGGAAGAATAAGACGTTGGCAGTATTATAGATTTTATGTTTATTGTTATAATTTGATGACTGCAGGAATTGCTCTTGCTAAAGATAAAAAGTATTCTTCTAAGATTAAGTATTCTCCAACCTCTCGTTTATTGAAGATTTGGATTTATAATAATGCAAATGCTAAGAAGAAAAGTATCGCTCAGAAGGTTGCTGCCAAAACTCACACGAGTCAGAGAAGTGCTTTTAGTTCTGTTGTTCCTTTTTTACAAGTTATTTTTAAAAATAATAAAGCGCTTTCAGACAAATTCTCAAAAGAGTTTGATTTTGTCGAAGAAGAGATTTCTTGGCTGAAAACAAAGTAAAAGAAGAAAAAGTAAAAAATTAATTATTTCATATGTGCGTTGGTTATAACAACGTCTTCTTCGGGCCAGTCTTGCATTCCATTTTTAGTGGTTGTTGAAACTTGCTCAATCTTTTGAACCACGTCCATTCCAGATACTACTTTTCCGAACACTGCATAGCCATCATCTCTAGCACCATAATTTAAGAAATCATTATTTGCTGTGTTGATAAAGAATTGTGCGGTTGCAGAGTTAGGATCTGATGTTCTTGCCATAGCAATTGTACCCACGTCATTCTTTAAGCCATTATTGCTTTCAATTTTTATAGGAGCTCTTACGACCTTCTGATTTCCGTTCGCTGTAAATCCGCCGCCTTGTATCATGAATCCTTCTATTACTCTGTGAAAAACAGTTCCATTGTACTGTCCATCTTTTACATATTGAACAAAGTTCTCAACAGTTATTGGTGCTGCCGCTCTGTTTAATTCAATTTGTATTGTTCCTTTGTTTGTTTCAAAAACTGCTGTTTCTTTCATGGTTTCACCTTTATTACAACTAGTTATTAAGAATAAAGAAAATAATAAAAATAAAATAAGTACGCTTTGCTTCATTTTTACAAATCGGCACTTGATAAGATTTGCATGTTTCCTGCGCCTTTTACTTTAGAGTCCATAGCAATCATGAAGTTCACGTTTGCTCTTTCTCCAGTATTTGCAAGATCCTTTTCTACAATTCCGTCAAATACTACTGCGTAAATTCCGCTAGCTAGGCTTTTTATTGTGCTTTGTAGTTCTGTTACTGGAACTTTTCCTAAGATGCTTAATTTTTCGTCAAGGATGTATGCTCCTCGAGTTCCTATTAAGTCTTCTAGCATCAATGAGAATTTTTTCTTCTCCTCTTCTGTTGGAAGTTTTCCTCTTTTTACAGGCAAACGTTGTGGATTAGGAGAGGGTACAGGTTTTTTGTTGTTATTTATGTTTGCTTGCTGTTCTTTTCTATCCTCTCTTTGTTGTTGCATTGGAGTTTTTTGTAATCCTCCATTGTGTCCTGCTCCAAGGTCAAGTCTTGCTTGCTCTGCTGTTATTTTTGATCTTAGTGCTTTGTGGATTTCTTTTTTTGTTATTTCTTCCACTTCTTTTCCATCCGGAGCTTTTGTTACGTAGTCTATTTCTGTTGTTGCAAGTAGTTCTTGTATGATTAAACTGCCACCTCTATCTCCATCTGTGAAAACAGTTATTGTTTTTTCTTTTCCAAGATCTATTATTGTTTGTGGTACGCTCGTTCCGTTCATTGCTATTGCATTCTTAAATCCGTGTTTTAGCAAGTTTAGAACATCTGCTCTTCCTTCAACTAAGATTATTTCATCGCTTTCATCTATTGCAGGTCCTGCTGCTAGTTTTTCTCTTCCGTATTCTACGATTTCCATAACTCTTACCGATGCTGCCACTTCATCTGATAATTCTTGAGAATCAGGCATTGAAGTGTCCATAAGATTTCTTAGAAGTTCTTTTGCTCTGTCTATGACTGCTTGTCTTTTACTTATTCTGATATCTTCTATTTTTCCTACTTGGATTTTCGCATTACAAGGTCCTATTCTTTGGATTATTTCTATTGCTGCTCCAACTATGCTTGTTTCTGCTTTGTCTAAGCTGCTAGGAATAATTATTTCTCCTTGTGTTTTCCCTGATTTTGTATCTACGTTTACTTCTATTCTGCCTATTCTTCCTGATTTTTGTAGTTCTCTTAATTCCAGATCTGCACCTAGTAATCCTTCTGTTTGTCCAAATATTGCACCTATTACGTCAGGTCTGTCTACTACTCCATCAATAAAGATTTTGGCGTGAACAATATATTTTGCTGCGACTTGCGCTATTTTTGCCATTTCATTTCCTCCTATTTCTGTCTGCTTTTGTAGTCAATTATCGCTAGAACAAGTACTATTGAGGTCTCACGCTCTTTATGTATCTACTGCCTCGTCTCCAAATCGGAGAAACATTATGATTATAGTAAATTTGAGTGACTCCTTCCGAGTCTCGTTCTATTGATTTATTATGACTATGAGTGTTGCCCGAGACACTAACTCCCAAGCTCATTGCTCGGTCACCAATTCTGGTGTCCCACGTTGATGGGATTTCGCCTTGTGCTCCATTGAGTACTCTCGTGTCGGGCTTACTGTTTGAGAATGGTTCTAATTATATAAATATTCCCATAATTTATTTTCTATATAGAAGATTAATATTTGAAAAAAAAGAAAAGAAGAATGCTTAGTTTGAACAACCTGAATATTCTGCCAGTTTCTCTAAACTTTGGGTTCCTTCATATTTCTTGCCGTTTATAATCCAGGTAGGAAAGGTAGTTACTCTTTGCTCTTGGCATGCTTCTACTTGAGGGTTTTCTCCTTCAGGATCACATTCAACAACGTCTAATTGGGAGGCATATTCTCCGAAGTCTTTTATTTGTGCTTCGCAATGAGGGCACCAGTACACTGTGTACAACTTTGCTCCAGTTTCAGTTAAACACTGAGCAAGACTTAGCTTAGTTGATTCTTCAGTTTTTACAACTTGTTTAGTTGGTGTGTTAATTACATTTCCAGTTAAACTTTCGTTTAGTACTGGAGAAGTCTCATTGGTGTATTCTTCTATGATTGCTTTCTCTCTTAAAGAATTCAAGAATTCTTTGTACATCGATGCCATTTTCTGGTTTGTCAAATAACTTTCTATTTCTTGTCTTAATTCTTCAAGTGACGGAGTTCCCTCAGGCATATCTGCTATTTTGTACAAGATGTGTTGTCCGAATATTGTGTTTATTATTCTTATTTCACCAGGTTTCATTTCAAAAGATGCATTTATGAATTCTTCAACTATTGGATCTTGTCTGCTAAAATTATATTCTCCGCAATAGCTTACGCTTTCTGTATCATCGCTATATTCTGTCACTAAATCGCAGAAGTTGCTTTTATCTTCTTTAATCATCGCTTTTACGTCTTCAGCAGTTATGTTTGTTTTTGTATTGGCTATTAAGATGTGTTTTACTTGTACTCTTGCAGGAATTGTCAAATCAGCTTTATTTGAATCATAGAAATCTTGTATTTCTTTTTCAGATACTAAAGCTACACTTGTTATGCTTTTGTTTATCAATTTGTTTATTGTTAATGTTCTTTCATAAAGCGCCTTCAATTCGTTCGAGTTTATTCCTGCAGCATTTAATTCTTTTTCAAAACTATTTTCGTCTAAATCATTTTGTTTAATTAAATCAGTTACGTATTGATCAACTTCTTGAGTTGTTGTTTTGTACCCTTCTTTTTGTGCTTCTTGATACAACAACATTTCATCAGTCATTATAGCTAAAGTGGTGTTTCTGTCTATTGTAGGATTGTTCAATGCTTGAATAAGTTTCATTCTTGATAATACTTGAGATTCATATATTGGAACGCCATTAACCAGTGTTGCAACTGAATCTTGTGTTTGTTCAGGATTTACTTTTAGAAACAAGAAGTATAATACTATTACTACTGCAACAACTAATGCTGAACTTAATGTAATTACAAGCCAATCTGGTGTCGCATTTTTTTCCTGTTTTTTTGTTTTAGAACTTTTGTTTGTGTTTTTTTTCTCTTTAGTTTCAACTTTTTTGTGTTTAGTTATTTCTTTTTTATGTTCTTTTTTTTCTTCTACTTGTGTGTCTTTTTTTATTTCTTCTTTGTTTTCAATCATATTATCATCTTCTTTAATCGTATCTTCAGTCAAACCCATCACCTTCTATTTAATTTTAATTAGGTTATATGACGAATCTTGGATGATTTTTAAAAGTATCGTTGATTTTCTGTTTTTTTCAACAAAACTATATAAATGGGTTTTGTACTATTTTTCTTATGAATGATATTATTATTGGTAGAGATGCTTCTGATCGTGCTAAATATGGTGACAAAGGAGTAATTCTTGTCGGAAAGCATTATGTAAAAATGGGTAGAACAACGTCTCTTTCCAATAAAGTTTTTTTAGATGTTACTAAAAGTCACGTTTTGTTTATTTGTGGTAAGCGCGGAGGAGGAAAATCTTACACTATGGGTGTTATTGCTGAGGGAATTTCAGATCTTCCTGAGGAGATCCGACAAAATATTTCGATTATTCTTTTAGACACTATGGGTGTATACTGGAC
>Ga0172368_10001519_pt1 | contig 31530 bp, 32 predicted proteins | sample Lak11m_FD_114540 | JGI IMG/M metagenome (GOLD analysis project Ga0172368, IMG submission 114540) | Freshwater microbial communities from Kabuno Bay, South-Kivu, Congo - kab_022012_11m | ecosystem: Environmental > Aquatic > Freshwater > Lake | place: Democratic Republic of the Congo: South-Kivu...
GCACTGCCGCCAGTTCGCCTTCCAGCGCGTCGGTGAGTTCATCCAGCTCATCGGCCCAGCGCCAGGCCCGCTCCAGATCCGCCAGCAGGCTGGCCGCGGCGCCGACCAACACCTTGCCGGCGTAGGGTCGGACGGCCGGCTTCATCGTGCGGTGGAACCGTCCCACCAGGTCATCCCGCCACGCGCGCCAGGCGGACCGCCGACTCCGATCACACCGGCTCCGGCTGGCGGCGAACCTGCTCACGGTGTCGGACGGCGATTCGAGCTCCCGCGTGGTCACTGCCGATGATTTGCCCAAAGCGCACCTCCGTGCTATCCTCCGACTCGCTGATTGCGGGAGGGCGTGCGAGTTACCGTCGCATTCCCGCAGACGTACCCGTGCCGGCGCCAGGCATACCCGTCCTGAAAGGCCCATCGGCCTGCCGGCGCGTGGGGTGACCGCAACTGTGCCAGACCAGGCCCCGCCACTCCGGTGGGGCTTGGTCGCGTCTCCCACCAGCCAACCATTCACTGCCTTGTTGAGCCGCCAGAGAGAGAAGGTCAGGGATTCGTCGCGGTGAATGGAAGCGCAGTAACCATTGGCTGTCTCGCACATTCGATCTCCCCTGCGCACAGAGCACACTCATAATCAAGAGGGTGAGCGCCTTGAGGGCCGATTTTTAGGTGGTTGATCGCCATTTGTGGGGGCGCGGCGCCGCGCTGGTTTATGGCAGCCAGAAACCGGATACCATTTCTGGCTGCGGAAAAATCGGCGCACGTTGCGATCACGACTGCCCCCAGCCTGACCCGGCCGGCGTTTCGGCAGTCCAAGCAGTGCCCCAGGTCTGGTTTGGCCAGGTCTCCGGCGATTCATGCGCTGGCACCGGCAGCGGTTCAACACCCCATGCCTCCCCTCGCTGGCTGGCCATCTGTGGATTGGCGAGTCGCTCCTCCAGTTTCGCCACGCGCTGGCGCGCAGCGGCGAGGTCACGGCTCATCTCCTCAGCCTGCCGGCGCGCGTTCGCCAGCCTGGCTGCAAGCTCGCTGTTCCTTTGTCTTTCAGCAGCGAGATCCGCCCTCAAGGCAGATGTGTCAGCCTCGACGGGCGCTTCGGCCTTCAACGCCTGCCAGGTCTCGTACCCCAGCAGCACCCCCGCCGGTTGGCGGCGGCGCAGCGCGATGACCACCGGCTCCCCGGTCTGGCGCGCCTGATCCAGAGTGTTGTGGAAATTGGAGAGCAAGGCGCGGACGGTGATCGTCGTCGGTTGGCTGGCTTCGTTCATACATGCCTCGTTGGTGAGATTCGGATGATGTTTAAACACACGTTGGCGACGTTCATACGTTCTTGGGTAGCCCACCGTCACAGGGGTGATGTTCATACATCTCAACGTTGGTCTGATCCGCCAGATAGAGCATGGGCCGCCACGGCTGCCGGCCCAGACCGGGATCACCGCCGACCACCTTGAGCTGGTGAGCAGCCAGGTACTCGACCAGGCAATCGAGCGGGATGCGCACAGTCTCCCCGGCGCGCAACGCCGGCAGGGCGGCGACTTTGCTCTCGGCGGTAGCAAGCGGCGCTGGTGCAAGATGCGCCGGCGGATGCGACGCTGCCATCTCAGCCCTTGATGGCGTCGGTGCCGCCGGGTCTGGCCCGACAGCTTGCGCTGTGACCTGAAAGCGGGCCAGCGCCCGCTGCAGCAGATCCCCCAACAGGCCGCGCTGCAGCAGGACACTCGCATCCAATTTGATCGTTGTAGCCTCTTCGGTCGCTATGGTCGGCGAACGCAGACCGAAGGCGCGCGGTCCCAACGCCGCCAGGCACGCCCGCACCGGCGCAGTCTCGTCGGCCCACAGGATGATCCGCCGGTAGCCGCGCGCCAGGGTCAGCACAGGCGCAGCGACGGCTGCGCCCTGGCCGCCGAAACTGACCACATCCGCGTCGGTGCGGTTAAGCGCGTGTAGCGCCTGCCAGATGGAGACGGCATTCAGTTCACCCTCGCAGAGGATCAACGTGTCATGGTGCTGCCCCAACAGGTGACCGCCGAAGAAAATTTGCTGGCTGCCGCGCCGTTGGCCGAACCGGTCCTGATGGCCCTGGCTGTCCAGGAAACGGTACTTCAGCGCGGTGAGGCCCACTGGCCCGTACCAGGGCAACACGATGGCCGGTCGGCGCCGCTCCTGGTGCGGATCGAATCGCGCGCCGTCATATCCCAGACGCCAGGCTTGCCAGGCCGCCGGCACGAGGCCACGGCCGGCCAAGTAGGCCCGCCCCGGCTCGCCCGTCGGGCTGGCCAACGCCACGACGGCCCCCGCAAGGTTCCGCTGGGTCGCGGCTTGCCAGCCCGCATCGGCCCACTGCGGCACGGCCGGCGCAGGTTTCTTTCGCACAGGCTGACTGGTCGGTACACACAAGCCCTGGCTGCCGCTCTGGTTGGCCAGCCACTCGCAAGCTGCACGGAAGTCAGGCGCCAGGCGCATCCAGAGCACCCAGGCGATGGCGTCCGCCCGCTTGGGATGGCAGGAGTAGCATTTCCACCAGCCGTCAGGATGCACGTGGAAGCCATCTTCATCGGCAGGGCAGCGCGCCTGGGGGCACGGCCCGGCCAGTTCACCGCTACGGCCCCAAGGCTTGAGCGCTGCATAACGGCCGGCCAGCTCGCACAGTTCAACGCGCGCCTTCAAGGCAGGCACATCAATCCGATCCATCTTTCAAACTCCAGCGCCACAGGCGGCGCGTCATGCAGCCAGGTGTAGATGTGGAGAAGTGTAGAGGCGACCTCGACCGCCTGGACTCCTCTACACCTGATGGGTTTCCGGCCCTCGATCCCAACTGGTGTAGAGGCAAAGAGCTGATTACACACCGCATCTACGCCTCTACACTTCTACACTTCTGCAGCGTCGGCGGTCGGGAGCCGATAGCGTGTCGTCTTGCCGGCGGGCGCCTCTTCCAACTCTCCCGCCCCGACCAGTTCCGCCAACAGGCTCTTCGCCAGCTCTGCCGGCAGATCCCAGATGCGCTGGGTCAACTCCCGCGCCGTCAGCGGACCGTGCAAGGCGATCTGCCGCAGGATTTTCTCCATCAACTGCTGCTCCAGCGGCGCCTCGGCCCGGTTGATCTGCTCATACAGCCGATGCAGCCTCAGCCGCCACGCCTCGGTGATCTCTTGCGCCTTGGCCCAGTGCCGCAACTCGATGACGCCCTTGTTTTCCAGGCTGGCCAGGAGCATCGCCACCCGCAGCGCCTTTTCGGAGAAGCGGACATAGGAGCCGTCAAGATCATGGAGGTTCATAGCCAAGGCCAGGTCGAGCAGAGCATTGTGATAGCCATAGAAGCGCTCAAAGACGGTCGCACCGAGCGTGCAGACCTCAGGTTCGAGGGGAGTTACCTCAACCCGGTAGCCGCCGACCGGCTCGCCGTCTTTGCCGGCGGCCACCGGGGTAATGGTCGCCTGGGGAATGCCCAGGCGCTGATGCCACGCCTGCAACGGGACCAGTACCGCGTCGGGCATAGCGCGTACACCTTTGGGGAAGCGCCCGCGGCCGCGGTTGTGTTCCGGCGGCGTGATGAAGGCAAAGCATGCCAGGAAACCATCCCCCCAGAGGTTGGCCCCGCGCTGTGCGTAGGGCTTGAGGTCGGCCGGCGTGATGTTCGCCAGGAAAGCCAGGTAAGGCCGGTCAACGATGTCCATGCCGCGGCCGACCGTAGCGTAGCGGAATCGGTCCGGACAGTCATCGAAGCGTCGCAGCAGGCCCCGGAAGTCAGCCATGAAGCCGGACTGGCGCATCATGGCCGCGACTTGCTGGCCGAACTCCTCGTAGAACCAGGAGCGCTGGCCGGCAAAGGCCAGTTGCTGGCGTTCGCTCTCTTGCGCTTCCGCGGTCAGTCTGGCCCACCGCTCCGGCGCGCGGGCCACCAGGCTTTGCACGAAAGCCTGCGGGGAGGCATCATCTGGCGCCAACAGGTAGTCCAGGCCGACATCCCGCAAGGTTTGCAGCCCGATCTTGGCCGTGGTCGTCTTGGCCCATAGCCCTGTACGACAGGCCCGAGCGATGTACAGATTGGTGTAGCGCGGGCCGCCGAGGTGCAGCATGACCCGGCGGCTCGCCACCGTCGAAAGCACAAACAACCCGGCGCCCACATGAAAGTCCACAAAGGCGCGCGGCGACCAGCATGCGCTGAAAGCGCAGTAATCTGCTAACCAGGGCGACGCATTCTCCGCTAACTGGGGATCGAGTTGGACCGCTTCCGGCAGGGGCCGCCAACTCACTGGTGGCTCCTCTGCAGCATCGGCGGCGCGCGCAGTGGACGGGGCCGCGGACTCCGGCTCAACGACCATTGCCTCGAATAGCGCATCCACGTCTGTAGTAGATGCATCTTCGGTCGCGGGCGATATCGCCCGCTTCTCGCCCGCCATCACAGCAACCCTGACAGGTAGCGCGCCGGATTATCCTTGACCAGCTCGACATCCTCGGCGTAGGCCTGGGTCGTGGCGGTGCTGGCATGGCCCAGGCTGGCCGCCACTGCGCGCAGATCAGCGCCGGCGGCCAGGGTTAGGGTGGTGTAGGTGCGGCGTAGCGCCTGGCAGCTCACGCCCGGCTCGTTCATGCCCACCTGGGCCAGGTAGCCGCGCACCATCTGGCGAACCCCGCGCACACTGATGCGTTGGCCGGGCGCGGCGCGCCCCGACGTCCAGTGCAACGCGATAAACAACGCGGTCGTGTCCGGCTTGAGCAGCGCCCGCGCCGCCAGCCAGCGGCGGAACACCCCGGCCGTCTGCGCTGTTAGCGCAACCGTGCGCACCCGTCCGCGGCGGCCGGTGACGCGCAGTGTGTGCGCCGCCAGGTCGAGGTCGGGAACATTCAACGCGCACAACTCGCTGACCGCCAATCCGTGGCACAGCAGTCCGGTCAGGATGGCGAGGTCCCGCACGCCCTTGACCGAGGATGGTTGCGGCGTAGCCAGCAGACGTTTGGCGGTCGGGGTGGGCAGCGGCGGCTTGCGGACGGCTTGACGGCGTTTGGGTGCGCGCAGCTCGGTCGCCGGGTTGTGGGGGATGGCGCCGGCATCGGCGAGCGCCAGATAAACGGAGCGCAGGCTCACGCTCTTGCGGCGGATGGTCGCGGGACGGTAGCGCCCGGTCAGGCTGTCGAGATATTCCTGAAGATCCGCCGGTCGGGCCAGGGTGGCCGGGATGCCGTGCGCAGCCAGCCAGCGAAATGCCGCTCGAACATCCTTGATGTAGCAGCGCACGGTGGCCGTCAGCCGTTGCCCCGCGCGGGCCGGATCCAGCAGATGGGCCGCGGCCAGGGCCAGCAAAGCTTCATATTCTTGAGTCATCGCTTCACCTCATCATTGGTCTGCGAGGCGACGCGAAAGCGTCCACGCGGGAGAGCCAGAATCCGTCCTGGCGCGCAAGCGCCAAGGCGGTACGTGTGTTCTCCGTGTGGACGTCTAGTGACTCAAGCGCAGCGTGTGGCCGCTTGAGGTGGCCGATGCCTGAAGGATGTCAGCTAGTGTATACTATGTGTTGTTGTGTTTTGTGCCGTGGGCTCGATCTCGCGGCGTCAGCGCGCCAGCTCATCTGCCGAGAATACCAGGAATGCTTCGTATTGTCAAATCTCTGGCGGCATACGGAGAACATATACATAATCTGATGATTCGTAAGAATCGTAATAGTCGCACGCACTGAACGCGATCCGCCCTGCGCCAAGGGCTGGTCATGAACACAAGAGAGGACTCCGAGAATTCTGATAGTGCGCTATCAGAAGAAATAGGGCCGCATGACCTGACCAGACGCGTCCAGAGCTTACCCATCTGGCAGCGCTGTGGCATAATCTAACGAAGCTTCACCTCAAACCGACGAGTCGCGAAGCGGTGGTTGAATCTCGTCGGCAGATGTGATAGGCTAGCCGCTGGAGGCTGGCCTATCACGAACGTCAACGACTTGTTGCGCGATCACGTGACGCTGACCGTCGAGTGTCTGGATCGCCTCTATCTCAACGGCTACATTCTGACGATGCAGATGCCTGGGCAGTTGGTCACGTTCTTGGTGCATCATCGGAGGAACAAGATTCCGTCCCCGGCGCTGTTGGGTCGTATCACGGATGACTTCACCGCACACATTAAGTCCTTTGCCGAGCAAGATGGCGTGCCCATCGTGCACTTTGAGTCGGGGCAGCGCAAGGATGATGTCGCCAACGCGTACCGCCATAAATTTGATAAACCGGAAGGCGTGGTCTTCATTGGCGTAGCGCAGGAAAAGGCCCAAGCCTTCAAAGGGCGCAAGAAAGACCAGACCGGCTATGTCGGTTTCAAGTATAGCCGGGATGCAGTCCAGGTCAACCACTACTACTTCTACATTCAGGACGCTGACTTTGGGCCGGCCCTTATCAAGATCTGTAGCCATGCGCCTTACGGCATCAAGGTGTGTCTGAATGGCCACGAATGGGCCAAGCAGCAGTTGCGCCAAGAAGGCTTCGCCTTTGCGGTCTTGGACAATGGCTTCCTGTCGTGTGCCAACCCCGAGCGCTTGCAAGCGATCTGTGACCAGTTGGGGCCCGAGCAGCTGCAGGCCTTCTTTGCCAAATGGGTCGAGCGCTTACCCATGCCACTGACGGCCGCCGACCGCCAAGCTGGCTACCGCCATCGCCTGTCCGTCTGGCAACTGGAAGCCAGTCGCACGCAAGTCTTCGATGATCCCGTGCGCGGCCGGGAGTTCTTCGAAGCCGTCATCCGGGAGAACCTGGACCTGGGCCGCCCGAATCGAGTGCAATTGGTGTTTGACCGCAAGATTATCAAGACGACGCCGGGCCAGTTCCGCACCCGTGTGATTGAAGATGGCGTGCTGCCCAGCCTGCACATCGAGTACAAGACGTCACGCGTCAAGCAGTATTTCAAGGAAGGCCGCGCCCTGCGTACCGAAACGACCATCAACGATCCCAAGGATTTCGGCGTGAACAAGGACCTCAGCCAACTGCCTTACCTGGAACAGCTCGGTCGTCAGATCAACCGACGTCTATTGGACGTGCAACGCGTCAGCCACAATTGTCACTTGTCGCAAGAAAATGTCGAGCGGGTTGTCCTCCCTACCGTCACAGAGGACGGTCAACGCGCTGCCGGTCTACGCTTTGGCCAACTGCGGGTCGTGGCCTTGCTGGCGGTGCTCACCTCGTTTCTCGCGGCAACCCAAGGTTTTACCCACCGCAGCTTGCGGCCGCAAGTGGCTGATCTCCAAGGGCGGGCCCATGACCAGTACACCTACGTGCTCACGCCCTATGGTCGCAAAGTCGCCCTCTTCTTCACGCGCTTGCACGCCCGTGTCTTCCGGCCCGGCTTGGCGGCCTTGGACCCGGCGGTACCCATACCCAGTGCCTTGGCCGAGGCCCTGAGCCAGGTCGATCTGGAGATTGACCGCCTGATTGATGAAGCTTGCCTTGCCGCAAGCGCCGAGAAAACTTGACTCGTTTGTCAAGAATTCACCTTATGAAGGTACCTAGCAGCCTGTCGGAGAGAACGCCTTGTTACCCTACCTGCAGTATGCATCAGAATGGCGCACACTACATGCAGCCACAAAGTTGCGCATAGACATGCTTCTCCGACAGGCTGCTAGTGCGACTCGCTTAGTCGAGACTATCTTGCGGCATCAAGACGCAATGGTGTCTGATGCACCGTGCGCAAGTTCGCTTTTCCGTGGGGGCAAAGTGAGCGAATACCAGTACTACGAATGGCAGACGATCGACCGCGCCTTGACCGCGGCGGAACAGGCCGCGGTAGGCAAGCTGTCCAGCCACATTGACGTCACCTCAACGCGCGCCTGGGTCGAGTACCACTGGGGAGATTTCAAGCACGATCCCCGGCAGGTGTTGGCGCGCTACTTCGACGCCTTCCTGTACTACGCCAACTGGGGCTGCCAGCGGCTGGCGTTCCGCTTCCCCAAGGGGATGCTGGATGAGGGGGCGCTACAGTCATACTTGTGGGAATACTGCGCCGAGCTGGAACCCGTCGGCGATGCCCTGATCGTGGACATCTCCTTCCCTGACGAGGATGGCGGTCACTGGTTCGAAGGCGAAGCGCGGCTCTCTGCGCTGGCGCCGCTGCGCGACGACATCCTGAATGGCGACTATCGCGTGCTTCATCTGGCCTGGCTGCTGGCCGCCGCGGCCAACGACATTGACGAGGAGTTGGAGCCGCCAGTCCCGGCGGGACTGAAGGAGTTGTCAGCGCCGCTGGCGGAGTTCGTACGCTTCTTCCAGCTGGACCCGTTCCTGGTGCAGGCGGCGGCGGAGACCAGCGAGCCGCTCCGTGCCGAGCCGACGCTCGCGCTGGACGCGCTCATCGCCCGCCTGCCGCGGGCCGAGTGCGACGCCTTCCTGCGCCGGTTGGCCGAAAGCGAGCCGCTGCTGGCGCTGAAACTCAACCGACGCTTGCAGGAGTTGGCCGGGCCACCAGCCAGACCCCAAACAGCCGCGACGCGGCGCACGTGGGCCGGACTGCGCGAGACCGCTGAGTGGCTGCGCCAGGCGGAAGCACGTCGCCAACAAGCCGAGGCTGAGACCAGGCGGATCAAGGATTTGCAGGACTTTGCGCCCCGCGCGGCCCAGGCCTGGCGCGATATCCAGGCATTGATCGAGGAGAAGAAGGCGCGGCCCTACGACGACGCAGTAGCACTGCTGGTCAAGCTGCGCGATCTGGCCGTCTTCCAGGATCGGCTGGCTGAGTTCGAGGCACGTCTGAGCAGCCTGCAGACCCAGTATGCCGGCCGCCCGGCGTTCCAGGAGCGGTTACGCAAGGCGGGGTTGGTTTGAGATGACCAGTCTCGGCGTTCTGTGACTTGACACATCGACCTTGTTGCATTACCATTCAGGTCATGAATAACTTTCATTCAGACCCACCGTTCTATTATCGGCGTTGGTTGACGCCGCTGCTGCAGGCGGCGTGCGAGGCGCATCCGGTCGTCGTGCTGACCGGCGCGCGGCAGGTGGGCAAGAGCACCTTGCTGCGGCGAGCCGAGCCGTTCGCCGGCTGGCGCTATCACACCATGGACGACTTCGACACACTGCGCCAGGTGCGCGAGAACCCTGCCAGCCTGTGGGCCGGCGCGAACGAAGTCGTGCTGGATGAGGTGCAGAAGGCGCCCGAACTGCTGCCAGCCATCAAACGCGCCGTGGATGAGCATCCAGGCCGCTACCGGTTCATCCTGTCCGGGTCGGCCAACTTGCTCCTCATGGGCAATGTCAGCGAGAGCCTGGCCGGCCGGGCGGTCTACCTGACGCTCGACCCTTTAACGCTGGGCGAGTTACATGGGCAGCCGCCAGCCGCGCTCCTCGCTGATGTTCTGGCCGGCCGCTGGCCGGAGGAAGGCGCCCTGCCGGAGGCCCTGCCTGATCCGCTGCCGCTGATGCAACGCGGCTTCATGCCCGCTCTGCTCACACTCACCACGCCGGAGAGTTACCTCCGATGGTGGGAAGGCTACGTGGCTACCTACCTGGAGCGCGATCTGCGGCAGATGTCGCAGGTGGAATCGCTGGTGGATTTCCGCCGAGTGATGGCGCTGCTGGCGTTACGCACGGGGCAACTTCTCAACCAATCGGATGTGGCGCGTGACGCCGGCCTCTCACAACCGACGATCCATCGCTATCTGAATCTGCTGGAAGCCACCCACCTGTTCGAGCGGGTGCCGACCTATCTCGGGCGCCACACGACGCGCTTGTTGAAGTCGCCGCGCGTCTTCTGGTCCGATGTGGGGTTGGCGGTCTTTCTGGCGGGCTACTACAGCGCGCATGAACTGGCCGGCGCCCGCGAATTGGGCGCGTTCTTCGAGACGCTGATCTACCAACACCTGCGCGTGAGCTGTAGCTTGCTGACGCCGCGCGGCCGGCTGCACTTCTGGCGCACCCAGACCGGCGACGAGGTGGATTTTGTGATCGAGCACGGCCGCCGGGTGGTGGGCATCGAGGTCAAGATGACCGATACGCCGGGCTATCGGCACGCGGCAGGATTGGCCAAATTCCTGGGCGAGCAGCCTCAGGCGGTGGGCGGCATTCTGCTGCACGGCGGGCAGCAGATCCGGCGCTTGGATGAAAAGATCGTGGCCGTTCCCTGGTCGCTGCTGACCGGGTGATGCCGCTGGCGATCTGATGGCTCGCCAACGGTTACAATTGTCACGTATCCCCTTGTCTGTCAGATACTGAGCTCGGAGAGAAGCTTCGTCGGCCACTCTTGGCGTAAGATTACCATCCAGATTGGTAATCTTGCAGATTACCATCTTTAAGGGTAATCTCTGCTCAGGGGCGGAAGCCTCCAACTGTGCGCCAGTGCTGAAAAGGTGCACGCGAACTATTAACACAGCTCAAGTTCGGTCTGCGCAAGGTTCGCGCGCACGGTAGCGAGCCGCGCGCCGATCCGCTGCTGAATTGGCGCACGCGCCGGCGGGTGGTATAATCCAGGTGTACGCGGTATTCAAAATCGGGCTGCGCAACAGCCCCCAGAAAGCGACTGGAGACCACACGGTTCAAGAGGAAAAGCAGACCACACGGCTACTCAAATCGGCAAGCCGTGAGGTCGGCGGTGAGGAAAAGCGGCCTTTCGGTTCGGGTCCGTGAGGTCCGGAGTTCAAATCTCCGCTCCCCGACTGAGACCTCACGGGTAGGCGCTTTGACCACCCGTGAGGTTTTCGGTTTAAGAATCCCTGCTACCGCAGACCCCGCAATTTCTCTTTGCTTCGGACTCGCCCAGGGCTGGAAGGCCAGCTTTGCCGTCTTGTAGGCTCCTCCGGTTCCCCGCGAACGTCACGGACACTACACGACCTGGACCGGCAGCAGGCTAGCGCGCGAACGACGGGACGTACTCCCGGGCGTGCTCGAACATGGCCAGAACGTTCGCGAGGGGGACATCCGGCTGGATATTGTGACAGTTGGAGAAAACGTAGCCGCCCCCTTCCCCCATAGCTTCGATCAGTTCCTCGACCATCCGCTTCACATCGGTCGTGCTTCCGCGCGGGACGATGTTTTGCGAATCCGTCCCGCCCCAGAAGGCCATCCGACCCCGATACTTCTTCTTCAACTCGGCCGGGTTCATTCCGGCAGCCTGCGGCTGTACGGGATTCAGGCCATCCACACCCATCTCGATCAGGTCATCGATGATCGACGCCACCGAGCCGCAAGAATGGAAGACCACCTTCGCTGGCGTGAGATCCTTGATCTGCCGGAAGAACCGCTGCTGCCGCGGCTTGATGTACCTGAGGTAGTGCTCACGGTTCACCAGGAGAGCTTTCTGGAAGCCCAGGTCGTCCGCGGTGAGTATCACATCTACCTCGCGCCCGACCGCCTCAAGTTGGCGTCTGGCGACGGCCATGGTGACATCCAGGATAGCGTCGAACAGGATTTCCAGCCGCTTAGGATCCGCGACGAAGTCACAGAACCAGTCCTCGAAGCCGCGCAGGTACTGGCTGGTGTGCACGAAGGCGGAAGGGAGCGCCAGGATCGCAGCCGCGTCGGTGTGCTCACGGATCCAACGCACCCGGTCAGCGAGGCCATCGGTAAAGCCGGGATCGTCGGGATCGGGCCACGGGTACTTCAGGATGTCGCTGATACTGACCTCTCCGGCCAGGGGCGAGCCCGCCAGGTCGTAGTAGTAGCTTCCTTCTGGCTGGAACCGCTCTATACCCCACATGTCGCGATAGCGGCGCGGCCCGAGGTCGGCTGCCAACCCCTTGCTTGCCCATCCGGGGTAGACCCCTCGGGTGTCGATCTGAAGAGACGTCAGGACCCCCTCATCAATCTCCACCACCCGCATCATCCGATCCAGGATCTTAGGCGGAGCAGTAACATGGAAATGGGCTGCCAGTTGCACATACGCTTCAAGAACCATCGTCGAGTTTCGCGTCCCCCCGAGGTCCAGCGGCACCCGGTCAGGTTGCTGATGGGATAGTGCCGCCAGGACGCGCTCACGCGATGTCATCATAAGGTGCTCTCCTTTCCCACTAATGAGGGGGATCTGTCGCTATCAGGACGAGTATGCTCAAGTGCGTAGTTCCTGCCGATAAACGGTATAGCGTCAGGCTCCGGGCCTCAAGCGGCCGGCTGGAATAACTCCATCTTCTCGCCGTCGGGACCCCAGAAGAACGCGATCCGGGTGCCCAGCTTCTCCAGGAAAAGAGGCTGTTCGTGGATCAACTCCACCTTGTGCTTGCGCAGATGATCCAGGGTTCCGGCCACATCATCTACTCTGAAAGTCAGGTGGTTGACGATGCCTTCCCTGGCGAAGGTGAACTCGCCTGACTTGCAGATCAGCTCGATCTCAGACTCGCCCAGGGGCAGGAATGCCAGCTCGGTCGTCTCGTTCAGCCGAACCCGCTTGCGCAGGGTCAGCCCCAGGACCTCGGTGTAGAACTTGATCGACCGGTCAAGATCCCGAACCTGGATGCCAACGTGCTCAATCTTCTGCAGCATGACGCTTTCCCCTTTCGTCTCACCAGCGGTTTGAATTCCGCACGATGATGACCTGGCTGCTCAGCGCACCGGACAGATCGGATGCCAGGAACAGCACCGTGCCGACGACGTCCTCTATTTCGAGGATGGTGCCGGGCCTCCCCACGACGAAGCTCTTGACCCCCGAACGATCCAGCAGCTCGCTCCTGACTCCGCCGGGGCACACCACATTGATGCGAATGCCGTTGCCCAGGTACTCATCGCCCAACGCCTGGGTCAGCGCAATCGCCGCCGCCTTCGAGGCCGCGTAGGCCGTGCTTCCCGGCAGTCCACGCACACCGGCGCCCGAGGCGATGTTGATGATGTTCCCGGCTTGCCGTTGCAGCATGCCGGGCAGCACCGCGCGCGTGCACAGGACAATCCCCTTCAGGTTGATGTTGAGGGCTTCGTCCCAGTCGGCCATCGTCGTCTCGAGAAACGGCTTCGGGTTAGAGATCCCCGCGTTATTCACGAGAATGTCGATGCGTCCAAACCTGGCCAGCGCTTCCTCGACCATGCGGTTGACATGCGCCTCATTGTCAACGGCCGCCACTACCCCGAGGCATTCCCGGCCTCCTGCACGAATCTCCTTCGCCAACTCCTGAATCTGCGACTCCGTCCTGGCGCAGACGATCAGGTTCGCTCCTTCGGCAGCGAAGCGCAGACTGATGGCCCTGCCGATGCCCCGGCTCGCGCCGGTGACGAGGGCCACTTTGTCCTTGAGAAGCATCGTGTCCTCCTTGTTCTATCCCCGCACCTGGGCCATACGCCCGCCTACGTACTCCTCCAACCCATCGGCTGCCTTAGAGAACATGCCGAGCATAAACTGCGTCGAAGGGTGGGTGTTGAACTGATCCAGCGACAACCCGTTCGGATCGTAGGCCTGGATGCAAAAGGGGATCTGCGACATCTTGTCCAGGACTTCCCCGGGCACTGTTTCTTCGATCTCGGGCCGGAAGATGAGGTCGTCGCCCATGACAAAAAGGGGCTCCAGAACGTATGGCGCCAGGGTGATGACGATTTCTCCCCCGGCTATCTTCTCGATATCCCAGAAGCGCGGTTTGCCTGCCACCAGGGGACCATGTCGCAGAGAACAGGCGAGCAGCTTGGAAGGATACCCACGATCCTGGAAGATGCGATAAGCCCGCCGGAACACCGCGATGCCGAACCAGTGGATATCCTGCCAGGAAAGCTCGATCCCTCGCCAGCGAGCCTGCTCCAGCAGCGCTTCTCTCTCCGTCAGGCGCCCGACCATCATCGTGATGACAGAGCGCCATCGGGCCAGATCCACTCCCTGTTGCGTTGCCAGCTCCATTCCCTCTTTGACGGCCCTGGCCGCCGCGATCATCTGGGACAGGGTGAAGCAGACGGTGGTATTGGTGGAGATGCCTTTGGCGGTCAAGATCTTGAGGACTTCGATGCCTTCCTGTGTGGCCGGCACCTTGACGATCACGTTCGGGTGGATGGCGTGCAGCTCCTCGGCCTGCTGGATCATGAGCTGCTTCTCGGTAGCCAGGCGGGGGTCCAACTGGCCGGATAGCCAGCCGTACTGATAGTTTGAAGCCTCGAACATCGGCAGGTACATCTCGGCCCCGCGCTTCACCAGCTCTTTATACATGAGCCAGAAAAGCTCCTTTTGGCCGAGATCTGGATGAGATCGGATCAGGTCATCCACCCACCGATCCCAGAACTCGGGGGCGCTCTGCACCGCCTTCAGAGAGAAGGGCGGATTGGTCGTGCAGCCCCGAAAAACGCTCCTGGCGGGATCCCCGGCGACATAGAGCCGCCGGAGTTGCTCCTCCAGCAGGGACTTCCTGGCTGGATGGGCCGCTCCCACCATTTCCTGAACCCACTTCTCGTAAATCAGAGGAGACGAATCCCACCAGATCTCCAGGTTGGGATGTGTCGTGGCCAGACGTTCCACCGGGCTTTCCATCATTGTATCTCCTCCGGGCGTACCTCACGGCCCTCTTTGGCCGAAAGCTGGACGGCGCGGCAGAATTGGAGCACCACCTTTCCCTCTTCTCCAGTTAGCGCTGGCTGGCGGCCCTCGAAGATGGCGTCGACGAAGTCATGCATGCCGGCGACGAAGCTGGCCGCCCAGTCCGTGTCCATGTCCGAGAACTCGGTCGTGACGCCGTCACGGTACATCACCACCGGCGGTCGATCCAGGAGATTGGAGGTGCACCGGTTGACCCAGATGAAGCCCCGGCTGCCGGTCAGCTCGATCCACTCGTCCTCAGGTGTATACCTGGACTGCACCAGGAGGTCGTAGGAGGTGACCACATCGAGGGAGCCGTACTTCTCGGCGTTCTTGTACTTCCAGATGACGACAGCGGGACTGTCGATAAGCCACTCTTCAGGGATGTTCCTGGCATCTGCGACGGAAGCGTCTTGAACCGGCCGGCCTGCGGCATCGCCTTCCTTCAGGACGTGATCCACGCCCTGAATGAGGCGAATCCCGCGCTCCGCGAGCTCATTTCGGATCGGCCGATACGTGATCCACGAGTAGGTCTTCTCAATCTCACCCATGAACCACCTGGCGAGGTTGAAGAAATGATAGCCATAGTCGAACATGACCCTCCCGTGGCCGCCCTGGACCGGATCGAAGCGCCATCCCCACCTGGTGAAAGGCACCTTCCACCCCTTACCCATGTTCCCCTGGACGATCTTGATGCGTATGGAGAGCGGCTCGCCGATGGCGCCCGAATCCAGCAGCTCCTTGGCCTTCAGCATCGGCGGGTAGTAGCAGAAATTCTCGAAGACACGGAAGAGCTTTCCTGAGCGTTTCGCCGCCTCGATGAGGGCGTCGCACTCCGGAACAGTCACCGCCATGGGCTTCTGCATGGAAACGTGTTTGCCTGCTTCCAGGGCTGCGACGCCGATCGGGCAATGCAGGTGGTGGGGCGTCATCACCTCCACGGCATCCACGTTGGGGTCGGCCAGGAGCTGGCGGTAGTCGGTGTATGTCTTCTCTACCCCCCACTCGCCGGCCCGTCGCCGGAGTTGTTGTTCGTCTACGTCGCAGATGGCATAGACTTCAGCCTTGGGATGCTCCTTGTAGCCCAGTTGATGGAGGCGTGCGATTCCACCAACTCCGATAAAACCGACTCTTATCCTCTCCATCGTTGTTCCCCCTGTCAGGATCTTCGGATGCTCGCAAGCAGAATGGTCTCCTTGAGGGCAGCCTCGACCTTATCCCGCACTCGTAGCACGGGAATAATGCGTCTTTACATGACCACGATGTTGGTAATGCTCAACATGGCTTCGTGCACGGCGTTGAAGAGTAAAGCGAGGAACACGAGGGGAATGAGAATTCCTGCCTCGGGAATAGCCAGCATCTTACGGAGCGAACCTAGCACTGTCACCCGCTTCGGCATCAACTCGTTGATCGCCGCAATATTCCTCCATGGACAAGGCCCCCACCGCAGTCGGCTCGATGGCGAGTCGTTGCCTGCCTTGCCTGTCCTGTAGGTGCTTGAAAACGATGGGCTTATCTCATCAAGACACCGGTCGGATTATACGGGTCAGTCAACCGACCGGGTGCTACCTGGAGAACTATCAAACGGGTGGCTCAAAAATAAGACTCTGTGAGCACGAGCGCAGCATAGCATCTCTGGGGGTTCTTGTCAAGGCAAGGGCGAACTGGCGAACTGGGATCTATGTTTTGATTCGCTGGTATCCTCTCAATAATCCGGGGAACGGCGGTCGCAGACCGCCTACGAGCCTGCTCTCAGGGGGTCTGTGACCCCCGTCGGCCTCAACTTATTGAGAAGATACGTATTTTTGCGCCACCAAGCCCGCAAGCAGGCTGGTCACCGGCACTGCCAGGATCAGCCCCAGGCTGCCCACCAGGGTGCGGACGATCTCCTCGGCGATCAACTCGCGGTTGAGGGTCTGCGCCAGAGGGATGTTCAGGCTTGCCATCAGCAGGAAGAGGGGCAACGACGCGCCGGCGTAGGCCAGCAACAGGGTGTTCGTCATCGAGGCGATATGGTCGCGGCCGATCACCATGCTGTGCCGGAAGAGCTGCGCCCAGCGAAGCTGCGGGTTGGCTTGTCTCAGCTCGAAGGTCGCTGATGCCTGCCCCACGGCCACGTCATCGAGTACCCCCACAGCCCCAACCACGATGCCGCCCAGCAGCACCCCGCGCAGATTGATCTCGACTTGGCCGAGGTATACCAGGAAACCCGCCTCCTCGGAACCGAAGCCCGTCAGGTGTGCCAGCCTGGCAAAAAGCACGGCGAGCAGCGCGGTCACCACCAGGCCGATCGTCAAGCCGGCCAGGGCAGTGTGCGTCTTCCACGTCCACCCGTAGACCAGGTACAGCGAGGCCGTCATCAACAACAGCGAGCCGATCATGCAAACCAAGAGCGGGTCTTTACCCGCCATAATGCCGGGAATGATGAAACCGGCGATAGCCAGCACGCTGATGCCCATGCTGACCAACGCGCGCAGTCCCACCCAACGCCCCACGGCCACAGCCGCCACCGCGAACAGCAGCGTCAATCCCAGCAGCGCGGGCCAACGGATGAAATCGGTGATATAGAATAGCTCACCGTCTGGCCCAACGTCGTACTCCAATACCACGCGATCACCTGTTTGCACGCGGGTATCTTCAGTCAACATAGACGCCTGGCCGTGCAGAATCTCGACGCGGCGGCCTTTCTGGCTGCCGCGGCTGATCTCCACCAGGACGCGCTGCACCGGCTGCGCTTGCTCGGCGATGAGCGTCTCCTCTTCGGACAGCACTTCGACGACACGGCCTTCCATCGTTTCACCGGTTGCCGGTGCTTCTACCTCTGCGCCAGGGGCCGGCAGTGGGGGTTTGAAGAACAACCAACTCGCGACCAGCATGATCGTCGTGGCGATGATCGTCACCCACAGATGCCGCGGCACGCTCTTCACCAGCAGGTCTATGGGATCCTCAGCATCCGCAGATCGTTCGTGGTTCATCACTTACCTCCCCGTGTCTGACGCTGGAGTGTCCGCCCGGCACACGCGCTCCGCCAAGAGGAGCAGCAACAGGGTCATAATAACCGCCGATGACAGGCACCAGGCGCAGGTAGCGCCGATGACGAACGGTTCCAGGAAGGTCAAGTAGATGGAAAACAGGGCGCCACCGGCTGTCATAACGCACATAGCCTGTCCTGCCCACCTTCCGATCCGCCCCGAGTTGAGCCAGTAGATGGCCCATGTCACCAGGATCGCAAGGTAGCCGAGGACTCCCAATACGCCGATCGGGATCAGACCGAACAACCGCGCGTACTCGCTCTGCTGCACTGCGTTGCAGTCTCCCACCGGCCCGCAAACGGCCTGCACCTGCCGGGTTTCCACGTAGGCCAGGTAGCCGGCGATGCCCAAACCGACGAGGCTCAACAACGGCGCCGCCCAGTCCAGTGCCGAAGGCCCCCTGTGGGCAGGACGGCCTGCGGGCCGGTTACACCACGAACGGGATCCAGGCGCACGCCTACCCCAGGCGCGCCACGGGCGCTGGGCCACGACCCAGCCAAACGCAACCACCATGCCGGCCAGGATGATGACGGCCAGCCTGTTTCCGGCGGGATCACGGTCAAACCGTGCGCCAAACCCGTCTGAATTCCCGCCAGCCATAACGATGCCGGGTGCAGGTGTCCGCGTAGGCTGTATAGCCGTTGGGACTGCGGTTGGCACGAGGGTTGGCGCGAGCAGGGTGGGCGGGGCGGTCGGCGTTGCTGGCGGCGACGACGTTGCGGTCGCTGGCGTTGCCGTCCGCTGCGCAGCCTCAGCCTGGGCCATGGCAGCCGCTAAGCCGGGGATGTCCGGCCAGTCCGCCCCGCCTGTGGCCAGGTATCGCTCGATCAGCGCCGGAAACCGCGTGGGAATGTCTTCGGAGCCCATCAGCCACACGTCAGCGACCACCAGCAGCGGCACGCCACGATTTTCGGGGGCGATACCGAACTTGTCCGCGGCCGCGTTGAAGAGCGCGCTGCCGTCCGGGTCGGCCGCGTTGACCCCGATGATCTGTAACCGGTCACCGTATTTCTCCAACAGGGGCGGGAGGTCCTCGGTGATCACCTTATGGCAGTGAGCGCAAGTGGATGAATAGAAGAGCACGGCGCGCACAACGGGTGAATCTGCGCGAACGGCCCATGCTATCATCCACAGCAACAATGCCAGCGCTGGCGCAAGCAAAATGCGACGAGACAAGCAATGATTCATGGATTGTCCCCTCGGATAGATCTCTGCGTTGGCTCCTGTCGTTCCGGGTCCCGTCATCCGATCTCGAGCACCGTTCCGGCCGGGCTGGAACGCACGACGGCTGGCCCTAATGTATGCGCCAGGACCAGAAATGCCGCCTCGCCGGTGCAGTGGCCGGGGCAGACGCGCTGCAGCGCCGGCATCGCCGCCAACCTGGCGCTGGCGCGCCGCAGATCACCCTCTGCCACGCCCGCCAGGTGGAGCCCGCCAGCGATCAGCGCGACCGGCTGCGGGAAGGCGCGCTCCACGTGCGCCAGGGTGTTGAGCAGGCCGGCATGGCAGCAGCCGCAGAGCAGCGCCAGGCGGTCACCGGCCACGAGGACCAACGCCATGTCGTCGCGGTAGGCGTCCGCGACCAGCTCACCCTCTGTAGCCATCAGATGTCCTTTGCTCCTGCCCTCGAACTCGGTCCGCTCGCTGATCGCGCCCGTTGTCCAGACGCCGGGCGCGATCTCCTGGGGCGCGTCGCTCAGCCTCAAGGCGAAACGGGTAACCAGCTCCTCCCTGCTCAGCGGCAGGCCGATGCGCTTCGGCGGCCCATTCCGCTGGCTGAACCGCTCTCGGAACAGGTCGGCATTGGCGAAGAACGGGATGCCAGGGCGGAGCCGGCCCAGCAAAGCCGGCAGGCCTCCCGTATGGTCGTAATGCGCGTGGCTGATCGCTACGGCGTCGATGGTGGCCGGGTCAACGCCGAGCAGCTTGAGATTGTGCTCCAACACGGTCCCGCTCTGGCCTGTGTCGAAGAGGATACGCTGGCCGGCTGTCTCGACCAGGTAGGCCAACCCGTGCTCGCCCCAGAAGCCCGAGCTGGGCTGGATCGCGTTGTCAACCAGGCAGATGAGTTTCATGCTCAAGTACTCCCCGCAGATCATCAAAAAGCGCAGGTGCGTCGATAGGGAACCCCTTGAACAACCACGCTTCAAGCCGGGTGAGTTACCCTTTGGTTCAGCCCGTTTGGCAGCGGGCGCCAATGTCGTCCTCGACATCGGCGCCCAACGCATGACCGCCGCCGTCCTATCTGTTTAGGGCTTCCAGACTTCCCAGACCCGACCGACCAGCGCCGGGCCGGGCTTGAGGGTCACCTGCCCTGGCTCCCAGCCCGAGGGCGTCACTTCGCCGGTGGCGCGCACGTGCTGGAAGGCTTTCACCTGCCGCACCAGCTCAGCGGGGTTCCGGCCCACCTCGGGGGTCAGCACCTCCATGGCGCGGATTGCGAAATCGGGGTCAATAATGAAGCGACCGCGGATGTCCACGCCGGCCGCTTCGTCGTACACGCCGTAGATCGTGCCGATCTTGCCACCGGCATCTGACAGCATCGGGAAGGGCACCCCGCCCTTCACCATCTTGGACAGCTCCTGCTCCTGCCAGATCTTGTGGACGAAACGGCTGTCGGTGCTCATGGCCAGCACGGCCACATCCAGCGCCTTCAGCTCGTCGTAGATGGCGGCGACCGCCGCCAGCTCCGTCGGTCAGACGAAGGTGAAGTCTCCGGGATAGAAGCAGAGGACGATCCACTTGTTCTTATAGTCCGAGAGCTTGACGGGCTGGAAGCCCATGCCCTCGATGAAAGCCGTGGCCTCGAAATCAATGGCCTCTTGGCCGACACGTGCGAACATTTTGGTCACCTCCTGGGGTGGGGGGATGGCCCCTGCGGGCAGGGGTGGCGGTGTGGACAGGATCGGCCCGCGGGCGGGTTTGACGCAACCCTCTTTTAGTTCCGGCATGTTGTCCTCCTGTATCTTCGGTATATGTTGCCAACGCTGCGCTTCGCTGGACGGCGGCCTGACGTCCAAGACTGTAGGTCAAGATGGCTTAATATCCAGCACGGGTGTGCCGTTGAGCGCATCTAAGCCACGCACCCGCAACACATTGCCCTCTATGGCCGTCAACTCCACAGCCGTGATGCCGATGGGATTGGGTCGGTGCGGGCTGCGCAGAGCAAAGACCCCCCGCCTCGGGCGGTTGGGATCTCTCCGCGGATGTTGGCTCAGCTCGTAGCCCCTAGAACGATGACAGTGGAACACCACCACGATCCGCTGTCCGATGACCAGCCCGTGCAGCCCTCCCACCAGCGCCGGATCGAGCACGATGCGCGATTCGACAGACCGGATCTGTTCCCCCGATGTTGGCTGCTCAAAGGCGTTCTGAACGTACCCGATCGGTCGATAGGTGATGATCGGAACAGCAGGGAATGCTGTAGGCTCGCTCATGGGTGATGGCGTTCCGGCGGACCGCCCAGCTCGACCAGAGCTTCCTTGAGTCGGGCGTTAGCTTCCTCCAACAACCGCGCGGCGGCTAACAACTGGTCCTTCACCTTACCTGACCGCTCGCCGTAGTCCCTGAACTCCTGGGCGTGTTCACTGTTGTGCTCGATCCAGTGTGGCAGCAATACCCGCAGCTTCTCTGTCTCGTCCATGCCCCTTCTCCTCCAACGGCGCCAGCATCACGCGATGTGTGAGAAAGTCAATGCGCTGGACGCGCCCGTTCGCGACCTGTAGTCCTCCCAAGAACGTGGCAAAGCGCACGCCCTCCGCGATGGGCTCCAGCCAGATCACGTCACGAGCGACTTCGTGATCGCCCAGATACACCTTTGCCTGGCACATCTGATTACACTCCTTTTTTTGTCTCCGCCGACGCATGCCCCATCTGCGTTAGACGATGTCTCACATCGCTCGTCCCGTTCGCAGCAAGCGTTCTCGGGCATGCGTGAGAGCTGTGGTCACGTCAGCAGTCAAGCGAGCCGACGCGCCAGGAGCCACACAGTTGCGAGAAACAACCCAACCGTGAAAGCGAATAGCGCCAAGAGGTCAACGCCCAGCAGGCTCCCTGCTCCCTGCCCCAAGGCGGCACGCAGTGCCTCGACCGCGTAAGTGAGGGGCAAGATGCGCGCCACAACCTGGAGGGCCACCGGCATTGAGGTTACCGGCAGGAACACCCCACCCAGGAAGATCATGGGGAAGCGGATGAAGTTGGCCAGTGTCTGTGCCTCGAACACCTCCTTCACCGTGACCGAGACAAACGCGCCCAGGGCGGCAAACGCCACAGCCGAGAACAGCAGCGCCAGAAACAGCATAGGCCAATTCACGCCATCGGTCCCAAAAGCGATCATGACCACTACCAGCACGGCCAGGGTGACGGTGAGGCCGAAGATCATGCCGCCCAGCATCTTGCCAGCCAGCAGCGCCGGCAGCCGTACCGGCGCGAGCAACAGCCGCTCAAATGCACCGGTGCGTCGCTCGAAGGTGATGACGATCGCCTCCATCGAGCTGGTGCCGAACAGGATCGTGAGCCCCAGCAGCCCGGGCACTAGCTCGCGCAGACCGCCCGGGTTACGCATGGCAAAGGCCAACATGAAGGCGAACGGCAGCAGGATCCCCCAACTGATGTTCGGCGGCTTGAGGTAGTATGCCCGGAGATCCTTCCAGCCGATGTACACCAGCCCTCGCAGATCATCGGTCAGCAGTGTGTAGCCTCCTGTGGATCGGCTCATCCCTTCCCGCCTTTCTCCTGAAGCATCGCCTGCGCGCTGAGGCCGGTCAGTTCCACGAACACATCTTCCAGGCTGGGACGGACGGTGTTGATCGCCAGCAGGCGGCGCCCGGCTGCACCAGCCAGCATAGAGTGCGCGGCGGCTGCGATGTCGTCGCTTTCGATGCCTCTCGTCTCCGTGACCCCCTGCTCGTCGGCCAGGATCACTTCGATCCCCGGCTTGCGGTTGATACGAGCCTTGAGGCCGTCCACCGTATCGAGGGCCACCAGGCGCCCCTGGACGATGATGGCGACGCGGTCGCACAGCCGCTCGGCTTCCTCCAGGTAGTGGGTGGTCAGGAAAACCGTGACCCCTTCCTCGCGCAAGCCCGCGATCATTCGCCGCAAATTGCGTGCGCTCATCACGTCCAGGCCTGTAGTTGGCTCGTCCAGGAACACCAGTTGCGGCCGGTGGGCCAGGGCGGCCGCGATGGTTAACGCCCGCTTCATGCCGCGCGAGAGGCTGGCGAAAGGCGCGTCGCGCTTCTCGGCCAGGCCGAAGCGCGCCAGGAGCTGGTTGGCCCGTGGTCCCCTTTCGGGTCGCGGCACGCCGTACAGTTGCATGGCAAACACCAGGTTATCGCGGGCGGATAGCTCATCATACAGGTTCGAGGCTTCCGGCGCCACACCGATGCGTTTCTTGATCGGCGTGATGGCGCTCCCGACGTCGAACCCCAGCACTCGCGCGCTGCCCGCCGTTGGACGCGCCAGGCCGGTCAGCATCCGGATCGTTGTCGTCTTCCCCGCGCCGTTGGGGCCCAGGAAGCCGAACACTTCCCCCTCGGCTACGGCGAAGCTAAGACCATCGACGGCCCGCAGCGGCTTGCCGGTTTTGCCAGCAGGCGGGTAGACTTTTGTGAGACCTTCGACCTCGACAGCGTGCACTATCGCACCTCCACCAGCGATTATCTCCGGATGTGGCATCTCCGCGATCCACATCGGCATCCGCTCCTTTCGGAACAGGACGGCGCGTCACACCGCTCTTCTCGCATGCCGCTTCCCTCTCACTACGACCAGCGCCTGAGATAGAGTGCCTGGACGTACCGATCGAGGAAACCCTCCTCCTCGGCGAGCTTAACGTGCTCGATGCGAGGGGCTATCCTCTCGGCGTCCTCTCTCCTGCTCCGGCAGAGAAGCATCTGCCTTGCCCCGGTCAAAGCGCCGTTGCCAATCTTGACCAACTTGTCCTCACCGTCCGGCAGGATGCCGATCGCTACGGCGCTCTCCAGGTTCACGTAGTTCCCGAAGCCACCGGCCAGGTAAATCCGATCCAGTCCCGCCAGGTCCACACCATACTTGCGCATCAAGGCCTGCTGATTGAGGGCTGAGCCGCCCTTGGCCAGCCGCAACTCGTAGATGTCCTTTTGTGTGATGACGATCTTGGGTCCGTCCTGGGCAATGATAAACTGATTGGCCGCCCGGAAGGGCTCTGACAACCTGCCCCGATGATCTATCATCCCCTCTCTCAGCATCTCGGCGAGCAAATCGATGAGGCCCGAGCCACAGATGCCTACCGGCGGCCTCCCCCCGATGGTCTCATAGCGGATGCGGCCATCGTTGATCCAGACGTTCTTGACCGCGCCCTGGATGGCGCCTGTGCCACAGCTCACCCCGCTCCCCTCGAAGGCGCCGCCGGCGGCGTTGGAGGCAGCCAGGATACGATCCTGGTTCCCGACGGCGACCTCACCGTTGGTGCCGATATCCACCGCCATGGCAGGCCTTTGTCCCTTGTACAGGTTGCACGCCAGGATCACTCCCAGGCAATCGGCTCCCACCTGGCCTCCCACCAGGGGAGCGCCGTAGACATTGGCTTCCGGGTGGATCTGCAGCCCCAGATTCTGCGCCCGCTCATTAATGGGAGCCTTATCCTCCGGCTCGTAGGGGCTGGTGCCCAGGGAATGGACGCTTCGGCCGAAGAAGAGGTTGCGCATCGTGGGATTCCCCACCACAACGGCCTCGTAGATGCGATCCGTCAGTTTCCTGCCCGCGTTCTCCTCGGCATCCCGCAACATGGCATTGACTGCCTCCACGATGATCCTCTGGAGGCGGGCGAGGCCATCCGCGTGCTGATCGGCATAAGCAATCCGCGAGATCACGTCATCACCATAGGCCGCCTGGGGGTTCTTGTACGCCAGGATAACGATGACCTCCCCGCTTTCCATATCCAGTAGCTGGGCTACCAGTGTGGTCGTCCCCACATCTATAGCCAGCCCCAGAAGCTCCCCATTATAGTTCCCAAGACATACTCCTGGCCGTCCCTCGAGGAGAACCCGGTTTCCCTCCCGATAGATGAAAGGGTCGAGGGGAACGCGTCCTTCTGTGCTTTCGGTCAAGATCGCGTACTCGCCTGCCGCCTTGACGAAGACGTGGATGTCCCGGTCGCCGGCGATCACCTTCGCCTGGCACGCCAACCGTTCGTCCTCTGCCAGGGTGAAATCACGCTCAGCTTGCGTCCGCTCCGCCAGGCTCTCCGACCCTCTATCCATCCTGACGACACATTTGCCGCACTGACCGTACCCGCCACAGACGCTGTGGATCTGGATGCCCAGTTTCCAGGCGTGATCCCACAGAGTCGTCCCCTCCTCGATCTCGATGCCATCCCTTCCCCTGGCGTACTGGGGGAAGATCACTCTGTGTTTCGGATCCATTTGTCCTGTCTCCAATCTCGAACCTCCAGCCGGCTGCCGGTGCTCGGCACATGATGCTTACCACCCCAGATTGCTGCTACCGGTCTTCTTCGAGGATTTCCAGGCCGTACAGTGTCGCCAGGTTGATGAGCTGCTTTCGGTAGTCGCCGTAACAGGTGACGCGGTGCCAGCCGAAGAGCTCTGAATGGTAGTTGTCAAGAAACTTTTGAGCATCCACCTCGGCAGCCAACTTGGCCCGGCAAGCTTGGTCGTCTTCAACGTTGGCTACGACCCTTCCGCTGTGAACTGCGAAGGCCTTGTTCCGGACGCTCATCTTGGCAGTTGTGACCTGGTGTCCCATTGGCATCAAGGACTGGACCGACGCCCCCTTGCGATCTTCCGCATGCGAGCGGATGATATAGGGGCTGCGCAGACCATCAGGGCCGAAGACGCGGTTCGTTGCCACACAGTGGGCATAGAAGACGATCTGGCCGGCCGCGGTGTCAATCACGGGATCTGATACGTAGGCAGGTCTTCTGGCCGTATAGCGGATGAGTAGCTGGGTGAGGGTTGAATCAAGGTCAGCTTCGCACACCCCTGTAGATCCTTCGTTGTTCAGTTGAAAGAAGCCCAGGCAGGGATAGGCGGGGAGTCTGCCATCGTAATAGAGCCCCAGACAGTCAACGGTCACAGCATCTGCCTGCTTTTCTTGCATGGCTGACTTGAGGGCCAGGTACATGCGCGCGGAGCGCCGAATCTCGGCTTCATCGGGCTCGACGACCTTCAGGGCTTCCTGGATCCACCGGTCCTTCCAGCCTTCGACCTCGCCGGAATCCACCTGATCGAAATACGCCTGCAGCTCTCCGGAATTCATCCGGATCACCTGGGTCCCGAAGATCGCCCGGATGTCGTCTACCATCCTCTGGTTCACTGTCCACGTTTCATGATCGGCGATGACCAAAATCCGTGTCTCTCGCATCCTGCTCAGGACATCGATCAGGCGGACGGCGTCGATCACATCCTGGAAATCGGACGATGCCACCCCGACAACCGGCAGCCTCTCCTTCTTGACTATAGAGTGCACGCGCAAGAAGCCTCCCGACCCCGAATGCAGCTCATCCGCCACGATCACCGGACGAGCATTACGGGCGTAGAGCTCGGCGATGCCGGTCCACATAGCCGTCATATAGACCAGATAGCCGTCAAAGTGCTCGCTTCCCAGCGCTTGCTCAGCCTGCTTCTTCGAACGATAGATGCCGGACGCAAAGTCTAACTCGGGAAGTCGGCTTTCCAGGACGGCGAGAACCTCCCGCGAGCGTTTTTCGACATCATAGCCGATGTACGGCCACGACGGCGCATCGGGCTCGTCCGCGGGGAAGACCACCTTTACCTTCGTTTTCATCTCCAGACCCCCTTCGATCTCGCGTTGATCGGCGTCATGATAGGCTCTTCTTCTCTATTCTGCGCCAGCCATTATCGTTGTCCTTTGCCAGGAACAACGCCATCCCGATAAGTCCTCCCCACGGCAGGCTCTCCCGCGGGCACAGCCACCAACGGGGGAACAGGGTGGTATGCCACATGATCTGTCCCTTCTCCCCAGTCACTGACCGCAGCAGTCGCTTCAACTCCCCCACGCCGTAGAAATAGGCCGCGTCGTAGACGGTGTGGTGAAAGAGCCCCGCCAGCCGGCGCTGCAGGCCGAGCACGCTCCAGCGGTTGAGCACGCCCAGGAGCAGCCCCTGTCTGGTCACGCGAAGCGCCTCTGTCAGCGCCCTCTGGGGTCTCTCCAGGAACTCCAGCGTGGTGATGAAAGCTACCAGGTCGAACGCGCCGTCAGGAAAGGGAAGTCGGTAAGCGTCTCCCTGCACCAAAGGCATGCCATCCAACGATCGCACCTGCGCCAGCATAGCCGCTGATGCATCCAGGCCTATTGCTGCCAATCCCTCGCCGCTCAGCCAGCGGGTAAAGTGAGCCGTGCCGCACCCGATCTCCAGAACGCTTCGAACCCGAGTAAAGCTCTGCAGCAATCGGCGCAGCAAGGCTTTCTCCAACGCATCGGCCCGCCGTCCCTCTGGGGTCTCGTACCACGCCTCATAGTGAGCGACGACGCGCTCGTCGAAGGCCGCATCGCCAGACGTCACTTCACGGCCCCTCGAGCGATGGACAGGCGTTGGACAGCGTGACTGCCATAACCACATCCCCTCGCTCTGCGGCTTGGTGGAATGCCTCATGGAGGGCGTCGAAGATCGCCTGTTCTTCTCCCCACACCAGAGTGCTCATCGTACCCACGCGGGTCTCCAACCTGCGCTGGCGAAAGGCGCGCACCGCCTCGCGGATGGCCGGCCCGAGTGATCGCTGACGCAGCGGGTAAAGGCTGACCTGCGCCGATATGATGCTCATGTCCACTTTCCCTTCGCGCCTTTGCACCTCTGTTATCCCGAGATACGCCCAGCGGCAACCGAGGACAGGGCGTCCCCCAGCAAGCCCTTGAACCGGTCGAGGGTGATCGGGTGAAACTCCACTTCCAGGCCCGTCCAGTCAAACAGCTCCAGGATCTCCTCGACGTGCTGCGTGGTGTACTCCTCGGCGACGCCGAGGCCATCCAGGACGATGATTTTGTCGTAGAACCCAGGGAAATTCGCGTTGGCGTCTGCCTCATCCCAGCCGAAATACCTCTGGTAGATCGTCTTCCAGCTCTTGAGCCAGCCCGGCGTAAACCACAGGATCTTGTCCTGCCTTCCCCCGCTGATGCGCTGCCGATCCTCGAAACCGGCCAGCATGTCGTAGCCGTATTCCCCCTGTACCCTGACGATCCCCTGAGCTGCCGCCTGCAGGATCGAGTCTACGCGCTTGAGCGGTTCATCAGTGCTGACATAACATTTCTTCCCATACACGACGATGATCTTGCGGTCGGGGCACCATGTCCGGGCTTGCGCTAGTCTCCGGAGCAGGTGTTCCTCCAGCTTGTCCGGCAAGGCGTGCAGGCCCGGCGGGGTAAAGAGGATCTGGCGTGGGCTGAGGAAGCCAGTCTCTGTCAAATAGGTCATCTCCGGATGCAACATCCCGCAGGATACAATGCAACAGTCCTCAAACATGGTGCGGATCCTTTCGTCCATCGCCGTTCCTCGAACGCGGTCCAGGTTCAGGAATCGCTATCTCGTGCCGTTCCGAAGCCTCCATAGCGGCATCGAGAGACCTCTAATCGACGCCTATCCATCCCTTTGACCGTCGAATCCTACCCGGGGATGGCCGGTAGCCATCCTTTCCAGAACGATCGAGCCATGCAGCAGATCGATGCTCTTGATCTTGGCCTGAAATAGCCTGCCCTCCCCCAAGAAGGGGATCAATTGGAGTCCGCCGCTTTCAGGTACGATCCAGGCCACATCCTGCATCACTTCTTCCCGTTGACCGCCATCCTCAAGATAGACCGTAGCCAAGCACACAATCGCCTCCTTCAGAGCAACTGGTCCACTACTCGTTCGATCTCCCTTTCGGCGGTAACGCCGTGGATTGGGGATCCCTCCAAGCCAGACCGGAGAACCTCCTGATCGTAACCAATGGATCCAATGACAGGAATGCCTCTCCCCTCCAATTCCTCTCTCAATCTCGAAGCCATTTCCTCCGACATAACCTTGTTGAGGATAGCCCAGGTGCTCTTTATCCCGACTTCGGTAGCGAGGGCGCCGATCTTCTCAGTCAGTTCCAACGAATCGAAAGAAGGCTCGGTCACGGCAAGCACGCTGTCCACGCTCGTCTCTACGCCTCTGCCAAAGTGCTCTATACCTGCCTCCATGTCAATAAGAGCCACCTCATCTCCCTCCAGTGAGAGCCTCTTCAGAAACTCACGGCTCAGGGCGCCCATGGGGCAGGCGCAGCCTTCAAGCGACTGAAGGATCTTGCCTACACAAACCAACCTGACGCGCTCGTCCCCCACGATGTACCGAGAGGGAAGATCTTTTGTTCGGATCTCCTCCTGCGTCAGGACACTTGTCGGAGAATCTGAATCCTCTGAGAAAGCTTGGAAAACCTTCTTCTTTCCCCCGACAAGCTCCAGCAAGGGTTCAGGCCTCTTCTCAAGGCCCAGCATTCGATAGAGCCCCGGGTTTGATTCATCGGAGTCAATAACTAATACCCGGTACCCTCTGTCTCGCAAGCCACCTGCCAGGAGGGTGACAACGGTGCTTTTCCCGCTGCCCCCCTTTCCACAGACCGCAAGCTTTTTCATCCGAATCTCCTTTCCACTTGTTGGCCGTCAATTCATCAGGCCATCGCCTCGCTAATCCTGTCTCCCAGAGAGCGGGGCCGCCCTCAGTGTCTCTGGGACGGTGGTCAGTAAGGGAATCCTCACAAGCAGGTCCATAGCCAGGGGAATGAGAAAGACGTACATGGGTCCCAGCCCCTTCCATATGAGGCCGCCGAGGACGGGCGCAGGGATGGCGACCAATCCCTGGAACAAGCCCAGCAGGCCGCTCCACTTCCCCATCCGCTCCAACGGGACCAGCTCTAAGGTCATGGCACTGGTGAGACCCGAGGAGATGACATAAAAAGTCTGTAGAGCTCCCGCCAGGATCAGGGTGGCGGGGCTGAATGAAAGTACAAGCAGCAGGCTAGAAGCATACCACAGCGGCGTGAGAAGGTAGATGACCTTCTTACGCCCGATCCTGTCCGCCAGCCGGCCCAACGGGATTCCGAATAGGAGTTGTGTCAGGACGGCGGCCGTGGTCATGCCCCCCAGCAGGTACTGATCCGCTCCCTTGACCTGGTGGGCGAAGAGCTGAAGGAAGGGGAAGGTCATGGCCATGGGTAGCCCGGTGAGGGAGGCCACGATGATCCACCTCTTCAGGGTTGCCCCTCCCTCAAAGAGCTGTCTAAAGTCGCCTATGAAGCCGGGGGCAGTTCTCGCCTTGGCCACCTGCGCCTGCCTGGGCTCCCTCAGTTGAGCGGCGACGAAGAGGAGGATAAAGCCGTAACCCACAAAGCGAATGTAGTAAAGCGGTCGAATCCCCTGTGCATTCAGCCCGCCAAATAGGGTGACCAGGTAGGCAGCGACCAGCGGAGCGATCATGGAGAGGAGAGAAGCGAGCGTCACGCAGAGGTTCTGAGCGGTGGCCCGGTTCGCATTCCTCACGGAGTCGGCGCAGATCACGCTGCAGCCCGTGCCGGTCAACCGCATGGAGATCGCGAGCAGGATGGTGGCGGCGATGAGGACCTGCCAGGTCGGGGCCAGGGCGTAGATCAGCACCCCACCGGCCAGCAAGCCTATGGCCAGAAGATAGAACCGCTTGATCCCGAAACGGTCCATCAGCCATCCCGCCGGGGTGGAGATGAGGGCACTGATCCCGCTGCCGATGCTGCTGATCGTTCCCAACTCGACCGAATTGGCGCCCAGGCCTACCGTGTAGATGGAATCGTATGGCGCGGTGAGGTTTAGCAGGAAGCTGCTTACCGCGGACCGCGTAATTGCCACCCGGTAGTTATGTTTCTGACGCCTGACGAACCCTGTCGATCTTCTGATCGTTGTGGCAACCACGTTTGCCATGGAAAGCCTGCTCACCTTTACGCACCCCCAATCTGCTCTTCACTCCTTCTCAGAACCAGGAACGATGGTCAGAAACCTGCGTTCGAACGTTGAGGAGGATACGCGCGCTTTCACATATGGGCGACTTCTTTCCCGGCCGCTGCGCTCAGTTCGCTCACTCTCCACAAGCGTGTCGGATCCGTGAGGCGGGCGATAAACAGGATACCGTCCAGATGATCTATCTCGTGCTCCAGCGCGCGGGCCAGGAGGCCTTCGCCCTCCACGACGCTCGGCCTGCCGCGGAAATCGAGCCCTTTGACCCTCACCCACATGGCCCGGCACACCTCACCGACCAGGTTGGGTAGGCTCAGGCATCCTTCCAGCCCCACCTGCTCCTCTTCGGCGGCGGCGATCTCGGGGTTCACCAGCGTGATGGGGTTTTCTCCCACGTCCACCACGATAACCCGTTTCCGGATGCCGACCTGTGGCGCGGCCAGCCCCACGCCGGATGCGGCGTACATCGTTTCCAGCATGTCGCGGGCCAGCCGCCGCACACGTTGGTTGACCGCGGGGACTGCCTGGGCCTGACTCGATAGTCTGAGATCGGGGTACGTGACGATCGTTAGGTTCGCCATTCCAGCCTTCGGCATTTATCTCGCGATGTGGATAGCCTCACTCGGGCAGTCGTCGGCAGCCGCCTGCACACACTCCAGGAATTCATCCGGTATCTGCCCCACGGCAGGATTGCCATCCACGCGATACGCCGCGACGATCTGAGTTGTGCCTCCGACTTCATCCTCTTCGAACACTTCGGGACAGTCTGCACAGCAGACTGCGCAACTGATGCATTCCTTCTGATCGATAGTCACTTTCATTGGATCTGCTTCCTTTATCGCTGGTGACTACAGTAGTCGCGTCAGCCAGACTCCATTACCCACGCCGGCATCCGCCCCCTTCAGAGCAGATGTCCATGCCGCACGTGGCGCCACAGTGGATGAAAACGTCACGCAGAGCGTGAGCGGGTTAACGAGTCAACCTTCGTTCCAGCGGAATCTCAGCGAAGCATCCGTCCGCCATGCTCAGGACAGGTCCCCGTGCGGGCCGGCCACGGACTCTTCGCTGGCGGCATGCCGTAACGTGACTCACGGGGTCAACCCGCTCAGAGTGACA
>Ga0172368_10001525_pt1 | contig 31496 bp, 25 predicted proteins | sample Lak11m_FD_114540 | JGI IMG/M metagenome (GOLD analysis project Ga0172368, IMG submission 114540) | Freshwater microbial communities from Kabuno Bay, South-Kivu, Congo - kab_022012_11m | ecosystem: Environmental > Aquatic > Freshwater > Lake | place: Democratic Republic of the Congo: South-Kivu...
GACTTGGTACTGGAAACCCCGTTACTGCTATGCCTGGTTCTACCACAACCTATACTGTTACAGGCACTTCATCAGGTTGTACAGGAACTGCTGTTTCAACAGTTACAGTTAATCCAAACCCGGTAGTAACTGTTAACAGCCCAACAATATGTTTAGGCACTAGTGCTACTCTTACTGCTAATGGTGCTACATCTTATTCGTGGAGTGGTGGCCTTGGAACAGGGAATCCAGTGACTGTTAGTCCCGGATCAACTACAACCTACACTGTTACCGGAACAACATCAGGTTGTACTGGAACAGCAGTTGCAACCGTTACAATAAGTCCTGGTTTAAATATAACCGTTAATAGCCCGACTATTTGCAATGGTTTTTCTGCAACACTGACTGCCAATGGTGGCACAACCTATACATGGAGTAATTTTCAAAACACAAACCCTATCACTGTTAGCCCAGGAAGCACTTCTTCATACACAGTTACCGGAACAACCAATGGTTGTACAGGTACTGCAGTTGCTACAGTAACCGTTAATCCTAATCCGATGGTTACAGTGAATAGTCCTGCTATTTGTGCCGGTTTTACTGCAACACTCACGGCCAATAATGCAACAACCTATTCATGGAGTGGTGGACTAGGTACGGGTAATCCCAAAAGCGTTACTCCTGGATCCACAACCTCATACACAGTTACCGGAACTGATGGAAATGGATGTATCGGCACTGCTGTTAGCACAGTAATAGTCAATGCAAATCCTCAACCTTCGGTTACTACCACTAATTCTACTTGTAGCAATAATAATGGTACAGCTAATTGTTCATTATCGGGGTTAAATTATCAATGGAGCAATTCGCTAACAACACAGAATATTACCAGTTTACCGGCAGGCAATTATTCTGTTACGGTTACTGATGGTAATGGATGCAGTGGAACTGCAAGCGGAGTTATTTTAGGTTTCCCCGGACCTACGGTGTCGGCTGTTTCAACAGACGAAAATTGTGGTCATGCTAATGGAACAGCTACTGCAACGGCTAATGGAGGGACATTGCCCATATCTTATACATGGAGTAATTCTCAAACAACGGCAGGTATTACCGGTTTGCCTGGTGGTATCTATACGGTTACTGTTTCGGATTTAAATTCTTGTACAGCAACGGCAACAGCAACAGTTACAAATATTGCAGGGCCTTCAGCATTATTATCAAATATAATACAAGAAACTTGTACAAGTTCTAATGGCTCTGTAACTGCAAGCCCAACTAATGGATTACCTCCCTATACATATTTATGGTCAAATGGAGTTACTAATGCATTAAATCCTGGCCTATCAGCGGGTGTTTATTCTGTTACTATTACAGATGGAAATAACTGCCTTGCTATGAACACGGTTACAATTACCGATTCGCCCGGACCAAATGCCAGCATTTTCGTTATTACTCCCGCAACCTGCGGATTAACTGATGGAGCTGCAACAACCACTATTACGAGTGGAACTCCACCCTTTATTTACAATTGGAGCAATGGTCAAGCAGGGCAGGATTTATCAGGCGTTATGGGTGGAACCTATACGTTTACAGTTACGGATGCGAATGGCTGTAAAGACACCCTTACTGCCTCAATTAATACCTTGAACGGGCCAACTGCAATGGCAAGTTCTACAGATGCGAATTGCGGTGCTAGTAACGGAACTGCCAGCGTTATAGCCAATGGTGGATCGGGCACCTACACTTATTTGTGGAGTAATGGAGGAAATACTGCCACAATCAACAATTTAAATGGCGGTACCTACACTGTTACGGTTGATGACGGTAGTTGCCAAGCTACAGATGTTATTACCGTAAGCTCTTTACCGGGTCCTTTGGCTGATTTTAATTTGCATCCATCAACTGTATTAGTTGGGCAGGATATATGTTATCTTACAAATAATTCAACCAACGGTTCAACTTATCTTTGGGACTTTGGAGATGGATCTACGAGCACTGAAATAAACACCTCCCATATCTATGATAATTTAGGTATTTATATTATTACTTTATACGTTACTGACGCCAACGGATGCGTTGATTCTATCCAACATGAGGTAACGGTTAATGATGAATTTATTATTTATATTCCCAATACATTTACACCTAATGGTGATGGGAAAAATGATTTCTTTTATCCAAAAGGATCCTATATTGATTGGAATACATACCAAATGTTAATATTCGATCGCTGGGGCAAAATAATATATCAGACTACAGATATCAATAAACCGTGGGATGGCACTGTTAATAATACGGGCTTAACGGATTATGTTGTTATGGGAACCTACACATATTATATCTATCTAAAAGATTTAACAGGGTTAAAACATAAGTACTTCGGGCTGATTAATATTATTCCTTAAGCAAATAAAAAAAAGAGAAACAAATATGTTTCTCTTTTTTTAATCATTGTCGTTGTGGGATTATTTGTTAACAATTTTATTTTGCTATTGATAAAAATCGTTCAGCTTCAATAGCTGCCATGCAGCCGGAACCCGCAGCGGTAATAGCTTGACGATAAATATGATCTTGCACATCCCCGGCTGCAAAGACTCCTTCGACATTGGTTGCTGTAGAATCTGGCGCGGTGATTATATATCCGTTTTCATCAAGGTTTATTTGTCCTTTAAAAATTTCAGTGTTTGGCTGATGGCCAATTGCAACGAAGAATCCGGTGATATCTATTTTTTTCTCTTCTCGTGTTTTTACATTGGTAAGTATTACGCCTTCCACATTCCGTTCGCCTGTGATTTCTTTGGTTGTGTGATTCCACAGTACTTCAATATTCTTGGTATTTGCAACTTTTTGCTGCATGGCTTTTGAAGCGCGGAGCTCATCACGACGAACAATCATATATACTTTTTTGCATAAGTTAGCCAGATAAGTGGCTTCTTCGGCAGCGGTATCGCCACCTCCAACAACAGCAACATCTTGACCTTTATAAAAAAAACCATCACAAGTTGCACAAGCAGATACACCATAGCCATTGTATTTTTTTTCCGATTCAATTCCCAGCCATTTGGCAGTGGCTCCTGTAGCAATAATAACTGTATCGGCAAGCACTATTTTATTTTCGTCAATGATGGCAGTAAATGGTCTCTTACTTAAATCAATAGAGGTAACAATGCCCCATCTTGAGTCTGTACCAAAGCGTTCGGCTTGTTTTTTTAAATCTTCCATCATCTCTGTTCCATTCACTCCATTGGGATAACCGGGAAAATTATCAATATCAGTTGTGATTGTTAACTGCCCACCAGGCTGTAAACCTTGAAATAAAATGGGTTTTAAATCAGCGCGAGATGCGTAAATAGCAGCAGTATATCCTGCAGGACCCGATCCAATGATTAGGCATTTTGTTTTTTCGATTTCAGTATTTGTCATATTCATAGTTTATTTTTTTGCTACAACGGTATAATTAATTGCACCATATCCACCCCAAACACCCAGTCCTCCCCCTTCAATATTTGAAGGGATAGTAGAGGGCGTTGCAAAAGGATTTCCACCCGAAAACATAGCACGTTCGGCGCTATACCAAAAATCATAATGTGCTTTATCAATGGCACACGCTTTAAGAACAATAGTATCACCGACTTTAAAATAGGTGGTTTCTGCATCTCCACTATTATCCTCTGAAAGATTTGTAATTCCTCGACTGATAGAAAACGTAAGTGTTTGACCATCGAAAAACCGATCGTCATAAACCGAACCTAGTATTGGAAAAAATCTATTATCTCTATGCAAACGCTTTGTAAATAATCTATAGAAATTACTTACACCAGGAGGATCAGAAATGATTGCCCAAAGATAACCTAGACTATCCTGATTCGGTTCTGTTTGAAACCAAACCGAGTCGAGTGGTTGAGGAGCCGGAATGGTTGTATGCGCTGTTAATACCTTTCCTTCGGCTTCAACGCGAAGTGAATAACTATTACCAATTACACCTTTCAAATGGGATCCTTTATAAATATAAGGGGGGAAATAATTTGGGTCGTATAACGGATGTAATGTATCTGTATTTACACCATCGCATACTGTTACAAAAGCATTCTGTACAATAAGATTAATCATTTGAGCAGAGTCAATATTTGAAAAATAGGGAGAGTTTTTGGTCAACATGACCATGGCATATTCATCTTGTTCGATAGAACCTTGCACTACAATTTTTTCTTCGGGCGTAGGCAATTTAACTGTTATATCTCGTTCGCATGCTTCAATAAAAATCGAAACTAAAACGATAAGAGGAATATATATTTTTATTTTTTTCATTTTTTTAATACAATTAGAATTTAAAATTCCAGGTAACAGAAGGCAGTATCGGGAACAGAGAGACTTGTTTCGCTTGTGACTCTATACTAAAATGTTCCATGTCGACCTTGGTTGTGAAATAAATATAATATGGGTTGTATCTATTGTAAACATTATAAACAGAAAAATTAAAACTCGATTGACATCTTCTTTTTTTTACCGGTGTATAGGTTGCAGAGATATCCATTCGATGATAGGCAGGCATGCGGAATGAGTTACGATCACCGTATTCGTTGATTATTTGCCCATCTAACAGATAGCGTGCAATGGGTAATGTCATGGCATTTCCGGAAGCATAAACAAAAACAGCAGAGAACACCCATTTGTCTCCGAGTTCATGCGAAACGACAACGGATACATCATGACGTCGATCGTACTTTGCGTAAAACTCTTTTCCACCATTAATTTCAGGGAATATTCTTGTAGTCCACGAAAGTGTATATCCTATCCATCCAGTAGTTTTTCCCAGCTTTTTATTAAGAAAAATTTCTGCTCCATACGATTTTCCATTACCAAAAGTAAAACTGTTATCAGGATTATCTTTGATGCTTTCTTCGGGTAATGCACCTTCTTTATATTCAATTTGGTTTTTCATTTCCTTGTAATAAACTTCGAGAGAAGTTTCGAAAATATTCTTTTTAAAATTTCTGAAATAACCAAGTGAATATTGAGTACCGAATTGTGGTTTAACTAAAGAAGTACTTGGCATCCAAACATCCGTTGGTAATGAAATTGCGGTTACTGAAGCCAAATGAATATATTGATAGTTTTGGGTGAAGGCAGCTTTAATAGATGATTTTTGATCAATAGTATAGCGCATGGATAAACGTGGTTCAAGATGTTTATACATTTGGATGTTTTCCATTTTGCCATAATGGAGGGTGTCGATTGTTTGTCCTATTGCATTTTTTACATACCTGTCAAATGGTCCGATATGTTGAAATAATGTAAAGCGTAAACCACCATTGATTTTAATTTTTTCAGATAAATCAAAATCATCATTTATATAGACTGCAACATCGTTGGCAAATAGTTTTACTTCTTTTCCAAGATCTAACTCAACACCGCTCGACTTAGCCGTAGCGTTGTTGGGAGTAAATATGTGATAAATATAATTGACACCAAATTTAACATTATGACGAAGTGTTGGAAAATAATTAAAATCTATTTTTGCATTATAATCTTTAACACCAGAGTATAATCGCATATCATATTCACTTTGTGTAATGCCTAAATCAAAACGATAATCACTAAAAATGCAAGAAGTGTTTAAAAACAATTTGCTGTCAAATAGATGATTCCATCTTGCAGACACGGTTGCGTTTCCCCACGAAATAGTATTTTTAAAATTCCCTACTTTGTCGTTCATTGAAAAAATATCACGACCAAAATATCCACTTAAAAACACTCGGTCTTTATCAGATAAACGATAATTTAATTTAGTGTTTAAATCATAGAAATAATATCCTGATCCTTTAAACGGTGATGTTTTCTTTATAAAGGGTTGCATTAAAACATCAATATAAGTTCTGCGTGCCGAAACAATAAATGAGCTGGTATCTTTCTTTATGGGACCTTGAATCGTGAGTCTGGAGGAAATGACACCGATCCCGCCATCAACGCAATATTTTTTGTTGTTCCCTTCCTTCATTGAAATATCAAGAACGGAAGCAAGTCTTCCTCCATAATTAGCAGGCATTCCTGCTTTTGTTAGTTCAATGCCCTTAACAGCATCAGCATTAAAAACCGAGAAAAATCCAAATAAATGGGAAGCGTTGTAAACAACAGCTTCGTCAAGCAAAATTAAATTCTGATCAGGACCTCCACCGCGAACATAAAAGCCACTGTTTCCTTCTCCGGCAGACTGAACCCCTGGTGTGAGCTGAATCGTTTTTAAAATATCTACTTCACCTAAAAAAGCAGGTAGGGTTTTTATTTTTGCCACCTCTAATTGCACTCTTCCCAATTCAACACTTTTAAGATTTTGATCTTCTTTTTCGCCCGTGATAACAACTTCTTTAGTAGTAATGGATTTTGATAATAATGAAATATTAATCACCATATCGTGATCTAAATTTATTTTTTGTGAGAATTGATTGTATCCCACAAAAGTTGAAATTACTTCATATTCGCCCTTGACAACACTGATTGCGTAATACCCATACTGATTGGTAGTAACACCTTTCATTAACTCTTTTATAAAAACATTAGCACCTAAAAGTGATTCCCCGTTCGATTGATCTTTAACAAATCCACTGATAGTAAATTTTTGTTGTGCGTTTATATTGAGAGCTAATAGTCCTACTATTAAAAGCAGTAATATTTTTTTAATCATTTAAAATTTAACTTTATTAAGAAAGGATTTTATACTTGTTGGGCTGCATTTAACAATAATTATACAATTACATTTTGATGACAAACTGGCACATGTGAGAAAAAGATCTTCATAAAACTTTGCAAACCTACAGATTTTAATAAAATAACTTGTAATAATACTGATTGAAATTAAAAGAACAATCAAATTAAAAAAATCATAAATTTGCAAAAAATTGTGGTGTGGTCTCGCCAGAAGCGAGATACTTGCAAAGGGGATGAAATAAAAATTGGGGCGTGGTCTCGCCAGAAGCGAGATACTTGCAAAGGGGATGAAATAAATATCGGGGCGTGGCGCAGTTGGCTAGCGTACTTGCATGGGGTGCAAGGGGTCGGAAGTTCGAGTCTTCTCGCCCCGACTTAAGAGAGAGAGTGTAACTCTTTCTCTTTATTAGCGTTTAGCCATAAGCAATACTGTTTAATTGAATATTCTGAGAAAATTTGTGTTTTACTGATTGCTCTATTCAAATAAACTAGTTATCTTTGTATCAGATATTATTTTTAAATATACTAGCATGAAAAAAGTGTTTCAAATTTTAAGCGTTCTGTTCTTATCATTAGTTATTCTGACCACTGCGTGTAAGAAGAAAAAGGATGAAGCAGATAATTATTCAGTTCCCGATGGCGCGAAAAATGTGAAGTGGGATGATGCGTTTAATGCTGGCAATAAATCTTTAGATGCCCCTGTAAACGCTATAGCACCTAATGGTAGCGTCGTATTTGTTGGCGGTGACTTTATCCGCGCTGGAGACAAAAGTAACGCGAACCATATAGCTCTATGGGATACTGTTGCAAAATCGTGGCGTACATTAGGCACGGGTGTGAATGGGTCAGTTAAATCTATTGCCGTTGATGGGCAATATATTTATGTAGCTGGTAGTTTTACTACAGCAGGAAGTGTAGCAGCTAACAACATTGCTTGTTGGGATACTGTTGCTCAAACCTGGTCTGCGCTTGGAAGTGGTGTTAACGGATCTATAAACACGGTTTCGGCTTCCGGAAGTTCAGTGTATGTCGGGGGTTCATTTGCTACAACAGCAGGAGTACCCGCCATTACGTTAAACAATGTTGCAAAATACGATACTACAGGCCATAATTGGACATCACTTTCAAGTGGCATAAATGGGACTGTTTCGGCTGTATTAATTACAGGAAGCGGTGTTTTTGTAGGCGGTTATTTTATTACTGCCGGTGATGTAGGAGCCAATAATATTGCCAAGTGGTTCGGTAGTAGTTGGACAAATTTAGGGACCGGTGTAACTGGGGGTACAACCATGGCTATAGCTCAAGGAACTAGCGGAACATACATAGGAGGAAATTTTAATATTGCAGGAGGAAAACCCGCACTTTATATTGCGTTGTGGAACGGTAGTACTCTTGCTGCTGTTGGTGCTAACGATTTAGCAGGGAATGACTATTCTTCATGTGTTAGAGCTATTGCAATAAATAACAATGAAATATTTGCTGGTGGAGTTATCACTGCAGCAAGTGGTGTCTTTGCTCATAATATTGCAAAGTGGAACGGTTCAACATGGGAAACTTTAGGAACAGGAGTTCAGGGTGGAACCGTTAGAGCTATTGCATCGAATGGTGTTGATCTTTTTGTTGGTGGAGATTTTACAGGCGTTGGCGATAAAGCCTGTCCAAATTTTGCTCGATTTCGTTTGCAGTAATTTCTTTAAAGCATTTAAGCTTTTCTTTATTGTTTTTTCTCTTCCTTTTTAGTCCCTTTATCAAATAAAAGTAGCTTAAGAAACCTTTCCATTCCTTGACTCGGTAAGGGTGGAGAATAATAAGCAATCTTTCCATCTCTATCAATTAACATCGTTTGGGGAAATGCTTTTACATTATAGGATTCCAATAAATCCCAATTGTTATTAAAGTAAAGAATAGGAAACCCAAAAGTTTTCTTTTCCAAATAATACTTAAGTGTTAGAAACTCGATATCTGCAGATATTGCTATAAAATTAATGTCCTTTGAGTAATTGTCTTTTACTTTTGAAATAGCATCTAATTCCATTATACATGGGGTGCACCAACTTGCCCAAAAAATAATGAAAGTATATTTTCCTTTAAAATCTTTTAATCCGTAATTAACTCCGTTAATATCTTGAAGAACAAAATCAGATACCGTTGTTCCTTTTCGTAATTTATTAAAATCCCTTTGTATGTTTTTTGCAATTACTTTATGCTCGTTAAACTTTGATTTTAACGCTATTTCATCAATTAACATTAGCACATTCTTTTGTATATAATTTGGAGAATAATACATCTCATATAAACCTTTTAGTATAACAAACTCTCGAAGAACTTCATTCTTTAGCAAAGTGTCTTTTCCCACAGAGTCAACAAGAGCATCAAGATTGGGCTCTTTATTTACACACCAGTCGATGTCATTCAATGGTATTTTAGGAGATCCTCCAATAATATATTTTGAGAAATACTCATTAAAAAAACTCATATACGCAGGATTGTTGTATAAAATTGGCTGGTTGATGAAATACTTTTTAGCAATCCCTTTTTTTGAATAATACTGTGTTAAACCTACTAATGAAGCAACTGTATAATTTAAATAATTAGAAAAGAAAGTATTTGACATATCAGGAAAGGCCTTGTTTACCATTATCCTAAAAGTATCGACTTCTTTTTTTTCCTTAAGTACATATATCTGATTGAAATGTTGAACAGTGAATTCGTTAAACATTAAATTAAACTGTTGGATCAAATTATTTAATTCGGTTTTGTCGTCATTGTTAATGTGCAGATTTATACTTTTGGTGTTAATAAAGGGGTTGGATTTACCGTCAATAGAATAATTCATTGAATCCAAGCGGAGGTCATATGTTTTATTTGGTTCAATATAAAAATCAGCACTTGAAAAATCAATACGAAGCTTCGTTAATAAAGTATTCTCAATGGGTATATTCATACTAAAATGACCCGATTGATCTACGATTGCTTTAGCTAAAATATTTTCGGAAAAAGTAAACTGATCAATATACGTTTTTATATTCACTGTTTTGCCTTCCGCTCCTGGAGCAAAACCATTTATTTTTACAGGTTGGGCAACTATGTTCGAGACTATAAAAACAAGAAACAGATAGGAGAGAATCTTAAAATTCATTTTTTTCTTTTTAGACGAACGAACAAATCGTTAATTTATTTTATTTTTATTCCTTTTGGAACAAAAGCACTGATGTCTCCGCCATTTCGAAAAATATCTCGAACAATGGAAGAGTTCAATGCTGTATATTCAGGAATTGTAAGCAGAAAAACGGTTTCAATGGTAGGAACCAAGATTTTATTCATTTGTCCAATGCTACATTCAAACTCAAAATCGGGTGAATTTCGTAAGCCGCGAATAATATAATTAGCTTTCTTCTTTTTACAGAAATCAACGGTTAAACCTTTGTATTTTTCCACTTTGATTTTGTTGTTTCCGGCAAAAACTTGTTGAATCCATGCTAACCGTTTATCCATGGTAAAGAACGAACTTTTTTGAGCATTTTCGCCAATAGCAACTATAATTTCATCAAAGAGCGGAATTGCCCGCAGAATAATCGATTCATGGCCGCGAGTGATTGGATCAAAGGACCCGGGAAAGATAGCTATCTTTTTCATGTAAAATATATTTGTTCTGGTTTGATTTTATTTAGTGAAAAGAAACTAAAATGAACTTTTCCGTATTTTCTTACTTCATAAAAATGATCGTATTTTTCGAAATTTAATGATGCGGAATGTTCAATAACTAAAATTCCATTTTCTTTAATCAATTGTTTTTTCCAAACTAAATCAGGAATTGTTTCAATCCCTTTTGAGTCATAGGGTGGATCGGCAAATATAATATCAAATGGCTTTTTACAAAAGTTTAAAAAAGCAAACACATTACTTTTTACAACCTGAAGTTTTTCAAAGCTATAATGATCGATAGATTTTTTTATAAAATCATAACATAGTGCATCATTCTCAACTGCTATTATTTCATCACATTCGCGAGACGCAAATTCATAACTGATGCTCCCTGTACCCGAAAAAAGATCAAGAGCATTACAGTTTGGAAATGAAAATTGATTTCTCAAAATATTAAATAGACTTTCTTTTGCAAAATCGGTAGTAGGCCGCACCGGCAGATTCGACGGTGGATTTATCTTACGACCTTTATGTGTTCCGCTAATTATTCGCACAGATTTAAATTAAAAAGAATTTGGTAATAATGAAAGGGGAACGAGTCAAAACGATACGAATAATAATATGATTCATTCCTTGCTGCGAAGGTAATGAATTGAATGTATTTATGTAAATAATCATATATAGATGATTGTTTTTCGATTTCACCGGAAAGGATAAGTGTTGTTTGCTCAGGATTCATCTGCATTTGTTCAAGTGTAAATAGTATGTAATACAGACAGTCTTCAGATGTTTTATATTGAAATGAATTAAAAAACAGTAGTTTGTTTTCAGCAAAAATTAGTATCTCGAATTGTTTCTGTTGAATATGAACAAAAGCATTTTGAGATGTATTTTTGTTTTTATATAAAACAAAGAGTTCTTCAGTTAAAGCTGCTGATAGCGAAATTATAGATGATGCCGGAAATATTTTCTGAATAAATCTTGGAATGTATTCAATAACACTGGAGATTATTTTTGCTCCAATATTTGGTGCATTATCAGTAAGCAAGAGTTCATCACTTTTTAGTGTGTGATTAAAAGAAAACAAATTTTCCTTCTGTGTTTCGTCAAATAATGAAACAGGAACAAAAACTGTATGGTTAGAATTTACTATGGTTTTTACGGAATCAAAAGAATGGCTGAGAAAAGGTTTTTGCTCAAGAATTGCTAAAATAGTTTGCTCAAAAGGGATGGACTCATTGGATTGTTCTAAATTATATTTTTCGAAACCGATAAATTTATTTGTTAGCCTATTGAAAACACAATACACTAACATGGTATCTGAAACTTGAATAAATAGTTTATAATCCGAACATCGATCTTTTGTAAAGGTTTCGTCAAAAATTGATAGAGTCGGATTTATTGATGGTGTCATTTTGATTATGCGCTGCGAATTAGTTGATGGGTTGCTGCAGATAATGAAATCAATCAAATTAATAAATGATCATTTTTTTAGTATAACTGGTGCCATTTGCAATTAAACGATAATAATAAACACCAGTTTCATAATCAGAGGAAAATACCGATATCGAATGACTTCCAGCGGCGGATTCTCCTTCATAAAGGGTAGCAACTTTTTTCCCTAGAATATCAAAAATGCTTAGTTCAATTTGCATTTTTTCCGGTAAAACAAAATCAATAGATGATAGATTATTAAAGGGGTTCGGTATGTTTTGAAGCAAGGTAACGGAATTGCTAATTAATTCTTCCGAAATTTGATTTATCAAACCATAATTATGCTGTGCTTGAGTTGCACTAGCTTTGATATCTGCTAAATGATCACCCACAATAAGCGCAAAGGCAATCTTTACTGAATCGCCACTATTCAGTGTAAAAGGTCCAGTACTAACCAATGAAGATACATCATTTCCAGGAAAGAAATTACCTGCATCTGTTCGATTAATTTTTAATGCCGAGAATTTTTCATAACTGGTAAAACCATCAGTAATTTTTATACTTGTATTCATGCCATTATTATCAAATGCATAATGTCTGAAAGTCCCTGAGGATAGTAATTTTATGCCAGTGTACGTACCACCTTCTGTTGGATATACATATCCCATTTTATCAAGGACCTCCGTTGATGCTGTATTCTTTGTTGGATTTTTAATATCCCAGTCCATATAATATCCCGCATAAAGCGCTGTTAAAGGATCATTGCCTAAATTTTTTATGATGAATTCAAAGATAATAAATTTTTCACTTTGAGGATTGTTCCAAGCATACTCACTATGCTTAACCAATACATTTAATTTGTTAGCACCAGCACAACTATCCGTAAAAGATCCTTTAATATCAAAATCAGAAAAGATTGGAGGTGTAATTTTTTTAGCATTAATATTGGAGCAGAAATCATTATCCATGAGTGCGAAATCTTCAGTTGCACCATAGGCCATATCGGAAACCTTTGCTGAAGTATTTGCTAACATCAAACTGCCGCAACTCATTAACGAAACACCGTTATCATAAGTAAGTCCAATCCCTTGTTCCATAAACAGTGAATTATATCCCAAGCGACCTTTACTAGTAATTGTTGCAGCAATTCTGTTAGTGTCAATAATTAAATAATCGATGTTAACAAAAAAACTTAAATACTGAAAAGAAGTATATATTCCATCAGTAAAGGTAAGTTTGAGTGAAATTTTTTGATTGATAGGGACATCAGGACTTAGAACAATGTTAAAGGGGTCTAAATTATTATTAGTTACACCAAGCGTAGCTATACTTCCCAGTGTTATCGTAGAATCCACTAATTCTACATAGGGTGAAATGGAAGTCATGGTAACTGTTAAATTAGTAGTGGGAGCAAGGTAGTTGGTAAAATTACCGGCAATATGCAAAGTGTCATTCTTTGAAAAATTTCCATAGTCTTCTCCCGAATAATTTTGTGAAGTCATAACAACAGAAGGGGAATCAAATGTTGTAAGTGCACGAAATAGGTTAACTCTCCCGGAACCCATTTTACCTGCAAAGGGAACATTGAAAGGAATAGTATCTATATTATCAGCCGTTACTTTAAGTTGTTCACCAATTTGTATGGCATTAAAAGAAGGGAATTGTTTTTTTACCATTGCTGCACAAGCTGCAACTATTGGTGAAGCAAATGAAGTTCCTCCTTCAGGAGATCCGTAATTTGCATTGTAAGAAGTTGAATAGATCAACGAACTAGGAGCAGCAATGTCAACATAAGGACTATAAGTTGAGCCATGGATTAAATCAGGATCATCCCATCGATGATCATTAATGTCAGTTCCACCTACACTAATAACATAATTATATGATGCAGGATAATAGTCTGCTTCGGCATCCGAGTTTCCACATGCAGCAACAACCAATGCATTGCGGTTAATTGTTGCATAATTAATAATTTCTTGCTCAAATTGGCTAATTGCACCTTGCCCTCCCCACGAACAATTAATAACTGAACATCCATGATCTGCAGCATAAACAATTCCATCGTAGGCACCGGAAAGAATACCATTTTCAGCAGAAATTTTTATAGGCAAAAATTTTGTCTTGTATCCTACACCCGCTATTCCAGTTCCATTATTGGTACTTGCACATGCAACTCCGCAAACCTTCGTGCCATGACCACCATACTGATTATAAACAAAGTCTTCCTGAGTGGTATGGTCATTTTCACCCATGTCCCAACCCTGAAAATTATCAATGTATCCATCATTATCATTGTCAATTCCATCAACCGGGTCATCCCAATTATATTTAAGATTGTTCATTAAATCGGGATGTAAAGTATCCGTTCCTGTATCAATAATTCCAACTACAATATTTGTGTCACCTTCACATACATCCCATGCTTGATAAGCTTTTATGTTTGTTAAATAATACTGAGAAATGATAAATGGGTCATTCGGATTATATAAAAGTTTTGGGAGATAATGGGGTTCGGCATATAACACAATGCCTGTGGAGAGTAATGTGTTGATAGCTTTAACGATTGGAATATTTTCAGTGTATTTGATTTCATATATCAAAGATAAATCAGCATATTCATTTCCAAAAGCATCTTTAGCTTTTGCAGGAATCTGATGACGTGGATATTTTTTAGTTGCCATTGAAGAACCAATGCTATTTAATGCACTATTGATTTCCGTATTGCTAATCCCTTTTACATTGCATGCCGCTCTGTATTCGGGTTTAATTTTAAATATTATGGTTTTTGGTAGATAATCTGTTGATGTTATTCCTGAAGGCAAAACAAAAGTTTTCATTGGCTTTTGATTTGATTGAGCAAAAGTTAATGAAAGAATATTCAAAAACAGAACACAAAAAGTAAAGAATATTTTCATGATTGAATAGGTTTGTTAATACAATCTTTTAATACACAAAGATAAAGATAAAGATTTGATAAAGCCCAAAAATGTTTTGTTTTTGAGATATGAATTTGTTACCTTATTTTGGGAATAAATTTCACTGAATAATTAATAATAGCGGTTGATTTTATTACTTCCCTAAATAATTAAATTTGCAAAATGAAAATCACACTATTAGTTATCGGAAAAACTGCTGAAAAGTATCTCAAAGAAGGTGTTCATGAATACGAAAATAGAATTAAACATTATCTCCCATTCGAAATCATAGAATTGCCAGCAATCAAAAGCTCAGCAAAAATATCTTTCAATAAACAAAAAGAGATGGAGGCGGATTTGCTAATGAAGAAAATTGTAAAATACGACTACATTGTTCTTCTTGACGAAAAAGGGGAGGAGCGAGAATCGAAAGATTTTGCCGTTTTTATTGAGAAGCAGATGAATTCAGGGATTAAAAATTTATTGTTTATAGTTGGCGGCCCCTATGGATTTGATGAAATAATATATGCTAAAGCTACCCGAAAAATATCACTTTCGAAAATGACTTTTTCCCACCAAATGATTCGATTGATATTTGTTGAACAATTGTATCGTGCTATGACGATCATTCGAAATGAAGCATACCATCATGAATGAACAGCAACCTTGGAAATACAATCCCATAAGCTATCAGCTGAATGTTGCCATGTAAAATCTAAGGCTCTTAAATAACCTTTCTTTATCAGATTCGTTCTTAATGTTGAATTTTCGCTCACTTCTTTCATTGCCTGACAAATCGAATTAACCGAAAAAGGATCGACTAATAATGCTGCGTCGCCAGCCACTTCGGGCATTGATGTTGTGGTTGATGTTATCACAGGTGTACCGCATGCAAATGCTTCGATGATAGGGATTCCAAATCCTTCAAAATACGAAACATAAGTTAGCGCTAAAGCCGAACCTAATACTTTTCTTAGCTCTTCCAGATTCAAACGCCCTGCAAAAATTACATTTTTCTTCTGGTCAATGCTTTGATATGCTTGTTCAATTTCTTCGTTCCACCATTTTTTGTTTCCAACAACTAATAACTTAATTTTAGGATTAACAGTTTTTTGAAACACAGCATATGCTTTAAATAAATTTGCAATATTTTTTCGTGGATGTAAGGCGCTTACAAAAATGAAAAATTCATCTCCCGAGGAATAAGTTTTTTTTACATTCATTTTTCCCTCTTCGCTTAAAGGAGAGAAAATTTCATTAACACCATTATAAACTACATCAATTTTATTAGGATTAATGTTGTATTGTTCTACAATATCATTTTTGGAATAGTTAGATACAGTTGCAATGCGGCTAGCTTTTTTAGCAAAGAGCGGGAAGTATTTGCGGTAGTATTTCGAGTAGTTTTTAGGAAGATCTGCCGGATAATGTTCAAAATTAATATCATGAATTACAGAAATTGATGGAACCTTGGCTGATAAGGAAAGAAAACCGTCCGGAGATAAAAAAATATCAGTCTTGTGTCTTTTAATGACCGTGGGTAACGCATATTCAAACCAAACCTTGTAAAGAATTGGGTGGCGAGTAGGAGGTAATATAACAACCGGAGCAATGTTATCCGAAAAAATAAATGAATCATCAAACTTACGGTCAAAGGCAAAAACAAAATGATGTTCGGGATGCTGTTGAGTAATCCTTTTCAATGTTTCGTTCGTAAACCAACCGATTCCTTCAAGACGGTCTTTAATTAAGAGTCTGGTATTTACAAAAATATTCAATTATATTCTTTTAGTAACTTGGAGTGGGAAAGCTATTTTATAATTCCTACTTTTGCGGCAAATATCCGATTTTTTTTTATCATGGGTATTTTGTCTTCTAAGTATAAAAAAATAAAACAAACGATGCTATTACAAAATTGCCCTAAATGCTAAAAAAGTTTACAAAGAATTTAGCATTGGTTCTTTTCTTGAACCTCCTAATAAAGCCATTCTGGATATTAGGAATTGATCGTGCAGTGCAAAATGTTGTGGGTGCTGAGGATTATGGATTTTATAATGCAGTACTAAGTTTTTCATTTTTACTGAATATATTACTTGATTTTGGCATCACAAATTTCAACAATAAAAATATTGCGCAAAACAATCATTTATTAAGGAAACATTTATCAAGTATTATTGTTCTAAAGCTAATTCTTGGTGGAATATATTTTGCGGCCACTATTGTATGCGGACTCATTATCGGATTTTCAACTTTACAGGTTTTTTTGCTGATCATTCTGGCCTTTAATCAATTTCTAATTTCGTTCACTCTTTATTTACGATCAAATCTAGCAGGGCTTCATCTGTTTAAATTAGACAGTTTTATTTCGGTGCTCGATCGAACCTTGATGATAATTATTTGCAGTGTTTTAATTTGGGGAGATACTCCAATTACTTTTTCGATTCGAGCATATGTTTTTGGGCAGACAATAGCTTATTTTCTTACAACGGTTATTACTTTGGTTATCGTTTTCCATAAAGCAAAATCTAAATTTCTTAAGCTTAATTGGAATCTTGCTTTTTCAATCATGATTATAAAAAAAAGCTTCCCATTTGCTGTTCTTGTTTTGTTGATGACATTTTATAATCGTATTGATGCCGTGATGATGGAGAGAATTCTTCCAGATCCAAAAGGGGCATTTGCTTCTGGTATTTATGCATCAGCATACCGTTTTCTAGAAGCCGCAAACATGATAGCATTTTTATTTGCGGCTTTGCTCCTTCCTATATTTTCAAAAATGATCAAACATAAAGAATCAATTGAAGAATTGGTTGGATTTGCTTTTGTACTTTTATTTATTCCATCCACAATTGTGTCAATGGGTTCCTTTTTTTATAGTCAGGAATTAATGAAATTAATGTATACCAATCATGTTAATGAATCAGCAAAAGTGTTTGAATTATTGATGTTTTGCTTTATTCCAATTTCGGCGACATATATTTTTGGCACCTTGCTTACTGCCAATGGCAACTTAAAGCAATTAAATATCATGGCTGCCAGTGGAATGATAGTCAATATTTCTCTTAACCTTTTTTTTATTCCTAAATTCTTTGCTGTTGGCTCGGCATATGCTAGCAATATTACTCAATGGTTGATGGCCATTACACAAATTATTCTTGCTGCATATGTTTTTCGTTTTAAAATAAACAAAAATCTAATTTTAAAACTCATTGTTTTCTTTAGTGGTATTATTGTAATCAATTATTTTTGTCATCATTATTTAACTGAAATATTGGGTTATCAATGGTATAAAACATTTGCAGTTATGCTTCTTTCCTCACTATTATTTGCAATTGCTATCAGACTTCTTAAAATCAAATCTCTGTATAACTTGATGAAGCTTGGTGAATGATTTGATTAAAAAATATGAAACCATAAGTACATCCTTTACGTTTCAACTCTATTTAATGTAAAAGATCTAAAGGTAACCTTTATAATTATTATGGATTCAAACAATTTTCTTTCTTTCAATTTCGAATCGGCAAATATCCTATCATCTGTTGTTAAATGGCGCAAACATCTATTAATTATAGCTGGATCGACGATTGTTTTATCTTTTATTTTTACATTGCCTTTTTTTATTACACCTAAATATAAATCAACGGTTATCATGTTTCCAACTTCGACTAACTCAATATCGAAGGTTCTTTTATCTGATAACATGGGCTCAAACAAAGATATACTTGAATTTGGCGAAGAGGAACAAGCCGAACAATTATTACAAATTTTAAATTCCAGTGAAATCCGGTCGGCCATTATTAAAAAATATAATTTAATGGAGCATTATAAAATTGACTCCACTGCAAAATATAAAATGACGCAACTATATAAAGAATACGAAAGCAATATCACTTTCAAAAGAACAGAATATATGGCTGTGGAAATTGAGGTGCTTGATAAAGACCCCCAAATGGCTGCCGATATAGCGAATGATATTGCTTCTCTGCTGGACTCTACAAAAAATAAAATGAAAAGAGACCGTGCTATACAGGGATTTAAGATAGTTGAAAGAGAGTACAACGGAGCTAAGGCACGGATAAAAAAATTAGAAGATTCATTGATAATTCTTCGGCACAAAGGTATTCTTGACTATGAAACCCAAACAGAAATGATTACCGAGCAAATGTCGTATGCTATTGCACATAACAATGCTTCCGGAGGTAATGCATTACAATCTAAACTCGATACCTTAGCTAAATATGGTGGTGCTTATGTTTCTATTCGAGATGAATTGGAGTATGAGAAAAAGCAGTTTAGCACAACTCAATCAAAGTATAATGAAGCAAAAGTAGATGCAGATCAAAATTTACCTAACAAGTTTATTGTAGAAAGAGCATATAAAGCAGAAAAAAAATCAACTCCGGTCAGGTGGATTATTGTTTTAATATCAACAATTGCTTCCATTGTGATTGGCTGGCTTGCAATTATTGTAATTGAGAATACTAAGCTTTCAAAAAAAAATCCAACAAACGGAAAGTAAATAGCTCTTTAAATATTATGGAAAACTATCTAAACAATATAAGTTTGTTACGCTTAATATTAAAATTCAAAATACATTTGGGGATTATTTTAATATCGTCCATAGCACTTTCTGTTCTATTTTCAAGTCCAACTTTTATTAAGCCAAAATATAAATCAGAAGCTATAATATATCCTTCAAATTTAATTGCGTATTCACAGGAGAGCTCTTCTGAACAGATGATGCAAATTTTGAATTCAGAAGAAATCAAAGATAGTTTAGTAAAGAAATTTGATCTCGCTAATCACTACAGGATTGACAAAGACCAACCCTATTACTATTCAGTCCTTTCAAAAGAATTTGAAAGCAATGTGTCGATCACAAAAACTGAATATGAATCTGTTAGAATTGTAATTAAAGATGAAGATCCTAAAATTGCATGTAATATGGTAAAAGCCATGATGAATTATTTTAATTTAAAAGTTAGGATGTTACAAAGGGAGAAAGCAAAGGAAGTATTGGTAATTACAAGCAAGCAACTAGAATTAAAAACAAAGCAAATTGATACTATTGAGACACAATTAAACGAAATTCGACGTAAATACGATATTTTAGATTATGATACACAAACAAAAGAACTGTATCGAAATTATTATAAAGCAAATAGCAGCAACAAGCAAACAATCAATTCTGCCTTAATAAATTTAAAAGAAAAAGGTGGCGACTATCAGCTTTTAAATGAAATGCTTTTAAGCGAAATTGAATTAATGGGCAAGATTAAACTAGACTATGAAAATGCTTTACGTGATGCTAATAAAAACCTGACCTATATAAATACCATAACTTATCCTATCCCTGCTGACAAAAAATCCTATCCTATACGTTGGCTTATCGTTCTTTCGTCAACCATTGCTAGTCTTGTATTATCACTATTCATCCTTCTTGCGGTTGAAAATTATAAAGAAAACAAAAAACTATTTTCTGAGGAAAAAAACAAATAATTTCATTGGTCGAAAAATTTCAAATAAAGCTTGTATATATTATTTCGGCATTATTTATTGCTGTAAATTCCTTGTTTATAATTAATGAATTTTATTGGTTTACGCTCTTACCCGCCTTTTTATTCATTCTTCTCCTATTCTTTTTTGCACTTGACAAATTAATTTTACTGATTGTCTTTTTAACTCCTCTTTCAATAAATATAGAGAATTTTGATATTGGCGTCGGTGTTGCACTTCCAACAGAGCCGTTACTTTTCGGAATAATGATATTGTTTATTCTTAAGCTGGTTTCTCAACAAAAATTTGATAAAAAAGTATTGCATCATCCCATCAGTATTGCTATTATTATCTATCTGGCGTGGATGTTTTTTACAAGCATAACCAGTGAGATACCGAGTGTATCTTTCAAATTCCTTATTTCGCATCTTTGGTTTATTACAACTTTTTATTTTATCGGAACTCAACTTTTTAAAAACTATAAAAACATAAAACGATTTATTTGGCTTTATGTAATAGCATTACTTATTGTTATTATTTACACAACCTATAATCATTCGCTTTATGGTTTTATGGAAAAACCTGCGCATTGGGTAATGTCACCTTTTTTTAATGATCATACTGCTTATGGTGCTATACTAGCCATGTTTATTCCAATCATACTTGGATTTGTATTGAATAAAAATGAAACTCGTTTAGTCAGAACTCTTTCCTTTTTTATATTTTGTATTTTGATTTTAGCTATCATACTTTCATTCGGAAGAGCTTCCTGGCTTAGCTTAGGAGTCGCATTAATAGTGTTTCTTGTTTTAAAACTTAAAATAAATTATAAATACATTCTCGCGGTATCGGTTGTTTCTATTGGTGTTTTGCTCTATTACCAAACAGAAATAATTATGAAACTTGAAAAAAACAGACAGGATTCTTCCTCTGATTTAATGGAACACGTTCAGTCTATTTCAAATATTTCTTCTGATGCTTCAAATCTAGAACGTATAAATAGATGGCAATCTGCTTTTAGGATGTTTGAACAAAGACCAATTGTTGGTTGGGGACCTGGTACATATCAGTTTGTTTATGCTCCTTTTCAACGAGCTAAAGAAAAAACAATTATTAGTACAAATGCCGGCGAAAAAGGGAATTCACATAGCGAATACATCGGCCCATTGGCAGAATCAGGTTTGTTAGGTTTGCTTACTATTCTCTGTATTATTGGCGCATTCATTTATACTTCGGTAAAGGTGTATAAGAGGGAAACAAATGCTGAAGTAAAATTATTGGTACTCGTTACATTTTTAGGGATGGTAACCTATTTTGTTCATGGAACCATGAATAACTTTTTAGATACCGACAAAGCATCTGTTCCTTTTTGGGGTTTTATGGCAATGATAGTTGCTATGGATGTTTACCATAGTTCGCAAAAGAAAAAAACACCATCGAACACCGAAGAATTATTGTAGTGAAATTAAACTTTTAGCATCTCAATAATTTGAGGGAGCTTCCGAATGTTAGCCATTTCTCTCCACTTTTTCTTTGCTTCCTCTGCCGGTGCACCAAAATAGGTTTTGTTTCCTTCTAGCGATTTGTCAACGGCTGAAGTAGCCAATAATACAGCTCCTTTGCCAATAACCAAATCTTTATTCACGGCAACTTTTGCCCACAATATAACATCATCTTCAATAACAGTAACTCCAGCTATGGCACAATGTGCACCAATCAAACAATTTTTTCCAATAATAGTATCATGACCAATTTGAATATGATTATCCAGCTTGGTTCCTTTACCGATAATAGTATCTCCCGAAACACCCTTATCAATCGAACACAAAGCCCCTATTTCAACCTTATCTTCTATGATTACCCTTCCGCACGATTCCATTTTATCATAGCCCTCAGGTCTTCTTTTAAAATAATATGCATCTGCCCCAATAACACTATTGGAATGAATAATTACATTGTCGCCAATGATGGAGTGGTCATAAATACTCACATTGGCATGAATAATACAATTTTTACCGATAGTTACATGATTGCCGATAAATGCATTGGGCTGGATGATCGTGCCCTCTCCAATTTTTGCAGATTCACTAACAGCACTCGAGCATTTTTCGAACGACCTGAATTTTTTAACAATTTTAATATAATCACGAAAAGGATCTTCTGAAAAAATCAGCGTTTTCCCTTCAGGACAATCAACTTTTTTATTTATAATTATTGTCGTAGCTTTAGAAGACAACGCCTTGCCATAATATTTCGGATGATCAACAAAAGTGATGTCTCCTTTTTCTACTTTATGTATTTCGTTGATACCACTGATAATAAATTCAGGATTACCAATAAATTCAGCATTTACAAATGCTGCAATTTCTTTTAAGGTATGTGTTGGTTTTAATTCCATGTGTATAATTATTTAACTCTTTCAGAGTAGGAGTTTGTTCTGGTGTCAACTCTTATTTTTTCACCGGTATTCACAAAAATGGGGACATTTATTGTTGCGCCTGTTTCCAATGTGGCCGGTTTTAGTGTATTTGTTGCTGTATCGCCTCTTAATCCGGGTTCGGTGTAAGTTATTTCCAATTCAACAAATGGCGGCAAATCGCAACTCAATGGAGTTTCCGAATCGGCATGAATCACTATCTCTACATTTTGACCTTCTTTAAGTAAACCGGGTGTTTCTATCAATGATGCTTCAATCGTTATTTGTTCAAATGTTTCGGAATGCATAAAATTATATCCGTTATCGTCTTTATACAAAAATTGATAAGGACGTCTTTCCACACGGGCTATATTTATTTTTACCCCTGAAGTAAATGTGTTGGGAATCACTTTTCCCGTCTTTAAATTCTTTAATTTTGTGCGTACAAAAGCGGGGCCTTTTCCTGGTTTTACATGCTGAAATTCTACGATTGCATATAAATCATTATTAAACTCAAGACATAAACCATTTCTGAAATCTGCAGTAGTTGCCATAATTGTTTTTTTATCATTAAACATGCAAAGGTATTATTTTTGATTGATATTAAAATTCAAATATTCAAATTATTTGCGGTTACAATAATACAAGCGGGTTTATTAATTAAAATATTACACTAATAAATTCATCATTATTTATAACTTTGTACTGATTAATTAACTATTTTATGAAAACTCGACTCATACTATTACTTATCATTTTGTCTTTTAATTCTTCAGTTTTTTCTCAAGATGAAGCATTTAAAGTGCTTGCTGTTAAAGGCGCAAATCAATTATTCAGAACAAGTAAATGGATTCCTTTAGCTCCGGGGATTAAAATTTATAATACTGATAAAATTAAACTACCCGATGGTGGATATGTTGGTTTGGTTACTCCCAATGGAAAAACTACAGAGCTTAAAACAGTAGGAATATACAACGTTAATGATTTGTCCCTAAAACTCAAACAAACCAATTCTACATTTGTAAAAAAGTATGCTAATTCATTAGCAAAAGATTTTTCCAATTCAAACGTAGTTGGAGACCATCGTGATAATATGAGTGTAACGGGTTCTGTTGAAAGAGGAAATGTTTTACTCCCTGTGGTGCTCTTCATGCCCTCCATGACTAAGTTAATTGATGATGAAATTAATATAGTATGGTTGAAAAATAATGCAGCTGAAAAAAATTATGTTCTGACAATTAAAAAAATCTTCGCTGATACTATTTTTTCTCAAGTTTACTCTGACACTATGGCAACTCTTAAAACGAGTGATTTAAAATTGGAACGCAATCAGGTTTATGCAATAAGCGTAGGTATTAAAGGTGTTGAGAAATCAAAATCAAATCCTCTCATTCTTAAATTCCCTTCAACTAACGAAACGGATACACTTAAAAAAGAGAAAAGTGAAATTCTAAGCGAGATGGACGAAAACAATGCAATGGACCAGCTTATTTTGGCATCTTTTTACGAAAAGAACCAACTCTATACTAGTGCTATCAGTGCTTACCAAAAAGCCATATTACTTCAACCGGGGGTTGATTATTACAAACTCGTTTATCAGGATTTTATTGAAAGAAATAAAATGGGATCAAAGCAATAATTCTATTTCTTTTTTATTCTTACAAATCGTAATACCCTGTCTTTATATCGGAAGTACATTGTTTTCAGCGTATCATTATAAACATCAACAAGGTCGCCCGATAGGATTGCAACCAAGATTGACAACGAAAGGTCTATTTTAATATTCTTGTAAGATAATAAATACACAACTAGCATCAGAAAAATAATGGTTTCTGCAATCTGAATTGCACGCGTTGCTAAGTCAAAGTAATCATCAATTCTTTTCGTTATAAACAAAAATAAGGTAACGTTTAAATATCCAACAAAGAATGCAATTAAATAGTTCATCCAGTTTGAAAATTTAAAAATATAATCCTCTTTTAATATTTGCGAAAGTATGTTTGCGTGCACCACAACACCATAATTATCAGGGTAGGTCCGGCCCGCATATCGTTTGTTCATGGGTGTAAAAAAAACATCCTGCAAGCTTGCTTCGCCCAGCGGTTCGCCCATATACCCCATCAATACTATTTTATCCTTCAGGAATCCTAGATTTGCATCTGGCCTCACAACGTCATTGATGTCTAGATTATAGAATCGAGTGTAATCCCCCGTCCAGTTAATGACCTCCGTTTTATTTTTACGTTTCATCAAACGCTCAAAAGCCATAGGATTCACAATTTGAGCTATGCGTGCAGCAAAGGATAATTCAGTTGAGTCTGAAATATTTTCTTTTGGGGAAAACATTCGGGTTGTACGAAAACCATCATTATCGCCTGTAATAAAGTTTGCAAAACCTGTTGTTGCATAATTTGTAAATAGTGCACATGATTTATTAAGTGTGTCAAATCTATCCTTGTCTTCGTTGAACCCTTGCAAATCACTAACCATCACTAGGTTTTTAACTTGTGACAAAGCTTTCATAAGTATGGTGTCGCCACTGTTGTTTTTTGGCTTGCGGAAAAAAGCATCAATACCAATAACTTTTGGTTGAAACTTATTGATTGCTTCAATTTCGGTGGCTATTTCACTTCTGCTAAGGTTTCCAATATTTACAAGAACAATGTTCGTGTCGGCAGGAGGAGCATCTTTGATTCGAGAGAAGGCTATATCAGAAAATTCGAAATCCTGTAAGGCTTTTTCAAATGGATCGAGAGCAGCGAAATTAATAGCCAGTTTCGAAAGCCCAAAAATGATTAAAAATAAAAATACGGTACAAAGAAGATTGTCAATGTTAAAGAAATACTTCATATGTTATCTTTTCAATTGTAAAAATAAATTTCAGGTTTCAAAAGAACTTGATTGCATTATTTTATTTTAAAATGCAACTTAAGATGGCTAAATTAAACAAAAAAAAATATTGATAGCTTCCTGAAAGGGGCTATCAATATTTTTTAAAAGTTTGTTAGGAATGGTTTAGTCTTTATGCTTCCAAACTTCGTATTCTTTGAATTCATCCATAGAAAAACCTAATTTGCTTTGAATCTTATTTGCAACAGACCATGCAGAGGCATTTTTAGGACAATTTGTATTGATGAATTTACAAACCAATTCGTACGCTTGCATTTGTTTTTCTTTTTTTTCTTTAGTCAATGCAGAAATCAACAAATCCTGAAATTTTTCTTTATCCATGCTGATTCTTAGATCTGAACCAACCTCTTTCTTTTTCTTTTCAGATAGACGGATAAAGTTAAATAAATCATCAAAAAAATGATCAATAACGTGTCTTTCAGTAGCAGTAACATTGTTGTCTTCATCCGCTACCGCTACCATAAAAGCATAACATGCTTCTTTATAACTGAGTTCAGCCATAATTCTAATTTTTTTGTTTATAAATGATTAAAAAAAGTTTCAATTAGCAAATATAGAAATAAATTTATTAAATAATACAAAAGAATTACAAGAAATAAAAAAAGAAAAATGAATATTCTTTAAAATTCTTTAAAACTCAATTGAAAACTAACTATCTTTTATGTTGTTTTTCGTCCGAAACAGTTAATTTTTTACGGCCATGAGCTCTACGCGAAGCCAACACCCTGCGTCCGTTTGCACTTGCCATTCTTTCCCTAAAGCCGTGTTTGTTTATTCTTTTCCTCTGCGAGGGCTGAAATGTTCTTTTCATTATCTATTATTTTGGGAGTGCAAAGTTAAATGTTTTTTCAAAAGTACCAAATATATTTTATTAAATAGTATTTTTGACAAAACTCTTGCCTTGTGAAATATCCTGTTATTCGGCTTTTTTTATCGGTTATTCTTATAATAAATATAGGAATAACCGTTTTATTTGCGCAGTCGAACTTCAGCAAATTTAAAAAACTAAGTGGTGCCGAAAAATGCTGGGTACTAACTCATCCGTTTATTGCTAAAAGAACATTAAAAATTACACAAAGTGTATTATTGGTAACCGATAGCATCAGAAGATCTTCTGTTCTCGATGGCGATGCAAACGGAGGCCAAGTAGATGCGTTCCGTCATGCCTATTGGATGGCTTCTGTGGCTCGACAGTTTGGAAAGCACAGAGCATTGCAACTGGGAAAAGCGCACGAAAAAGGCAATTACCGCGATTATAAAAAACACCGTAACGAAAATGGCGTAGTACCCGATAAAATCTCCTCCGAAATGGACTTATGGAACAACGCACTGGGTGCCGACCTTGGTGCTTCGTGCCGAAAAACAGATGATTTACTCATACAGCAACTGATTATTAATGCCATAAACGATGGCATGCTCAAAATCATTAAAAAAAACAAAGCCGGGCAATTCCTTGACGAAAAAGGAATGATTATTTCGCCCGAAAGTTTAAAAGGGAAATGGGTTAATAATAAATGCCTGGTAAACTCGGATTATATTATTTACAATTTCAACTAAGCTTTTGCTTGATGATATTCGAAATAACTTTATTGTCGGCTTTGCCTGCCAGTTCTTTGGATGCCAAGCCCATAAGCTTACCCATATCTTTTATTGAAGAGGTGCCGGTTTCTTTTATAATTCGGTCTATAACCAAAGCAATCTCATCTTCGGACATAGAGGCAGGCAGGTATTTCTCAATGACTGCTAAAAGGGCCAGTTCATCATTAGCAAGCTCTGTGCGGTTTTCGGCTGTATATATTTCGGCAGCTTCTTTTCGTTGGCGTGCTAACTTCTGAAGAATTTTTATCTCAACCGCTGGCGTAACAGCTTCGCCCGATGTTTGTGCAACAAGCAGAGCGGATTTTATGGCACGCAATGCCTCCAGTTTGGTTTGCTCCTTAGCAAGCATAGCTGCTTTTATGTCGGCATTCATGGTTTCTATAAGACTCATAGTCTGTAATTTTTTTAGTGGTCAGCTTTCAGCAGTCAGCTTTCAGTAGTCAGCTTTCAACGTTAACTGATTACTAATCATTTGTGTTTTGATTTTCTCGTCAATTACGATGACGCTTTGTTTTTTTTACTTTTATTAATCAACATTATCGTGCAAAAACGAATTGTTCGATCTCAGTTCGGTCTGAGTGCCTTCTTCGTTGTCGCCTAATGATAATCGAGAGACATACGTTTCGGATGATGGAACAGAATCTGTAATTTCGACATTGCGGCGCTTGTAGGCAGGTTCTTTTTCTAATTCATTTAAACCATTTGGTGTTTTGAGTTTTAGACTTAATTCTCTGAGTCGGACAATACGTTGTCTTGCTTTTTCGGTCATTTCATCCTCCAACACTTCTCTGCGTTCTTCTGCTTGCTCAACTTTAAAATCAGAAGCTTTTAAAACAAATTCCGGATTTTGTTCTGGTTTGTTTTTCATGAAATACAAATCGTCAATATCAGCAGTTGATTGTTTGCTTGTTTGATTTTCGTTTATAATGGAAGTATTTGAATCATCAGAAAAAAGTTCATGTGTAATTTTGGTGCTGGGCGTTTCAGTATTTTTCATTGAAATTTCAGTGCTTGGAGTCTCATTAAAATTTTCAACAACATCAGTTGGTTTTAGATACATATCATCTAAATCAGTCTTCACAGGCTCTTTGGTAGGCTTTACTTCGTCAACACCAAGATTGGTTATTTTTTTTGTAGTAGTATGATCTTTCAAACTCATTTCGCTTCCCAAATCAATACTCGATTTAAATCCGGTAGCAACCAAAGTGATGTTGATTTTATTTTCTAAGTTTTCGTCACGGCCAACTCCCCAAATAATTTCGGCAGTTGAACCGGCTGCGTTTTGAACGAAATCGGTAATTTCAGAAACTTCGTCCATCGAAATTTCGGTAAGTCCTGATGAAATATACAATAACATATTGCTGGCACCCTTGATATTGCTGTCGTTGAGTAGGGGAGATGAAAGGGCCATACCTACTGCTTTTAATGCTCTGTTTTCGCCTTCGGCAATACCTGATCCCATAATAGCAACACCACTGTCTTTCATCACGGTTTTAACATCGGCAAAGTCAACATTAATGTTTCCTGCAACAGTAATAATTTCGGCTATGCCCTTTGCAGCAGTCGTTAAAATGTCATCGGCATTTGAGAAAGCAGCCGAAAGTGGAAGGTCACCATAAAGGTCACGAAGTTTATCATTGCAAATGATGAGAAGCGTATCAACATTATTTCTTAGTTCGCGAAGTCCTTCTTCGGCTTGTTGGCGGCGTTTGCGACCTTCGAACATAAAAGGAATTGTAACAATGGCAACCGTAAGGATATCCATTTCGCGGGCTGTAGCAGCAATTACAGGTGCGGCTCCCGTTCCTGTTCCGCCACCCATACCTGCTGTAATGAATAACATTTTGGTATTGCGTTCCAGAATTTCTCTTATTTTCTCAATATCTTCAACGGCGGCACTTCTTCCAACGGATGGCAATGAACCTGCACCTCTTCCTTCGGTCAGATTTGTACCTAATTGAACTTTTGTCGGAACAGGACTGTATTCAAGTGCCTGAAGGTCGGTATTGCAAACAATAAAGTCCACTCCTTTTATCCCTTGATTAAACATATGGTTAACGGCATTGCTACCGCCTCCACCTACTCCTATCACCTTTATAATGGATGATTGATTTTTTGGTATATCAAATATCATCATGTTTAAACTTTTAATTTTTCCACGAAACCAAAATTATTTGATTATTCAACGCTTAAGAAAAAAAAATTAATAATTTATTAACAATAAAAAAGCACTGATTGTTAATAGTTATAGATTAAGAATTTTCTTCCTCGTCAAAAAACTTTTTCCCTTTTGAAAAAAAACGTTCCAGAAAACCTCCTTCTTTCTTTATTTTGTTATTTTGGATTTCTTCGGGTTTGCTTTTATCCCTTCTTAGATCTAACTTCTGGAAACCTTTAATAACTAAACCAACCCCTGTTGCATACATAGGACTTGCAATTTCGTCTGCAACATTATTGGCAAGATGCTCATTTGGACGACCAATGCGTACATCCATTCCGGTTACGTAAGTTGTTAATTCTTTGATGTGTTTCAACTGAGCACCACCACCTGTTAATACAATACCGCCAATCAACTTTTTTTCGTATCCCGAATTTTTTATTTCATAATAAATATGTTCAACAATTTCTTCCATCCTCGCTTGAATAATGTTTGCAAGACTTTTTAATGAAATCTCTTTGGGGTCTCTTCCTTTCAATCCCGGAATTAGTACGATTTCATCTTCACGATTTTCGCTTGATAACGCAGATCCAAATTTTGTCTTTAGGCGTTCGGCTTGATTTCTAATGATAGAACAACCTTCTTTGATATCTTCAGTAATCACATTACCACCAAAGGGTATTACTGCTGTGTGTCTGATAATCCCATCCTGAAAAATAGCAATGTCGGTAGTGCCACCTCCAATATCCACCAATACAACACCTGCTTCTTTTTCTTCTGCACTTAGAACGGCTTCGGCTGATGCAATTGGTTCAAGAATCAAATCGGCCAGTTCGAGCTTTGAACGAAGAATACATTTTTCTATGTTTTTTACCGATGCCACTTGTCCGGTAATAATATGAAAATTGGCTTCCAAACAAATACCGGCCATTCCAATAGGTTCCTTAATGCCCGGTTCTTTATCAATAATAAATTCTTGTGGAATTACATCAATAATCTCTTCGCCCGGTTGCATAACTAATTTGTACATGTTTTCAACTAAAGCATCTAAATCTTTTTGGCTGATTTCATCATCCAAACTATTCCGCATAATGCTTCCTCTATGCTGAATACTTTTGATATGTTGACCGGCAATACCAACATGTACCAGGCCAATTTCAACACCTGATGCCTGACTTGCTTTGTCAACAGCTTCCTTTATAGAAGTAACAGTTTTTTCAATATTCGCAACAACGCCACGGGCTACGCCAATAGAGTCGGATTTGCCAAAACCAAGAATTTCGATTTTCCCAAATTCGTTTTTACGACCAACGATGGCAGCGATTTTTGTTGTGCCTATATCAAGACCAACAATGATTTCTGATTGTTCCATAGATTTACTTTTTTGAACAGACTATTTGATTTTTAAATTTGATATTTATTGTTTTGTATTTATTCCAACCTACTTTTGATAATTCTTTTTCGTAAAATGTTTTCAGGTTTTCGAACTTTTCACTAATAAATTCAAAATCACCAAAAATTATTTTGTTTTCGCCCAGCAAAGGTAATAGTTCTATATCACCATTTTCGTTAAAATAAATTTCGCTGATTTGTGCTTTCCAAAATTGGTCAGCATCAATATAACGTGCAATCATAAACGATTTGTATAATGCGGATTTCTGATTTACGGAATCGGGTTTTGAAATACTATCCTGTAAAAGGTTTGTATTGGAAGTAAAGATTTCCCTTATTTCGCCATCAGCTATTAAAACTCTTGCAGGACGGCCCTCGCAGATGGGCATTAATTTACCTTCGCTATCAATGTAAAAACTCTGATCGTATTTATTCATCACTCGTGCAATTGGCTTTCGTTGTACGATAGTGATTTTGATAACTCCATCAACTGTTGCATACACATCTGCTTTTTTTACAAATGGTGATTTTAATATATTTTTTTCGATGTCAAGTAAATTTATCTTTGATAATGGCTTTCCCACTAACGAATCTCCTTTTTTATTTATGAGTTTTTGAATGTCATCAACGATAAGGAAATAACTATCATCCATATAAGAAATTGCTATATCAACTTTTGAACATTTTGTGTTGCTGTTTCGTTTGTTGAATATAACGACAAGTACAATCAATAGTATTATTAAAACAATCCACACCGAAAATACTACTATTTTTTTTCTCATTAGATTCGGGTGTTTAAAAGGTTTTCAATAGGTTCGACTAACTGATCAATATTTCCCGCTCCTAA
>Ga0172368_10001526_pt1 | contig 31495 bp, 24 predicted proteins | sample Lak11m_FD_114540 | JGI IMG/M metagenome (GOLD analysis project Ga0172368, IMG submission 114540) | Freshwater microbial communities from Kabuno Bay, South-Kivu, Congo - kab_022012_11m | ecosystem: Environmental > Aquatic > Freshwater > Lake | place: Democratic Republic of the Congo: South-Kivu...
AAAGCATTGGAAGAATGATCCCTAGTACAAAGGATAAACATCGAATAAAAAATTCTTTATTAAATCCTATCTTTTTTACATCCATAAAAGGATAAAACATTATAGGTAGAATGGATGTGGGTCGTGTTAAGAAAGAAAAGCCGGAGAAGAAACCAGAGAAAAAGAGGTTAGAAGAGTAGCTAAAATACAATCCTAAGATAAGGAGTAATTGCAAAGTACCATACTGCCATAAACCCTGAGAAAAAAGAGCAAAGTTTATTGTTCCAAAGGCATATATTACAGTAAGGAGATTTAACTTCTCCCCTGTCAACTTAAACCTATCTCGAAGTAGTAGATAAAAAAACCAAACAGATAAAGACATGATTAAAGCAGCAGAAAAGTGAGACAGTATAGCAAGACTTTCCCAACTCAAAGGAAAGTTAAAATACAAAGGCAAGAAGAAAACAGGGATTGAAAGAATCGAGGTAATAATTGGAAATGCAGATAAGTAATGGTTATTAACCCGCTTAAGGTAAAAGGGTACTAGTCCTTTCACATAACTTTTATCATCTGGATGAGGATATTTAACCAAAAGCATTTGATGATAGTTATCTAGATATAAGGTTTTATCTTTAATGATAGCTATAGTGGTAAAAATAGTGGAAACAGTATCTTCTGATTGTATTGGTAAAGTATTTATCCCAACCTTGTATAAAATAAACCAAGAGAAAAAGTAGATAGAAAAACACCCCAAAACTATTTTAGAAAACATCTTCATGTTTATATGTTACACCTGAATTCTCTAAAAATAAGTCATAAAACAATGTTTTAATAGTCCCCACTAAAAGTAAAAAGTAGGCACAATTGGCAAAAAACTCAGATAGGGGCACCTTTTTAAGCAATAAAAATAGGGGCACAAAAGTAATAAATAGTAAGCCAAGTTTATAAAATCTGTCAGAAGGGTATATCAAAGACAAAGATATTATATATAAACTTAAAGTGAGTAACAAAAAATCCAAAAGAAACGATAAACCTTGATAATAGATAAATACCCCTAGCAACATACATTCTAATAACAACAAAAGGTATACAACACCTTTTTTACGCAAATTTCCTAACAAAGATAAAAAAAGCAAAACTAGTGGTATTGAGGATAAAAGTAGTTGCGCCGTGGGTTCGTGGAACCCCCCATTTAATCTAATTAATAGCAGTATTAACAAAGAATATAGTATTGAGAAGAAATAAACAGAAACCTTTTTTAGATGTAATGAAAAAACAGCTTCAAAACTATAAATAAAGTCATTGTAAACCTGAGACAAATTCAATGAACTAAGATAAAAATCCGCATTAGTAGCGTCAGACTTACTTATGTCCAAAACATACCTAGATAAATAACCAACCATAAGCGGTACAAAAATATACAAAAGTTGTATTTTCAAAACATTATTAATACTAGATTTAAAAAACCAAAGTAACAGTATAAATAAGGTAATACATACTAATCCTAAGAATTTTATCAGTTGAGGTCTAATACATAACTTCATATAGCATCCCCTCATCAAAACTTTGTATTAACCTAAATTTGTCCTTAGGCATAAGATCATAAGTATTATTGTCAAAGTTAACGATATACTTGATACCCACACTCTGTGCAATAGAATAAAACTTACTGGGATCCTCTCGTAAATATCCAGTGAATTCCTCAGAGGAAAAGTCCTCTTTTATATAACCTCTCGGATTGACTAGATATTGTTTATGAACGGGTACCCAAAACATAGCTTCTTTGGCTCTTGAATAAGGATACACTGCAAAAAAGGAAGGGGAGGTAACAGAATGGTTAATAAAAGAATAAATCTCAGGTGCCTCCAGTTTAGTAAATTTAACTGGTATATAAGTCTCTAATAATGTGGCAACCAAGACCAGGAGGAATATTTGCTTTTGATATCTAAAGGATTTAGCAGTAGATATATACCCTACGGTCATAAGTAAAGTCAAATGTAAAAAAACGCTAAAGCGCAACATCACCCTAAAAACGGGCACTACTTTATAGAATAAGAAACTTACATTATAGAGCGTTATCCCAAAAACCGTTATCACAGGTGGCATCATCAGGATAAAAATTACAAAAGAAACAAGGAATAATATAGTAATTCGGTTTTTTAAATCAGGAGAAAGCTCTTTATATTTCATGGTTATGAAAACAGCAATTAAAATTAAAAAAGATAGTCCCAAGTAGTTGGAGGGAGATTCTCTAGCAAAATAGTCATCCATTAAGTAATTTTTCGTTGAAGACAACCAAGTATAACCCCTTTGAGCTAAAGAACCTAAAAAAGGATTGGCAGTCGACGGCAACAATAAATACCAAGGTCTAGAACTAAAGGAAATATACTCATCTAAAGTTCTAACCACATTCTTTGAAGCAATCTCGTGGTGCGCCATGGCAGGGGAAAAAATATTAGCTTTAAGATAAGGGTATAAAATAACAGCTGTGGAAATAAAAAACACAATTAATACCTTAAATAAGGGAACAACTATATCCCAAGCTGAATTTGTCTTTCTATAAACAAAAATATAAGGAATAGAGTAAGCCAAAAAATATAAAAGGGAGAAGAAACCAATATAGTTTGAAATAAGACATGCTATCGTAAGGAATAAACCAAATTTATATGGATTAGACTTCCAATAATCGTCCAGTGTAAATTTTACCACTAGACAGCCTAACCATAATTGCATTAGTTCCAAATGTTCCCCTAGATGTAACCAAAAATAAGAAGAAAAATTAAAGATTAAAATATAAAACCAACTGTGATTAAACCTCTTAAAAAGCGAATAAGAAAAATATAGATTCAAAATTAAAGTAAGGATAAGAAATACATTGTAGAAATTGGGACCGAAAAGAGAAAGAAAAAAACTCATAAAAGTCATAAATATAGGTTCATTAGATGTCCATGGATATAGTTGGGAGTGCAAAATATCTCGATATACCGAATAATCACCCAGGGAAGCCAGGGTTATTTTGAAAGGAATATCCGAGATAAAGGACCAAATTATAAAATTCGTTTGGTCACTTAAACCACCAACTAGTATATTACCCCACACAGTTAAACTCCTTTAAAAATTCTAAATCCCAAACACCATTTGAAAAGAATACAAGTAATAGTAATGCTACTAATAAGTAACCCCACATAAAAATATGTTTGCATACTATTATATACAAGTAAATCATATCTGTTATTTCCAGAAAGAGTCCAAGAATTTACATTATCTGAATCACTACTGTTAATTACAGTATCCCCCTTCAAATTTTTCAATTTCCAGGTAGGATCGAAACCCTCATTAAATAGCAATGTTGTAGACGTGTCACCCGATAATACAGATATCCTAAATCTAGTAGGATCAATTTTTTCTATAAATATTTTATCCTCGGTATTATTTGTAAAAAAACGGGGTCTTATATAGGAATCATTTATCTTATATACTTCTAAGTATTGGGTTCTAAGCACTCTAGCAAAAGGTGGTGTAGATAATAGTTTTTCTAATAGTTGTAAATCAGGTGTCAAATAGCTCTTTTCCATTTTATAAGGATAAATATCTTTACGAAGAACTATATATTTAACCCCCGCATTACCAATACTCTTAGCACTAAGATCTTTTGATAATTCCTTAACGTAAGGAAAACCCCCCACATAATAAAGTGGCTTGTTTAGCATCAACCTAAGAAATTCTGCCCCATTATAACCAGAGGAATTCCACGACAAAAGGAAATTATACGAAGTAGGTATAGGAAAAACTAATACTTTACTCTCTACAGGATCCCTGTTTATGAGAGTAGTAGCAAAATAATAATCCAATGGAAGTGATACCGCATATGAAGGTAAAACAGCACCGCGAGGTTTTATTATGGTTCCATCAAAAAAGGGCTTGGAATTTATTAACAAGATAGTTAGAAAAACAACGGATAATAATTTCCCCATACGTTTATTCATAACCACACCAAAGAAAGTACAAAAAAACAATACCAGCAATACTCCAAATTTTAAATACACCGATCTAAATATTCTTGAAAAATACGGGACATAATATACAACCTCAGAGAAATTCTTTAACAACCTATTCCCTTTTAATCCTGCAACTAAAAAAATAACAAATAAGAACATTAGTAATAAAAAGGCATGTTTTTTAGTAGGGCTTTTAATTACATAAAATAAAGGAATAATTATGAATAAATAACTAGATAGGATGTAAAAGGGTGTATTCCAATGATCATGGAATGTATAATAATAATCTTTAAATTGTTCCCCATGAGATGCCCAAAAACCATCTAACTTAAACGCATCTGAATACGCAATACTATTAATATATTGAGTGACCTTGTCATCCACAATACCCAATGCCGTGTTATCCGCGCTAGAGAAGCCGGTAGTAAAGGACAAAGCAGTAGGTAGTATCCAAAACATATTCATCAAGAGATACATACTTATATAAATAACCGTTTTTAACACTACCGTTTTTGCATCCATACTAAGAAGGAAAAATCCACTAAAAACCAAGAAACATAAAATCAAAAGGATAAAAAAAGCTGGGTTGGAAAAACTCGCTCCAATAAAAGATACTAGGCTAACAAAAAGTCCCAAGAATAAGGAAGATGATAAAATCCCAGGAGACATGAAGTATTTTATGTAACACATAAGTACTAATGGCAAAAATGCGTAAAAAGGAAATGTTTGACCATAACTAGGATTCCAAGCAACTATAAGGGCATACGGGCTCAACATGTAAAATAAACCACTAATAAACGAAGTAACTTTATCTACATGTAGAACTCTCATCATCAAATAAAAGCCATATCCTGAAAAGAAAAAGGACACTAGATAAACAATCTTTTGGAAAACTTCAGAAGATAAACCTATTAAATGAAACATATAGCCATAAAAGGCAAATGGAAAGAAAGAAGCACTCTGGCGCATAGCCAGATATCCGGGAGCAGCACTACTATCCCAAGCATAAAAAGTTAATTCAAAGAATCTTTTGAAATCCAATGGCCAACTTAAATCACCTGCAAGTATAAAATCCTTACCTTGAAACCAATTAATGCTAAGAAATGAAATTCCTAAGAAGATAAGAATAAATAATCTATCTGGAGTAAACCATACACTAAATTTTTTCGTATATACATTCATAATTAAGGGTTAGAGTCTTATCCTTATCTAGGCAGTCAAGTATAAATATTATTATATTAAAAAGTAGTATTGGTAAAGAGAATAATATTAAGTACAAATAGTAAGAGAAGCTATCTCTCTTTAGGAGTACTTTTATTGGTAGAGCTGTAATAAAGTAGCTTAGAACATGAAACACTCCCCCATGAGGCTTTATATGTATGAGTTTTAAACCGACATCCTCCCCTAATGTTTTCAACCCATACTTAGTAAATCTAAAATAATCATTGGGTATCATATGCTCATCAAAGGCCATATGTGTCGTTAAAAACAACTTACCCTTGGGTTTTAATACTCTTGAAAACTCCTTGAAAGCAACGTGGGGTCGTTTTATATGCTCTAACACCTGAGTGCATAAAATATAATCAAAGAAGTTAGATTTTATACTGGGGATACCCTCATTTAAGTCCCCAACAAAATTTATTGTATTAGTAGAATTCTGAGTTAAATCAGATGAATAGTATTCCACATTCTTAAAGATATCTTTATAGGGTTGCTCTTCTGCCCCAATATCTAAAAGCTTTTTTCCTTTTCTATCGTATTTCTTTACAATTTCTTTTAAAAACTTTTCAATACGATAGGCATGATAACGCAGGAATATTAGAGGCATATACTTCATTAAACGTCCCATCATAACCATTTCTCCATAAAGTAGTTGAAAGCAAAAACTCTTAATAATTTGAATTGATTATTTTCTACATCATTCAAGTGGTTGTTGTAAAGGGAATGAATATAATCTTGATTAAAGTAGTCATTTTTCTTAAACAAATATCCCTCAAACACATCTTTTAATTCACTCTTTATCCATTTATCTAAAGGTATTCCAAAACCTCTCTTTGGCCTATTAACAAACTCTTTATCAAAATGTTTTTCTAAAAGTTTCTTCTCCAAATATTTAGATACACCATTATGTATTTTCCAATCCCCGGATAAAGAGAAAAGGTACTCTGCAAGAGGTTTATCCAAAAGAGGGTTTCTCATTTCTTGTGAGTTTGCCATAGTAGCCCTATCCCCTTTTACCAAATACCAATCGGGTAATTGTATTTTGCAATCCAGATATAAACTCTTATTTATTAAATCTTTTTGTTTGAAACTATCACTATACCTTTTTGCATCCTCAAACACGGTATCCATAGGATAGTTATTAATCATAAGATTGGATACTTCATCACTTAGAAAAGAGCCACTACCAAATATGAATTGTCTTTGTTCAAAAGGTAAGTCAAAACCAGAAAGAAGTTTGTGAAATGGATTATTTCTAGGAATGAATTTTGAGGCAGGTTTGGAGATAAAACTTAACCAAGATAACTGCTCAATATTTTGTTGAGCTTTGTACTTTGTATAGCCCCCAAATACCTCATCCCCACCATCGCCACTTAACACTACCGTAAAATCTTTTTTTGATTGTTTAGATATAAAGTAAAGAGGAACAATACCGGCATCAGCCATTGGTTCATCTAAGTAGTTCATTATCTCTAAAAAGGTATCTTTGACCATAGTAAAATCAAACTCACAAGAAACATTCTGAAGACCAAATTTATCCGCAGCCATTTTTGCATATTTAGATTCATCAATATCCGGGTTCTTACCATACGAAACGGTATATGTTTTGGTATTAGGGCTTAGTTTGCCCAAATAATAGCTAACTAAGGTACTATCTAAACCACCACTTAAGAACATTCCAAGGGGAACATCCGCCATAAGTCTTTTCTTAATAGAAGAGTCTAATAAGACATCCAACTTAGAAAGTATCTCTTCTTCTTTCAAAGAATTATTTATTTCAATATTTTCTAAATTCCAAATCTTTTTTTCAGAAACAAAATCCCAAGCATCAATAGAAAATTCCATAATAGTCCCTGGATTTACCTTTTTTATTTGTTTAAATATGCTGTTTGGAGAAGGGATATAACCATAGAAAAGAAATTTATTTAGAGATAAAGGATCTATTTCTAATTTCTTCTTAACAGTATCTGCTGCAAGAATTGCTTTTATTTCAGATGCGAATACAAAGGTTTCTTCATCCTTGTAGTAATACAGAGGTTTCTTCCCAAAAGGGTCCCTAGCTAATACCAATCTTTTCTCTCTTTTGTCATAAATGCATAATCCAAACATGCCTTCTAACTCTTCTAACACAGCTATCCCCTTTTGTTCGTAGGATTTTAGGATTACTTCTGTATCGGATGTTCCTCTAAATTTTGTGTCAATCAATAAACTCTTCTTCAAATCTAAATAGTTATATATTTCCCCATTGAATACAATTGCAATATCAGAACTTTGCATTGGTTGATTACCTGTTTCGCTTAAATCAACAATAGCTAAACGGCGAAAACCTAACCCCACATTACCATCTACAAACACACCACTGCTATCAGGACCACGCGAAGATATAGCAGTGGTACATACGTTTATTAAATCAGGATTAACTGCGCTATTTCTATTTACTTGTCCAAATATTCCACACATTAAAGTGACGACCTCAACTTTCCTGTAAAGAAATAAATCAAACCATCGGCATAACCTAACCAATACAATTTTATTAAATCAAATCTACCATATTTCAACATGCTTAATGTATATAACACAGGCCAAAACCAAGAAAAGAAAAAGAGATAGATAACCTTTTGGAGTACTGTTCCGTATCTTTTAACCATTACGGTTCTGTTTCTCATTAAACAGTACGCCTTTTGTGTAAACATACCTCCAAGAGAACGAGGAGAAAATTCAGATGATGGGGATACTGCGTGATAAGTTATTGCCGCAGGAACAATACCACATTTAATACCATGCTTAAGTAACATAAATGCGTAGTCTGGTTCCGTAAATGTTTGTATTAAAGAGGCATCAAAATATCCATATTTTAAAAATATATCTCTCTTAATCATGAATACATTGGGTATACCATCACTCAAACATAAATCTTTACCACTAGTATCAATAACTCCTAGAGTTCTACCTGTATAAAAATTAAAGGTTTGGTAATCTAAATATTTTTCTTTGGTAGATAAAAACCACATGCTAGGACCCAATATCCCAAAGTTAGGATACTTAGCAGCAGCAGATAAAAGAATTTTAATCATGTTCTTATCAATAACATTATCCTCATCTATAAATAGAACATACTCACCTTTAGACTCTTTAGCCCCAATGTTTCTGCTTTTTACCATCATTTGTTGTTTCTTGTTATGAATTACCCTATACCAAGAATCTTTTAATAATTGGGTACCATCATTAGAGGCATCATCTACTACAATCGTTTCATATGAAATACCATCTAAATCAGATCTTTTTATTGAGTCCAAACATCTAAGTAAATCATCTTTTCTATTTCTTACTGTTATTACTAGGGAGAGCTTCATATATTTCCTTAACTACCTTGGCAGGATTACCGGCAACAATACACCCGGGCGGCACGTCTTTAGTTACAACAGAACCAGCCGCAACGATAGCTTTATCCCCAATGGTAACACCCTTCATTATAAGGGATTTATGACCTATCCAAACGTGATCCCCAATTACTACCGGTTTACTATCAGGGGTAGGTATATCTGGGTCATATACACCACCAAAATCCGGATCTGCTAAAATTTCTCGTTGACGGTCCTCCGCATAAATGGAATGACTATTATTATCCCTAATATATACGTCAGAAGATATCAATACATAGTTGCCAATGGTAACGCGGTTTCTAGCGCGTATAACACTACGTTCGTTTACGAAACAATGTTTCCCTATGCTAATTTTCCCAACACCGTCAGAGACAATCCAACCAGCCAATTTACAACAGTCCCCTATGAAAACATTGCTACGAGAAGATCCTTTTAACACACCACCGCCAAAATTTATTATAACAGTGCCATCAGTTACAAATTCCTTACTAAAAACTAAGAAGGAGAAAAAATTGTACAGTTTATTCAATACACCATATATAGTTTTTAAAAACCAAGTCATAAAAGTAAATTATCTTTCAAATAATACAACTATGTTACTAGAACCTTCTTTTTTATTTGTGAGTTTGGAGTCCTCTAACTCTAAACACAACTCGTCAAATACTGGAAATATCATATTTATTAAAGTCTTTACTACTTTAGAAAAATGTCCTGTATAGTAGGTTTCTTTAACATCCCAACCTTTAAATTTTTTCTTCATAATGTCCAAATCATATCTTCGGAGATGCCCTATTATCTTATCATGTATCATATTTACGGGAAGTAACATTTTGGTTAGGTATTTATACAGGATAGGGGTTACAACTAATACTCCAGCATTTCTCTTTTTACACACTCTAGAGATTTCAGATATTGCTTTCATATCATTAGGTAAATGCTCTAAAACTGCATTAGAGATATAGAAATCAAATATATTATCTTTAAAAGGTAATTCCTGCATATCACAACATAGGATTTCAATATTATCCTCAAGACCAAATTTATCTCGTAACCCCGCTAATCTGATTACAGAACTGTATGTAACATCAGCGCTAACTACATGAGCACCTCTCTTTGCTAATTCAATAGTCATGTAACCTGAACCAGACCCCCCATCTAATACCCATTTACCTTTTATATCCCCAAAGTTATCTAAGAATCTATCTACATAAGATTGTTGCCAGGGAGCTAATTTATACTCTTCTTCTACAGAAGCTGGTTCCTTAGAAAAGTATTCTATTTGTTGTTTTATATGGGAATCCAAAAAGCTGTCTAATACCATTATGGGTATATCACTGGTAATAGGATATGAGATATCACAAGAAGAACAATAATAGGTATCTTCTCTCTTTTTTAAATCATCTTTGCATTTAGTACAAGATAAGTAAGTCATACATAGATATTAACACCTACCTATATATAAAGACATGTGTTGAAATGGAAATATAGATAACTTATGATCATAATATTAAAAGTATGATTACAAGTACTATACAAAACTTAAAAACTAAAGTGAGAGAACATAAAACAAATACTGTAAACAACTATATTAAAGAATTTCCAAACCAAGAAAAGATAAAAACATTAATGTTACAAAAAGGCAATGAGGTAGAAACACTAGGAGATACATATGACTTTATTGTGGTCACAAAACCAAAAACAGATATGTATAATATCGAAAAGCTATTAAATAAGCATGGAAAAATTATAGTTTATAAGGGCAGAGATAGCCTGGATATTATAAAACAGTTATTATCAGCCAACTACAAAAAAATATACAATAATCTAGTATTTGAGGTATATAAAAAAGAAGATACCGCACAAGATAGATTAGAAGTATGGAATGGGTTTTACGAAAAATATCTAGAGGAATTATACAAGGGTGGAACCGTAAAATACCTATTTGATTTTGGACACAGATACTTAGCAAATGTGGATAAAAAGAAGGGAATAGTCTTAGACTTTGGTTGTGGTAGTGGATACCATTATGCATTTGAAGATATTAACAACACGAAAAAATATATCCTTATGGATAGTAATGTAAATACAATAGAACAACTAAAAAAGTCGTACCCAGACGTAATTTTAACGAATGGGAAAGAAATACCTCTAGAAGATGCATCTGTAGACTACTTAATATGCAGCCATATATTAGAACATATTCACGACATAACGGATATATTAAAGGAATTTAATAGAGTGTTAAAACAAGGGGGAGAATTACTACTTGTTGCGCCTTGCGACCCAGGTACATTGTGGAACTTAACTACAAAAATATCTCCAAACAGAAATAGACTCAAAAAGGTAGGACTAGATTATACAGAAGTAATGGCACACGAACATGTAACTAGTATAGATACCGTAAAGAAAGAGGTAGATAATATATTCTCTAAACTAGAAGAAACATATTTTCCATTTAAATGGATAAAGAATCCTAATCTTAACCTGATGTTATTTGGAAGATATATTAAGAATTAATAATGCCTTTGCATATATCTTTTCAAAGTCATATTTCTTCCCCATAAATATAGCATTATCCCTAAGTATTTTTAATTTCTTATCTGACACGAATATGTCTTTAAAAAAGGACACTAAACCAGAAACATCATAGGGTAATATCACTCCAGAATTAGTAGCTACCAACTCTTTGCTTATTTCAGGTACATTTGTTACTAATACAGGTACTCCACAAGACAGATAAGTCTTTATCTTCCCAGGATCTGCATAATAGGTAAAAGAAGCAATATCGGGATCATAAAGAGCATACGCTAGTGATGCCGAACTAATAAGTTTGTACTTCTCTTCTTCTGAATCTATATACCCAAGCATTTCTACATGTTTAGATACACCTAAATCAAAAATTAGTTTCTCCAAATATTTTCTATACGGCCCATCCCCTATTATCCTAACTTTAAAATCCTTAATGTGTTTAATAACTTCTGGAATAGCAGAAATTAATAATTGAACACCTTGCTTCTCTAATAAATGCCCCATAAAAACCACGGTATGTTTCTCACATTTATCAAAGGGTATTCGCTTTATTTCACCAAACCAACAGCCCATGGGTACTACCTTTTGATTTTTAGGGTATTTCTTTCCAAATCTAGCGGTAATCATCCGGGCAGATAGATTCCAAGTTTCATCACAGTACAAAGCACAAAGCTTATCAATATATTGGAAAATACCATTCAATATAGGGTTAGTAAACCGCACAGGGTTGTAATCTACAACGTAATAAACACATTTTCTTACCCTACCTAATTTCTTTAATACCAAACCAGATAAAGCATTCAAATTATTACATCCCACATATAATTCAAATTTAGTTCCTTGTTTAAAAACATAGATAATATTAGATATAAAAGCATAAAGGTAAGAAATAATTTCAGGTCTTTTTCGTATGGAGAGATACTTTTCCTCTATTTTGGAAGAGTTAGAATATACTTCAAAACCATCTCCTTTTAGCTTTTCTGAATAAAACAAAGGGTGCCCAATAAACAATATCTTATTAGTAGTTTTATGTTGTAAAAGGTATTTCAATAATTCCTGTGCAGGACCTGGAGCATAGACATGGGTTGCTATAACGACATTACTGTTTCCAATTCTCACGACTTATCTCCTCATTCTTAAATATACTCATAATAGTACCCCAACTATACTCCCATAAGGTTATCTCACAAGCTAGGATATGGAAGAACCAGGCATTATCTGGCTTTCTTATATATCCTCGCATTGATTGGAAGACTAACGGTAACACTAATACACAGCTTAGTATAAATCTAATCATCCCCGTATTATTCTTATTGTTTTCATCCCAATCAAATTCCCTATCTTTCTTCGTATGTTTGTGAAATAGAAAATCTTTTACTCTTCTTCTCTGCTTTTTTGCGAACTTAGCAATATTATTACCACAATAGGCATGGATAATACTGTTTTTTGTTTTAATAAATTTAACTTCTTCTTTTCTCTTTATTGTCTTAGTTAAGATATCTATATCAAAAAGGTAAGCACTGTTACCTAGTTCCTTCTTAAGATAGTCTGATCTAAACACAGTCCCATTAGCCCCTATTGTAGGCATACCTTTGTTAGTTATTGTTATCAATAGGTATTTTCCCTTATCTTCTTCCTCATGTGGCACCTCCGTCCACTTGTCAGTAAGTAGGTTTCTTCTATCATAGTTACCCAAAAACAATACAAAAGGGTCATTCATCCCTATAAGGGCACAATATCTATCTATAAACCCATCTTTCTTTCTCCATGTATATTCCCAAGGTTCACTACCTACTACATCTTCATTACTTTTTTCTATAAGGGGAGAGACCATTTCATTCAACCAATTCTTAGTGGGTAAAAAGTTATCCGAGTCTATAAGGGCAATAAAGTCACCCGTAGCATGTTTAACTCCTACGGCTTTACCTGCTTCTGCTGTCTTTAACTTATTCTCAATAATCACCGCTTTATACTTTTTTGCTAATTCTAAAGTACCATCGGTAGAACCACCATCGGCAATAACTATTTCTATTTTATTCTTGGGATAATCTTGCTTATCAATACTTTCTAAACATTCTTTTAAAACGCTAGCTGCGTTAAGTGTTGGTATTACGATAGAAATTTTAGAACTCATAGCAGTACCATTGTATCATCACCACTTTATATCCTTCAGAGTATAAATACCATTAAGGTTAGTAAATGTTAAATTACAATCCGTTAAATCACTTTTAGGTTTCTTTACATATAATCTATCGGAAGTAATTCTTGCAGGTAACGAAGCATTAATACCATCTTCTGGAGCTACCGCATAATAGTCTTGGCATTTTAATTCTATCTTCATTTCCATAAACTTATTGTTTCTGGCAATTTCTAAATACTCATTATTAATAAACCCCATATAAGTATAACGGGAACTAGCAGAAGAGGCGGTTGGTAAATGTTCATATATACAAACATTCCTTCTACATAGATATAAGGAGTAATCTTCTAGCACCTCCCGTAGAAAATTCAACTTAGGTAACTCCATATCAATATTGATTCGAGAAAAATCTACCACAACATAATCAAAGGGATCTCTTTCAAACATTTGTTTTACAGCTTCTACTCTTTTTGAAAAATCAAACCCATGAGGATAACCCGCAGTAATACCTGTAACTTGTGTGTAATCCACATAAGATAACTTACAAAAAACCCAATTTTCTTTTGGATATTTATTAGACAGGTAATGAATACGGGGAGCATAATCGAATATAAATATTTTGGTGGAGGGTAAATCCTTTACAATATATGCAACTTCTAAAGCAGACCTATCGTAGTTATTGTAAAGAGTATAAGGATCTTTAGATATCAGAGGTAGTTGTTTACCCTGATTTCGATTAAAAGACAAGAACAGAATAAATACACAAACACCAATAAGTCTAGTTAATAGCTTGATCTCATAAAGCTTGCTAATTGTATGTAACATCCATATGACGCTTAAAGCCCCTAAGAGATATAAAATAGAAAAAGATTGTTTGTACCAAGCAAAAAGAAAACTAACTAAAAGAGCAGTCACAAAATTATATTCATCAAGATAGATAAGAGATATTGCAAGCAAGGTTACCCCTGCAGGTACGATCTCTAAAAAGTAATGAGGGAAAAAGTAACCTCCTGACCAAACACTAATTGCAGAAAACACAAACCATAACATTGAATATAGGATATATTTATTAGTCTCTTGTAACTGTTCAAACTTACTAACCACATTACTAAAAATACCTGTCAGAGGAATAACCCAAAAAGGGATAGTACTAAAGAATATAGGATTGAAATAACGTACCGCATAATCATAGTTTTTTGTGAGAATATGCGAAGATATACGATCCAAAAATACTAACTTTATAAAGTGTTCAAATGTTCCCCAATAAACAGTGAAAAGGGAAAAAATTAAAGTAGGTATAAGAAAGACAAGTATTTGCAATAATAAGATACGAACCCTACTATAAATATCTTTCCAAAAGTTTGGGGAATTAAAGTCTGGAAAATTATATAGGAATATAGCAAGGGATATAGGAACAGCTTGCAGAGCCGTATTTTGTTTAATGAGAAAAGAAATACCAATAAAGATAAATGGTAACCACTTTTTACCTAGAACAAATGCATATGCTGCTAATAAAATGGGAAGATTAGTGAAATTATCCGCATTGGATAATTGGCCTTCTAATGTGGCACTACAATACAAATAGATGTATAAAAAGGTAGCAACAAAAGGAATGTATTTCTCTTCGGGACGAAGATAATGAATAATCTTTTTTATGAGGAGAAAAAATACATAGACGGTAAAAAACTGATACATCACTGTCAAAGAACGAACACTATAGAAGTTAAGTATGTTGTCTTTGAAGGGACTAAATAAGTAATATATTAAATATATTCCAGGACCTTTATCGTCTACCCAATAGGAATCGTATAACTTGTACCCTTGCTTTAAACTCCACGAATGAAAGAAATAAAAAGATTCATCATCTTGAATAGGATAGAAAAATATAGGGGATATGAATACCAAAAAAGTAATAACAAGCAGATAGAATAAAATTCTATCCAAGTTATTCTTTAAGATGTTCATAATCCTATTCTCTGCTATTTAAAGTAACCCAAAAGCTTTTTAATACATTACCCCAAAACTTAGGATGTAGTTTACTAACTTTGGTTTGTTCCTTATCAAAGTCTAAAAGGTGAGCAATTAGCTTAGTGCCAGCTACAGCAAAGAATTTAACATCATCTACACTTCTAATAGAGGCTATCTTTCTAACAATAAATTTAGGATTAAAGAAAGATGAATACAATTCTTGTGTAAGCTCCATTAATCTTTCATTTGAGAAAGGTACCTTCATAACAGGGCCTCTCATATCAAAGGCTTCATAATTTTCTGGATCTACTTGTAGCCAGTCTTTCTCTACACATTCTTTATATAATGGTGTACCCGGATAAGGTATGGTTATAGTAGCCTGCATTGTATCAACGTATCCTTTGTTAAATAGTTCCTTAGCCTTCTTAATGGTGTTTTTAGCCATTTCTTCTGTTTCCCAAGGATAGCCTAGCATAACTGTAATATGCGGCTCTAACCCTGCTTTTTTAGCCATCATTACCCCTTTTTCAATCTCCTCTACCTTCATACCTTTATCTAGTTTATCCAAGGTAACTTGATTAGCAGATTCCATACCATAAAGAATAAATCTAAAGTTAGCCTGACCCATCAAATTGTAATATTCTTGGGTTAGTGCATTAAGCCTCATATTACAACCATAAACAACCTTTTTATTGTAACCAGATTCAATGAGTAGTTCACAAAACTTCTTAAGAGGTGGTCCTACAAATAAGGTACCTGCATCATCAAATATTTCTTTAACACCGTAGTTATCTACTACATGTTTAACCTCTGCAAACAACCTTTCAGGGGAGAATCTTCTATAACTACCCCGAGGGTTTAAGGTATGATCCCAAACACAAAATGTACATCTATTCCACCAACAGTCTCTACCAGAATACATATATGTAGCTGGGGTATATTTGTAGTTACCATTTTCATAAGCGTATAGTTGCCATCTAGTTAAATCACGATCTACAAAGGGTAGTTCATCTAACTTGTGTGTGAGTCTCGCATTACCTGTATTCCAGTAAGTAACTCTACCATCTTTCTCACTCTTAACTTCATTAAAGGTCTTTGGCATTTCTAAATTCTTAAAGGCAGATCTACCCCATACTCCGTTAGGTACGGGTCTTTTACCAAGCAATGCATCTGCCAAGTCAGATAGTATAAAATCGTAATCTCCACCTAAGATAATAAAATCAGCAAAAGAATTGTCTAATGTTTCTCCAGGTTTATATGTAACCTGATCCCCTACTATCACTATTATTAAATCTTCATTTTTTTCTTTTAACTCATTAATAATTTTCCAATGTTGTTTAATAACAGGTGATTTAGTTTCAACCATTAATAAATTAGCACCTGATTTTTTTAATTCACTTTTCCATTCTTTGTATGTCCATCTCTCTGCTATACCATCTAACCAAGCTACCTCATAACCACGAGATTGGGCTAAGGATGCAGCATATGCAGGTACCATAGGATAAATGTAGGTAGGAGAGTTAAAATATTGGAACTGCCTATTCTGAGATAATAAGGGTACACCTTTATCTTGTTCAATAGGAGGATATCCAATAGCTATCTTTAAGTGTTTGATCATAATATATAGATTACCACAAATTTGTTAATTACTCTTTCTCAGGATACAGTTGATTACCATCTAGATCTTCCACTATTATTGCGGTTGTTGGACATGATTTTGCACCTTCAATAATCTTCTCTGCCTCATCCCAAGTGGTTTCTTTAGCATATACAATCCCATTTTCATCTAAATCAAATGTATTTGGAGCATGTACTATACAAGTACCGGCACTTATACATTGGTCATTTATAACTTTAATAACAACTTTTGCATCTACATTTTTATATACTTTTATATCCGCCATATTTATCCTCCTAAATAATTACCTGTTTGTTTATCTATCTCCCTTAATTTTAACTTAGGTCTTTTTATTAAACCAACAATGAAATTAGTTCCATATACCAAATGGGTTAAAAATGTCCCACTACAAAAGAGAAAAAACATAAATATATTTTTGTCTTTAATACCAGCGCGTACCCCCTCTACTAATAGGATAAAGATGTATAGCCCTACTATACCAAAATAGAAAACCCAAAGTATTGGAATAAAAGTACAAACAAAAGGACCGAAAAACAATCCAAAAACAAACAAGGAGGGAACAAAATAGGAAGGTATAAAAGAGGTCTCAGGAAATATACGTGCAAACTGACCCCTATGTTGGCCATACCTGGATACTTGCTTTAAATGGGGTATAAATACATCCCTTCTGTGGTGATAAACCTGAGGTTCTGGATCATACATAAAATTTTTCTTAAAGGCCTTCACTAAGTCCAAACATAACTTTGTATCTTCCCCGGGCCAAAATTCTTTATCGAATCCCCCAACCTTTTTAAAAGCATCTTTTTTAACAAAAAGGTTAACAGTGGGGTAGTCGTTTAGCTCTCCTCTTTTAGCATAAACATGTCTGTAGTACGTAAATCCACTAGTCATATAGGATTCTAGTATTCTCCCAGAAGCTTTTTCCCAAATACTAACCTTTGGGGGAGTCATAGCAGGGGCACCCAGCGCATATAGATCTTTGTTTTCTTCAAATATTTCTTTGGCTTTTGATAACCAATTCTTTTTTGGATAGGCATCATCATCTAGGAAAGCTAAAATATCCCCTGTAGCTTTTTCTGCACCAATATTTCTCTTTTCTCCAGGGCTTCTCTTTCCCTCAGGGGCAACAATAGTTCTGAATCTCGTGTCTTTAAAGTCATAATCAGATTCAAAATCTACAACAATCAAAACCTCAAAGTTTTCATAGTCTAACTTTTTTATATGAGGGATACTCTCTCTTAAATAGTCATTTATAGTTCTAACAGGGATGATAATACTAAACTTAATCATTTTAGTTCTCCAGTATTTACTCTCATTTCCAACTCTTTATCATAGATCCATTTTCTACTGCTATCATCATCGTAATATCTCAAAAAGGCTAATCTATAAAAAATAGCGATAGTGTCTATCAACATTCTCCTTATATATGGCTCCATGAACAAAAGCTTATTAAAGTTAGTATTCTTGAAGTCCCAATTTACCTTAACAGGGGCTTCATATATACGAGTAAATCCCAAATGGTGAGCCACGGCTAATACCTCAATATCAAATGCAAACTCTTTTACCAGTAGTCTAGGTAACACTTTCTCCAATACTTTACGTTTAAATATCTTTAACCCTGTTTGAGTGTCTTTTAAACTTATGCCAAAAAGAATTTTGCATAACATATGGTAACCAAAACTATAAAGCTTTCTAAGAAAGGGGTAATTTGTTCTAGATACAGGATGCCTTTTACTACCAACAATAATATCAGCATCATACCAAAACATGTGCTCTAAAAGCATAGATATACCATTTGGGTCTATATCCATACCAGCATCTATAAAGGATATAATATCTCCATTAGCACGAGCCATACCGTACCTCACAGCATATCCCTTACCATGGTTAGTGTCATAACCAGTAACTATAACATTAGACTTCTTTAGTTTTTTGGCCTCCTCAAAAGTGTTATCCAATTTACCATCTACTACCACGATTAATTCAAAATCCCATCTAGTTGCAGACATTACATCATAAATATTAGTAATATCTTTCAAAATAGATTTTTCTTGTCTGTAAGCTGGAATAATTATCGATATCAACATTGATCTTAGTATATCAAAAGATTAATTTCTTTCTTATATAAAAAAGATAAGAGATTAATAAAATTAATAATCCTAATGAAATAGATATGTTTATATTTATTACTTGTGCTATAGAGGAGTGATATCGTAGAAGAAGGAGATACTGAGACACTGTAGCTAACAAAAGCACTATGAATACTTTTGTTTTATCAATAGCCATGAAAAACAAAACCATAAAGTTTATTAGGACATAAATCGCAATAAAGATAGAAAAGTGAGGTAAAAAGTTTACAGAATGAATGAATCTATCTCCAAAGAATAGTACTGTTAGTAGTTTTGGAAAGATAGAAAAAGCTATAGTCCCAAGAAACACAAACAGTACCTGGATAGCTAGTAGTTTTAGGAATTTACTATAAAGTAGTTTACTCTTTTTGGCATATAGATTAGATATTTGAGGAAACATTACAGTAGCTACAGTCCCTGCCCCAAATAAGAAGATCTTCCCTAGTGTTACAGTACCTGCATAATAACCGGCTAAGTCATTATCAAAAAACTTTTTAACCATAATCATATCTAGATTATTTAAGGCCATGAGACCAAAGTTAATGAATATTACAGAAGAACTAAAAGATAATATCCTTTTGTAGTGTTCATAAAGGTCTTCTTCTTTCATGTCCTCATTAGCAGTTAGGTTCTTTTTTAAAAGGATATAACTTAAAACAAATGAAAGAATCAAACCTAAGGAGAATCCATAAAATATCCCGTAAACCCTAAAACCTAAAAAGACTAAAGCAGTTGGAATAATTAATCTGATAAAACTACTAGCACCAACGTAGAAGGCATAAGCCTTGAATCTCATAAGCCCTTGCAGATACGAAGCGGGAACAATGTTTATATAAGATAAACCAAGATATATACCTAAAGGAATAATAAGCATGCTTTCTTCTATGTTTAAGTAATTAGAAATTTGATTTTTCAAAAGAAATAGTATTACAAATAGAAGGGTACCTGCGTATAACGCATATAGATTTAACCTTGTAAAAAGAGAGGTTAGTTTATCAAACCTTTTCTTAGCTAAAAGTTCAGAGGATATCTTTATTATGGAGGTTCCAAACACCGCAGAAGGAACACCCACTAGATAGGTTATAGATAACATGGCATTGAAAGTGCCATAATCTTCTACGGATAGAGATCTACCCAGAAAGAATTGGAGTAGATAACTAAAAAAAGAACCAATCAAAATACCAATAGTAACAATAACTGTATTAGATAAGAGTATTTTCTTAAAGTGGGAGTGGATAACGTTTATAGACATTGTAAACATCAACTCCTCTAACCTTTATGGTTCCAATGAATTTAAGTATGAAACGATCTTCTCCTGCAGAATCATCATCCCATACCGGATATACAAAATAGTTTGTAACAACAGCAAAGGGAGATAAATCTTCAATAGATGCCCATGCGCCAAACTCTCTAAAGAAGGGCCATATTTGAGTGTAATACTTTTCCGGAAAGCCTACAGACATAATATTATTGGAAATAGTTTGATTCTCAGAAACCTCTTCAAAAGACATGTCATAGGAATCCATATAGTTATTTTGCTGTTTTAAATCTTTGAAATAAGTAACTATTTCCTTCTGCCCTATCATCCACTTAGGCTCTATAGCATACATACCAAACTTCAAACCCGTAGAATAGTAAGATAAATAGTTGGGGTGCAAATATATAGCAGTTATTACGGGGATAAGAAGTATCAAATACTTGAAATTAGATTTAATCTTTTCCAAATAGTAAGTAAAAAAGAAGGAACTTATTAATACAGTAGAAACTAGTAACGGAAGAATATACCTATCCAGTTTCTTTGAAGGAATGGAAAGCATAATAATATAGAACAATATATATACAAGATTGTATTTAATAAAAGATACTTGTTCTGACTTTAACTTTTTGGTTAGAAATAAGCTACCAGCAAACCCAATAATAAGTAGGTATGAAGATCTAAGTAGGAATACTATTAAATAAAAATACCAACCCGGATCCTCCACTAACTTACCAAAAAAGTACTGAATATGGTCCGTTTCTACCCCTACCACCGCTATACCTTTATATAAGATACGAAATACCTCATTAGGTATAACCCAAAGGGCAGGCCAGAGAATAAATACAAAAAGTAATGTGGGAAATAACCATTGGAAATAATGGAATATACCTTCTTTTATCTTCTTGTTTTGTAGTATATCTAGCAATACCCAAAAACCAAAAAAAGGTATGAGATACAATGCTGTTGTTTTTGTTAAAAAAGAAAGTGCAGAAAACAATGCAACAATAAATAACCTTTTGTAGTTTTTAATCCCCTTTTCGAACCAATAATAGAACCAAACAATTGCAGCTAACATAAAGGTGGATTGAAGTCCTTCCAAGTGAAATACTCTTGTTAATGCAATATAAAAGGGTTCTAATGAAAGAAGAAAGATACTTATGAACGCATATTTTTTACCGAATAATTTATCTAAAACATAAAATATAGAAGCTAAAGATCCACCTATAGCTAAAACTACAAGAAATTTTTGTGTTGTATGTAAACCAAATACTGCTTGGATAGAGTTTAAAGAAACGTGTAATACCAAATCATTATATAAATTAAAGATCTTAACCCCAAGAGATCCTAACCACATAAGCGTTACCCCGGGATGATATTTTTGTATTGTTTGATCAAACTGCAATGTAAATATACCGGTTCCAAAGTCGTAACTGCGCGCCTTCCATTTCCAAACATCGGTGTTAAACATATCATGACCAAGGTCAGGATATCTGCTCAAAATAAAGAGAATAAATATTAATATTTCGTACTTAAATCTTTTAATAAATTTCATTTTGTATAATTGTAAACAGATATCACAGGACCTTTTTTAAGATTATTATCAAACACTTTATACAAGGTCATTTTATATCCTTCTGTTGGTAATCCATCTTCTGGTGTAATTATTAGCACACCACTATGAAATGATTTTATTTTATCAAAGCCATTTTTGTATACAGGCACTTTTGCCTTGCCTAAAATTTCTTTTAAGATGTTTAGTTTGTATATGACAGGACGATTAGAATATTCCGGAGTGTTTTTTATCCAGTTATAAAAATCAACTCTAGTATCCCCATTATGAAATATATAGCTCGTCCTAAAACCCAGGAATAAAGGGATAAGAAATACAAATATTATACTTAAATATCTAATAGATCCGTTTTTTAACTGAAATAGTAAATCCACAAAATACCCAAATACCACAGTAATAAAAGGATAAACAATCATATAATAATGTGATCTTGTCTTATCAAACCCAGAAAGATACCAAAGTAAAAGAAATGCAGGTACAACTAAGAAATATAACTCCTTAGTAGGTACTTTTAACTTTTGCACTGACTTGTATTTCTGCAACAGGAGTAATACGGATATAAATAAGAAACCGAACATCAAGGTATACCCCATATCTTTAGAAATACTAAATAGTATGTCCCTAAAGAAAGATGTTATATGAATTAAGAATGTAGGAGAGGCCCCAACATTAGTAAATTGCCATAAAGCACCTTTGGGACCATCGGTACGTAAAAATGTTTCGTAATCCAAAATAGCATATGGTGTACCAAGAAGAAATCCTAGTATTGCGGCTAACCCAGCATATATCCAGTTACAGAGATGTTTGGTGGAAAAATATGAGGTAAGGAATAATTTAATACTTTTGTAGTTGTGCAATATTAATAAATTAAATAAGGTTGCTAAGGGTACTATAAATGCTATTAATCCCCCGTTGTACTTTGTGGAAGCAGATAATCCAATGAATAGACCGGATAAAAGGTAATTTTTGAGACTGGGTTTTTCATCTTTAAGTATCTTTGTAGAAAAGTACAATCCACAGGATAAAAAGAAAACCATCGGCACCTCTGTAAGTGCATAGTGAGAATAAGAAACGTGTAATGGAATAAAACTAAGAGCTAATGCAGAAAATAACCCTACTCTTTTGTTAAACAAGGTCTTTCCCGTAAGATATATGGGAATCAATGTAAGTATGCCAAAGACAGATGTAGCTATCCTAGTTAGCAAATAGAATATCCAAGGATTCTCCCAAGTAATCGGGATAGTATTTTTTATCTTGGAGAACACTCCATATAAAATGAAGTTAAAGTAAATGTAGAAATGAGGCCAATCAAAATGATCGGGGTTTAAATTATGCTTAATTCCTAAAGCGGATCTAATTATAGTGGGTTCATCGGGATGAAAAATAAAAGGGTAGCCATGATTAATACCCCATAATCGCAAGAAAGATGCAATAGAAATAATCCAAAACAAAGGATTTCTAATTAATTTCTTTAACATAAATTCTCCAATATTCTAGTCCATTTATATACATAGAATTGGAATATATAAATTTGGTAACTAGTTCTTCTGGTAATATTTCGTTGGGTCCAAGAATAATGAGGTCATAAGAACCAGATCCTGTAACTCTAATATCAAACACTTTAGATGATGGGTATATTGCTTCCATAGGTTTAGTATCAATAAATCCTAACTTTACATCTCCATATTTGGATACAATAAAGTCTTTTAGATCATACATCCCTATACCGAAGGGCTTTTGAGCAATTACCCCATGTGCTTTTTCGGCACTTAAAAAGATAGGACTATAATACGTAAAATAGTAAGGGAAAAAGCGAAAGAGTGGATATAGTACGAATACAACAAAAAGTATAAGCACTAATGCTTTAGACTTTTTCCAAAACTTTTCAAATCCAAGATAGGCAAAGTAAGCAAAGAAAGGATATAAAACCAGCATATACCTATCTACCTTTTTAGAAGGGTATAACATTATTAAAAAGTATCCTAGATAGAAAGTAATTAAATATATATCAAGAGATTTTATCTTTTCTAAAAGGTTAGTCTTTTTAAAAGAGGCTAAAAATCCCAATAGTATAAAGGGGGATAGTTTCATTAAGATAATTAGCGGATAAAACACTAAACCAGCATCTGTAGTAGTTTCCCCTAAAACTATTTGTTCATGCCCCTTTCTAATACCTACCCTCTCCCCCTCACTGAATATTTCCCCAAGATAATACAAAGGATCTACCCAAAGGGCAGGAAACAAAACAAAGGTAAAAGAAATAAATCCAAGTGTAACTAATAACACCTTTTTCCAAATGTGCGTATCTTTAGAAATAAAGCCTCTCCCAAAGGCATAAAAAACAAAAAATACAAAGGCACCTATACCAATACTTTTAGTTAAAAAAGACAGCGCTAAAAATAAACCAACTACTAAACCTAAGGGAAACTTTTTACCAAACACTTGGGAATTATTTAAATACAAATATCCTAAAAGTAAGGAGTTTAGAACAAACAAAGTTAATAAAATATCCAAATGGTACAACCTAGAATTACCGATAAAAAAGGGCTCTAGTGTAAAGAGTGAAACAATCAAGAAACCCTTTTCTAGACTAAAAAGTTTAGAGAAAAGAAAAATAGAAAAGAGAGATAGTATGAATTGAACAAGGATTAATGAAACTTTTGCCACAGTATCAAACATTGAGAAGTTTGAATTATTGTACACAGGTTGCTGGGTAACATGTTTAGCAATCTCTACGGGTATACCTGTAAACCACATAAGGGTTACACCTGGATGATAATGTTGATAGGTTTTATCAAATTGAAAATACTTTAAACCATTAACAAATTGTTGGGATCTATAGTGCCAATTAACCCCATCTGGGTTGATAGTATCTCTATCAATTCGAGGAAACCTGGTTAAAGAAAATACTAACAAGAATAAAATGGTATATACGATAAGCTTATTTGTCTTTATCCATTGCATATAGGATACCTCCAATTAAACTTACACTTAACCTTGCAAGATGATACAAAACAGAGGCACTAAGAGCTAATTCGGAAGATACCCCAACAAGTCCAAAGAATTGGACATACAAGGCGTCCTGAACACCTAAACCATTAAGGGACGGTATAAAAAACCCAGCTAATGTTATAACGGGTAAAACAAAAAGGGCATGATTTAAGGGAACGTTTGCCCCAAGTGCTGTAAAGATAAAGTATTGGGTAAAGATGGATATTAATTGAACAATAAGAGAAGTAATCAATGACCAGGATAATATCTGATATTTACCTTTATAAACCAGGAACGAATTATATAGTTTTTCTAGTATCTTTATCTTCTTTGAGAGAAACTTTAGAGAAGATACAGCTACTATACAACCAATCCAAAAACCAAAGAATAATAGAAACTTAAATACTAGAAGGAAAAATGTGTTTTCAGATATATACTGAGGTAACTGACCTAACCAAAAATCGAATGTTTTAACTAAACCAAAGTAAGAGATTAAAATAAGAACAAACATACCCGTAAACCTCTCCATAAATGTAGCCGCAAACGCATCGGATTTACTGTCTATCTTTTTTCCTAATGCATATATTTTATAAACATCACCGCCCATACTTGTAGGCATAAAATTATTGAAAAAGGAGCCAATAAAATATAATGAAGTGAGATACTTTACGGTAATACCTGCTGAATTTTTATGTACTAATAGAGACTTCCAACGCACAGAACTAACGACATAATTGGACACCAGTAAACCTATTATTAAAGGAATAAATCTCTTATCTAATAGATTTAGATTTGCTAAAAGGATATCTTTATCCACTTTGGATAGTATAAAGTAGAAAAGCAAAACACTTACAAAGATCTTGATAAATAAACTCCTGTATTTTTTCATATTATTTTGTTCTTTTTACTTTAGATAATATTTTATCTCTCAACAGAATAAACTCGTGTTGAGTCAAAAACTTTGCGGTAAATATACCTAATAATAAGTAAATGGATAAAGGTATAAACATTACTGCCTTTATCCATACATTATCAATGGTACCGCCATACCCGATGGCAATACCTTGCAACATAACTAAAAAATGGCAACGAGTAAAATGATTAAACTTTAAGGATTTTGATATAGCCTGAACAATATAGGCATAACTACCAATAGCACCTATCATCATAGCCAACGCCATACCCATAAGTAAATCAGAGTATTTTAAGTAATAGAAAATACCAAAAGAAGAACCGGTAGAAATTAGGAGAAGCAGGAATCCTAAGAGCATGATTTTTACCATCTTTGCTGGTATCAAAATACTAGCGTTAACAATATTAATAAAGGAATAAATAATAAAAGATATTAACAAGGGGAGGATCAATGCAAGGGAGGCATAATATTCATTATACTTTTGTGCCCCCGCAGCAAAATAGATAATCTGAGGTGCCCAAAAGGCAGCAACTGAAGAGGATAAAATAACAAAAGAGAATATCCTGTCAAAATTATGTTTGAATGTTTTTTTGAAATCATCAATATCTTCTACAAATTTTTCGGAGAGGATTGGTAAATTTACATCAGTGACGGCATCGCTAATATTCATAATCTTCTTGGCAAATACCACGGCAAATCCAAAAACGGCAACCATTTCGGGAGTAACAGATAAACCTAAGGCATTAGTACCAAACTTTTCCCAATTGGTATAAATAATCTTGGAAACGTATATAACAAGGCTGATAGAGAATATGTCTTTAAATAGTGCTGAAAAATCTTTCCTTGTAGGTAAGACAAGCTTATTTTTTAGAGGAGCAAAAGCCAAGATACCTAAAGATATAGTGGAAATTATGTTGAATAGGAGGAAGGCGTAAAAGTAGCCATAGACACCATATAAAGAAACCAACGGTATATATAGCAAAGCACTAACAAAAGCTATAACCACTTGGTAAATAAATAAATGCTTAAATCTTTTTGTCCCAGAAATGACAGAGTTAAGAATACTTTGGAATCCCTGAAAAAGTATAGTCACTGCATAAAGTTGGAGAGGGAAAATTAGTTCGGGATATTTGTATATCTCTGTCGAGATTCGTGGAGCTAAAAAGAATAAACCTACCGCTAAAGGGAGGGTTATTAAGTATCTAATGAATACCGAGGTTAAGAATATTTTAAATATTTTGGTGTCATCTTTACTTGCAGCAATCTCTCTAGTACTTGCGGAGGCTAATCCTAAATGTTGATATATACCTAAGGCACCCCCAATAGACAAAGCTAACTGTACGAATCCCCACTCTGCTTGAGATAGGACCCTAAGAATAACAAAGCTTTGGACTAAACCAATAAGCATAGCCATGCCACGAGACATAAAACTTATAAATTGCCACTTAAATAATGATTTCATATTATTTGACCTCTATATCTCCTAAATACAAACTACGAGTACGAATATTATTTCCTATACCCATAAATAATTTATACTTTCCCGCTTCTAAAAATTCAGGTATGGCCAGTTCTACATCCTCTATATAGTATCTATCCTCTATCCATTCCCCAGGTTTTAAGATACTAAAGGAGGGTAAGTTAGCCATTTGATAAACTTCTCCAGTAGAGGAGTTAACTAGTGAGGTAAATGTTACATAATCATTTAAAGAGTTTTTATCTCGTTTTATATAAACGAAAGTGGCATTTTCAGAATATCCTCGTGTTACAGAAAGTGGAATTGTGTAATCCACTACATATAATGATTGAAAAAGAAGAAGATTCATCTTTTCTTTGTATTCAAACTTTTCTTGCAAGGGCATTAGAGCTGGTTTTATATGAGTACCAACCTTCTTAAATACAAATAAGTTACCACAACCGGTAACCAATTTATATTGATCGCTCTTCATTAGATTTTCTACAACATCCCTAGACAAGTCCACATCTATATCTAGAATCGAGAGCAATTTCCTAGAAAAAACATCAACAATTACATAGTCAGCTTCATTATATAAAGCGGGAAATATTGCATAGGTTTCACGTAAGGATAAGTGAACTCCTAGGTAATCCGGACCAGATACAGAAGCCTTATTAGGAATTAAACCCACTATCTTTCTTGCACATTCCCTGTCTTTTTCTTCTAATTCAGACAGTCTAACAACCTGGCCAACCTTTAGGGAATTTAGATCTATTTCAGAATCTACTGTCTTAGCTAATACTTTCTTTTTTATAGCTTGGTCAAGCCATAAAAATACAGGATTGTTAGAATAAAAGGTCATATACATATTGGAACTAAATACAATTACAGAAAGTATTCCTATAATTATTGGTTTATAAAAAGATACATCAAACTTTTTTTTCTTTTTGGAAAGAAGGTATGAAAACAAATTTGTTAAAAGGTTGGAGATATAACCAACACCATAAATAGTAGCTATAAAGAGTACCGGAATAATCATAGAGGTACGATGATTAGTAATTTCAGAAGTACCTACCCCGTCTGCACTGGTTAAGTAATTTATCATTAGGTCAGGAACAGCAAATAAAAGTACCGTGGGGTAGGCCAGGGGCATATAAGCTACGGGTCCAAATGTTTTATTTAGATTATCTAATCTGTCTCCTCCAAAAAATATACGAATAGTATCGTCGGGACGGATCAGCATATTTATAATTACCTGGATATAAGAGTCACCAAAAGCCTCATAACGAGCTAAGAAGTAATTATCTAAAGCTACATCTCTAGTAGAATCAGCGTTGATATTAAGTGATTTAGCAAATCTATTAAATCCTTCTACTCTATAAGGGGCATAGTGAGGGATTATTACAAAGAAAGCTGTAATAAACCAAAGCATTCCTACAAACACCATTGATAAGGATAATTTAGTAATAGGTAGTTTTAAAGCAGAGGAAAGTATATCTTTTTTTAGCTTGAATAATGCATCGTTTCTGAAAATCAGAATAAACAAGCCATACAACACAACGTATATGGGTAATTGTTCTTTACCGGACATTGTTATTACCAGTAATACCCAAAAGAGAATTATCCCTTTTTTAGTAAAATTATTTTCCTTATACATTTTTTCAAAGGTATAAAAAGCACCAGAGAAAAAAGGTATGGCAGCACTAACCCCATGAAAGCCAGTCCACGCAGTAATAAAACCAACAGCGGGGTAAGCTAAAAAAGACATACCTAGAACTGCTGATGCAAATTTAGATTTCAATTCTAGTAAGGAGATTTTATAAACCAAGAAACAAGATGAAAGAATAATAAGTATCTGAGCATAGGTAATGGTCATTGGGTGAGGTATAAGCGCAAATATAGGTAAGAATAGAAGTAATATAGGATCTACATGACTCATAGACCATCTGGGTAAGTTAGTCCCAAAATAATCAGTGAGATACATGAACCTTCCATGAAGAGTATTCCAAATCATTTGGTTCATATTACCTAGATCAAACTTACCATAATCAAAATTGTTGTAGCGGAAAATATTTATCTTTATATTTACCCCAAGGACCAAGAAAAAGAATCCCCAAAGGAGCAATAAATATAAATTTTCTCGTAAGAATTTCTTCATTTAGTATAAGTATCCCTTATTACGCATTAATTAACAAACTTGTATTTAATTAATGTATATAGTGCGGCAATGCCATCTTTCCAGGTTATTTTTTTACCCTCAGTAAAAGATCTACCCTTGTAGGTGATAGGAACTTCTTTTATTCGAAGGCCTGATTTAAGTATTTTAGCAGTAATTTCTGGTTCAAAATCAAATCGTTCGGATTTAATATCTAATTTTCTAACAAAATCCCCGGGTATCAATTTATAACAGGTTTCCATATCAGTGAGTAAAACCCCAAAGAATATATTGGTTACCATGGTTAGTAGCTTATTTCCAAAGTAGTGAAGACTGGACATATCTTCGTAATTACCAGAAAATCTGGATCCATAAACAACATCTACATTCTCTTCATCTAAGACACGAAGAAGTTTATGATATTCATTTGGATCGTATTCAAGATCTGCATCTTGGACAATTACGTAATCCCCACGGGTGTGTCTAAAACCAATTTTCAAGGTATGACCCTTACCTCTGTTTTCACGTTTGAAATATATCTTTAAGTGAGGTTTTTCCCCTTGCAATCTTTTAAGAATATCAATAGTTCCATCAGTGGAACCGTCATCCACTAAAACTATTTCTGTTTCTATACCTTTAACATCCTCTACTCTTTCAATTATTTTTTCTAAAGTCTTTTTTTCGTTGTATACGGGGATAACAACAGATAAAAGTTTAACTTTCTTATATTTTTCACTCATATTTGTATTCCTTGTCTAACTTAACAATACGCGAAGAAAAAATCTTTCCGTTAACATTATAACTAAATTCTTTTACTAGTGTTAAGTAGGGTCTTTTCTCTAAATCTATATCCATTGTTGTATTATGTTCATTGGTTATTAATAGGTAATCCAGAGGTTGTTTAGATAGAGATTCATAAGTTAAAAGGGCATTCTTTTCAAAATCATAATGATAACCTGTAAGGGAAACGGATCTATTAGGGGATTCGTTAATATACCAGTTAGATACACTACTAACATCATTGTAGGCTACCCTACCTGAGATATTTTCTGATACATACATAGCAGCATTTTTTATGGAGATAAAGTTGTCTTTATGAAGATATATAACAGAAAGAGACCAAATAAAGGAAGATACTAGCATCGAATATATGTACCAATTATATCTTTTCAAATACAAAAGTATTATTGATTTAAATTGGATTAAACAGAGCAGTATGAAAAGATACTTTGTGGGAATTAAGAATTGGAGTTTTAGATAGTACTGACTAATAATATATACAAATAGGACTCCAATATTTATTAGAAGCAGGATAATATCTTTTTTCGTTGTACTTTCGAAATATTCTTTAATAGAAAAAGACAGGATCAATACAAAGAAAGGAATAATAGGGACAAATAATCGGGGAATGGCTGCAGGCCAAGAGAGGATAAGGAGTAGTTCCAATACTAGGAATGCTGTAACAGGGATATTGTCCTTGAAGAAAGTTAATAGGTTCCTTTTGTTTCTGATTAGGAAGTATATTGCAGAGGTAAAACCAAATATAAACACAAGGGAAACTACGTATGTCCATACCATTTCAATGTCATATTTTCTCCCTGCAGGTTCTTCAAAATACGAAGAAACAAAAGGATTTCTATAAATAAGCCAAGGACCAAGTACCACAATAGAGGAAAGTGTATAAGAAATAACACTTAGTATATTCGTTTTAAATACAGAGGCAAAAATACTTTTGAAATCAAACTTCTTTATACCCGAAAGGGAAATACCTAATGCCAGAGAAACAAAAAGAAGATAGCCCTCAAATCTGGTTAATATGGAAAGTCCAGATAGTATACCTAACAGAATTGTTCTTTTTTTATCTTTAGTAAAAACATACATGGATAAAAGAACCAATAGGGAAAAGAAAACATCAGCATAGACACGAATAGACCAATAGAGAAAGACGGGGTTTAGAGCAAGAAGCAATAATCCTAAATTTATATACTTCTCTTCTTTTATAAAGAATCTAAGAAATTTCTCAAAGGTATATAGGAAGACAATACTTATACCAAACATAAAAATACGGCCATAAAGAATAGGATCTATATTGTTAGGACGTATGGACAGAAGGATAGAATATAATGGTGGTCTTTTCTCATCTTCCGGATATCTATATTCTGTTCT
>Ga0172368_10001527_pt1 | contig 31483 bp, 26 predicted proteins | sample Lak11m_FD_114540 | JGI IMG/M metagenome (GOLD analysis project Ga0172368, IMG submission 114540) | Freshwater microbial communities from Kabuno Bay, South-Kivu, Congo - kab_022012_11m | ecosystem: Environmental > Aquatic > Freshwater > Lake | place: Democratic Republic of the Congo: South-Kivu...
ATCTGATTTCAGGACCGAGAGGAAGGCGCTTTGCGGGATACTCACATTGCCGATCATTTTCATCCGTTTTTTACCCTTCTTCTGCTTTTCGAGAAGTTTTCTTTTTCGTGATATATCGCCGCCATAACACTTGGCAATTACGTCTTTTCGAAAGGCGGAAATGGTTGTTCGCGATATTACCTCGCCGCCGATTGCCCCCTGAATGGCAATCTTGAACATCTGGCGGGGAATCTCCTCCTTGAGTCGCTCACAGGCCTGAAGTCCGCGAGAACGGGCGCGCTCCCGGTGAACTATCTGCGACAGGGCGTCAACCTTCTCTCCGTTAACGAGAATATCGAGCAAAACGAGTTTGCTTTCCCGATAATCGATTATATCGTAATCGAAAGAACCGTATCCCTGGGTGATGGATTTGAAACGGTCATAGAAATCGAAGATCACCTCGGCCAGGGGCATTTCATAGGTAAGTTCGGCGCGTCCGGGGTTCGGGTAGTTCAGCGTTGAGTTGAGGCCCCGCTTTTCCATGCAGAGCTTCATTACGGCCCCCATGTAACGCTCTGGCAGCATCATGGTCGCCCGTATATAGGGTTCTTCAGATTTTACAATGGACAACTGCTCAGGATAGTGGGCGGGGTTGTCCACAAAAAATGTTGTGCCGTCCTTCAGGGTGAAGCGAAAACGGACGCTGGGGACGGAGATGATTATCGACAAATCGAATTCCCTCTCCAGACGCTCCTGGACGATATCGAGATGGAGCAGGCCGAGGAAGCCGCAACGAAAGCCCTGTCCGAGCGCCGCGGAAGAATCCTTTTCGTATATGAAAGAGGCGTCATTGAGCTTGTATTTCTCGAGGGAATCGGAGAGATCCGAATAATCATCGGCGGCAATCGGATAGATCGAGGCAAAAACAACCGGTTTAACTTCCTTGAACCCCGGAAGCGGCTTTTCGCAGGGACGGCTCTCCAGAGTTATCGTATCGCCAGTGCGCACATCAGAAACAGTTTTCACCCCTGCGATTATATAGCCGACGTCCCCGGCGCTCAGCCGCTCGCTTTTCACCCTCTGCAGGAGGAAATGGCCGACCTCTTCTACCCTGTACGAGGCATTGTTATAAACAAAACGAATAACATCGCCTGCTTTCAGTGTACCGTCAAATATCCGGCAATGGATTACCGTTCCCCGAAAAGGATCATATTTGGCGTCGAAGATCAAGGCGGCAAGCGGCGCCTCCGGATTGCCCCGGGGTGGAGGAACCCGATTCACAACGGCCTCCAGAATTTCCTCTATGCCGATCCCCATTTTTGCCGAACACTTCAAATGGTCTGTTGCATCCAGGCCCAGTTCCGATTCTATCTGTTCGATCACCCGCTCCACGTCCGCTGAAGGCAGGTCTATTTTGTTGATAACGATGATTATTTCGAGATTGTGTTCCATGGCCAGGTAAAGATTGGCCAAAGTCTGGGCCTGTACACCCTGCGCGGCGTCTATCAGCAGCAGAACGCCTTCGCAGGAGGCAAGCGAACGCGATACCTCATAACTGAAATCGACGTGACCAGGCGTATCGATCAGATTGAGTGTGTAGTCGATACCGTTTTTGGCACGATAGGGAAGGGAGACTACCTGGCTTTTGATCGTGATTCCCCGTTCCCTTTCTATATCCATGTTATCGAGAATCTGATCCTGGAAATTGCGATCCTCGACAATACCGGTAAACTGAATGAGACGATCGGCAAGGGTGGACTTGCCATGGTCGATGTGAGCGATTATGCTGAAATTTCTAATGTTGTCCATTGCGTCCGGATAGATTCCTGTAGTGTCTGCTGTGCCTTGCGGCTTTTATGCAGCTGACCATCAAGAGAGGCGAGCGAGTAGGGACTTCGAAACTTCCTCTACCCCTGGTTCCCCGTCAACCTCTATGGGATTGGTAAGCCCACGGAAATAATCGACGGCGGCAAGCGTTCCCGTTTTCCTGTCATAGTATATGTTGTGGCGCTTGTCGATTGCCGTTTCGTCCTGATCATCGGCTCTGACGCCCAATTGGTCGGAACCGCAGACTCGACAATACAATTTGCCGTCTTTTTGGAGAGGTTTGATAGGATCGATGAAAATGTTGTTGGGATGATTGTTGTCAACTGCGCAAATGCGACGCCCCATGATTCGTTTTTTCGCAATCTCGCGGGCAAGGACTATCTCGATTACATAATTCAGTTTTATCCCGGCTTCGTTCAAGGCATTGGCAAGAGCCTCCGCTTGGGCGAGGTTGCGGGGGAAACCGTCGAGCAGCCATCCGTTTTCGCAATCCTTTTCCTGAAGCCGATTGAGAATCATCGGGACAGTTATTTCATCGGGCACCAATTCTCCACGGTCGATGAAAATTTTAGCCCTATTCCCCAAATCGGTATTTTTTTTGATATTGTCCCGGAATATCACACCTGTTTCAATGTGTAAAACGTTAAACTTTTTTTTGATCAAGGCGCCCTGGGTTCCCTTGCCGCTTCCATTAGGGCCAAAAATCAGCATGTTCATTGTAGCTCCCCTCTTTTAATAAGTCATTTTGTTAGGTTCTGACACATACGGAGAATTAAAAAGGCACGAAACAATTAGCCTTCCCCAGATTGCGATGCCAAGGAAGGGATGCAGCCTTCCGGGAAATCGAACAAAATGCGGTAAGCTGACTGGAAAACGCTGGATTTTTAGAGCAAAGATGGAGAAATGTCAAGCAGGAACAACGTGTGACAGTCGTCCTGTCGTAATCTGTTGACTTTTAATCTGACTGAACGTAATAAAAAAGGCGACATGCTTATGTATTTTTTAATATCTCAACATTGCAGCAGGAAACATGCAAAAAAAATATTTGCAAACCGACAGTATAAGATCCAGAATTCGTTTGCTTATTCTTTCGAGATTGTTTATCGCTACGTTTATCCTGGGAATAGCCTTTTTCTCTGCGGTAAATGCGGACAATGGATTATCCGATGTCCATAAATCGTCTCTATTTATTACAATCATATCAATCTACCTGTTTTCCGTCGTATTTTACTTATTTTCGTTCTATTTCAGCGATGTTGCAGTAAATATCTATTTTCAGGGCATTGCTGACGTGATTGCCATTACGGCAATGGTTTACGGTACAGGGGGAATTCATAGCTTATATTCTGTTTTTTATCCGCTGATTATAATTTATACCGTCACCTTTCTGGGCCGTAGGGCAGGCTTGTTGATTGCCACCACCGCCGCCTTATTTTACGGTTTTTTTGCTATTTTGGAGTACTACACGTTAATCAAACCAGTACTCCTGATGCCATTTGATTTCTACCGGCTGGAAGCCGGATATGTGATAGCAAGGGTGTTAACCCACATCATATCTTTCTATTTTACTGCCTTCCTCTCAATATTTGTCGTCGAACAGGAAAAGAAAACGAGGGCCCTTCTTACGGAGAAGCAGGATGCCTTTGCCCGGCTGGATATTCTCCACAAAAGCATCATTGAGTCTCTCAATGTGGGAATCATGACAATAAATCCCGAAGGACGGATAAAGTCCTTTAATCGTGCGGCTGTTGAGATAACCGGTTACACACTGAGCGAAGTAGAAAACCAAAAGCTTTCCGACATATTCCCGGATTTTTTCGATTTTTTGCAGAAAAAAAGGCAAAGCGAACATAATTCCCCTGTCTTGACGCGTTTCGAAGGGGTCTTTCATACAAACAGGGGAAGAAAATTAAACCTGGGTGCCTCTGTATCGACGCTTCGCGACCCCCAGGGGAGCATTATTGGAGATATAGTAATATTCGAGGATGTCGTAGAGATAATCAAAATGCGAGATTCTTTGGAAAAAAGCCGCCGCCTGATCTTTACCGGAGAAATTGCCGCCAATCTTGCCCACGAGATACGCAACCCGCTTGCCTCTATTGGGGGTTCGATACAACTTCTGCGCGAGGATACGCCTCATGGTCATGTCAACCAAAAACTGTTTGACATAATCATGAGAGGAAAAGAGCAACTTGAGAGTTTTCTTAAAGATTTTTTGTTGCTTGCAAGGCCGGCCCCGGGAATTTGCGAGGATGTTGAACTGAGAAAAACAATCGTTGATGTTATTGACTCGCTTCGCCTGGTTCCCGACTGGCACCAGCCGTTACAGCTCAACCTGAATCTTCCGGAAGCTCCCGTAACGATCCATGTCAATAAAATAGAGATTCGGCAGGTTATCTGGAATATTATTTTGAATGCGCTTCAAGCGATGCCTGCCGGGGGTAATTTGACTGTCGAACTTGCATTGCTTCGCAGCAATGAACTCGATTCCGTTCAAATAAAAGTGAGTGATGATGGTTGCGGAATCGATGATGGTAATCTACGGCGGATTTTTGAACCTTTTTACACAACGCGAGAAGTAGGCACAGGTCTTGGATTGGCGGTAGTCAACCGGATAATTCAAAACTGGCAGGGAACAATAGATATGGAAAGTGAAAGGGGGAAAGGGACAACATTTACAGTGACCCTTCCTCTTTACGCTCTTGACTGAAAAAAACGATTGGGAACTGAAACGGAACAGGACGAAGAAGATGGCGAAGATATTGATCGTTGATGATGAAAAGGGAATGCGGGAACTTCTCGAGATTATGCTTGTCCGGGAAGGATACAGCGTTGTGGCGGCCGCAGATGCAACAATAGCCCTCCAGTTTTGCCGTGATGAGATTTTCGATCTGATCATCACCGATCTCAAAATGCCTAATATCGACGGATTGAGCTTCATCAGGGAGGCTAAGAAAATTTCTCCCGGCGCCATGATTATTCTGATTACTGCATACGCCTCGGCAGAAACGGCGCTTGCCGCAATGCAAGAGGGAGTTTACGACTACATAGAAAAGGACCTTGCCATTGATGATTTAAAACGGATCATCAGCAACGCCCTGAATACCAAAGGGGCAAAACAGGAGGATCTCCTTTTTTTAAAGGAAATTAACCGGCAGGTGCGTTTTGGAGAAATGATCGGCAAAAGCAGTGAAATATTAAAAATATATGCAACGATAAGGAAGATTGCCCAAACCCCTACAAATGTTCTGATTCTGGGAGAGAGCGGCACTGGAAAGGAGCTGGTGGCAAAGGCGATCCATGAAAACAGTCCCCGCAAAGGGATGCCTTTTGTCGTTATAAATTGCGGAGGCATTCCTGAAAATCTTCTGGAAAGCGAATTTTTCGGTCATTGCAAAGGGTCATTTACCGGGGCTTATACGGATAAACAGGGTCTTTTCGAATTTGCCAGGGGCGGAACCATTTTTCTCGATGAAATAGCCGAACTTTCTACATTTCTGCAGGTTAAATTGCTCAGGGTCGTTCAGGAAAAAACCTTCCGCCGGATAGGCGGTTCTGATGACATTAGCGTGGACGTCCGCATTATTTCCGCCACAAACAGGAATCTGCTCGAAATGGTTAAATCAGGTAGATTTCGCGAGGATTTGTACTACAGGCTGAATGTGATCCCACTTTTTTTACCTCCCCTCAGAGAAAGAAAGGAAGACATCCCTATTCTGACAAACTATTTTATCGAAAAATATTCAAAAGAACTGAGAAAGGATGTCAAGACAATATCAGCCTATGCCATGGAATTGCTTATGGAATACCCCTTCCCCGGCAACATTCGTGAGTTGAAGAATATCATAGAACGGAGCGTAGCGTTGGAGACTTCCAACATAATACTGCCTGATAATTTGATACTTCCCGTAGGCACGAGGGAGGAAAACCATGGGGCTGCTTCCTCAAATCTCGAAGAGGGGGCTGGAAACCTTAACGAAGAACTGGCAGAATTTGAAAAAGAAATGATTGCAAAAGCCCTTAGAAAAGCGAATGGTTCGAAGACCAGGGCGGCTGAATTTTTGGGAATAACATATGACTCATTGCATTATCGCTGTGAAAAGCTGGGGATATCCTCCTGAGCGACAAAATTTGCTTGACAAGCGGTCGCGGCATGTTTTATAGGCCACCCACACAAACACAAAATGGAAATACTCCAAAATGTTTTTCTAAAAAAAAATGTTTGATTGGCTTTGGGGAGGGGTGTCGCCATGGGCAGCGCTGATTGCTTTCCCGCGGCGGTTGGTTGTCTCCAGGGGTTTATTTGCTGGGGACAAGTATTTTTCGCTATGAAGGAGGGAGTGAGCATGAAATTTTTTAAGAGCGGGTTTCTGGTTGGCATCCTTGCCGTTTCTTTTTTATGGGCTGGGATGGCGTTTTCGGAATCGATCAAAGTGGGCGCAGCTATCAATTTGACTGGTCCGGCATCAAGCTGGGGAAAATTTCACGCTAAAGGGCAGCAGGATTACTTCCGTTATGTAAATGAAGTAAAAGGTGGCGTTAACGGCAAGAAAATCGAGATGATTCTTGTGGATACAGCCTACAAGGTTCCTGAGGCGGTTGCCGCAGTTCGGAAGTTTGCTGTTCAGGACAAGGTTGATATGATCGCCACATGGGGTACGGGAGAAGGATTGGCCGCCAAACCGGTCATTCAGAATTACAAGATACCGACAATCAATTATTCAACAGGCTGGGAGATCCTTGAGGCTCCGATAGAATACATGTACCTGCCCTTTGGCAGTTACCGCCTGGATTCCGAAGCGGTTCTCGATTATATCACGGCTGTTCACAAAGGCAAGGAACCTCCTAAGGTAGGGCTTCTCACTTACAACAATGCCTATGGACGTTCGATCCATAAGCCCACCAAAGAATATGCCGCCAAAAAGAAGATAAATATTGTCGCAATCGAGGAATTTCCTGCGAAAACAGTTGATCTTTCAACTGAACTTTTGAGACTCCAGAAGGCTGGCGCTGAGTACATCTTCATCCAGATGTTGCCCGCTGCTATCATAACCGCACTGCGCAGCGCTGACAGAATCAACTACAATCCACCATTTATAGGCACATGGACCTCCACCGATCCGGATTTCTTCAAAATGGGACAGGGCTTGATCAGAAACCGTCTGAAAATGCAGTTTCCCGGCTGTCTCCCCGGTGATAATAACAATGGCATGGCTCTTATGCAAGAGCTTATAAAGAGATACAAAACGGTCGATAAATTCGATAACGCCTACTGGGAAGGGGTGGTCGTCGGCAGCATCATGGAACGGGCGATGGTGAAGGCCGATGAAAAATTCAAGGCCGTCAACAGCAAAACCATCAACAGTGCGATGGAATCATTTAAAAATGAGAATTTTGGCGGATTGATTCCTGCAGTTTCATACTCGCCTTCAAATCATGAGGCGTCCTTCAGCGGTCGGATGGTTTCCGTCAACGAAGACGGTTCGTTCACACCTCTGACAAACTTCTACACTCCGGGAAAAGAGAATGTGAAACTTCTCAAATAGCAGCAGATTGTCATTGTTTCCACAGTGCAGTTTTTTGAAATCAGGTAAAACGGGGGAATTAGGCAGATGAAGGCGTTCAGGGGACAGCCGTCAATTTACGAAAACACAAGAAACGCCAAGAGACCGGCGGATATTGAAATCAGGGGGCTGTCCCTTTCATTTGGCGGTGTCAGGGCCTTGACGAATGTTGATCTGACGGTGAAGAGCGGGGAGCTCTTCGCCGTCATAGGTCCCAACGGCGCCGGGAAAACCAGTCTGATGAATTGTATTACCGGCTTCTACCACCCCGAGGCGGGCAAGATCATCTTCAACGGAAGGCAAATTGAGAAATTACATCCCCATGAACTCGTTAAAATCGGAATAGGCAGGACCTTTCAGAATATTGAACTCTTTCCCGGAATGACGGTTATTTCCAATCTTTTTCTAGCCAGGCACATCCACTACCATTACGGTTTTTTGCCTGCCTGCTTTTTTCTAAAGTCAGTAAGGCAGGAGGAGATTGTCCATCGCCGCATTCTCGAGGAGATCATTGATTTTCTGGAAATCCAGTCCGTTCGCAACAAACCCGTAGGTTCGCTTCCTTACGGGATGATGAAACGGATTGAACTGGGGAGGGCTCTTGCCCTCCAACCTGATTTGCTTGTTCTTGACGAACCTTTTGCCGGGATGAATCTCGAGGAGAAAGAGGATATGGTGCGTTTCCTGCTCGAACTTAACAGAGCCTGGGGACAGACCATGATTCTGGTCGAGCACGACATGGCAATTGTCATGAGCATTGCCAAAAGGATTGCGGTGCTCAATTTTGGGGAAAAGCTGGCAGAGGGCCCCCCGGGTGAAATTGTCAAACACCCGGAGGTGATCAAGGCATATCTCGGGGATGATAAAATCCTCTGAAATCGATGATTAATGTTTAAAAAGGGGAAGATTTTTGAGCTTCGACAGCGACGGATACAATACTGGTTTTCAGGGGACTATTCCGCAGCTTTTAGCCTCCCATGCCGAAGGTTTTATTGGCGAGCAGGCTGCCATTAGGGAAAAGGCCTACGGCATTTGGGATGTTTACAGCTGGAAGGATTATCTTGGATATGTCAGAAAAATCGGGCTCGGTTTGATTTCGATTGGCCTTAAACGGGGCGAGGTGGTTGGACTTATCACTGATAATCATTCGGAATGGCTTTTTTCCGAAATAGGGGCCCAGGCGGTAGGCGCGATAACCCTGAATCTATTCACTTCGGCTGTTTCAACAGAGCTTGCCACAGCGCTGAACCGGGTTAGTGCCGCTTTTGTCTTCGCGGAAAACCAGGAGCAGGTGGACAAGCTCATAGAGAGCCGCGGACAGTTAGATCACGTCAAAAATGTTATCTATATAGACCCCACAGGGATGCGCCTCTACGCTGATAATCCCTGGATCATTTCTTTCAGCGATCTGTTGGCCAGGGGGGAAAAACTCGATAGAGAACGCTCTGAACTCTTTCATGAAGAACTAAAGAAGGGCAGGGGCGATGAAACAGCCCTGATGATTCAGACTTCAGGGACAACCGGCGTTCCCAAGATGGCCATGTTGTCCCACCAGAACATCATCACAATCGGCAGAATGTGGACCACGGCGATCAACATAAAATCTGGCGAAAACTGGCTTTCGATGTCGCCGCCAGCCTGGATTGTCGATCAGATGTGGGCCTTTGGGGTTGCACTCTACTCTGGAATGACGATGAATTTCCCGGAAATGCCAGAGACCGTTGTAGAGGATTTCCGGGAGATTGGTCCCTCCCGAATTATAACTGCATCGCGTTTCTGGGAGGATATGGCGTCAAAGATCCGCGTCAAGATGGGAGATGCCGGGTTTATCAAGCGTTATATTTTCAACCAGGCAGAGCGGGTAGGACGTTTGATGGAAACCTGCCGCATGCAGAAGAAAAATCCCTCATTGTTCCTGACCGTGTTACATAAAATTTCCTCTGTGGTAATTTATCGCCGTCTTTTGGACCGCATGGGGTGCGCGAATTTTCTCGGTGCCTATACCGGTGGGCATCCCATAAGTCCTGATGTAATCATCTTTTTCCGTTCCTTTGGCCTGAATTTGAAGCAGTGTTACGGCCTGACCGAATCCGGAGGGATCTTTCAGATTCAGCCGGATGATGAAGTGAAACCGGAAACGGTTGGTAAGCCGTTGCCCGGGGTTGAGATAAAAATTGATGAAAGCCAGGAGGTGCTGATTCGCAGTGGGTCCACCTTTCAGGGCTACTATCAGAACCAGCAGGCGACCGAAGCCGCGTATTCCGACGGATGGTTGCGGACCGGCGATGCCGGCTATCTGGATCAGGATGGCCATCTGCTGATTATCGGCCGCAAGGAAGAAGTAATCCGTAACAGGAGCGGTGAGGCCTTTTCCCCAGATTTCATAGAGACAAGGTTGAAATTCAGTCCCTTTATTAAAGAAGCCGTCATCTTTGGCGAGGGACGTCCTTTTCTGACGGCCCTGATCAACATCGATCTCGGCAACACCGGAAGTTGGGCAGAAAAAAGAATGATTCCCTACACGACCTATACGGATCTTTCCCAACAGCCGCCGGTGGAAGAGCTTATTCTCGCAGAGGTGCGCGCCGTCAATCAGCAATTGCCGGATGTCATGAAAATCAACAAGTTTATACTCCTTTATAAGCTGCTCGATGCAGATGACGAGGAGTTGACCCGAACGGGGAAGGTTCGTCGCCACTTTGTCAGCGAATCCTACAGTCTTTTGATTGAGGGGATGTACACCGGCCGAGACGAGATTCCCATCAAGGGGAAGGTACGCTACCGAGATGGTCAGGTAGGAGAAATAGACACCATGGTTCGTGTGATAACCGCTCTATAGGATATAATTTCAGCTGAGCGTTACGCATGCTTGCAAGCAACATTTTAAGACACTGCAAGGTTAGGGAGGGGTAAGGTGGATTTTTTTTTACAGCTTCTGATTGGAGGTCTTTCCGTCGGGTTCGTCTACGGACTTTCCGCTATGGGTTTTGTAATGATCTTCAAATCGTCAAGCGTTTTGAACTTTGCCCATGGCGAGTTGCTCGCGCTGGGTGGTTATTTCTTTCTGATCTTCATAACGGTCGTTAAACTTCCTGTAATATTTGCTTTTATTTTTACGCTGCTTGCCTGTTTTGTCACGGGAATCCTGATTGAAAGGGTTTTTCTCAGACCCCTGATCGGGGAGAAACTGATCTTTGTCATCATGCTGACCGTTGGTCTGGCGGCAATGTTTAAAGGGTTGATTCTGCTGATCTGGGGAGGCAATCTCTACACCTATCCAAATTTTCTTCCGGAAGCGATGGGTCTCCACTTGGGGGCGGTCAGTATACCCCCCGTTTATGTGGCAACTTTTGGGATAGGCATTTTCTTCCTGATCCTTTTCGGGCTGTTTTTTAAATTTTCCTCGCAGGGGATTTACATGCGTTCAGTTGCTGATAACCAGAGAGCCGCCCTTTCCCTTGGGGTCAATGTGAGGCGTGTTTTCGCCCTTTCCTGGGCAATAGCTGCCCTGGTAGCCGGAATGAGTGGTGTGGTTCTGGGAATTATCAATGGGGTCAACGTTCACGATCTGTCGGCTTTGGGCTTGAAGGTCTTTCCGGTAATCATTCTCGGGGGGCTCGACAGCATCGGTGGCGCAATTGTCGGCGGTCTGATTATTGGTCTCCTGGAGACATTTACCGGAGGATATATTTCCCCATCGCTTCGCGATGTTGTCCCTTATATCATCCTGGTGTTTATTCTGCTGATCAAGCCATACGGCTTGTTCGGGTTAAAAGAAATCGAACGGGTTTAAATAAAGATGAAAAAAATCCAATTACATCCATGCGGCAACTTCAATGAATCCTATGACCGGGAACTTACGGTCTTTTCAACCGATTTTGGCAGGATATGGGCGTTGGTCGGTATTATCTCGCTCCTGGCCATGCCCCTTATGCCGGTGAGTCCCTATATAATCTATGTTATGAATATAACCGGAATAGCGGCAATTTCAGTTATCGGGCTGAATCTGCTGACCGGCTTCACCGGTCAGATATCGCTTGGCCATGGGGCTTTTTTCGGAGTAGGGGCCTATGCCGGGGCGATTCTTGCAACCAGGCTTCATCTTCCGATATTTGTCACTATTCCCTCCGCTGGGCTGATCACTGCCGGGGTTGGTATGATTTTCGGGGTTCCCTCCGGACGGCTGAAAGGTCTGTATTTGACTATCGCCACGCTGGCTGGCCAGTTTATAATCGAATATGTCCTTGTCCATTGGGAATATATGACAAAGGGCACCATGGGGATCACGATGCCAATGCCCGTGTTCTTTGGATTCACCGTCCAGGGGGATATACCCTTTTATTATCTTATCTTTCCCCTGCTTGCTTTGATGCTGTGGATTGCCGTCAACTTGATACGCACACGCTTTGGAAGGGCGTGGATTGCAATAAGGGATAATGACAGGGCTGCTGAAGGAATGGGGATCCCGATTTTCCCGTACAAGGTGTTTGCCTTTGCCGTCAGCTCCTTTTATGCTGGATTCGCCGGCGCCCTTTGGGCGTACTATATGGGGAGCATAACCACCGAGCCCTTCAACCTGTCACTCTCGGTTGAGTATCTCGCGATGGTGATAATCGGCGGCATGGGGAGTATTTCCGGCTCTGTTTTTGGCGCCATTTTTATTACGGTGTTGAACGAACTGTTGCGCTTTATGACGGATTCCCTGATGAACAGCGCAATCGTTACGCAATTGGGGCTGAGCCTGGCGCCTTTGCGAGAGTTCTTTTACGGGGTTGCCATAGTCCTCTTTATACTTTTTGAACCGCGCGGATTGGCAGAGGTGTGGCGGATAGTCCGCTCTAACTTCCGCCTTTGGCCCTTTCCTTACTGAAGGTTTTTTACATGGAACAGAAATTGTTGCAACTCAATAATATTTCAGTCGTTTATTCTGACGTTATCCAGGTTCTCAAAGGCGTTTCCCTTTCTGTTGAGAAAGGTCAGATTGTCTCCCTACTTGGTAGCAACGGGGCAGGCAAGACGACAACCCTGAAGGCGATATCGGGACTTTTGAAACCGGAAAATGGCATGGTGACGGAGGGGGCGATTCTTTATAAGGATCGGCCGATGCACAACAAATCTCCGGAAGAAATTACGAGAAATGGCATTATTCAGGTGCTGGAGGGTAGACAGCCATTTAAGTATCTGACAATTGAAGAAAACCTCAGGGTGGGAACGGCGACGAGGGCAGGGAAGCCGTATCTGGACGACCTTGACAAGGTTTATAAATATTTCCCGGCGCTGAGCGCAATGCGCAAGAAACTGGCCGGTTACTGCAGCGGCGGCGAATTACAGATGCTTGTCATTGGAAGAGGGCTGATGGCCCATCCTGAATTACTGCTTCTTGATGAACCATCCCTTGGTTTGGCCCCGATTCTTGTACGGGAAATATTCGGCATAATCCGCCGGATAAACGAGGAAGAGGGTACCACGATAATCCTCGTTGAACAAAACGCCCAGATGGCATTGCAGATTGCTAATTATGGCTATGTAATGGAAAACGGGAAGATCGTTATGGAGGGAACAGCGGCGGAAGTTCGTGAAAATCCCGATATCAAGGAATTCTATCTGGGAATGTCGGTAACAGGGGCGGCTAAATCTTATGATGAAGTGAAATCATATCGGCGCAGAAAAAGATGGCTTTAATTCCTTAATTATCCTTTATTATTGCGTCTCTCATTATCAATTGGATGTTTCCAGCCCCGTTCCAGTCATTGATTTTTGGGGTGAAGACGATATCGAGCAGTGTATGGTTGATCGCCGGAAGATATTCGCCCTTGTTGAACCATATGGAATCACGGGAGATCCCCTCACGACTGACACGCATTTTCAAGTGATTGTTTCCGACAATTGCCGGGGATGACACACTGACATTTCTGGCGCAGAAAAACGGTTCCCTGTTGCCACTCCCAAACGGGGCCAGAATGTGGATTTGGGAAAGCAATTCAAGGGTTATGTCGTCCAGTAGGCACTGAGCGTCGATTGCAGTGCAGGCCGTGAATTCCTGTTCCGGGCAGCTGTCATTTATAATCTTGCTTAACTGCTTGGTGAAGGGGGCTATATTTTCCTCTTCTATCAGGATTCCGGCCGCGTAACGATGTCCCCCGTAGGCGAGCAGGTGAGATTCGCACTGCTTGATTCCCTCGAATAGATTAAAATCGGCGGCACTGCGTCCCGACCCTTTCCCCAATCCATCTTTAATGCTGATAAGAATGGCTGGTCTGCCGAATCGGTCCGCCAGTTTGGAGGCGACAATTCCGATAACGCCCGGATGCCATTCGGGGGAGGAGAAAACCATTGGTTCATTATCTCCCGCGGTTGCTGCCTGTGAGATGGTCTTGAGCAGTTGGGCGAAGATTGCCCTTTCCATCAACTGTCTTTTTTTGTTGAAGGCTTCGAGTTTTTGCGCAAGGAGGCAGGCCTCTCCAAAAAATTCAGAAAGCAGCAGTTCGACTGCATAACCTGCCGAGGAAATTCTTCCCGCCGCATTTATCCGGGGAAGCAGGGTAAAGGAGGCCCGACTCGCCTCCACAGCCTTACCCTCCAACCCACAGACCATTTTCAAGGCGCGGATCCCGATTCTTGTGTCATGCGATATCAGTTCCATGCCTATTTTGACGAATATGCGGTTTTCATCGACAAGAGGTACAACATCGCCTATGGTTCCCAACGCGACAAGGTCTAGATAATCGCGCAGATTGGGATAACAGCCGTTGCTCCAAAATCCCTCGCTGCGTAAGGTCCCTCTCAAGGCGATAAGAAAATTGAAGACAATGCCGACTGCGGCCAGTTGCTTGAAGGGAAATGCGCAATCGGAGCGCTTCGGATTGACAATTGCGTCTGCCGAAGGCAGTGATTCCGATGGTTCATGGTGATCGAGGATGATCACATCGATTCCCAGTTGCTTGGCGATCGAGATCTCTTCATGATTTGCCATGCCGCAATCAACGGTAACAATCAACCCCGCCCCTTCAGAGTGAAATCGCTTGACGGCGGCCATATTAAGACCATAGCCCTCCGAGACCCTATCCGGTATGTAGAAGGTTGCATTGCATTGGATATCCTTGAGAAAGCGCAAAAGCACAGCGACCGAAGTTATCCCGTCTGCATCATAATCGCCATAAACGATTATTTTCTTGTTTTGGCGTAAGGCGTATACAAGACGTTCGACCGCCTTTTTCATGTCATGCATCAAAAAGGGATTATGAAGGTCCTGGAGGGATGGAAAGAGGTAGCGTTTTATTTCATCGGGAGTGCCAATTTCACGACTGATAATGATTTCGGAAACTATAGGACTTATTCCCAGATTGCGAACCAGCAGGTCCTGGGCTTCCCTGTTTTCTTCCCGCAAATGCCACTGGGTTGTCGGAAGGTCATGGACGGACATGTTGCTCCGATAGAAAAAAGATAATAACCGTACCGGCGAGATAACCAAGAAAGGCCGGGGCAACTAAAACAGAGTTCCCCCGGCCAGTCATGGCTATTGAACAAAATTCTCAAACAATCTTTTTGACAAAACCGGACCGGATGCAGCGGGTGCAAACCTTAACCTGCTTGACCCCCCCCGATTTGTCGTCAACGCAACGAATCTTCTGGAGGTTAGGCTGCCATACTTTCGAATGCTTGTTGTTGGCATGGCTTACCATATGGCCTTTTAACGATTTCTTTCCACATATCTCGCAAACTCTTGACATAGCCGTACTCCTCATTGAAATGTTGCGCGGGTTTAAATCATATTGGCGAGAAATGCAAGCGTTTTTTAATCATTAGTCAGGGAAGGGGGTTGACCGGTGGCTTCCAGAACTCTCATCCAGACATTTCCTCGTGGATCGAGCTGTGTACCGGAGCCAATCATTTTGAGGGGAATATGGACGTATTCGTCTTTCACCATGCCAATGATAATGCCTGTTTTTCCGGCCATGCCGGCATGAACTGCGTATTGTCCAAGGGCACCGCAGTACCGGCTGTCTGTTGCGTTTGCTGGAACGCTGCGGATCATATAACTGGGGTCTATGTATTTGATATTTACCTCGGCGCCATTTTTTTTGAAGTAATCACTGATCTCCTGCTTAAGGAAAGCGCCAATGTCAAGCAGGCGGGGATTGCCAGAGGCATCAGTCTCAAGATTCGGTTGCCGCCGATTGGCAGGATATGGACAAGTCGCGCCCTGTAATGGATTGCAGGAGATGATAGTGTCATCTCGCCTTTTATTCTCAGGGGACATTATATCCTGCCCCGCACCTTCGGCGACAAGAATGACGCAGTGGGCGCTTTCTTTCAGTTTTTTTTCTATCCCCTTGAGCAGACCTTTTTCGCCATCCAGGTCAAAGGGAACCTCCGGGATAAGAACAAAATTCACGTCATTTTGAGCCAGGGCGGCGCTGGCAGCAATATGTCCGGCTTCCCGGCCCATTATCTTGACAAGGCCAATTCCGTTAGGGGCCCCTTTAGCCTCCACATGGGCGCACTGGATTGCCTTCACCGATTCGGAAACGGCTGTATCGAAGCCGAATGATTGCTGGATCAGATTCAAGTCGTTGTCTATTGTTTTGGGTATCCCGACAACCCCGATATTCAGGCCGCGGCGCGCAATCTCCTCACAGATCCCCTCAGTTCCTCGGATTGTTCCGTCGCCTCCGATTGTGAAAAGCAGGTCGATGTTCATCCTTTTGAGGGCATCGACAATATCGTTTACGTCCTGGCGTCCCCGGGAGGAGGAGAGTAGCGATCCCCCCAGGTTATTTATGTCCTTTACCGCATCCGGGGTAAGCTCAATTACTGGATGGCCGTATTTATGAATAAATCCCTGGAATCCATATTTGATTCCAACGACATTGTGAACGCCATAACGATAGTAAAGTTCCATTGTCAGCGAGCGGATAACATCATTTATCCCAGGACAAAGCCCGCCACATGTAACAATCGCTGCCTTGGTCTTGGAGGGATCGAAGAATATCCTTTCGCGCGGGCCCGCTATTTCAAAGGAAAGCGGCAATCCGTCCGGCGACTTCAGGGAATCGTATTCGGCAAGATAGGCATTGAAAAGCAGTCTCCTTGTTTCCGGGACAAAATAGTTAACTGTCACCGGAGAAGGGATAGTGCATTCTCCGAGAGAATGTATCGTGAAATCATAGGCGATATCTGCGTTGTTAAGATGTAGTTTCGTTTTCATGCCGCATGCCCTCTTAAACTGTTGTCAAAGACGGGTTGATAAGGGCCGTGTTCTCAGACGGGATAGAGTTCAGGATACGCACCCTGCGGCCGGTTATAGCTATTCGGCCTTCCGCGTAATACTGGATTGCCTGCGAATATATCCGATGCTCCTCCTGCAAAATGCGTTCGGAGAGGCTCTTTCCGTCATCATTATCATAAACCGGCACAACAGCCTGGATAACGATCGGACCGGAATCTACCCCTTCATCGGCAAAGTGAACGGTGCATCCGGAAAATTTGACCCCGTAATCGACAGCCTTCTGCTGGACATGGAGGCCCGGGAAGGAGGGGAGGAGCGCCGGGTGGATATTGAGTATTTTCATTGGAAAAGCCTGAAAAAAGACGGGAGTCAGTATTCGCATGAATCCGGCCATCACAACAAGCTCCACCCCCGAGGCGTTGAGAATTTCAATCATTCGCCTGTCAAAATCCTCTCTGGACGCGAAAAGGTTATGGTCGACTACGGCTGTGGGAATATTATGTTTTCTGCACCTTTTCAGGGCATAGGCGTCTTGATTGTTGCTGATTACGATGCTTATCCGGCCGTCAAGCCTGTTATTTTCAATATTTTCTATCAGGGACTGGAGATTCGATCCATTCCCCGAAACAAGAACGCCAAGCGATATCTTTCGTCTGCCCCCCCCGCGTTTCTGATTATCGGATAAAGGAAACGGAACGTTCATCATTTCCTCTCATTTCAACTGTTCCCAGGGAATAGCCTTTTTCTCCCATTTTGCTTAGGCGATCAATGATCTCCGCTTCATCATTTTTTGCCGCAATCAGGATCATCCCGATCCCCATGTTGAACACGCGATACATCTCTTCCTCGTCGACCTTTCCGATATCCCTGATTAAATCAAAAACAGGCAAAACCGGCCAACTGTCCCGGCGGATCACGGTGCAGCATTGAGCAGGGGTTACACGGGGAATATTTTCGATAAACCCTCCGCCAGTTATATGCACTATTCCGTGTATATTAAAATTTTTAACCAGATTAAGGAGCGGCTTAACGTAAATTTTGGTAGGCGTGAGGAGTTCCAACCCCAGTGTCTGGTCAAATCCTGAAAGTTTATCGGACAATTTTAATTTGCCTTCGTCAAAAAGGATGCGGCGGACCAGCGAGAAGCCATTGCTGTGGAGCCCGGATGAAGCTATCCCGATAACACGGTCGCCGACGCGGATTTCAGAGCCGTCTATCAGTTTGTCGGCTTCGACGACGCCAACGCAAAATCCGGCAAGATCATATTCACCGTCGGGGTAAAAACCTGGCATTTCGGCGGTTTCTCCGCCAAGCAGTGAGCAGCAGGCCTCCTGGCATCCCTTGACGATTCCTTCGACAATCTTAACGCTTTTATCGACATCCAGTTTGCCGCAAGCTATGTAGTCGAGAAAAAAGAGCGGTTCAGCTCCCTGAACTATGATGTCGTTTGCCGACATGGCGACAAGGTCGATTCCGACAGTGTCGTGTTTGTCCATTAACTGGGCGATCTTGAGTTTTGTCCCGACGCCGTCCGTGGAAGAGACAAGAAGCGGATCTTTTATTTTCCCTGTGTCTAGGTGGAACAGTCCGCCAAAACCGCCGATCCCGCTCATCATTTCCCGGCGGGTCGTGTTTTTTATAAGAGGCTTGATCCTCTCCACAAAGGAATTGCCTGCATCGATATCCACCCCTGATCTTCTGTAAGTAATTTTGTCCGGCATTAACGGTTTCTCCCTGAATTAACAATTCTGCAACACAATTATAAAAATTCCCCAGTTCGTCATTGTCAATTAACTTAGCTTTCTCATAAAGTCAATTATTTACTTGTCACTATATTTATAATCTGCTAAAAAGTCTTATATTTATACGCTTTATAAATAAGAGTTTCCGCCTACTCGCAAGGTCATAAAATGGAGTCGCTTTTTAAAATAATTGAAAAACTGGAGGCTCCGCTTCTTTTTTCCGAATGGAACTCTTACCGTCGACTGGCACTCGTCAAAAATCTTGACGAGGTCGTAGAGTCACTTCTGAAGCAACTCCGGGGAATTATCCAATGTAAAGGCGATAAAACTTTTCAGATCGCTGATTCGGATATCCATATCAAAGAGCTTTCCAACCTTTTTTCTGATTTTGAAACGCTGAGTTCTGAAAAAAAAAGGGAACGCATCGGTAAGGCTATCACCATTCTGGCTGAGTTGAAACGAATTTTTCAAAAGGCATTCGACAGTCAAGGGGTAAAAACGACTGAACAGGGAAGAAATAGGCAAAAATCCCTTTCCGAGCCTATTAATTTTCTTGTGGGGATAGGACCCCGGTTAGCCTCGCTTTTTGCCCGTAAAGATATTAAAACGGTCGAAGACCTTCTCTATTTCCTTCCCCGCCGCTATGAAGACCGCCGCAATATATCGTTGATTACGGAAACCGTCCCCGGAGTAAAACAGATTGTCATCGGCAGGGTAGTGCAGGCGGAACTGCGTTTCTACGGAAGAAAGAAGGTCTTTGAAGCTTTAGTGGAAGACTCTTCTGGAGCCATCAAGGCTAAATGGTTTAAAGGACGGGAGCTTTTTCTGCGCAATGCCTTCAAACCTGAGGCACGCGTAATTCTTGCCGGGGAGGTTTCAGGTTTTCCGTTTGAGCGGGAAATAATTCATCCTGACTTTGAAATTCTCAGTGACAGAGAGGACCAACTTCTGAATTTCAAAAGGATTGTCCCGGTATATTCCGAAACGCCGGGTCTTACCCAAAAGACTATTCGCCGGATAATCTGGAAAACGCTCCGTGACTTTGCCGTTTTCTTGAGAAGCCCTATTCCTGAAGAAATATTGCGAAGACGTCTTCTTATGGATTTTAGCCAAGCATTCCACCTGGTGCATTTCCCTGATAATGAGCAGAACATTGAGCTCTACCTGCAGATGCGCTCCGAAGCCCACCGACGGTTAATTTATGATGAATTTTTCTTTTTCCAGCTGGGAATGGCTTTGAAAAAAAGGGGCCAGCTTTTGGAAAAAGGGATTTCTTTTGACGTAAATCCGGAACTATTGCACAAATTATCAGATGTTCTACCGTTTTCTCTTACAGCCGCCCAAATGCGTGTGATAAGGGAAATAAGGAGGGACATGGCCTCCCCGTCACCGATGAACAGGCTTTTACAGGGAGATGTCGGTTCCGGAAAAACTATTGTAGCGACCGCGGCCGCCGTCATTGCCTGCGCGAACGGATATCAGGCCGCAATTATGGCACCAACCGAAATTCTTGCTGAACAGCACTTCCGCAACATATCAAAATTATTGGACGGTATTGGAATCCCCTGCGAGCTGTTGACCGGCAATATGACCACATCCCGGAAGGCCGAGGTTTTAATGAAGATGGAAAATGGACAGTGTGGGATTGTCGTGGGAACGCACGCGCTTATTCAGGGAAAAGTTGTTTTTAACAAGCTGGGACTGGCGGTTATTGATGAACAACACCGTTTTGGCGTCGTTCAACGGGCTGCCCTGCGTAAAAAAGGACAAATTCCCGATGTTCTGGTCATGACAGCGACCCCGATTCCCCGGACCCTGGCAATGACGGTCTACGGGGACCTTGACGTCTCAGTCATCGATGAAATGCCCCCCGGGAAACAACCGACCCTGACCAAGGTTTTTTCAGAGTCTCAAAGAGCCCGCGTCTACGAAGCAATTAGGCGTGAGGTTGAAAAGGGCAAACAGGTTTTCATCGTTTACCCTCTTGTCGAAGCTTCGGAAACGCTCGATTTAAAGGATGCGATTTGCATGGAGAAACACCTCAGCGATGAAGTTTTTCCGGATATCAGCGTAGGGCTGGTCCACGGCCGCATGAAAATCAATGAAAAAGAGCAGGTCATGAGCGATTTCTCCCAAATGAAAATAATGATCCTCGTTGCGACAACGGTGATCGAAGTTGGGATCGACATCCCCGCTGCATCGCTGATGGTGATAGAACACGCGGAGCGTTTCGGGCTATCCCAGCTTCATCAGTTGCGGGGACGCGTGGGACGGGGGGGAACACCGGCGTATTGCATTCTGCTTACGCAGAAACCCCTCTCTGTAGACGCCCGGAAGCGGTTGCGGATAATGGAGGAGACAAACGACGGTTTTCGCATTGCCGAAGAGGATCTGGCGATCAGAGGCCCGGGAGAATTCATGGGCACCAGACAGTCCGGCCTTCCCGATTTCAGGATTGCCAATATTGCCAGGGACGGCCGGATCCTGGCGGAGGCAAAGGAAGATGCCTTTTCTCTCGTAGATGGCGATCCGCAGCTGACAGAAATGAAACATGCCGAACTTAGGGAAATGCTTTTCAGTAGGTGGGAGGGAAGGTTTTCTTTGGCAAAGACAGGATAATTTTTTATTATGCCGGACGCAGTACCTGATCTGCCGACATTTTGCTCTTTTTTTCTTTGATTGTATCTCCCGATCTGATATGAAATCAGGGAGGGGCGACTCTGAACGTGATGTTTTGTGTGACTTGATTAATATTATGCCGGTATATTTTACTAAGGAGGATATGCGTGAGTTTTGATGCATCAGATGTGTTGGAATTTGCCATAAGGATAGAAGAAAACGGCGCGGCCTTCTACCTCTCGGCCATGCGGATTGCCGACAGCGAAGAAGTAAAACAGACATTCGCCCGGCTCGCCGACGAAGAGATGAACCACAAAAAAGTTTTTGGTCGAATACTGGCATCCTTCGGGGAAAATACTCCTCCAGAAAGCTATCCGGGTGAATACGGCGTCTACCTGCGCAATTACATTGATAATACAGCGATTTTTGTCAATGAGCTACTGGATACTGAATTACGCCTGGTAAACAACACGCCTTCAGCCCTTGACTTCGCCCTGCGCCGGGAACAGGATTCTATTCTCTATTACCATGAGATCAAGCGCATTGTTCCCGCCAGGCAGCATGCCGCCGTTGAACTGATTATAGAAGAGGAACGACGGCACTTCAGCATACTTTCAGAGCTCAAAAAAAGGGTTCAAAAATGAATTGAACCGTGATAGAACGGCGCCCTGATTGGTTTTTCCGCTCCGACAATCACAGATTACAGGAACGGCAATCTTTTATCGATAGAATTGGGCTCTAAGAAGATTCGCCAGTAGAGGGGAGTTATTGGATGTCACAGCCAGTCGCACCATTTCCGGAAATGTCGGAAGCGGTCATCGAAGCGGGTGGGGATGCTCTCAAGAAGTGCTATCAGTGCGGCACCTGCACAGGTACCTGCCCGTGGACACCTGTCACCGATTTCAATATCCGTCTTCTTGTCCGGCTAAGCCAGCTTGGTCTGGAAGGCATTGAAGATTACATCTGGGGTTGTTCAACGTGTAACTTCTGTGTCGACAGATGCCCCAGAGGGGTGGAAATTATCGACCTTGTGCGGGCGATAAGGAATGTTTACAGTACCGGCGGAGGGTTGTTGCCTCCGAGTTTACGCGCCTTTGTCGGCAGCATGGCGGCGAGAGGAAATCCATGGTCGGGCGACGGAGAAAAACGCAACGACTGGTCTGAAGGCAAATACCCCCTTTTTTCAGATGATAAGGATTATCTTTACTGGACATGCTGCACCGCCTGCTATGATCCGCGCAATATCAAGATTGCCAGGTCACAAGCAAAAATTCTGGATGCGGCGGGGGTAAGTTGGGGAATACCGCCAGCGACGGTTCAATGCTGTGGTGAAAGTCTCTATAAGATTGGAGATATTGAACTTTTCTCCAAACTCAGGACAGTGAACCTGATGCTCTTTGACGCAATGCATCTCAGAAAGATCATTGTCGCTTCGCCTCATTGTCTTGATGTCTTTCGCAAGGAATATGGCCGCGATTATCAGGTTGTGCATTTTACGGAATTGCTCGCTTATTTGATCAAAAGGGGTAAATTATCGCCTGTGAAAAATCTGCAAGGCGTGAAAGTTACCTTTCATGATCCCTGCTATTTGGGAAGGCACAACCACATTTATGATGCACCCCGCGAGATTATACGGGCCATTCCGGGGCTTGATTTTATCGAAATGGGTAGAAACAGGGAGCAAAGCATGTGTTGCGGTGGTGGCGGGGGAGGATTATGGATGGAAAAACAGAAGGGAGAGCGCCTGAGCGACCTGCGTGTAGAAGAAGCGCTTTCCACCGGGGCCGCCCTTCTTGCCACGGCCTGTCCCTACTGTGTCTCAATGCTTGAGGACAGCGTCAGGACGCTCAATGCCGAGGAAAAAATAAAAATAGTGGATATAGCGGAACTGCTTCTGGAAAGTCTCGATATCGCAATTGATGATCCGGTCGTCGGGGATGCCTGCGCTGTCGTCTGATACAGTCGTGCGCGTTGCCGCTGGAATTTCTAAGGTAATGCCGGTGGAGAATTTATGAGCAGAATAGGTTTTTTTGTTTGCCACTGTGGTTTGAATATCGCCAAAACGGTTCGTGTAAGTGAACTGGTGGAATTTGCCCTTACACTTCCCGATGTCGTCGTTGCCGAAGAATATAAATTCATGTGTTCCACGCCCGGGCAAGAGCTGATCAAAAAGGACATCAAAGAATATGGGCTCGATCGGGTAATTGTTGCCGCGTGTTCCCCCTTGATGCACGAAAAAACATTCCGTAAAGTCCTGGAAGATGCCGGCCTGAACCAGTACCTCCTTTCAATCGTTAATTTACGCGAGCAGAATTCCTGGGTGACGATCGATATCGAGGAAGGCACGGCAAAAGGTAAGGCGCTGATCAACGGTGCGGTTTACAGAGCCAGACTCCTTGCCCCGCTGACGTCACGTTTTATTGACGTAACTCCCGACGTGGCGGTGGTCGGCGGCGGCATCGCCGGAATTCAGGCGGCGTTGGAGCTTGCCGATAACGGGAAGAAAGTCTATCTCGTTGAAAAAAAATCCACCATTGGCGGGCACATGGCGCAATTTGACAAAACGTTTCCGACGCTGGATTGCTCCGCCTGCATCCTGACACCGAAGATGGATTCCGTATTAAGACACAAGAACATAACGCTGCTTACCTCCTGCGAAGTTACCGAGGTCGGAGGCTATGTCGGCAATTTTTTCCTAACGATCAAACAGAAGGCACGCTATGTAAATTTCGATAGGTGTAATGGCTGTCTTGCCTGTATGGAAAAATGCCCAGGAGAAGGGGTTTCGGAGTGGGACGAAGGACTTTCCGGGAGAAAGGCCGTCTTTATTCCCTTTCCGCAGGCCGTGCCGCAGAAGCCGATCATTGACAGGGAGGTCTGCATATACTTTCAAAAAGGCAAATGCCGCCTTTGCGAAAAGGTTTGTGAACAGAAGGCAATAGATTTTCAGCAGCAGGATTCCTTCAATACCATTCAAGTGGGGGCAGTAGTCCTGGCTACCGGCTACGACCTGATGGATACCAAACCGCTTGTGCAATACGGTTATGGCCGTTATCCCGGAGTTTATTCGGCGCTGGAGGTGGAACGCTTGTCCAATTCCTCCGGTCCCACGGGGGGAAAGATGATCCTCCGCAACGGCAAAGAACCGCAGGCAATTGCAATTCTGCATTGCATCGGCAGCCGTGACAAGAACAATCACGAGCATTGCAGCAAGGTTTGCTGCATGTACTCGCTGAAGTTCGCCCATCTCTTCAAGGAAAAGACATCTGCCGATGTTTATCAGTTTTACATTGATATAAGGGCCGCTGGCAAGGGCTACGAGGAATTTTACAACCGTGTCCAGGAAGAAAACGTTAAATTTATCCGGGGCAAGGGGGCGCGGATTACCGAAAGCAGTGAGGAGCCCGGTCGCTTGGTCGTTGAAGCGGAAGATACGATAACCGGCAAGTTCATTAACCTGCCGGTGGATATGGCCGTTCTGTCTCCGGCAATAGTGCCGAGAGCCGATTCCATCGATATCGCGCGGCTTTTCAATCTCAGTTGCGACAAAAACGGTTTTTTTATGGAACGGCATCCTAAGCTTGCACCTCTCTCCACAATGGCGGAAGGGGTCTTTATTGCCGGCACCTGTCAGGGGCCGAAGGATATTCCCGATACAGTTGCTCAGGCTCTTGGTGCGGCCGCAGAAGCACTGACCATTGTGATCAAGGATAAATTGGAGCTGGAAGCGACTACGGCGATGGTAAATCCTGCTGTTTGCTGCGGGTGCCAGAACTGCGTGCGCGTTTGTCCCTATGGAGCCCCCTCCTTCATTGCGCAAAAGGGGGTTTGCGAAATCAACGAGGCGCTCTGCAAGGGTTGTGGCCAATGTGCGGCAGCGTGTCCTACATCAGCCATTATCGCTCGCCATTTCACCAACGAGCAGGTGCTGATGGAGATGGAAGGCTTGATGGAGTTTTAGGGAGAGCCTCCGGCTGATTCGTGGAAAGGAATTATATGGATTTTGAACCAAAAATATTGGGAATAGCCTGCAATTGGTGTACGTACACCGGTGCAGATCTGGCTGGAACTACGCGTTTGAAATATCCCCAGAACCTGCGCGTCATCCGGGTAATGTGTACCAGTCGCATCAATCCCTCGTTCATAATCAGGGCATTTCAGCTTGGCGCGGATGGAGTTTTGATCGGAGGCTGCCACCCCGGCGATTGTCACTATAATACCGGAAACCTCTATGCGCGTCGGAGGCTGGCGGTAACAAAAAAGATCTTGAACTTTGCCGGTTTGGAAGCAAAGAGATTGCGCGTGGAATGGATATCCGCCTCCGAAGGCAATAAATTTGCAGAGGTCGTCCGGGAATTTACGGCCCAGATCCGTAATTTGGGACCACAGACCAAATTTAAGATATCCCCATGATTATATTGCAGCAGTTCAAAATATGAACGGCAAGTCTTGTTGCGGGGACATTGAAACGGCGGGAGACAAAATGACGGGTTTTCATGAAATTGAAGAGCGGCTTAAGAGCGAGGCATTCCGGTTGTTGCAGGCCGGTGAGGTGTCTGTGGTTCTTGCTTATGGCAAAGGAACGGATGAAAGACATCCGGTGCCCTTTGCCGCCCTGACAACCGCCGACGTTGAAAATATCGTTTTCAATGAACATTGTACCCACAATATGGCAAGATATTTGCTGAGATATCCATCCGGAACAAAAATTGCGGTAGCCCTAAAAGGGGTCGATAGTCGTGCAGTTGTTGTTTTGATTCAGGAAGGAAAAATCAACAGGGACAACCTGGTGATTCTTGGCATTCCGACCAATTCTATGAGAAATCAGCAGAATGGCCAAATCATTGACGCCAGGACGACCTGCGGGATCGCCAATCCGGTGCTTTTTGATATATTGCTGGGTGAAGAGGTGCATGAAGCGACGGTGGCCTCTCCTTACGATGTGCTGGCGCCCTACGAAGCAATGGATGAAGATGCGCGCTGGAACTTCTGGAAAACGGAGCTTGATAGATGCATTCGCTGCTATGCCTGCCGCAAGGCCTGCCCCATGTGCTACTGCGACCCCTGCTTTATCGATGTAACAAAGCCGCGGTGGGCGAATAAATCACCGCAACTGGCGGGCAATCTGATGTACCACCTGACGCGGTTTCAGCATCTTGCCGGCAGGTGCGTTGACTGCGGGGAATGTTCGCGGGTTTGTCCTGTTGCCATCCCCCTTTACCTTTTTCACAAAAAGGTGGCAAAAGATTGCGAAGAGATGTTTCAGCAGACGGCAGGCATGAGGATCGAAGACAAGCCGGTCATAGTCGATTTCCGTGTGGAAGATTCCGATAAAATATTGGAGTGATTGAGGAGCGGCTCGTGTTGAAGAAAACAGCTATTGAAAAAATAAATGAACTGGCCGCCGCGCTTATGGAAATGGGGACCTTGATTGCCCCGGTTCAGGAAGCTGTCGGTGCCAACTTCAAAACTATTGAAAATCCCCAGGAAGTCAGTTTGGATTTTTACAATACCGTCTTAAGTCCGAAATTTGTTTTTTTCCCTCAGACGGAGAATTTTCTCAGCTATCAAATAGCCAAACCATTCACGAACGCAGAACCGGTGGAACTCGCAATAACGCCCGTGTTTCTTTTCGGGGTCAGACCCTGTGACACAAGAAGCTTCGCAATTCTGGACAGACATTTTGAGGCATCTTCAATTGTTGATCCCTACTGGCGCAAACGACGGGAGAACGCAACGATTTTTGGTTATGCCTTCGCTTTGGATACCCCGCCAGACAACGCCGATTTTTACAGCATGCTGGGCATTCATGCCGCTGATACTGAAGGCAGCGATATCTTTATGGTAAGGAATGACGGAGAACTGTTGCTGAAATCAATTACCAGCAAGGGAGAACAACTTCTGTCGGAGTTGACCTTGCTGCAGGAAACAAGCAGCGATGATGAAAATTATTATACTGAATATCTCGCCAGAGGCAGGGAATACAAGACCCGCACACTTTGCCTGGAACAGGAAACGGCTGCCGGAAAATTTGAAGAAATATTCTACAACAACGATTTCTGGGGTAAAACAGCTTCTGCCTGTTTGAGTTGCGGTATCTGCACGTTTGTCTGCCCTACCTGCTATTGTTTTGACATCTGCGACGAAACAATGTTCAAAAAAGGGACAAGGCGGCGGGTCTGGGACTCCTGCATGTTTACGGATTTCACGCTCGAGGCCAGCGGACATAATCCCAGAACCAATGTTTTCCAGAGACTCAGACAGAAAGTCTGCCATAAATATTCCTATTCGCCGAGAAAGTATGATGTGATCTCCTGTGTCGGCTGTGGACGCTGTGTTCGCTCTTGTCCCGTTAATATAGATATATATTCCATTGTTTCGTCAGCCTTGAAAATCTGAGGGAAGACTTATATTTATTATTTAAAGGATTATGAAATGATTGCCAATAACCCCTACATGCCCGTTTTGGTGGAGATTGCCGATGTAATAAACGAGGTGGATACCAACGATATCAAAACTTTTCGCCTTATCTTCCTCAACAGGGAAGATGAGGCGAAATTTGTTTATCGGCCAGGGCAATTTGCCGAACTTTCCATTTATGGCAAAGGAGAATCCCCGATCGGCATAGCCTCGTCTCCGACCCAGCAGGGCTATCTGGAGTTTACCGTGCAACGGGCGGGCTCACTCGTGCCGGGTCTTGTCACCGGTGCGCTGCATGATCTGGGCGCAGGGGCGCGGATCGGCATCCGCGGCCCTTTGGGGAATTCATGGCCCGTTGAACAGCTGGAAAATAAAAACATCGTTGTCGTCGGTGGGGGTTTTGCCTTTACGACCCTGCGTTCGCTGATTAACTACATGCTCGACGAAAAAAATCGTTCCCGTTTTGGCCAGATAACCGTTATTTACGGTGCGCGTTCGCCAGGCCTGCTTCTGTATAAAGAGGAACTGACCGCATGGGAAAAGAGAGGAGACATCAACACAGTCATCACCGTCGACAAGGGTAATGAAAGCTGGCAGGGAAGGGAGGGCTTTGTCCCCTCGGTTTGCAAAGAAGTGGCCCCCAGTCCCGATAACGCGGTTGCGGTTATCTGCGGTCCGCCGATTATGATCAAATTTACGCTGCCTGTATTTTTCGATCTGGGTTTTTCCAGACAGAATATCCTTACCTCGTTGGAAATGAGAATGAAATGTGGTATTGGCAAATGCGGGCGCTGCAATGTGGGATCCAAATATGTATGCACGGATGGTCCTGTTTTTTCACTGGCAGAACTGGATGATTTGCCACACGATTTTTAACTGCCGCTCGTTCTGACTAGGTCTTCAGCACGAGACGCTCAATATGAATTTTGGAGAAGACGCTAATGATGAGGAAAGTTATAAATTTGGGACTTATAGGTTTTGGCACGATCGGCGCAGGCGTAGTCAGGCTGCTTCAGAAAAATGGGGGGCTCATTGCCGAGCGACTCGGCGCGGAGATTCGCCTGAAGAAAATAGCGGATCTGGATATCACCACCTCGCGCGGGGTGGATCTTCCCGAAGGCATTCTGACGACAAGGGCAGACGATATACTCAACGATCCGGAGATAGACATTGTAATCGAGCTGATGGGCGGATACGAACCGGCACGCACCTTTATCCTGAAGGCGATGGATAACAAAAAACATGTTTGCACGGCAAATAAGGCGCTTCTGGCGACCTATGGTAACGATATCTTCGGGAGCGCCCATAAAAACGGGGTCAATATCGGGTTTGAACCCAGCGTAGGTGGAACGATCCCGGTTATCAAGACGATCAGGGAAAGTCTGATCGGCAACCGGATCGAATCGATCATGGGGATTGTCAATGGAACGTCAAACTTCATTCTCAGTAAGATGACCGATGAGGGCGGTTCCTTCGAGGTTGTTCTGAAAGAAGCGCAGAGGCTGGGTTTTGCGGAGGCCGATCCGACATTTGACATTGAAGGGGTAGATGCGGCGCACAAACTTGCCATCCTCCTTTCCCTCGCCTATGGGAAGAGAGTGCGTCTTGACGATCTGCACAGGGAGGGAATAGCAGCGATCGGCGAACAGGATATAGCCTTTGCCGGAGAACTCGGTTATCGGATAAAATTGCTCGCGATTGCCATCCGGCGCGACGAGCTCATTGAGGCGAGACTGCACCCGACGCTGGTGCCTTTTTCCCACCTTCTTGCCAATGTCAACAGCAATTTCAACGCCTTTCATATCATGGGCGATGCGGCTGACTCCGTATTTCTCTATGGCCAGGGGGCAGGCATGCTGCCAACTGCAAGCGCCGTCATCAGCGACGTGGTCGATATTGCGCGGGATATCCTGACGGGCGCGGCGGGACGCGTCCCCCCCAGGGTACTTGATGAGGAAAATATATGCGATATCAGGCTATTGCCCTTTGAAGAAATTGTTACCAATTATTATTTCCGTTTTTCCGTTGCCGACCGCCCGGGCGTTCTTTCCCGCATCGCCGGCATCCTTGGCAAAAATGACATAAGTATCGCGGTGGTGATCCAGAAGGGACGAAAACGGGATGGCGCGGTTCCTATCGTGATGACTACCTATAAAGCGAGGGAGCGGGATGTCCAAAAGGCACTTGCCGATATTGACAGGCTCGATGTCGCTATGGGTAAAACAATGCTGATCAGAATCGAGGACGATAAGCTTTCATGAAATATGTAATTTTACTGGGTGATGGAATGGCGGATTACCCTATTGACTCGCTCCAGGGTAAAACTCCGCTCGAATCTGCATACACCCCCAATATGGACAGAATCGCAGCGGAGGGAACGCTGTGCAGGATCGACACCATTCCTCAGGGTCTCGCCCCCGGCAGCGACGTCGCCAATCTTGCCGTTCTCGGGTATGATTCGACCGCCTTCTATTCGGGCAGGGCGCCGCTGGAAGCGGCCAATATGGGGATTGCGCTTGCCCCTGAAGATGTCGCCTTTCGCTGCAACCTGGTAACGTTAAGCGATTCCGCGGAGCCGCTTATGGAGGACTTTACGGCCGGGCACATCTCCTCAACCGAGGCGGCCATTATTATAAATGATTTGAACGCCGCGCTGGGATCGAAAAAATTCCACTTATATCCAGGCGTTGGATATCGGCACCTGCTGGTGTGGCATGGCGGAGAACCGGCGATGCAAACGACTCCGCCCCACAACTTCACCGGCAGAAAGGTGGAGCCCCATCTGCCTGAAGGGAAGGGCGCCTTTGAAATAAATCGCTTGATGAAGCTTTCCCAGGAGCTCCTTGCCGATCACCATATTAACCGGGAACGCCGTGCGCAGGGACTGAAACCGGCTACATCTATCTGGCTCTGGGGGCAGGGCAGGGCGCCCCGAATGCAAAAAATCACCGAACGTTTTCAAATTGCTGGAGGGATGATATCTGCGGTTGATCTGTTGAATGGAATAGGCATTTATGCCGGCCTCGAAGTGCTCAAGGTTGAGGGGGCGACCGGCTACACGGACACCAACTATGTTGGCAAGGCCGAAAGGGCGCTTTCTGCCCTCCAGACTCTCGATTTTGTCTTTCTTCACGTTGAGGCTCCGGACGAGATGGGACACGAGGGGAATCTTTCCGGAAAGGTGAAGTCAATTGAAGATTTTGACGAGAAGGTGGTTGGCACTATCCTGCGAGGTCTGCCGAGCCTGGGAGAGTATCGGCTTGCCGTTTTGAGCGACCACCCGACGCCGATTGTTCTGAAAACCCATACTGCCGATCCGAGCCCGCTTGCCTTTCTCTCTTCTCGTCCCGCTGAAAATCAGGGGAAAGGTCGTTCCTTTGGGGAAGGCAATGCCAAAAATTCCGGCAATATGATATCTCCGGGATATCGATTCATGGAACATTTCATCGGGGACCTGGAGAGGATCTTTGGATAAAAAGCCACTGAAAATAAGAGTTATTTATGCAGATACCGACGCAATGGGAATTGTCTATCACACCAATTACATCCGCTGGTTCGAAAGAGGGCGGACCGAGCTTTTTCGCGAACTTGGAATCGCCTATAAGGAGATGGAGTTGCTCGGATTCAATCTTCCGGTAACCCAAGCTTACTGTCATTACCACCTGCCAGCCCGCTATGACGATCTCGTTCTTTTGGAAAGCGACATAGACTTTGTTAAACGGGCCAGCATTAAATTTATTCACAAGATATGGGACGCAGAGCATGCAAATCTTTTAACAGATGGTTATACCGTGCACGCCTGCACGGATCGCTCAGGGAAAGTCGTCCGCCTTCCGGCCTTGATAATCGACAAACTCAGAGTATTTGTCGACAGGAGGCGGATATCTCATGCACACTAACGGTTTTTTAATCAGTTTATTACTCGCAAAGGAGATAGTTGAAAGACATGACACATAAGTTGGAGAAGAAAGAGCTGGAAAGTCCTGATAAACTTACTGTTTTATTCCTTAGAATCAGGGCCTTTGTCGAAAATCACATAGGTAAGATATATCTCGGGGCCGGGATAGCGGCCGTTGTTTTCCTGATCGCCACCGGTTTTTACC
>Ga0172368_10001529_pt1 | contig 31468 bp, 7 predicted proteins | sample Lak11m_FD_114540 | JGI IMG/M metagenome (GOLD analysis project Ga0172368, IMG submission 114540) | Freshwater microbial communities from Kabuno Bay, South-Kivu, Congo - kab_022012_11m | ecosystem: Environmental > Aquatic > Freshwater > Lake | place: Democratic Republic of the Congo: South-Kivu...
ACCACCAGCACGCGCTTGCCCTTGACGAGCGACGGGTCGTCGACATCGAGCTCGGAGCGCGCCTCGATGACCGTGGCGTCCGGGTTCCAGGCCTTCAGGTTGGCGCGGACGGTCGCCAACTGCTCGGGCGTCGCGCGGTCGACCTTGTTGATCAGCGCCACCGACGCGCGCACCAGGTTGGTCGTGCCGGGGTAGTAGCGCAGCTCGTGGCCCGCGCGCAGCGGGTCGAGCACGACGATCTCGAGATCCGAGGCGTAGAACGGCGTGTCGTTGTTGCCGCCGTCCCACACGACGACATCGGCCTCGTCCTCGGCGGCGCGCAGGATGCGCTCGTAGTCGACGCCGGCATAGATGGGCACGCCCATCTCGACGTACTGCTCGTACTCCTCGCGCTCCTCGATCGTGCACTCGTGCAGGTCGAGGTCGGCGTAGGAGCCGAAGCGCTGCACGATCTGCTTCGAGAGATCGCCGTAGGGCATGGGATGCCGCACCACGGCCACACGCAGACCCTGGGCCCGCAGCGCCTCGGCCACCTTGCGGGTGGTGGGCGACTTGCCGCAGCCGGTTCGCACGGCGCAGATGGACACGACGGGCTTCGACGAAGCGAGCATGGTGGCCTCGGTCGACGCCAGCACGAAGTCGGCCCCGGCGGCGTTCACCCGCGCGGCCTTCTGCCCAACCGCCTCGTGACTCACGTCGCTGTACGAGAAGATCGCGGCCTCGATCTCCTGGTCGCGGATCAGGTCGACCATGTCGGCCTCGGGCACGATGGGGATGCCCTCGGGGTAGCGCTCGCCGGCCAGCACGGCGGGGTAGCGCCGACCGTCGATGCCGGGGATCTGCGTCGCGGTGAACGCGACGACCTCGACCTCCGGGTTGTCGCGGAACAACACGTTGAAGTTGTGGAAGTCGCGCCCTGCGGCGCCCAGGATGATGACTCGACGGGGCATGCGGCCCTCCTTCCAGGAGGCAAATTTCGCCGCATGATATCGCGAGCGTGGTGGGGGTCAACCCCGGAGACGAGCGTCCGGGGGCGGGGTTTCCGGACCGACGGGGTCGCTCTTCGGGAGCCCGGTCTAGAAGCCCTGGTCCTGCAACAGCTTGTTGTTCGAGATCTTCAGCTGGTAGTCGCCGCAGGCCGTGGGCGTCGCGATGGCGCGTACCTGGATGTACACGGTGCGCCCGTAGTTGACCGACGCCCCCGCCGCGTTCGTGTTGCAGAACGCACGGTTGGCGACGTAGGCCGCGATGCTGCAGCCGCCGCACGCGTCGCCGTTGTTGCAGCACGAGCCGTCGCAGCCGTAGCTGCCGGTCGGGCACGTGCCCAGCCAGTTGTTGCAGGGGCTCTCGCCCTTGCCGCCCGTGCTGCCCTTGACCGTCCAGTTCCAGGTGGTGTTCGACGACGAGAGCACGCCGCCGTTCACGCCGCACTGGATGGCCGCCGACGGGCAGGACGCGCCCTGGTCGTACACGTCGACCGCCACCGAGCCGCTGGCCGCGTTGGTGAGCGTCACCGACGCCGAGAACGAGTTCTTGTTGCTCGCGTTCTCGGCCGTGCTGTCGACGAACACGACCTTGTACCAGTCGACGTCGCTCGTCGCCAGGATCTTGCCGGTCACCACGAACTCGGAGCCCGCCGCGTCGGCGTCGGACAGCGTGCCGAGGTTCAGCGCCGAACCGCAGCTGTTGGGCGCGTCGGCCTGGCTGAAGTTGTTGTACGCGTACGTGTCGATGGTGCTGCACTCGCAGCCGTTGCCGTCGAGCCCGTCGAGATCGGTCCAGGTGCCGCTGCACTGGCCGTTCACCTTGCACTCCCAGCCGTCGTTGGTGCCGGGCGACTGGTAGGGCGCCACGTACTCGTCGGGGCTGCGGTAGCCTCCGCAGGTGAAGGTGGCGTGCAGGTCCGCCGGGCCGTAGGCGTTCAGGCAGATGGCGTTGGCGAACGCCGCGTCGGTGTCCCCCACGGCGTCGCAGTTGTTGTCGACGCCGTCGCAGTACTCGGACGCCCCGGGGTACACGTACTTCTTCGCGTCGTCGCAGTCACCGCCACCGCTGGAGCACGTGGTCGGGTATCCCGACGTGGTCATGTTCTTGTCGCAGAACCCGTCGTCGTCGTCGTCGCAGCCCTCGTCGGTCGTCGACGAGCAGTTGTTGTCGACGTCGTCGCAGATCTCGGTGGCGCCGGGGTTCACGGGCTTCACGGCGTCGTTGCAGTCGTTGGGGCCGAGCGGGCACACGTTCGGCCAGTAGCCGCCGGTCTGCACGACCGTCTTGCCGCTCTCGCAGTAGTCGTCGCCGTCGTCGTCGCAGCCGTCGTCGACGACCGCGTTGCAGTTGTTGTCGACGTTGTCGCAGTTCTCGATGCCGGCGGGGATCGAGCCGCTGCCCGGGTGCACCGCCGCGTCGTTGTCGTTGCAGTCGCCGCCGCCGCCGACGCACGTGAAGGGCTTGCCGATCGTGGTCATGCCGCTGTCGCAGAAGAAGTCGCCGTCGTCGTCGCAGCCCTCGTCGACGGGGCTCAGCTGGGTCGTCCCGCCCACCTCGGCGTTGCAGTCGTTGTCGGCGCCGTCGCACACCTCGGGCACCAGCGGGTTGACGGCCACCTTCGTGTCGTCGCAGTCGTCCTTGCCGAGCGGGCACACGGCCGGCCACAGGCCCGTGACGGCGTCCTTGTCGACGGCCATGGTGGCGTCGCAGAAGTCGTCGAAGTCGTCATCGCAGCCTTCGTCGAGCGCCGAGTCGCAGTCGTCGTCGAGGTTGTTGCAGCGCTCGGTCTGGTTCGGGTAGACGGCCGCGTTCTGGTCGTCGCAGTCGCCGCCGCCCTTCGAGCAGTAGGTCGGGTAGGGGTTGGTCGCGACCGCCATGCCGCCGTCGCAGTACTGGTCGCCGTCGTCGTTGCAGCCCTCGTTGAGCTGACCGTTGCAGTTCTCGTCGAGCGACGCGTCGCACACCTCGGGCTTGCCGGGGTTCACGGCCGGGTTGTTGTCGAGGCAGTCGCCGGGGTTCGGCGCGTTGTAGTAGCCGCTGAGGTACAGCGGGTCGGACGTGCACAGGCAGCGCTTCTGGGCGGTCACGCCGTACCCGTCGCCGTCCTTGTCGTAGTAGTACACCGAGCAGTCGGCCGCGTTCTCTTCGTCGGTGGCCGAGTCGCAGTCGTCGTCCTTGCCATTGCAGTACTCGGGCGCGCCCGTGTAGATGAGCGGGTTCGTGTCGTTGCAGTCGGTCACGTCGGGATCGCCGTCGCCGTCGTTGTCGTCTTCGCAGGCGTCGCCCTTGCGGTCCTTGTCGAAGTCGGACTGGTTGGCGTTGGGCGTGAACTGGCAGTTGTCGTCGCAGTTCGTGGTGACGTTGTTGGTGCACCGGTTGTCACCAATGATGCCCGAGTGGTCGCCGTCGTCGAGGATGCCGTCGTTGTCGTCGTCGCTGTCGCACGCGTCGCCCGCCGAGTCCGTATCGTGGTTCTCCTGCGTGGTGTTGGCAGCGAACGGGCAGTTGTCCTGGCCGTCGGAGACCCCGTCGTTGTCGTCGTCGGGATCGCAGGCGTCGCCGCGCCCGTCGAGCTCGTTGTCCTTCTGGTTGGCGTTCTTGACGAACTGGCAGTTGTCGTCGCAGCTCGTCGAGACGCCCTCGGTGCAAGGGAAGTCGCCAATCACGCCCGTGTTGTCGCCGTCGTCGAGCACGCCGTCGTTGTCGTCGTCCGGGTCGCAGACGTCGCCGATGCCGTCCGGGCCCTCGGGCTCGCTGTCGGCCTGGTTCGGGTTGTAGGCGCGCGGGCAGTTGTCGAGCGTGTCCTTCACGCCGTCGTCGTCGTCGTCGTCGTCGCAGGCGTCGCCGACCTTGTCGCCGTCGAGATCGCCCTGGTCGGCGTTGACCTGCACGGGGCAGTTGTCGTCGCAGCCGGCGGTGGCGCCTCCCGTGCAGGGGTGGTCGCCAGCGGTACCGCTGGCGTCGCCGTCGTCGAGGATGCCGTCGTCGTCGTCGTCCGGGTCGCACGCGTTGCCCTTCAGGTCGCCGTCGGTGTCGACCTGGTCGGGGTTGAACGTGAAGGCGCAGTTGTCGTCGCAGCCCTGGGCCTGGCCGCCCGTGCACGGGTGGTCGCCGACGATGCCGCTGCTGTCGCCGTCGTCGAGGATGGTGTCGTTGTCGTCGTCGCCGTCGCAGATGTTGCCCTTGCCGTCGCCGTCGTTGTCGGCCTGGTCGGCGTTCACGTTCACCCGGCAGTTGTCGTCGCAGCCCGACACCTGGCCGGGCAGGCAGGGCTTGTCCGTCGACGAGCCGCTCTCGTCGCCGTCGTCGAGGATGCCGTCGTCGTCGTCGTCGAGGTCGCACGCGTCGCCGGCCTCGTCGCCGTCGGTGTCCTTCTGGTTGGCGTTGGCCGCGGTCTGGCAGTTGTCATCGCACCCGGTCGTGGCGCCGCCCTGGCAGGGGTTGTCCCCGACCGTGCCGCTGCCGTCGCCGTCATCGAGCACGCCGTCGTTGTCGTCGTCGGTGTCGCACAGGTCGCCGTGCACGTCGCCGTCGGTGTTCGTCTGGTCGGTGTTCACGACCAGCGGGCAGTTGTCCTGCGCGTCGGGCACGTCGTCCTCGTCGTCGTCGAGGTCGCACGCGTCGCCCTCGACGTCGCCATCGGTGTCGATCTGGTTCGTGTTGGCCGTGACGCGGCAGTTGTCGTCGCAGCCCTCGGTGACTCCGCCGGTGCAGAGGTTGTCGCCCACGATGCCGCTGGCGTCGCCGTCGTCGAGGATGCCGTCGTCGTCATCGTCGGTGTCGCACGCGTCGCCCAGCCCGTCGAGGTCGGAGTTGACCTGGGACTGGTTCGCGACCAACGGGCAGTTGTCGAACAGGTCGAACACGCCGTCGGCATCGTCGTCGTCGTCGCACGCGTCGCCGATGCCGTCGAGGTCGGTATCGACCTGCTCGGCGTTGACATGGACGCGGCAATTGTCATCGCAGGCCGCGGTCACGCCTCCGGTACACGGGTGGTCTCCGATCGTGCCGCTGGCATCGCCGTCGTCGAGCACGCCGTCGTCGTCGTCGTCGGGGTCGCACGCGTCGCCGATCAAGTCCGCGTCGGTGTCGAGCTGGTCGGCGTTGGGCACCAGCGGGCAGTTGTCGACGGTGTCGAAGATCGAGTCGTTGTCGTCGTCGGTGTCGCACACGTCGCCCTGGCCGTCACGATCGTTGTCGGCCTGGTCGACGTTCTTGATCAGCCGGCAGTTGTCGTCGCAGTCGAGCCCCTGGAGCGGCTGGCAGGGCTTGTCGCCCACGACGCCGCTGGCGTTGCCGTCGTCGAGGATGCCGTCGTCGTCGTCGTCGGAGTCGCAGGCGTCGCCGGTCGTGTCGCCGTCGGTGTCGGTCTGTGCCAGGTTGGCGACCCACGGGCAGTTGTCGGACGCGTTCGCGACCGTGTCCCCGTCCAGGTCGTCGTCGCAGACGTCGCCCAGGTTGTCCCCGTCGAGGTTGGCCTGCGTCGGGTTGAAGACGGCAGGGCAGTTGTCGATCTCGTTCAGCTTGCCGTCGTCGTCCATGTCGGGGTCGCAGACGTCGCCCTTGAGATCGCCGTCGAGATCGGCCTGCGTCGGGTTCGGAACCAGTTGGCAGTTGTCGTCGCAGGCCGTGGTGATGCCGCCGGTGCACGGATTGTCGGCCGGGTTGCCGCTGCCGTCGCCGTCGTCGAGCACGCCGTCGCCGTCGTCGTCGGGGTCGACGCAGTCGGCCTGGTGGTCGTTGTTGCTGTCGACCCAGTCTTCGTCCGTCAGCGAGTTGCAGTTGTCGTCGACGCCGTTGCACGCCTCGTAGGCGCCGGGGAAGACGGTCTTGTCGAGGTCGTTGCAGTCGTTCGCGATCTCAAAGCCGTCGTTGTCCTTGTCGGTGTCACAGACGTCGCCGTCCCCGTCGCCGTCGAGGTCGGCCTGATCGGAGTTGGGGCTCTTGGGGCAGTTGTCCAGGCCGTCGACCACGCCATCGCCGTCGTCGTCGAGGTCGGGGCACTGGTCGAAGGAGTGGCGCTGGCCGGGTGCGCAGGGGTCGGGCTCGGCAGCTTCCGCCGCGACCTTCTCGACCACTCGTTCCTGGACGACCACCCTTTCGACGACCTGTGCCTCGAGCGACGGCTGCCAGGCGAGGCCGACCAGCGCGCGGAGTCTCGGAAGACCGGCGAGTTCGCCGACTCCGGCGCCTGCCAGCGCGAAGAGCCGCATCGACGCGCCCAGCAGATGGCTCGCCCCGAGCAGCGCCTCGGCACCCGGCGAGCCGTCGAATGGCATGATCGCGCGCAGGGTCAGCTCGGGACGGAACGTCTGCGAAGTCAGTTGCACTGCCGCCTGGACTGTCAGCTCGCGCGCGGGACGGGACGAGTCCAGCGGAGCGAGGACGAATCCCGCGTCGACCGCGATCTGAATGGCGCCCTTCGCCGCGCCTGCCTCCACGCCCGGCGCGAGCTGCACTCTGCGCCCGCGGTCGCCGTCCCCGAGCCCCGTCGAGCCCAGCGGCAGCTTGAGCCCGAGCCTCCCCGCGAGGCCGAACCCCGACAGGCCGAAGACCGACTCGCGCCGCGTCAGCTCGCGGCGAAGACCGAGCGCCGGGTCCGCGAAGCCCGCGGCTTCCGCCGGAACGTAGCCGAGGCGCGACAGATCCTCGCCGCCCTGCCGCGCCACGCCCGGCAGCGAAGCGGTCACGTCGAATCCTCCGCGAAACCCGTAGGACGCCAGGACTCGGAGCGCGAGCCGATCCGCCACGATCGCGGCCGATTCGTCCCGGCCGGGAACCAGCAGCGGGCGGTGCTGCAGCTCGCCCGCGACCACGAGGCGCAGCGCTCCCGGGGCCGCGATCCGCCCGGCACCGGAAAGCAGCGTCCCCTCGCCCGACGGGTCGAGCGGGAGCCGTCCAAGTCCGAAGGAAGGGTCGGGCACTTGTGCCCGCGCCACGGCCGCCACGAGCACGAGCCCGAGGACCGCAGCCCTCACGGCGCCGTCTCGCGCACCCACAGCAGCCACACGCCGTCGGTCGTGTAGACCGATCCGCACTTCGATCTCCCGGCGTCCCGTCCCCAGCCGGTGCCGTCGGCCCATCCCGGCCCGGAGCCCGCGAAGTCGACGCAGAAGTCGCGGGGGCCGTCGCAGTTCGGCTCGCCCAAGGGATTGCCGTCCGCGGTGGCCCAGGGGCTCCCCGCCGAGAGAACCTCGCCCGTGAGGTTGTCCCGCCGCGCCGGCTGCGGCGAGAGCTGGTTCGGCCCCGGTGTCCAACCCGGCGAGTTGAAACAACTGTCGGCCTCCGTGCCGCGCGTGAGCACATCGTACCATTCCACTGAATAGAACGACAGGTCGGCGTCGTTCGCGGTCCCGTCCGCATGGGCACGGCAGGAGAAGCGCACGTCGGCGGGGCGGGCGACGACCTGCTCGCGCATGCCGCTCCAGACGCCGGGCGCCGCGTCGGTGGGCGAGGTCGAGCCAAGTCCGTTCCACCAAGACGCGGCGGCATCGGAGGGAGCTTCGTTGGCCGCGGCGGAAACGAGCGTCCAGCCCCCGCCGTCGGTCGTCTGGTCGCACCAGACCGTCACGGGAGCGTCGAGTCCGGGCGGTTGGAGCGGAAACGCGCCGTCGGACGCAGACCGCCGGTTGTCGTGCAGTGCGAGGCAGCTCGGCGCATGGCCGCAGGCGCCGGACGCGCAATAGCCTGTGGCGCAGTCGTCTCCCGCGCTGCACCGGAGCCCCTGTGCGCATGGCGTACACGCGCCGCCGCAGTCCAGATCGGTTTCGGTGCCGTCCGTCTCGCCGTCGGTACACGTGTCCACGACGCAGAGGCCCTCCGAGCAGCGGCCCGAAGCGCAGTCGCCGCCGACGCTGCAGTGCCCGTCGATCGCGCACCCGTCGCAAGTGCCGCCGCAGTCCTCGTCGGTTTCCGCGCCGTTCTTCACGCCGTCCGAGCACGAGGGCGCGGCGCAGACGAGCGGCTCGCCGCCGCACACGCCGCTCGTGCAGTCGGAAGCGGCGGTGCAGGACCTGCCGGTCGCGCAGGGCGCGCAGGGCCCGCCGCAGTCCGTGTCGGTTTCGCTACCATTCTTCACGCCGTCGTCGCAGGCGGACGGTTTGCACGCATGTTGATCGCACACGCCGCTGGCGCAGTCGGCCGCAAGCGCGCAGGCCTTGCCGCTCGCGCACGGGGCGCAGGGGCCTCCGCAGTTCAAGTCGCTTTCACCGCCGTTCTTCACGCCGTCCGTACACGACGGTGCGGCGCACACCGCCGGCGTCCCGTTGCACACGCCGCTCGTGCAGTCGGAGGCAGCAGCGCAGCCCTTTCCCGCGGCGCACGAAACACACGGACCGCCGCAGTCGGCGTCCGTTTCGCTGCCGTTCCTGACGCCGTCGTCGCAGGCAGGCACCTTGCAGACCAGTTGATCGCACACGCCGCTCGCGCAGTCGACCGCCGTCGCGCACACGAGGCCGTTCGCGCAGGGCGGACATGCACCGCCGCAGTCCGCGTCGGTCTCGTCGCTGTTCTTCGCGCCATCGGAACACGAGGGTGCCAGGCACGTCTTCGCGCCTGCGTCTCCGCCGCATGCGAGGCTCACGCAGTCGGCGCCGCTGCCGCAGCGCGCGCCCTGCGTGCAGCGGGCGGAACAGGAACCGCCGCAGTCCGTGTCGGCCTCGTCGCCGTTGCGGATGTCGTCGTCGCAGGCGGGCGCCGCGCACGAACCGGCGAGTCCCTCGACCGTGATCGCGCAGCTCAAGCTCGTGCAGTCGGCCTGGGCGAGGCATTCCAGCCCGGTGCCGCACCCTCCGCAGGGACCTCCGCAGTCGGCATCCGTTTCGAGGCCGTTTCGCCTGCCATCCGAACATGCGGGCACTTCGCAGACGCTCTGGAAACACTCGCCGGTGGCGCAGTCCGAAGCCGCTGCGCAGGCACCGCCAGCCGCGCACGGCGCACAGGACCCGCCGCAGTCCATGTCCGTTTCACCGCCGTTGCGCACGCCGTCGTCGCAGGCAGGTTGAGCGCAGACGCCCGATCGGCACGATCCGCTCGTGCAGTCGGAGCCTGCCGAGCACCGCCGCTCCGCCGCGCACGGGCTGCACGGTCCGCCGCAGTCAACGTCCGTTTCACCGCCGTTGCGCACGCCGTCGTCGCAGGCAGGCGCCTTGCAGGAATGCTGGTCGCACACGCCGCTCGAGCAGTCGACGGCCTCTGCGCAGATCTTCCCGTCGCCGCAAGGGGCGCAGATTCCCCCGCAGTCCACGTCGGTCTCGCCCGCGTCCGTCGTGCCATCCGTACACCCGCCGGGGACGCAGCGGCCCAGCGCGCAGATGCCGCTTCTGCAGTCGCGGGCCGCGTCGCATGCCGAGCTGTCCGCGCAAGCCGGGCAGACGCCGCCGCAGTCCAGATCGGTCTCCGTCCCGTTGTGTACTCCGTCCGTACAGGAGGGGGCGGCGCACAGTCCCGACGCGCACACGCCCTCGCGGCAGTCGCCGGGAGCAGAGCATCGGCGGCGGATGGCGCACGGGGCGCAGGTCCCGCCGCAGTCCGCGTCGCTCTCCGAGCCGTTCCTCACGCCGTCGTCGCAGCGGGGCGCGTCGCACACGCCCGACAGGCACACGCCGCTGCGGCAGTCGCCGCCCAGCCCGCAGGCGAGGCCGCTCGCACACGCAGCACACGAGCCCCCGCAGTCCACGTCGCTTTCCTCGGCGCCCTTCGCCCCGTCGCCGCAGCTCGCCGCGAGGCAGAAGCCGCCCGTACACAATGCGCTCGCGCAATCCGTGGCAGCGTCGCAGGCCGCGCCCGGATCGCAAGGAGAGCAGGAACCGCCGCAGTCGAGGTCGGTCTCGTCGCCGTTGCGGGCGCCGTCCGAGCAGGAGGCGAGCACGCACCTACCCTCCGTGCACAGGTTGTCGGCGCAGTCGCGGTTGTCGCGGCAGAGCCGATCGGCCGCGCAGGGTGCGCACGCGGGGCCGCCGCAGTCGAGGTCGGTCTCGTCGCCGTCCGTGCTCCCGTCGATGCACGTCGCAGGCACGCAGCGGTCCGTCTGGCATGTGCCGCTCGCGCAGTCGGCGGTCGCCGTGCAGCGCCGGCCGCCGGGGCAGGCGTCGCACGACCCGCCGCAGTCGGCGTCGCTCTCGTCCCCGTCCTTTATTCCATTGGTGCAATTAGACGGAATGCAGCCGCGCGCTCCGCAAGCCCGGCTCGTGCAATCGCCACGCCGGACGCACTGCGCGCCGACGGCGCATGATCTGCAGGCAGATCCGCCGCAGTCGACGTCCGTCTCGCTGCCGTTCCTGGCGCCGTCGTCGCAGCCGGGCGTCGCGCAAACGAGCAGGATGCAGTTGGCGCTCGCGCAGTCGGTGCTTGCGGTACACGCAAAACCGTCCCTGCAGGGCTTGCAGGGTCCGCCGCAGTCCACGTCGCTTTCACCGCCGTCCGTCGTGCCGTCGGCGCACGCGGCCGGCGCGCAGAGTCCGCGCACGCAGACACCGCCCGCGCAATCGCCGTCCGCGACGCAGCGCCCGGCTTCGGGGCACTTGGGGCAGTCGGCACCGCCGCAGTCCGTGTCCGTTTCACGGCCGTTCATCACATGGTCGTCGCAGACGGGAAACGCGCAGCGACCGCCGCTGCACACGCCGCTGTCGCAGTCGCCGGCCACCGCGCAGAGGCGGCCGTAGGTGCAGCGGCGGCAGGAGGTGCTTCCGCCGCAGTCCACGTCTGTCTCGTCGCCATTCCTCGTCGTGTCGTCGCAGGCAGGAGCCGCGCAGATGCCGCTCGCACACACGCCGCTCGTGCAGTCCGCCTGCACGCCGCAGCCGGTCCCGGGCGTACAGGGAGGGCAGGAGCCGCCGCAGTTGTGCCCGGTCTCGTCGCTGTCTTGCGTCTCGTTTCGGCAGTGCGCAGGCAGGCAATGTCCGGACTCGCAGATGCTGCTGCGGCAGTCCGCGTGGAGCGCGCAGACCTTCTTGTCGGCGCAATGGTCGCACTCGCCGCCGCAGTCGACGTCGGTTTCGTCGCCGTCGAGCTGGCGGTCGAGGCAATGGGCTGCAAGGCATTTTCCGGCCAGGCAACTTCCGGTGTCGCAATCGCCGTCCGCGCGGCAGCTCCTGCCCGCCACGCAGGGCGCGCAGCGACCGCCGCAGTCCACGTCGGTCTCCTGCGGGTCAGCAGCGTGATTTCCGCAGAGGTCGCAGCCCTTGTCGTCGACCGCGACGCTGCCGTCGCGTCCGGGCGTCGGAAGCGGGCAGGCATCGCCGTTGTCCGGAAAGCCGTCGCCATCGGTGTCGGGATTGGCGGGATTTGCGCCGATCGAGGTTTCGAGTGCGTCGGGGATGCCGTCGCGATCGGTGTCGATGCGCAGCTCGACAGGCTCGGAGACCAGCTCCAGCGCGCGCACCTTCAGCTTCCCGTCGGTCGCACCGGCCGGAACGTGGAAGACAAGCCGGTTCTTCGACGCCGAATCCGGGGATGCGCTGGCCGCGCCGACAACCGCGACGTCGAGCGGGGGAGACGCCGAGAAGAAGCGTCCGACGACGGTGACCGCATCGCCGGGTGCCGCCACGGGTCCCGTATACCAGGTGCCTGCCACCTGCGGCGCTTCCACGGAGGCAATCTGCGGCGAGCGGCCCGTCGGGACGACGAGCACGCGCACGGTTTGTTCCGCCACGGTATTTCCCTTCGACAACGTCCTGGCGGCGACCGACCAGCGGCGCGGATTGCCTGCCCCCGGCAGCGAGATCTTTGCCTCGAAGGGAAGCGTGGCGCTTGAGGCACCGTTCACGTAGGCGCCGGTTTCGTCCGTCACGGTGATCGTCGCATTGTCGAAAGGCGAGTCCTGCGCGTCGACGCGGATGACGACCGACCGCGCCCCCAGCGCCAGAAGAAGCCCCGGCCGATCGCCGGCCAAGTCGTCTTCCGTGAACCCGAAGCCTGCCTCGTTCTCGCCGACGCCCGGCACGCCTTCGTCCGGAGCGGCGACGCGCACCAGCACTGCGCCGGCCGCGGCGAGCTGGGCGCGCGACTCGTCGGGAAGCGCGGCCGCCCCGAGCATGAGGACCACCGGTTGGGCATCGGCGCGCGAACGGGGTCCCATCAGTTCGTCGCGGGCGACTTCCAATCCCCGCGTGAGCGAGCCCGATCCTTGCCCGGCTTTCCCGTCGAGGGTCGTAAGCACGGGGGCAAGCGGAGTGAAGTCCGAAGTCAATGGCACGGCAAGCACTGCATCCTGCTGGACCGTCACCAGCGCAAGCTGCGGAACATCGACCCGCCCGTCGAACACGCGCAGGAAAGCCCGTGCCGTTGCGACGCGCTGGCGCATCTGGTCGTCGGAAGCAGGCGCGGACGCGTCCAGCACGATCGCGATGTCGTGCGCGCCGGCCGAAAGCACGGCGCCATCGACCGGAGTCGCCAGGAGGGGACGCTGGCTGGAAGGACACCCGGGCAGCGCGAGGGCGAGCAGGGCAAGGCAGGCGTGGCTGCCCAGAAAAGCGGCCCCCTCCCCAACCCTCCCCCGCAAAGAGCGCGGGGGAGGGGGATCGCGCCGGAGGCGCTTCCAGCGCACACTCCCTCCCCCGGGCTCTATCGGGGGAGGGTTGGGGAGGGGGCCGGGGTGAGAGCCGCTTTTTCGGCGCGCGTCAGGCATGTTCATCACTGCTCCGAAATGGGCCGGGTCCGATAGCGGAGGTAGAGCACGATGTCGGAAACGACGGGCTTTCTCGCGTCGGGAAGTCCCTCGCCGGCGATCCAGGCATTGCCTGCGTCCCCGCCGTCGATCCAGAGCGGGACCACGATCTTCCAGTCGGGCGCCGCGACGCTGCGATCGCGCGCGAAGAACTGCCAACACGGATCCTGCGGCGCGCCGCCGCTCTCCGACGAATCAAGACACGCGGTGAGGTTCGTCGAGCGGGTGAAGAACGTCGGCGGCCGCGATTCCTGCCCGAACTGGCTCTGCGGCGCATAACCCACGACGAGGGATCGAATCGGGTAGTCGAGGATGGGCGCCGTGCCAAGCTCTATCGTCGTCGGCTCCGGGTGGCAGGTGCGCAGCCAGTCCACGCTGCCGCGCGCGAGCTCGTAGTGAATCGTGCGCGCGGCCGGGTCGAGGTTGCTCCCGGTGAAGTTCACCGCGACATTGCCCACGCTGGCATGGCCGCTGCCGTCGGCCCTGGGGTCCCAGTCCAGCGTATGGTTGCACTCGAGCGGGTTCACCATCCAGCGCCGGGCGCCCGACTCGCCCACCTCCTGGAGCCAGATCACGAACGGAAGTTCTATCTGGTCGACGGTATGCGTTCCCACGATGCGACGCTTCAGGAACGGCGGCTCGCTAATCACGTTGTGGAACTGCTGCCCTTTGGTCACCACCGAGCCGGTGGTCGGGTCGACCACGTCATGCAGGGTCGGGAACAGCGTGTCGCGCAACGAAATCCGCATCACGGACAGGTTGTTGAAGGCGTCGCAGTCGATGGCCTCGCGCCCGCAGTAGTCGCGCGCGGTGTTGTCGAGCTGTCTCACCACTTCCTGCAGATCCTCGACCGTGATGGCCCGATAGACGTCGCTGATCAGCGCGTTGCGCTGCGCGTTGGACAGGTTGTAGCGGTGCGAAAACGCCATCACGGTGCGGTACGCGACGTCGAGCGCCTGGCGGAAGGTGCCCGCGGACTTCGAGACCAGGTAGTTGCCGACGAGCACGCTTCCGGTCTCGCGCCCGACGAGGTGGTCCACGAGGAAGTGCAGGCTCTCGGCCCGGCCGTCCGCCGCCGCCTGCGCCGAAAGCTGGACCTGCGCCATCTGCGCGTATGTGCTCATCAGACTCTGTATCGTGGCGTCGTACTGGCCTCGGATTCCCTGGAGCTGCACCAGTGTGTCCTCCAACTCACGCTTGTCCGCAATCACGTCCGCCGCACGCTCGTGCGCGCGGTTCAGCGGCTCGATGGCCGTCTGGATGCCCTTGACGGCAATATCGAGGATCCCCTTCACAATGGCCCTCGTGGTCGTGTTCGCGGCCTTGGCTATGTCTTTGGTGATATGCCCCGGGCAGTTGGTGCCGAAGGCAAGACCCGCTATGATCGTGCAGTCCGGTATCTCGATCCACGCGTCGAAGATCTCCCAGATCTTGTCCAGCGTGGACCCGGCCAGTTCGAGCGCCGCCACCACGGCCTCCAGCGCGGTGATGGTCGTATTCCACTTGTTGTACTCGTCGTTCTTGGCCTTCAGGAAGGCTGTCATGTTGCGCACGCTCGCCAGGACGCCCGCTATCTGGATATCGAGGTTCCTGAGCTGCATGGCGAGGTCGGCCTTCTGGCCGAGGAGCGCCCCCATCTCGCCGCCCGCGCAGGCGCGTTGGACGCCGTCGATCTTGATCATCCGCGCGGGGTCGTTCCAGGGGCATGCCACGTCGCTCACCCCGTCCAGGGAGAAGACGCCGGATTCCGTGAAGTACTTCGTCACGTCGGCGCACACGTCGCCCAGCCCCACCGAGCTCGCGCTCTCGCACTTCACCTCTCCGGAGCACGTCGACCCGTTCCACTTGCCGCCTTTTGCCAGGCACTTGCGCTCGGTCATCGTGCCTCCGAGCTGGGCCTTCACGATATCGGACCTGAGCTGGGCACATATGTTGTCCGCGGCTCCCGTCGGCCCGCAGAGCGACTGGATCGTGTCGTCGTACGCTCCCGTCGCCTCCGCGAGGCTTCTCTCGAACGTGTCCACGTCCGCCAGGGACGCCTTGAGATTCTCCACCGCCTGGCCGATCTCGGCCTGCGCCTGTCCCAGCAGCCCGCCGCTGCCGTCGTCGCCCGCAAGGGTGCGCCGGTAGTTCTGCCAGTTCGACACGTCGAGGCTCGCGTTCTCGAAGAACACCGCATTGGCGCTGATACCCAGCGGATTCTTGTTCTCGTCGAGCTGCAGCAGGATGCTCTGCGTGCGCTGCAGGAGCTTGTCGCCGATGCCGTCGTAGGTGAAGTTCGGTCCTGCCCACTGCCGCTGAAGCGCCAGCAGATACACGTTCACGAGATATTCTATCTGTGCAAGATGACGCGCCAGCGGGCGGGTCGAAAGCCCCGAGGCTTCCAGCACCCGCCGGCGCAGGTCGACGAGCTGCTGAAGGGCATTGAGACGGTCCGTCAGAATTGCCTCCATCTGCTGCATCCAGAGGCTGCCGCCTCCGACGAAGCGCCCGACGGGCCAGCCGTACATGACCCGCGTCGGCGCTGTGCCGACCATGTTCACGAGCAACTCGTCGTAGCGCTGCACCGCGGACTCGAGCTTCTCCGCCTTGAACGACAGCGCCGCCCCTCTGCCGAAGGGGTTCACGCGATTCTTGTAGAGCGCGAAGAACGCATCCGACAGGTCGTGGTCCGCCTGGAACTTGCGCGCCTGGGCAAGCTCCTGGTCGAAGCGGTTGTGCTCGTGCAGCGCGAGCAGCGCGGAACTCTGTCCATCCCCGCAGTCGGAGGTCGCGAGCACCGCCGAGCAGAAGAGCTGGTGGTTGCCTCCGTCGTCGTTCGGAAACGCCGGTGTCCAGCCGTTCGCGATCGCGCGGCGGTAGAGCGCAAGCCCGCATCGCGCCGCCTTTTCGTCGATGCAGCCCGGCGTGGGCGTCGAGCCGGGCCCCAGTTCGGTATCCGTGCCGCAGATGGTGATGCGACCCGACAGGAAGTCGTAGATGGTGAGCGCATCGCGCGACCGGACCGTTCCGCCGGTGTCCGACGAACCATCCGACGCGCCGTCGGCGCCCGAGCCGAGCGCGAGCAGCGCATCGGAGATCTGATCCTCGAACGACACGATGTCCGGGAAAATGGGCGCGCCTCCCGAGGCCAGACCGTTCACGTAGCCCGTGAAACCGGCCTTCGAGGCGAAGCGCGACTTGGCGGTACTGCCGTCCGTGACGCCGTCGCAGGTCGCGGCGATCTCCTTGTCCAGTTCGGCGGCCACCGCTGTCCCGGCCGGGAATGCGACCGTCGCCGGCGCTCCGGTGGGCAGCAGAGCTCCCGAAGTGAAGTCCGACTCGTCGTGCGCCGTCTGGCTCAGCAGGAAGGCGCCGTCCAGCGTCAGGTCCGTTGCCTGTGGAATGAGGCCGCCCAAAGCCTCGCGGTAGATGCCGAAGAACCGCCGCCCCGCATTGTCGTACGTCCCGAAGAGCTGCACGAGCCGCCGGATGCGACGGCCGAAGACGTTGTGCGCGCTCAGATTCGTGGTGCTCCCCGTGGTGGGGCACACGCCGTTCTCGTCCACGCAGAAATCCGCGGGCAAATCGACAATCCAAAGGAGACGCATGAACCCGAGCTGCGGCGAGTAGATCCCGCGCAAGGGAATCTCGTTGGCGCCCGTCGGCGCGGTGGTGTCGGCGAAGGCCACCGTTTCGTTGCCGTGGACCTGGCCTTTGACCACGTATCCCGCGGAAAGGTCGGTGAAGTCGCTGGAGGTCGCATTGATTCCCTCGTCGGCGAGGAGTTGCACCCAGGTCTTCTGTTCGGGCTGGATGCGCAGACGCATCGCGAGGTTCAGCGGCATCGACGGCGCCAAGCTGTTGTCCGCGCCGCCCAGCGTCACCTGGAACGTGCCCGTGTACTCGCCGGAGGGTGTAGTCTTTTCGTAGAGCACCTGGAAGGCGTCGGAGCTGCCGTTCTCGAAAATCGCCCGGACGTTCGCCGAGTATTTGCCCGGGGTGAGATGGCTCGCCGCGACCACGTCCAGGCGCACGGGCATGCTGGGATTGCCGACCGCGAACACGGTTCCGAACGGTGCCACCGGCGTCACGAAGTGCTTGTCGTCGCCGACGATGCAGTCTCCGCGGTCCTCGACGGACCATTGAGCCGGGTCCTTGCGGCATTTCGGGTCGTCCTTCAGGCTGTAGACGACTTCGAGCCGGTAGCCGAAGCTGACCGAAGGGTTCGTTGCCACCTGCCGCTTCGTGATGAGGTCCATGATGAGCACCTGCACCGACGAGTCCGTCTGCACGTCGTTGAGCCGCACGGCGGGTTGCGCGAACAGCAGAGCGTAGTTCTTCGGGATGAACACGAAGCCCGGGGTGGCGTTGGGTGAAGGCAGAGTGCGGCAGCGGTTGTTGTCGGTGCAGTACCAGTCGGAGCCGGGGCAGTCGATGCTGCGGTAGCACAGCGGCGCGCACTGGCCGAGGAAGCAGTAGGCGCCCGACGGACAGTCGCGATCCACCTGGCACGTCGTCTGCGTGAGATCGACGGGCACGCAGCTCCCCTTGTCGTAGTCGCACGTCGTCACCGGCTGCGCGCACTGCCGGTCGATGTCCGCGAAACCCATTTCGCGACTCGCCACGAGGCCGCACACCCGCTCGCACGCATTGCGATCCATGTCGCAGTGGAGGCCGCCGCCGCAATCCGCATCGCTCGTGCAGAAGACGAGATCGTCCGCGGGGCAGGTGCCGGTCGTTGGGTCGCACGCCGGCTCGTCCAGCAGTGCCTGGATGCACAGGTCCATGTCGAACACGTCGAACAGCCCGTCGCCGTTCTGGTCCAGAAGCCGGTTCAGATTCGCTTCGAGCGAGCATTGGTCGTTGGTGCCGAGCGTCGGCTGCCGGCCGGTCAGGAAGTCGGTGATGCACAGGTCGGCGAGGTTCAGATCCATGCGGAAGCGCGAGGCGCGGCAGTAGTGATGACCGTCTCCCGCGGCGGTCGTGCAGGTCTCACCCAGGGAGCAGAGGGCTTCGACGGCGGTGCCGATGGGCGACTCGCAGGGGATCTCGCAGTGGCGGCTGCGAGGGTCTCCGACGACGAGCTGCACGCATTTCGTCGCGTAGGCGTTGGGCACGCACTGAGCGTCGGTGCCGCAGCCCGCGCCGGTGCCGCCGGCGCTCGTACACTGGTTCGGGACGCTCGTGACCGGGTTGTCGGCGCGGGCGACGGAGACAAGCAGAATCGCGGCAAGGATGCTCCCGGCCATGCGGGAGGCACAAGGAGCCGGGCATGTCAATGCCCGGACGAGCACGGAGAGCGAATCCGGCAGGGCCGGGAGCGCCGGCGGTGCCAGTCCGGGCATTAACATGCCCGGCTCCATCTTCGTCGGGCCAAAGCGGCGGACATGAGCGCTCATGGCGCCACCTCCGCATGGACTGGAGCCACGTTCAGCGGCGCGACCGCGAGATCGGCCTCCGCCGGCGCGAAGAACGGGCGCCGGTCGAGCAGGTCGAGCGTCTGCGGCCCGTCGCCGCTGCGCCGGAAGACGAGCCTTGCCAGAGGGCCGCTGTCGAACGGGTTCATATTCACTTGCGAGAATATGAGCAGCCTCAGCACATTGCCCGGGCGCTCCTGCGCGACGAGCTGCTTGCCGGCCGCAGTCACGGCGTCGAGAGCCTCCGCGCGCACGAAGGCAAGCCCGGACCCGAACTGGAACCGGAACTCGGCCATGCGCGGTCCCGGCCGGCCTGCCGGACGCGCGTACGTCAGCGTGAACACCGCCTCACCCGCCGCGGACGCTTCCGGCGACAGCCGCACGACCGGAGCAACGGTTTCGACGGCCGGCGGGCGTCCCGCCTCGCCCGGCGCCCCTCGCGCGCGCTCGGTTTGCGTGGGCGTGGACTCGGCGCACCCGCTCGACAGGCTCAGGACGTGCACGGCGAGCGCCAGCGCCAACGCGGCGGCGCGAAAGGCAAGAGGGCGACGTGTGCGCATCGGCGTGGTCCTCGGCTGCTACAGCCCGGTGAGGCACAGGGCAGTTACGGTATTGTTCCCACAAGGCATGACCTCTGGAACTTGGCCGCGACCGCAGCTGACCTGGCCCCGTGTGGTGGGGTCGCTCGTGCTCGTACCAAAGTGCGTAAGGTACTGAGTCAAGACGGGGGTGCGGCTTCTGTCCGAGGGGTCCTGGGTGGGTTCGGGGGTGCGATACATCGCGTCGTCGCTCGGCCAAGTGCTGATTGAGATCACGCCCGAGCCGGCAGGGCACGTGCATTCGTACCGCCACCAGCTGATACCGCCGGTGCGGACGCAGCCAACCTTGGTCAGGCCCACGCCCCCGTCGCCGACTCCCGGCGGGTGACCGTTGATCGTCCCGACCGAAAGGTTGCCTGAGATGGCGGCACTCTGCGCACGGATCGTGCCGCCGCTGTCGATGGACGCCGTGGGTGGACCGCCGCTCGGGCCGACGCCGACGGAGCCTTCCGCGTAGACGTCTCTGGTGTGCAGGCCGCCGGTCCATCCGGCCGGGTAGCCGCTGTTCGGGTCCTTCCCCGCGGCACCGACATTGCCTGCTGCCGTGACGTTCGCCACGGTAGCCGCGCCGGCAACGCCGAGCGTGGCCGCCGTGAGCGTGCCCGGGACGTTGAAGTTGCTCGCCGCGCCGGTCAGCGGGACGCCGCTGGAAAGGAAGACGGGACCGGTGGCGGTCAGCGGACCGTTGACGATGGCGCCGGTCGCGCCGACGGTGAGACCGGGCAGGTTCGCAGAAGGCGCGCTGAGCGTTCCTCCGCCGACCATGTTCCCGGTGAGCTGAATGTCTCCGGAAATGTTCCCGCCGCCCGGCGTGACGGTCAGCGACGCGCCCGGCGCGACCGTTCCGGCGACCGAGAGACTCCCGGTGTAGTCGGAGTCGCCGACGACGTGGATGCCTCCGCGGGCGACCGTCGTCGCCCCGCCGATGTTCAACGTGTCGCTGAACGCGCCGGGCCCCTGCACCGCCAAGCCGGAGAGGCCGCCGTCGGTTCGAGCGTTCACATGGAGCATCCCGAGGACGGTCGTCGCCCCGTTGATCGAGGACGCTCCCGTGACCTGCATTCCGTTGGACCTCACGACCAGGCGCCCCAGCGTCTCGGTGCTGCTCGACTCGAGGAGCAGCCTGCCCAGAGGCATCGGCGTGTCGCGGGCGACGTCGCGCGCGGCGACGTGCAGCGTCGGTGCGCTCTCGAGCCTCGGCGTCCATGTCAGGAAGCCTCCGTTGGCATACGGCGTGAAGTCACTGCCGCTCGCGTAGAGGCTCGGGGCGGAGTCCGGGGTGCTGAAGTCGAAGTAGCCGGTCCGCAGTTCCTTGCGCAGAAGCATGTCCCGGTCCGCGCTGCCGCGTTGCGCGTAGCTCGCCTCGCCGGCGACGTCGGCGACGTACGCCTGCTGCGCGAGGACCGCGTAGGTGCTCTTGAGCGAATAGGGAGCCGTTGCGAGTGTGACCGGCCTCAGGCAGTTGTCGGCGCCGCCGATGCACACCTGGAGCGCAAGATCCTGGTTCGCGGCGACGACCTTGCCGAGGTCGCAGTCCATGTTCCGGCCGACATCCAGATTGATGGCGCTGTAGGAAACGCGCACGTCATGGAACTCTTCGGAGCAGAGCTTCTCGCTGCCCCGCACGACCGCCACGATGACCCGGCCGAAGACGCCGTCCCCGACGGGGAGCTTCGCCTGCGAGACGCGCGCCTGGAACTTGAGGAGGTTGGGCGCCGGCTCGATCTGAAAGCTGTTGATCTGGTAGCCGCACGGAAGGTCGCCGGCGCCGTCGCAGGAAACGGATTGCGCGCGGGCACTCCCCGCCGCGAGGAGCGCCGCGCAGACGGAAAGCAAAGGGATCGCGGTTCTCATGGCGCACCCGGTGTGGTCGCCCGGCATGGCGCGCAGGGCGGCCTTGGTCTAACACTCCGCGGAATCTCGTACTGGCCCGCAGATTCGGCTCCGCTCACCCCGGGCATCGGTCCGCTCCGCGTCATGGCACCGTCCCGAAAAGACAGCCTGCCTGGAAACCCCCACCTTGGGTGACCCCGATGCACCCCGGCGGCCCATCTCTGCAACCGCCCTGGCCATCCGGGATCCGTGTGGTACAACTCCAGTCTGTGGTTTCGAATCGCAATGCCCGCCCGCTCGGATACACGGCCTTGAAAGTGCCGTAGCCCGGAAAGTCAGCCGTATAGGTGACGGCCACGCTGCCCTCCGGGCAGGTGCAATCGATGTAGCTGAGCACGTTCCCGCAGACATCCGGCGCCGTTTGCGTGGTCGCGCATTCGTAGTTGCGGTCGGTCCACCGGAAGCTCACCTTGGTGCTGCCGTCGCCGGCGCCGGGGAGCTTCCCGTTGATGGTCTGAACCTGCAGGTTGCCCGAAATGACGGCGCTCGGTGCGTTCAGGGTGCCGCTGCTGCTCATGATCGCAGCGCCGCCCGGACCGATGCCGATGGTGCCCTCCGCGTAGAGATCCTTGGTGTGCAGGCCGCCGGTCCACCCGGACGGATAGCCGCTGTTCGGGTTCTTTCCCGCGGCTCCGATGTTGCCGCTCGCCGCCAGGCCGGGAACCGTCGTGGCTCCGTTCACCTGGAGCGCTCCGGCAGTCAGACTGCCCGGGACGTTGAAGTCGCCCGCGACGCCGCCCATCGCGACGCCGCCGGTGAAGGACAGAGGCCCGGTGACGGTGAGCGGACCGCTGACGGTCGCGCCGGATACGCCGACGGTGAGTCCATCGACGCTCGCGGAGGCAGCACGCACGCTTCCGGCTGCCACCAGGTTGCCGCCAAGCGCCAGGTCTCCGGTGACGTTCGCGCCGCCCGTCGTGACCGTCAGCGAGCCGGAGGTGAGTGCTCCGGTGAGCGACAGGTTTCCGGAATGGTCGGAGTCGCCGGTCACGTGCAGGCCGCCGGCGGCGACCGTCGTCACGTCGCCGATTCCCAAGGTGTCGCCGAACGTGCCTGGTCCGCGTACCGCCGCGCCGGAAGGACTTCCGCCGGGCCCGCTCGCGGACAGCATGCCGACGACGGTGGTCGCCCCGTCGATGGACGCGGCCCCGTTGACCACGAGCCCGTTGGACCTGACGACGAGCCGTCCGAGACTCTCCGTGCTGTTCGACATGAGCAGCAGCCTGCCCAGAGGCATGGGAGTGTCGCGAACGGCATCGCGGGCTGCGATGTGCAGGGTCGGCGAGCCTTCCTGCACCGGCGTCCAGGTCAGGAAGCCTCCCTTGGCGAAAGGCGCGAAGTCGGCGTCGGTCGCGTGGAGCCTTGGCGCGGAGTCGGGAGTGCTGAAGTCGAAGTACCCGATCCCGAGAGCCTTGCGCACGACCATGTCGCGGTCGGCGGTTGCACGCTGCATGTAGGTCGCCTGGCCGGCGAGGTCCGAGAAGGGCACTTCCTGCGCAAGGACCGCGAAAGAGCTCTTGAACGCGTAGGCATCCGTTCCAAGCGGGATCGGTCTCAGGCAGTTGTCGGTGCCGCCGATGCAGACCTGGAACGCGAGGTCCCGGTTCGCGGCCACGACCTGGTCCAGCTCGCAGTCGATGTTGCGGCCGATCTCGAGATTCATCGTGCCGTCCGAGACGCGGACCTTGCTGAATTCCTCGGAGCAAAGCGTCTGGTTGCCGCGCTTGAGCGCCACGAGGACCCGGTGGAAGAGCCCTTGACCGGTCGGCAGCTTCGCTTGCGAGACGCGCGCCTGGAACTTGAAAAGCGCCGGCGACGGCTGGAGGTGCAAGTTGTCGATCTGATAGCCGCACGGGAAGGTGCCCGCGCCGTCGCACGGGACCGATTGCGCGCGGGCGCCGCCGGACGCGAGGGCGACGGCGCAGAAGGCCAGCGAAGCGACCGCGATTCTCATGGCGCACCCGCGGCGATCAGCGCAGGGGGACTTGGCATGCCGGGCTCCATCGGGCGCACGGGTCCATTCCGGGGCGGAATCTGCGAGGCAGCGCGGCGACATGGTCGGCATCTGCATGGTCCTTGGTCACCACAGCCCGGAGAGACAACCCACGCGACCCAATACTGCCGACTCCAAGGTCCCGTATCCTTCGCCCTCGCAGGCGAAGGACACCGTCCTGCCGCTCGGGTCGCCGTTGGTAGTTCCCATCAGGCCGGGAGTGCCAGAATAGCCGGGACAGGCAGGCAACCAGGAAATCGCCTTGTCGCCGGCATCGCAGCGGCAGGTATAGATCGATCCGGTACGGATGGTGACGTAGATGGGGTCGGGGATGCCAGTGGTGGTCCAACAGTCCGTAGCCCAGTAGAAGCGCAGTCCACCACCCGGCGTCTTCCCGTTGATCGTCGTGACCTGGAGGTTGCCGCCGAGGACGGCGCTCGTCGCACGGACCGTGCCGCTGCTGTCGATGGAGGCCGCCGGCGGGCCACCGCTCGGGCCGACGCCGAGCGAGCCCTCCGCGAGAACGTAGTTGGTGTGCATGCCGGACCATCCCGACGGGAAGCCGCTGCTCGCGGACTTCCCCGCGCTGCCGATGTTGCCGCTCGCCGCGACGCTGGCCAGCGTCGTCGCGCCGCTCACCTGAAGCGCCCCGGCGGTCAACGTGTTCGGGACGTTGAAATTGCCGGGGACGCCGCCCAATGGAATGGCGCCGGTAAGGGAAACCAGCCCGGTCACGGCGAGCGGACCGTTGACGGTCAGGCCGGTCGCGCCGACGGCGAGTCCGGTGAAGCTCGCGGCCGGGGCGCCAAGTGTTCCCGTCGCCACCAGGCTTCCTCCGAGCGTCAGGTCTCCGGCAATGCTCGCACCGCCGGTCATCACAGTCAGCGGCCTATTGGAGGAGAGCGCTCCCGAGATCGACAGAGCTCCGTCGAAATCCGAGTCTCCCGTTACGTGGAGGCCGCCGCCGCTCACGGTCATCGCCCTGCCGACGTCCAACGCGCCAGTGAACCTGCCGGGGCCTTGGACGGCCATCCCGGACGGAGCGCCGTCGGTTCTCGCCTCCACCTTGAGCATCCCGATGACCGTCGTGGGGCCGTCGATCGACGACGCTCCGGTGACCTGGATTCCGTTGGCCTTGACGACCAGTCGTCCGAGGGTCTCCGTGCTGTTCGACACGAGAAGCAGTCGGTCCAGGGGTATCGGAGTGTCGCGGACCGCGTCCCGCGCGGCGATGTGCAGTGTGGGAGCGCTCTCGTGCATCGGCGTCCAGGTCAGGAAGCCTCCGTGCGCGAACGGCGCGAAGTCGGCCGGGGCGGGGTGGAGCCCCGGCGCGGATCTCGGGGTGCTGAAGTCGAAGTACCCGGCGCCCAGCTCCTTGCGCTGGAGCATGTCGCGGTCGGCGCTCGCACGGTGCGCATAGTGCGCCTGGCCGGCGACGTCGCTGACGTGCGCCTGCTGCGCAAGCTGCGCGAACGTGCTCTTGATCGAGTAGGGCGTCGCCCCGAGGGCGACCGGGTTCAGGCAGTTCGTGGCGCCTCCGATGCAGACTTGGAACGCGAGCTCCTGGTTCTCGGCCACGACCTGGTCCAGCTCGCAGTCGATGTTGCGGCCGATCTCCAGGTTCACGGTGCTCTGGGAAATGCGCACGTCGTGGAACTCCTCGGTGCAGAGCGTTTCGCTGCCGCTCTTGAGCGACACGAGAATCTTCCTGAAGAGGCCGTCGGCGATGGGGAGCTTCGCCTGCGAGACGCGCGCCTGGAATTTCAGGAGCGTCGGCGACCGCTGGATCTCCGCGTTCTGGATCTGGTTGCCGCAGGGGAAGTCGGCTGCACCGTTGCAGATGACGGATTGCGCGCGGGCGGTGCCGCCCGCGAGAAGAGTCGCGAGAGCCATGACTATTGAGTAGACGCACCTCGCGGGCGACCAGCGGCCCCCTCCCCGACCCTCCCCCGAAAGAGCCCGGGGGAGGGAGTGTGCGCCGAAGGCGCCCCCGGCGCGATCCCCCTCCCCCGCGCTTTCTGCGGGGGAGGGTCGGGGAGGGGGCCGGCGGTGGGGCGCCCAGTGCGTCGCCAAGATAGGCATGGTGCAAGCACAGGATGATGCGAGGGCGGCTCTCATTGTGCACCCGCCAGTGTGATCGACTGCTGGGAGGCCGTCACGCTCACGTTGGCCTTGAATCCGATGTAGTCGGGCGCGTCGAGAGACCCGTCGGGTTTGGCCCCGGCCGTGCCCATGTCCACCCAGCAGGTCAGGTCGTAGGTGCCTGCCACGAGAGGCTCGCGCACGCCGGTCGTGCCCTTGCCGGAGGTCCAGCATTTCAGGCCCTGCGGACAGACGAGCAGGCTCGTCGCGACCACCGGAGTATCGACGCGAGGGGGCACGGGCGGCTGGCTGCCCGTGGCGTGGGTCCAGTAGCAGCGTGCGGAATCGCCGGCGGCGAGGCTCCCCGCGGTCATCTCGATGGGCGGCGCGACGGTGGCCACGAAGCCGGAGAGCGAGAGCGATTTCACCAGCTCCTGACCCGAAGTCGTGGTCAGGGTGACCGAGAGGCCCGGGTTGTTCGGCGTCCAGATCTGGTGGCCCTGGTCGTCCTCGGTCTCATTGACGTTGAGCAGCGCGTAGAGCTGGTACTGGCCCGCGGGGAAAGTGGCCCGCGGCGCCGCGCCCTGATCCGCGACGCGGCTGGGCTCCACCATGCGGACGTCGCCGCCGCCGGCAGGCACCTCGGCCCCGTCCGCCGAACGCGCGACGACTTTGCCGGTCGTCTTCGAGACAAGCATGGCCCGTACGGCCAGCGGCGACGCTCCGACCGCGCCGACGCGCAGCGTCACCGCCGTGGCGTCCACGCACACGACCCCGATGTCGACGACGTCGGCACTGGCGACCGTTCCGCTGCCGTTGGATACGCTGCACGACTGCATGGGCAGGAGGGGCTGCTGCGCGACCGACACTTCGTAGACGGAGCCCGCCGGCAACGGGGTCATGAACGCGAAAGCGCCGTTTCTCGCGATGTCAACGACATCGGCACCGCGGTTCGTGAGCTTCAACCCGGTGCCGTTGAGGCCGGACACCGTGCCGCCGACCGCGTAGCTCGTCGAGGAAATCACCTGCGTACAGACGACCTGCGCCGAGGCGTTCGCGCCTTGGATGGTGCCGCTGCCGTTGACGACCTGGCACGTCTGATCGGGCAGAATCGGCTGCGTCGCGACGGCGACCGAATACGAGGCGGCGTCCAGGAGGCGTTTTGCGAAGCTCCGCGTGCCGTCGGCCGCGATGGCCAGTGTTTCGCTTCCGCTCAACGAGAGTGACAGGTTCTTTCCCCGGAGGCCCGTCGTGGTCACCGACACCGTGTAGGTCGGCCGCGACGTGCAGAGCACCGCCACGCTGGTGTCCTGGTTGGGCATGGTCCCGCTCGGATTGTCGACGGCGCACGAGGTTCCAAGAGTCGTCGGGCCAGCGGTAATCGTGACCGAGTAGGCCCGCCCCGGCGCGACTTTCTGCGCAAACGGGAAAGTCCCGTCGGCGTTGCGGGTAATCGATTCGTTGGTCGCGGAATTCACGAGCGTGATGGAATCGCCGGCCGGCAGACCGCTCACCGACACGCTGAGGAGGCGCGGCACGACGATGCTGCACCGCACCACGAGGCTGTTGGCACCGCCCGCCGGCAATATTCCCTTGGTAGGAGTCAGCGTACACGTCTCGGTCGGGGTCCGCGGCTCGCCTGCGACGTAGGCGCTCCACGCCGAGCCCTCCAGCAGGGGTGCGGCGAACTTGAACGGGCCGTTCTGCCTCACTTCCAGCTCGAAACGCCCGCGGGCCGCGACGGCGTTGCCGGCGACGTACTGGTCGGTCGCCAGGCGCAGCAGCACGCGATCGCCTGCGATGCCCGTGGCGGTGCCGCCGAGCGTGACAACCGGACCACACACGACGCGGGCGGTTGCGCCGCCGGTGGGCATGCGGCCCTTGCCGGTGGTCGCGTCCACAGCGCACAGCGTACCGCCAATCGGAGGAGGCTGCGAAACAAGCTTCACCGCGTAACGCCGCCCCTGGCCGACTTGCATCGCAAAGGTTGCGCTCGGTTGCGACGCCGTCAGAGTCACCTGCTCGGTGCCGTTGGACACGACGACGCTGCCCGCGGTGAGGCCGGATATCGCGGCGGCCAGCGGGAACGACGGGGCCGGTGCGCTCGTGTATCCGCGATCGTGGGCAAAGCCCTTCGGTATCGAGAACTCCAGCGTGCGGAACACGTCGATGTCGCCGTTGACCGGGTCGAACGAAACGTCGCCGCCCATCCACTCGTAGCAGAGCTCGGTGCGGTTCTGGTCCAGCTCCACGAGGCAGGCGTTGGCGGTTTCCGTGATCGTGCCGTTGGTGAGTGCCTGGACGTACGGCGGCACTGCGAACTCGACCTGCGCCGAAATGCCCGTGACGTCGGTGTAGTTGCAGTTGAGAAGTCCCCACGCGCCGCCGCTCGCCGCGGTGAAGTCGACGAGACCGGTCGTCTGACACCCGTTCGCGGCGCAGAAGGCCGCGGTCGCGGGGGAATCCTCGAGCGTGACGTCTCCGTAGAAGAGCAGGCGCGGGCGGCCCGTTCCCGGCTCGACGGGCTGCGTCGTGCCCTCGTAGGAACACGCCATGTTCGTGAGAATCGGGGCAATGGCGCTGCGCACCTGCGCCTCGGTGACGATGACCGCGGGGTAGCCTCCGAGCAGGTATTGACGCAGCGAGTCCGTGAGCCTCGGGCACCCGGAGGCGCCGCTCGCCGCGCAGTCGGCCGCCGCGAGGTAATCGGGGATGTCTCCGCCGTAACCCAGGTAGAAGGAGCTTCCCGGCGGCCGGTTGCGACAGCGGTTCGTGTCGATCGTGCCGCCGCCCTGCGCCACCGAAAGCGCGAGGTCGTTCAGACAGAAGTCCTTGTCCGCCAATCCCAGGCCGGTGGCCGCGTAGTCGAGGTTGCGGTAGGGCGACTGGATGAGCCGTGCGCGGAGCGAGGAGATGGGATGCGGCACCTCGAACACGTACGGGTTCGTCTCAGCCTCGACGCGCGTGCGATTGTCCACGAACACCTTTCCGATGCGGAACCAGTTGCCTCCGTAGAGCGCTCCGTCGCTGGCCTCGAACTTCCCTTCGAGTACGAGTTCCGGCGGGATGTTGCGATCGCTCACGCCGTAGGCTTTGATGGTCACCGACACCATTTCGCCCAGCGCCACCGTGCGCCGGATGCCGCCCGGAAGCTTGTCGTAGATCGTTTCACTGAGCCCGCCGAAGGAGCCCGGCGCGAAGTCGGGCCAGTCCCAGTCGCGCAGCAGGCATCGGCCGTGCGAGCAGTATTCGAGCGTCGGATCGCACAGGGCAATCGACCGCCCGTCCACGAACGCGAAACACTCGGTGCGGCAGGCGCCGCTGGCGCAGTAGAAGGCATTGGAGTCGGGACAGCCTTCCACCGTGCGCACCTGGAAGGAGCCGTAGTCTTTCACCGCGTCGCGGCACTCCATGCAGGTCAGCGTCGTCACGTCGCAGAAGCGGCACGGACCGTTGAGGCACGTCTGCGTGAAGCACTGCTGATCGCTGGCGCAATCGCTCGAGCACACGAAGCCGAAGCCCGGATTCTCCTGTTTCACCGAGGCGGGACGCATCGAGCAGCGGCCACCGGCAGACACGCAGGAGTAGGCATCCGTCGGATCGCAGGCGACCATCGTGCAGCGCGAGTTCACGCACGCGTAGTACGGCGGGCAGTCGAGATTCGACATGCCGCAGGCGGGAAGCAGCGACGGCAACTGTCCCGCGCGGCCATCCCTCACGAGCCGCTCGAAGCCGATGGCCGCATCCGACGCGAAGGCTTCCGGCACACGGAGTCCGGCCCACAGCTTCACTTCGTCGACGCCTCCGTGCAGGGCCATCGTGTACTGCTTGCTCGACGGGTGCAGGAACGCTCCGACCCAGTTGCACGGGTAGTAGCGTTCCTCGCGGACCCACACGAGTCCCTCGATCAGCTCGGGCTTGCCCCCCACGCGCGTGCCTCCCGCGAGCGTCGTCAGCCCGAGGCTGCGCACGATCTGCGGCCTGGAATGGCTGGTTCCGTACAGGAGCAGGCGCGAGCCCTCGGGCGAGAAGACGCCGGCCTGCACGTCGTCGAGCAGTCCCGCTAGATCGACCGCCGCCGGCGCGGCGCCCGTCGAGAGGTTCGCGACGAACACCTTGGAATCGTGTCGCCGCTGGCGCGCCGAGAACGCCGGGGAAGCGGTCCCTGGGTTCCTGCGGTCGAATTTCAGCGTCGCGAGCAATCCCGGCGTGAGCGGAATGGCGTCGCCATAAGCACTCTTGACCTCGACGCGGACAAAGGACCCCGATTGTCCGCTCGTCTCGGTCAGGACCAGTTGCCTGCCCATGGCCGCCTCGACGGTCCCCTGCGCCGCGTCGGCGGCGTCGGCGGGCGTCAGACGCGGCTGGTACGTGTTGGAATCGAAGGCGACGTACAGGTCGTGAATCTCGTTGGGGTAGCAGTCCGTCACGTCCCAGGCGCCGTCCTGGTTTGCGTCCTCGTCGGTGTCCTGGACGTGATCGCGGCTCTTGTCCCAGCAATCCGCACCGTAGCCGGTCGGGGCGAACCGAACCGTCACCGTGGCCGTCGCGCCTCCCTCGACAGCGCCGGCCGTGTATTGAGTGGATGCCGGGTAGGTCGTGCTGCTCTTGTCGTAGAGCACCTGGACCGTCTCCGGCGGCGTCGCCCCCGGGCGCCCCTGCCGGAAGGCCGAGAGCAGCCGCGCTTCCTCGGTATTGCCTGCCAGCGAAGCCACCGTCTGCACCGACGAGTCGCGGATGTTCTGCAGGATTTCGAGTTTCGTGACCGCGTGTGCCTTGAACATGGTGTCCGAAGAGTCGAAGAGCACGATGCCCCGCGTCCCGCCCGTGCCGCGACCGCGCAGCCACCACCCGTTCTGATGATTGCCGTCCGAGCGCGTGAGCTGCACGGCGCCGAGGCTCTGGCTCGCAGTCAATGCGTCGTAGTCGAGCTGCGGGACCTTCACGCCGCCGTCCAGCTCCGTCGAGACGACGCGGCGTACCGGGTCGAAGCCGATGAAATAGAGCTGGAAACCGCGGCTCGTGTTGTGGCCGTCGGGCAGGCTGTACACGTTGCTCTCGAAGAGCAGAGCGGACCCGTCGGGCGCCCACCTGGGGCGCCGCGCCTCGATGCCTCGCGCAGTGTCCCCGAAGCCGATCGTCAACTGTCTGGGCGCGGAGCCGTCGAGGTTCGCGATCCAGATCTCGCTGCTGCCGCCCGCGTCCGAGCTGTACGCGATGAGGCCGAGGTTCGGGCTCACGTCGACGTCGCGGAACGAGTGGCCGGGGTCCGCGACGACCGGAGCCGTCATCAGCGCGTTCGGGTCCGCGCGGCGGATGGAGAAAAGACCGTTCACGCGGTCGGCGAACCAGATGCTCTCGGGCGGCCGTCCTCCCATGAAATCGCCTTCTTCGTGGAGGATCACGTCGCTGCCGTTGGCGAACGCGGGGCACACGATCGACGGCGGAATCGTCGTGAGCAGCACCGAGCCCGCGGCCGACCCGTCGAAGTAGAGCTGCACGTCGCCCGTCACGGCATTGAGCGTGAAACCGGCGTGGTGCCACGCGCGCAGTGCGAGCCCTGCCGCCAGGCTCGTGCGCGCCGCGCGGTGACCCGAGGCGAGATCGCCTACGAAGAAGGATACTTCCGCCGTGCCGTCCGTCGCGAAGTCGGTCACGAGTCCGAAGTGCGTGCGCTCGTCGGGACCGTTGTGGCTGAACAGAATCTGCGGCTCGCCGGCGGTCTCGGTGGACGTGTTGCCTTCGGTGTAGAACCACATCGAGTACGAGAAGGACTGCCCCGACGCGACGAGCGGGTCGAGGACCTGCACCGGCAGCTCGAGGTGGTGCCCGGAGCCGTCCAGGTACGCGCCGTCGCGCACGACGCCCTCGATGCGTCCGGCGGATGCAACCCTTCCGGCTTGGAGCGCGGACAGCCGTGCGGTCAGCTTCGCCCTCTGCTGCGCGTCCGTCTCGAGCGAGCAAACCGGAACTCCGGCACACAGCGCGTCTCCATCGAGCACGTTGGAGTACGACAGCGGTGTCGCATCGCTCTCGAAGCCGTACCAGAGCAGCAATCGCCTGTCCCACTCCTGTACACGGCCGGGGACGGTCACCGGCGGGCCCCACAGCGCTGCGTCCGCAAGGTCGCCCTGCCGGTTGCGGTCGCCCTGCAGCGGCGCAATCGCCCCGGTCATGAGCGTCGGGTTGGTCGAGAACGAGACGTTCGCAGCGCCGTCGCCGATCCGCTGGAAAACAAGCTCCACGATGGGCCCGGTCGGGATCGCGTCGGAAGAGGCCATGTCGTAGACGGTGAGCCGCAGCACGCCTGTGGAAGTGTGCCCCACCGCGAGCCTCTTGCCGAAGCCGGTCAGGTTCGGAAGCGGCCGTGCATCCTGCAGGAGGAGGTTGAGGCGATCATATTCTATGCGCAGATCAAGGACGGTCGCGGGAACGGGCGAGTAGTCGTAGACGATGTTGAGGAGCGCCTGCTGGTCGTCCACCGACTTCAGCTCCAGGTGGAACGCGGTGCAGGCGGTTGCACAACTGCGCGACAGGCAGAGCGGGAGCATCGCGTCGGGGTCGAGCGCGCAGGCGTGGCGGAAGTCGCAGTCGGCGTCGGTCTGACATGCGCCGCCCGCAGGCACTCCGGTGCGGCCGGCGAAGTTCCTGATCCACTGCGGGATGCCGTCGCCGCCGTCCGCGCAGTTGGCGGCGTCGCGCACGGGCGTCGCCCGGCACACGAGGTCGGGGCAGTTGGGCGTTCGGGATGCCTCGGGCGCCGCGCAGTCGGAGGCGGAGCACGCGGGCGTGTTCAGGCAGAGCGCTCCCGGGCAGAGAGCCGCCGGCATCACGACCGCGCCGTTGTCGC
>Ga0172368_10001530_pt1 | contig 31465 bp, 31 predicted proteins | sample Lak11m_FD_114540 | JGI IMG/M metagenome (GOLD analysis project Ga0172368, IMG submission 114540) | Freshwater microbial communities from Kabuno Bay, South-Kivu, Congo - kab_022012_11m | ecosystem: Environmental > Aquatic > Freshwater > Lake | place: Democratic Republic of the Congo: South-Kivu...
AAAATATCAATCTTTTTAATTTGTTCAATGAGATTTCGATTCATAGATTCTTATCCTCTTTGGAAGAATCTGGCGCGGGCTTGCGCGGGATGCGCGCCGTAGCGCGGTCATACAACCCGCCGCCTTTTTGCCCTGTGCTGGCGGATTCTACCCGCAGGTTGATGCGGTCCCAAATTTTAATGTCTTGGTCCAGATACACCGTTCGCACAAACATCATGCAGTAAGGTCCCGCCTTGCGGCGCAGCGCGTCCATTTCCGCGCTGATGGATTGAATTACTTTTTCTATCTCACGCCGCTTCTCTTCATTAAACGCGGAGTCCATCAACTTGCGTTTGATGCCAATTTCCGCCTGCTTGCCGATGATGCTCTTGACCGTCTCCGCCTTTTCTTTGCCAAATTCCTTGCGGATGGGTTCGAGCAATTCGTCCAACTCGTCTATGTTTTTTGCCACTTTGGCTTCGCTGTTTGTCACGCGGTCGCCCATGCCCAGTTTTTCGCCCACCCATGTTTTTTGAATATTCATTCCGCGCCGAATAGCGTACCAAATGACCGCCAAACCGATAAACCCGTACACAATGGCGACAATGAGCGGCACGCCTTCATTGACCATCGTGTTGAACGCCATGTGCAGCGGCATGGAAAATGCGTAGCCCAGCAAAATGGCAAACCAGCCGCGCCAAGAGCGGTCTCCGCGCCAGTATGCCAGCGCCGCGCCGATGACTCCGCTGCCGGTGGCGTGAACAAGATTGGTGGAGAAGACCCGCGCCACCGCCACAATTAAAGCGGAGTCGGGGTGTCCTAACACATACTCGGTATTTTCTATCATCGCAAACCCCATGCCCGCGCCAAAGCCATATAACGCGCCGTCCACAATGTAATTAAAGTCGGCGCGCCGCACGATGTAAATTAATATTAATGCTTTGAGGAATTCTTCTAAAATGGGACCTGTTACGCGCACAACGGTTTCGTAACTCGCCAACCCGGAGTTGCGTAAGGCGGGGTTAATTTGCGCCGCCAGCCCGTACGCCGCCACGCCCCAAGCCAGCGCCAACCCGTTGAGCCAGAACCTGCCCGTGCCGTACAAGTCAAAACGGCGGACGCCAAACAGGAATAATAGCGGAACAAGATAAGCAATGACTAACGCTACGGCAATAATCATGCGCGAATCTTACCATAACCTTTAATGAGAAATTTTTTAGCCTTCACTTCTTTCCATAACTTGGCGTTGCGCCAAAAATCTCCCAGCCGCGTTCTTGCGCGGCGGCGCGTAGTTTTGCCTCCGGGTACACGGCGACGGGGTGGTCGGCTTTTTCCAGCATGGGCAAATCTAAAAGGGTATCGCCATAGGCAAAATCTACTTTATCTACGCCCAAACGGCTGAGGGCTTGCTCAATTTTTTGTTCATCCGCGACCAATTTGCCCACAATTTGAAGTTTGCCATTCACAATCGCCGTGGGCGTGCCAATCGATTCCGCGCCAATGCGCCGCGCAAAAGGCTCAATGAAGGGTTCCATCACGCTGCTGGCGATGTATACCTTTGCGCCCTGCGAGCGATGTTCCACCAGTCGCGCGATAACGTCCTCGCGGCGTTTTTTCCATAAATTGTGTTCGGTAATCCACTCCGCAACTTGCGTCACCTTTTCTGGCGTGGGGTTTTTGATGTAGGAAAGACTCTCCACCGTAATATTTTGCCCCCACTTTTGCCAGTCTATGAAGTTGTGGGTGGCGAGGAAGTAGGACGGCAAGACCGCCGCCAAGCGTAAGTTGGCTTCTACCTTGCTTTGATGATGCTTGACCCAATCCACCAGCCCCAAAAACGGCGAGCCGCTGGTTAGCGTTCCCATCATGTCTGAAAGAACAATCATCTTGTTGTCTCCTGAACAAAAAATTATTGCGCGGTGTTGCCGCCATCCACTAACAATAAGTGACCGGTGGTAAAGCTTGCCTCGTCAGAGGCTAAAAATAAAACCGCGTTGGCTATTTCTTCCGGCTTGCCAAACCTGCCCATAGGAATATACGCGCTCGATTCTTTCATCGCTTCTTCTTGCGTTACGGGCTGGGTATTTTCAAAATAGCCTTTTTCTATCCACCTATCCACAAAGGTATCGCCTGGGCAAACCGCATTCACGCGGATGTTCTCGCGGGCGTAATCCAGCGCCATGGCTTTGGTCATTAAGCCCACCGCGCCTTTGCTCATCACATAAGGGAAAGCGTCCTTGCCCGCCACCACAGACCAATCGGACCCGTTATTGACGATTGCCCCGCCGCCTTGCTTCTTCATTTGCGGAAGGACTAATTTACACATGCGCCACATCGCCGTGACGTTGATATTAAAAGTCTCGTTCCATATTTCTTCGGAGGTTGTTTCGGCTGTGCCTTTGGTGACAATGCCCGCGTTGTTGAACAAAATATCAATGCGCCCAAAATGTTGCAGCGCCGCCGCTACCGCTTTTTCGCAATCTTCCAGACGGGTATGGTCGGCTTGGATGAAGAGGCAGCGCGGCGCGCCGCGCCGCTCACAGGCGGCGCGAACCTCTTCGCCCAGCGCTACGCGCCTGCCCGTCAGAATCAATGCCGCGCCTTCTTCCGCAAATCGCAGCGCGGTTGCCTTTCCAATTCCGCTGGTGGCGCCGGTAATAAGCGCGACTTTATTTTTCAATCTCATCGATTCTCCTTGTAGGTATAATGTTTGCATGTCTAAAAAAATGATGCCCTTGCTGGCGGTTGCGTTTTTGACCGCCGCCGCTTATTTATATTTCAATTTTCGCAGCGCGTCCGCGCGCGGCGCGCAAGTCTTTACATGGATTCAAAACCCCGACCCGCAAAGCGAACTTGTCATGCAAGCCGGTCTGCGCTGCGGCAGCGCGCCTTTTTACTTTCCCACGGATGGCGTGATTGGTTTTATTTGGGATGATTCTTTTCGCCCCGGGCATCGTCATCAAGGCTTGGATATTTTTGCGGGGACGGGCGTAGGCGTGACCTCTGTCTTTGCCGCGTATCCGGGCTATCTTACCCGCAAAGCGGAGTGGAAGTCATCCGTTATCATTCGCGTTCCAAAAGACCCGCTGGCTCCCTCGCGCCAAATTTGGGTTTATTATACGCACATGGCGGACGAAAATGGAAACTCGTTTATCTCCGAATCGTTTCCGCCCGGCGCGTCTGAAATTCCTGTCGAAGCGGGAACGTTTCTTGGGTATCAAGGCAATTATTCCGGCGACCCCAACAACCCGGTGGGCGTGCATTTGCATATCTCCATCGCCAAAGATGACGGCTTTGGCAATTTTCAAAACGAGTTGGAAATTGAAAACACATACGACCCTTCGCCATATTTTGGAATGCCGCTTAATGCCAAAACCAACCGCGACTCCATTCCCAGTTGTTCGTTTGTAAAATAAAAAATTCAAGAGGTGATATTTTGCTCAAAGACAAAACGATATTAATTACCGGCGCGGGCAAGGGCGTTGGGCGCGCGCTGGCAGAAGCCTGCGCCGCGCGCGGAATGCGCGTTGCCGCCAACGACCTGACCCCTGTCAATGTGGACGAAGTAGTTGCGGGCATTCTCGCTCGCGGCGGGCAAGCCAAAGCCTATGTGGAAGACGGCTCTAAAAAAGTCAGCGCCCAAGCGCTGGTGAACATGGTGGAAGAAGATTTCGGCGGCATAGATGCGCTGGTTTGTCACGCCGAAGTTCAGCCGCGCGCCGCCCTGCTGGATATTGATGAATGGGATTGGCATCGCGCGTTGGATGTAAACGTCACCGCCGCTTTTCTCGTCATGCAATCTGTCGCCAGAGTGATGCGGACGCGCGGCGGCGGAAAAATGATTCTGCTGACGGCGGGCGGCGCAACGCGGGAAGAAAAAGGCGCGGCGTACCTGACGGGCAAAGCGGCTCTGCCCGCGCTGGCAAACCTTGCGGGCGAAGAGTTTGCTCCCATTGGAATCCGCGTATATGCCGCGCCGCATTCCCCGAACCTTTTAGATGAGGCGCTGAAGATATTGGAGGAAGAATGAAAGAATTATTGGACTATCGCCAGAAACTGCTCGCCCGTTTAGAGTCTTCTGCCATGCAGTTTGTTTCCGCCTGTCGGGAGCGGGGCGCAGCAGCCGCAGGCGTGGACGGCGCGTGGAATATTCATCAACTTGCCGCGCATACCCGCGATGTGGAATTCTTTGTCTATGGCTTGCGAATTGAAAAAACCTTGCAAGAGGATAACCCGCTTTTCCCCAATTTTGACGCAGATGCTTGGATGGCGGAGCATTATCAACCCGCCGAACCCTTGGAGCAAATTTTGAGTCAGTTCCTTGCCCATGTGCAGGCGCTTTGTCAAACCTTGCGCGCCGCGCCGCCAGAGGTTTGGTCCCGCGTTAGCCGTCATGCGGCGCAGGGCGGCGACCTGACCCTGCAACTATGGGCGGAGCGCAGCCTTGCTCATATTGAAGAGCATTTGCAAAGCGCTTCAAATCTACCAAACTCGCTCTGATTAAGAGGTAAAATTATGCGTATGAAAAAACAACGAATTTTGCTTGTGGATGACCATGAGGTCGTTCGTTTAGGCTTAAAGTCTTTATTGGAACGCCACCCGCATTTTGACGTGGTGGGCGAGGCGGGTTCGGCGCGCGAGGCGTTGGAGCAAGTAGCCGCCTTAAAACCAGATGTCGTAGTGATGGATATTCGCTTGCCGGGCGCTTCTGGCATTGAGGCGTGCGAACAAATTGTGGAGCAATTCCCCAATACAAAAGTCATCATGCTCACGTCATACGCGGAAGACGAAATGCTTTTCTCCGCCATTCGCGCGGGCGCGTCCGGCTACATCCTCAAACAAATTGGCAGCGATGATTTAATCAAAGCGCTGGAATCTGTGGGGCGCGGCGAAGCCCTGCTAGACCCGGCGGTGACGCAGCGCGTCTTTCAAGAAGTGCGCCGCGCCGTCAAAGAGGAAGAGTCTTCGGCTTTCGCCCATTTGAGTCAGCAGGAAAAGCATGTGCTGTTGCTCGTCTCTGAGGGCAAGACCAACCGCGAAATAGCCAAGAGTTTGTTTTTGGGCGAAGGCACGGTGCGGAATTATGTGTCGAGCATTCTCTCAAAACTCAATGTGAACAACCGCGCCGAAGCGGCGGCGTATGCGGTGGAACATAGTTTGAAGGAATACATCTCGCCGTAATGCCTTGACACGGGGCGGTTTGCGCGTAAAATTCGGCGCAATATGTTCAAGACCAACCCGCGCAAAAGTTTCAAAAAACGCTTCCTTGCCGGGTTGTCGGTGTTTCTTTGTGAAACGAAGAGTCGCTTTTAGTAAAGCGGCTCTTTTTTTATATCCATTTTCAAGAGGAGAGAATATGGCTACCAAGAAAAAGACCGTAGAGAAGAAAAAGACCCAAGCCGCGCCGCCCGCGCCGCAGGCGGCGGCGACTCATGCGCCTGTCATCGGCTATCTGCCTAATGACGCGCCGCCCATCGGGCAGACGATTTTGCTCGGCTTTCAGCACGCGCTGACGATGTTCCCCGCCACAGTGCTGGTGGCATTGTTCGTTGGCTTTCATCCTAGCACGGTCTTGCTGGCTTCGGGCTTGGCAACCATTGTGGCGCTGCTTGGCTCGCGCTATGGCATTGGCAAATTCATTCCGCTGTATTATGGCTCATCATTCAGTTATATTGCCGCCATTCTTGCGGTCACAAACGCTTCCTTTGGACAACCCGTTTCAGACGAACTCATCAGCGTGGCGCAGGCGGGCATTGTCGTCACCGGCGCAATTAATGTATTTGTGGGCTTGCTCATCCGCTTTGCGGGCGGCAAAAAATTTATAGACGTAATTCTTCCGCCCATTGTCACCGGCTCTGTCGCCGCCGTGATTGGCATTGCGCTCGGTAAAGCCGCGTTGGATATGGCTTCCGGCGTGGCGGGCGGGCAAGCCGCCGGTAATACGCAATGGTGGAGCGTGGCTATGGTAACTTTGTTTGCCACCATTTTGTTCTCGGTCTATTTGCAGGGCAAAGGTTTTATTGGCATGTTGCCCATTTTACTGGGAGCGGTGGTTGGGTACGCGGTTGCGGCGGCGCTGGGCATGGTGGATTTTTCCGCAGTGACCCAAGCGCAGTTCATTACCGCGCCGCATATCACCTTCCCCAAATTTAACAGCAATTTGAGCGCCACCGCCATCATCAGCATTGCGGTCATGGCAATCGCCACCATCCCGGAATCTACCGCGCATCTTTATCAAATTGGATTGTATGTGGACCATCTAGCGGATGAGCAAAAACGCGAACGCTACGGGCTGAGCTCCTACATTGGATTCAACCTTATTTTGGACGGCGTGGGCGATATGATTAATGGATTCTTTGGCGGCGCGGCGGGAACAAACTACGGAGAAAATAATTCCCTCATGGTTATCTCGCGCAACTACTCCGGCGTTACGCTCCTTGCCGCAGGCATCATCGCCATTTTGATGGCGTTCAGCGGACACCTTGCCGGTTTGGTCGCATCCATCCCCACAGCGGTTAGCGGCGGGCTGGCAATTTATCTCTTTGGCGTTATTGGAATGCAAGGCATTGCCTTGATGATTTCCGAAAAGGTGGATATGTTTGACCCGAAGAATCTCGCCATTGGCGCGGTGGTGCTTATCATTGGCATTGGCGGACACATTGGCTACAACTCCTTCCTGCCCATTCCCGCGCTGACGGGCATCTTCCCCTACGGCTGGCCCGCCATTGCCACCGGCGCGGTGGCTGGCATTTTGTTAAATTTGATTTTCCAAATCTTCAAGCCGGAATAAATAAAAGCAGCGCAAAAAGACAGACAGGGCTAGGAAAGCCCTGTCTGTCTTTTTAATATCTCGCGCGTTTTGGCAATGTCGTCCCAAATTTGTTTGAGCAATTCTTCCACTGAATTAAATTTCAATTCGTCTCGCAAGCGGGCAATAAACTCCACCTTAACTTCTTGCCCGTAAATTTCTCCGTCAAAATCCAGTAGATGCGCTTCTAAACTGGGGATGTTGCGCTGCGGCGTAAAGGTGGGGTTAAAGCCGATGTTGGTCGCCGCCATGATGCGCCGCCCGCCCACCTGCGCCCACGTTGCATAAATTCCATTGGTGGGGATGGCTTTACCCGGCGGGTAGGCAATGTTGGCGGTGGGGATGTTGATTTTTTTTCCGCGCCCTTCGCCGTGAATAACTTCGCCGCTCAGCGTGTAGGGGTAGCCGAGCAAGCTGGCGGCGGCGCTGACGTTTCCGCCGGAGATGAGCGCGCGAATGGCGGTGGAGGAGATAACGCCGCTGGCTTCGCTCAGGGCGGGGATGACCTCCACCTCGTAGTTTAACTCCGCCCCTAGTTCGCTCAGTCGCGCAGCATTTCCTTCGCGCCCCTTGCCGAGCGCAAAATCATACCCGATGAGCAGTCGCCGCAAGCCAAGCCGTTCTCTTAACCGCAGCATAAAATCTCGCGCTGAGATGGCGGCGAGTTCTTTATCAAATGGCTGCGTGATGACCACATCCACGCCCAAACTGCCGAGCAGCGCGGCGCGTTCTTGCGGGGTGGTGAGGCATTTAATTTCGCGTCCGCTGAGGACTTGCGCCGGATGCGGGTGAAAGGTGAGCGCGGCGGCGGGCGCGCCTTGCGCGTGGGCGGCTTCGGTTAGGCGGCGCAGAATGGCGCGATGTCCGCGATGGACGCCGTCAAATACGCCGATGGTGAGCCATGCGTTTTGCAGGGAAACTTCTTCAAGAGAATGATAGTGTTTCATAAAAAAGAAACCGCCTTGCGGCGGTTAATCCTTGCGAGCGGAGCGAATCAATTTGCCGCCCCGCGCCGCGACATTAATCTGACGTGAAGAATACTTTTTTGGGTTGCCATTCCTGCGAGCCGTCTTCGTTGGTTGTGAGGTACATGAGCGCAACCAACTCGCCTTGCGTGCTAACTCCGCGCGCTTTATCAAAGTCCGGTTCGCCGCTTACTTTGGCGCGATGTCCGTGCCGCACAGCTTCCACCTCGTCTGGGTTTAATTCTACGGCGGGCCAGTCGCCTAGCGCTTCGGCGGCGGGGATGAGGTATTGATACCAATTTCCGGCGGTGAAGGCTTCTTGCAGTTTTCGCAGCGGCACGGCGTCTCGCAATGAGAAGCGCCCGCTTTTGGTGCGCCGTAAGCCAACAAGGTACGCGCCGCAACCCAGTTTTACGCCGAGGTCATTTGCGAGCGAGCGCACATAAGTGCCGGAGGAGCAATGCACGTCAATGACTGCTTCCGGCGGCGCCCATTCCAACACTTCCAAATGATGCACGGTGATTTTGCGCGGAGCGAGCTCTACTTCCTCGCCTTGCCGCGCCATTTCGTAGGCTTTGCGCCCCTGTACTTTCACGGCGGAATAAGGCGGCGGGGTTTGCTCAATTTCGCCCACAAAGGTTTGCAGCGCGGCGTCAAATTCTTCTTCGCTCACGTTGATGGGCGCATTGGTGGGAGTCACTTTGCCTTCCGCGTCAAAAGTGTCTGTGGAGCCGCCCAAACGGATGATGGCTTGATAGCGCTTATCGGACGCGGAGACGTATTCGCTGAGGCGCACGGCGGGACCTACCAGAATGACCAACACGCCAGAGGCGCGTGGGTCTAAGGTGCCGGTGTGACCGGCGCGGCGCAAGCCCGTTCCATTGCGAATGGCTTGTACGACATCGTGCGAGGTCATGCCGACAGGTTTATCTACTACAAGCGCGCCGGAGATGGCGTTTTTTATATCTTGACTATCCATGATTCCTCCATGAGTATTCCGTTGTTTGAATTATGACATATTTGTCTGATTTGACAATGCTTTTCTGTGTAGATGTTATGAAGGTTTAACGTTACAGATTGAGCATTTCGCGGGTGACTTTGAGAACTTCCGCTTGCACATCGCTTAACGCGCCTTCAATATCCGCCCCTGCCGCCGCTGCATGACCGCCGCCGTTAAAGTGTTTTGCCACCTGAGAAACATCCATACTGGGGTCAATGGCGCGCCACGAAATCTTTACTTTATGGTCTGCTTGTTCAACGAAAATCATGCCTATTTTGTTCCCGTCAATGGCGGAAATCATGTTGATTAAATCCGCGTCATCGTTGCCGCTGTACGCGGCGATTTTACGGTCTGCCAGAGTCAGCGTCCCCCAGACGATGCCATGTTTGTTTTGCAAGCTGGAAAGCCCCGCTCCCCAATAACGCGCGGCGGGGAAGGTTTTGTACACCAGCGCGCGCATGTAAATTTCCGGCATGTTCACGCCGCATTCCATCAACGTAGCCGCTTGACGCAGCGCCTCTGGCGTAGTGTTGGATGTGCGAAAGCCGAGCGTATCGGTGATGACGCCGGTCAGCAGCGCGGCGGCGGTGGGCTGGCTAATGTTCAAGCCCCACTGCGGCAGATGTTTCGTCAGCACGGCGGCAGTCGCCACCTCTTCCGCTTCAATGAGATTTAATTTGCCGTATTTTTCGTTGGTAACGTGATGGTCAATATTGATGTCAGGTTGCCCAAGCCCCTGAAAGATTTTTCCTGTGCGTTTGAAGTCCGCGCAATCTACGGTGATGAAAGTATCCCAGCCATCGCCGACTTCTTTTTTTACCAGTTCGCTGCCTTGCAAATATTTGAACGAAGACGGAACGCCATCCGCTAGAACCATTTGAACGGTTTTCCCCGCCTCCTTCAAAGCCAACCCCAGCCCAAGCAGAGAGCCAACCGCGTCCCCGTCTGGGCGCACATGCGAGGCAAGCAGAATATGATTTGCGGCAGCGAGTCGATTTTTTATATCCCCTATGAGTTGTGTATCCACGAATTTGTGTTCCTCCAAAATAAATGTATATTACACAGCCTTTCTCCTATTGAGAAAGGCTGTCGTGTGTATCGAATCAAATTATAGCCCACAAATGCGCGCTACAATGTTTTCTTCTCGCGCAGTTCCGCCAAAATTTTTTCAATGTGGTCGGCGTTTTCGGGCGTGGGGTCCCAATGAAAGCGGAGTTTAGGGAAGGAGCGCACTTCCACGCGGGCGGAAAGTTCGCGCCGCAGAAAACCCGCAGCAGATTCCAAGCCAGCCAATATTTCTTTGGAACGGACAGCGCCTTCCAACGCCGAGACGTAAATATCCGCAAAAGCCAGCTCGCGGTCCATCTTAACGTCTGTGATGAAAATTTGCCGCAGGCGCGGGTCTTGAATATCGCGCAACAGCATATCTGCTATTTCTTGCCGCGCGCGGTCTGCAATTCGTTGAAGTCTAATTTTAGATGCCATAAGATTTAAGAAGGGAATGAAAACCAGCCGACTAGCCGACTAGAAGACTAGAAGACTAGAAGACTAGAAGACTAGAAGACTAGAAGACTACTCCACCACATAACACACCAGCAAGTCGCCGGGCTGAATATCGCTGAAATTTTTGAACCCTACGCCGCACTCGTACCCCTGACGGATTTCCTTCACGTCGTCTTTCTCGTGCCGCAGGGAAGAGAGGTCGCCTTCATAGACCACATCCGCGCCGCGCTGCAAGCGCACTTTTGCGCCGCGTTTGAGCTCGCCGTCTGTCACTTTACAGCCTGCCACGCGCCCAAATTTGGAAGCCACAAAAACTTTTAATACCTGCGCGTGACCCAGAACGCGCTCGGTGAGTTTTGGTTCTAACATGCCGCTCAACGCTTTTTCAATATCTTCCGTCATGCGGTAGATAATTTCATACAGGCGAATATCCACGCCTTCCTTCTCCGCCATGCGGCGCGCGTCCACATCCGCCTGAACGTTAAAGCCGACCACAATGGCGCCGGACGCAGAAGCGAGCATCACGTCATTGACGCTGATGTTGCCCGTCTCGGCGTGCAAAATATGCAGGCTAATTTCGCCTTCGCCCAATTTATTTAATTCGGTTACAACGGGGTCCAGCGAACCTTGCACGTCCGCTTTAATGATGAGGTTAAGCCCTTTGGTCTCTCCGGCTTTGACGTTGGCGAACAAATCTTCAAGAGACATTTTCTTTTTAGATTGCGCCTGCTCTTTGGCTTTCTCTAACCGCTCGCCAACGATAACCCGCGCCGCCTTTTCCGATTCAACCACTTCAAAAATATCGCCAGCGGAAGGAACGTCATTAAGCCCCATCACCGCCACCGGCGTGGAAGGTCCAGCCTTTTTAATGGGCTTGCCTTTATAGTCGGTCATGGCGCGTAATTTGCCATAGGACGTCCCCGCCACCACCACATCGCTGGCTTGCAGCGTTCCATTTTGAACGAGCAAGGTTGCCAGCACGCCTTTGGCTTTGTCTAACTCGGCTTCAATGACCGTGCCAAGCACTTTGCCGTTTGGGTTGCCTTTGATGTCGTTGCTGTCCGCCACCAGAAGAATGCCTTCCAGTAAATCGTCTATGCCTTGTTTTTGCTTTGCCGAAACAGGCACAACCATCGTATTGCCGCCCCAATCATCCGGCACAAGTTCCAACTCGGCGAGCTGTTGCTTTACGCGGTCTGGGTTGGCGTTGGCTTTATCCACTTTATTGAGCGCCACCAAAATGGGAACGCGCGCGGCTTTGGCGTGGGCAATGGCTTCGCGAGTTTGCGGCATCACGCCGTCATCGGCTGCCACCACCAACACCACAATATCCGCGCCTTGCGCGCCGCGCGCGCGCATCTGCGTAAACGCCGCGTGACCGGGCGTGTCGAGGAAGCTAATGAGCCGCCCCTTTTTCTCCACTTGATAAGCGCCAATATGCTGAGTAATGCCGCCCGCCTCGCCCGCCGCCACTTCGGTCTGGCGAATCGCGTCTAACAGCGAAGTTTTGCCATGGTCCACATGCCCCAAAATAGTGACTACCGGCGGGCGCGGTTTCAGCGCGGCGCGGTTGTCATCAGAAATCATCTGCCGCCAAAGCGGCAACGCGCCGGTTTCTACGGGCTGCGGCTCGTCCGCTGTTTCCAGCGCGGCTTCCATGCCATATTCGCCCACTACAATGGCGGCGGTGTCAAAGTCTATGGTCTGATTGATGGTCGCCATCACGCCGTTTGCCATCAATTTTTTAATCAAGTCAATGGGGCTTTTTTCTATTTTTTGCGCTAAATCGCGGATGACGATGTTCGCGGGTAGTTCAATTTTATTCTCGCTGCTGCTCATAAGCCGCCTCCTAAATCAATCTACGAATCTATGTAAATGATTCGCGCTGTAAAATCCACTCCGCAAGAGGCAACTCGTTTAGAAGCGCGTCTAGTTACTCATAGTCTCTTGCGGGTCTGCCTGCTGCGGCAGAGTATTCATAAAGTCTTGCAACTGCGCTCGGTCTTGCGCGCTAATTTCCGTTTTGAGCGCGCTGGCAAGCGCGCCCTTGAGGGCGCGCTCCCAGCAACTGCGCTGGTCGTGCAGGTACGCTCCCCGCCCGGCAAGTTTGCCGGTTGGGTCTACCTTAATTCCATCCGCCGCGCGGACGATACGCAACATCTGCCGCTTGGCGAGCGTTTGGCGGCAACCGATGCAGGTGCGCTGTGGAATATGCTTTGGGCGTTGAGTGGGTTTGTGTTTCACCTGTGCGCTCGAACGGGTTTATTCCCAATCATCTTCGCCCTCGCCGCGTTTGTGAATCTTGCGACTCACCACCGCGCCGAGTTCTTCGTCAAATTTTAACGCCACCGATTTCTTCTTGCCTTTTTTGCCTTTTTTATTTTTGTCGTCAGAAGATTCTTCATCTTCGGTTTCATCGCCGGTTTTAAAAATATCCGTCTGTAATTGCAACAGCGCTTCCAACGGCACGCCGTCTTTTGCGGTTTCGTCAATTTCTTCCGCAGGCGCGGCTTTTCTTTCTTTCTTTTCTTTCTTGGGTTTAATTTCGTCCGACTCGGCGGGGAGGACTTCCACTGCCGCCGCAGGCGCAGATTCTGCTGCGGGTTGTTCCGCTGCGGGCGCTTCCGCTTCTGGCTGCGCCTCTGGCTGAATCTCCGTTGCGGGGAAGGTCAGCGCCGCGAGTGTTTCCTCAATATTTTGAATGGCTTTGGCGCCGATGCCCGGCAGTTTTAGCACTTTATCGGAATCGGTTTTGAGCGCAAAGAGCAGACCGCCAACCGTTTCGTATCCGGCTTCGGTGAGAATATTGAAGATGTGTTCTTTGAGTCCGGCTTGTTCCAGCGGCATGGCGTGCGCTGCGGCGGGAATATCCGCGTGCGCGGCGGCGATGCGTTCTTCTTCTTGTTGAAGGGCGTCGGCGCGGTTCTTGCTGGTGCGGCGTTCCACGCCGTCCACAAACTGCCCCAGCATGGCGTACTCTTCCGGCGTAACGGGGCGGTTCTCGGCTTTTTTGGCGAGGATTTCCGCAATTTGCGGAATGGCTTCCGCCGAGTTGGGCAGGGAGGCAGCAAGTTCGGGTTCGTCTTGCAGTTTTTTAATGGTCTCTGCGGCGGCTTCTACCACCGATTTGATGTCAATGCGCCAGCCGGTCAGTTTTGCCGCGAGGCGGGCGTTTTGTCCATCGCGCCCAATGGCAAGGCTGAGCTGGTCTTCGCCCACCACAACGGTGGCGGTGTGCGCGCCTTCGCCTTCGTTGATGTATACGCCGCTAACGCGCGCCGGACTAATGGCTTTGGAGATGTACACCACCGGGTCGGCGTCCCATTGGATGATGTCTATTTTTTCATCGTGCAGTTCTTTTACAATGGCTTGAATACGAACGCCCTTCATGCCTACGCACGCGCCGACCGGGTCTATGCCGGTCTGCGTGGCGGAGACGGCGACTTTGGCGCGCGCGCCCGGTTCGCGCGAGATGGCGCGAATTTCTACAATGCCGTGATAAATTTCCGGCACTTCGTTTTCCATGAGGCGGCGCAAGAAGTTGCGGTGCGCGCGCGAGAGGATGATTTGCGGTCCGCGCGTTCCGTCTTTGACTTCCATCACAACGGCGCGGATGCGCTCGTGGAGTTTGAGCCGCTCGCCGGGAATTTTTTGGCTGTTGGGTAAAACGCCTTCGGCTTTCATATCCAACCCAATGGTGGCGCTTTGCGCGTTGGTGGCTTGCACTAAGCCGGAGACAATTTCTCCGACCTGCCCTTCAAAGTGCGCCATCTGGTTGGCGCGTTCCGCTTCGCGGATGCGCTGTTGAATCACTTGGCGGGCGGTTTGCGCCGCTACGCGCCCAAAATCTTCCGGCGTAGATTCTACAATGACCATGTCGCCGGGCTGCGCCTCTGGGTTTACTTTGCGCGCTTCATCCAGCAGAACTTCGGTGCGCTCGTCCACCACAGAATCTTCTACGACTTCTTTTTCCGCATACACGGTGACGGCGCCGGTTTCGGGGTTTAGTTTGGCTTCCACATGCTGCGCGGTGGAAGCGCTGACGGCGCGGCGATAGGCGGAGACCATTGCCGACTCGATGGCGGAGACCACAATGTCTTTTGCCAGTTGTTTTTCTTCCAGCACTTCATTAAATGCCAATGCAAAATCGTTTTTTGCCATGCGTTTCCTACTCCGTTGCTCCTGTTTATTACAAGCAAAAAAGTGGGGGCTACCCACTTTTTTGTGTCTTCTTTATTGGGCTGTCCGTTCGGGCGGGATTCTAGCATAGAGGAGCGCGAGGCGCAAGGTTATAATGTTGCGCGAGGTCATTTATGTTCATTACATTAGAAGGTCCCGAAGGCTCTGGTAAAACTTCGCACATTCCGCATTTGGCGGCGTTTTTGCGCGAGCGCGGCTACGAAGTTTTTCCAACCCGCGAGCCGGGCGGAACATCCATCAGCGAACAAATTCGCGCCATTTTGCACGACATGAAAAACGCCGAGATGCACCCGCGCGCCGAGACTCTGCTGTATCAAGCCGCGCGCGCTCAAATTGTGGAGCAGGTCATTAAGCCAAAATTGGAACGCGGCGAGATTGTTCTATCCGACCGATATTATGATTCGACCATTGCCTATCAAGGCTACGGTCATCGCCAAAACTTAGATGAAATTCGCGCGCTGGTTCAATACGCCACCGGCGGCTTAACGCCCAACTTGACAATTTTGCTCGACCTGGACGTGGAGACGGGGCTGCGCCGCAAGCAAAAAGAGAATGAATGGAATCGCATGGACGCGCTGACGGTGGATTTTCATCGCCGCGTGCGCGCCGGTTATTTGCAAATGGCGGCGCAAGAGCCTGCTCGCTGGGCGGTGGTGAACGCCGCTCAAGATTGGCAATTGGCGCAAGATGATTTGCGCCGCATTCTTGCGGCGCGCCTGCCCGCGCCGAAAAAATGATTCTTTAACTCTCTCGCAACTCTCTTTTTTATTAAAACGCAGATATAATCGCTCTCATTTATTAGACCTGTTGCAAAAGTCTGAAACCCCAATCGCAAAGCCGCTAAAACGCAGAAAAAATCATTAGACCTCCTGCGTAAGTTCAAACCCCTAACCACAGAGTCTCTGAGATACGGAGAAAATCCATCAAAAGACTCTGCGTTTGCGTATACCAGCGATTGATGATTTTATGGCGAACTATTTTTCAGACGCTTATGCAAGAGATTAACTAAGGAGCGGCATGACCTACGTTTTTTACCCCATCTTCGTTCCGCTAATACTCGGCGCGGCGCTTCCCGCTTTTTTGGCGGTATTTATTTGGCGCAACCGCCGCGCCGATGGCGCAACCATGCTAGCGGTGATGATGGTCATGCTCTTCTTTTGGAGTTCCACCTATCTGCTGGAATTATCTTCCACCACCATAGAGACAAAATTATTTTGGAAAGACCTTAGTTTTATCTTTATCGTTTTTATTCCCATCTCGTGGCTTTTGTTCAGCGTGGAATATACTGGACAAAAAAGCCTGCCCGTAAAATATTTATATTATTTATTCATCATTCCCATAGCGACTCTCTTCGTCATGTTTAACCCCGCCACACGCGGCTGGTTTTGGGAAGGACATGAATTGGTGCGCGAAGGCGGCATGTTGCTCTCGCGCGACTACAACGGCTGGTGGTATTGGCGTATCCATGCAATTTACTCTTACCTCTGCCTGCTGTTTGGTTTTGTCTTTCTGGTTCGCGCCTTGTTACGCTGGCCCCGCCAATATCGCTGGCAGATGATTTGGACCTTGTTTGCCGTTAGCGTTCCATGGCTGGCAAATATTGTCACTATCTTCAAAATTCTACCTATCTACTTTGACTTAACGCCATTTGCCTTCTCTATTACCGGGCTAGGATTAACGCTGGCGCTGGTGCGTCATCGCATGTTAGACCTTGTGCCAATTGCCCGCGAAATTGTTATTGAAGGAATGCGAGACGGCGTGTTAATGGCAGACCTGAGCGGGCGCATTGTGGACGTAAACCCCGCCGCGTTGCGCTTGCTCAACCGCAGCGAAGACATCATTGGCAGCAGCATAGAAAATATTTTAGAGGCGCAGCCCGAACTCATTCAAAAATATAAAGCGCTAGAATTTTCCAAAGAAAGCGCCCAAGCGGAATGGCGCAACGGAAAGCAGTGGTTTGAACTGACCCGCGCCCCGCTGACCGACCCGAAAGGTTCGCTCATTGGCGGCATCATCACCATCCGCGACATTACCCAACTCAAAGAAACCGAGCAAGGTTTGCGCGAAGCCCGCGACTCCGCCGAAAAAGCCAACCGCGCCAAAAGCGTCTTTCTCGCCAGCATGAGTCATGAAATTCGCACGCCCATGAATGCCGTCATGGGCATGAGCGGCTTACTGTTAGACACCAACCTCAGCCCAGAACAACGCGAATTTGCGGAAACCATCCGTTCCAGCAGCGATTCGCTGCTGACCATCATTAACGAAATTTTAGACTTCTCCAAAATTGAAGCCGGACGCATGGAATTGGAACGCCAAGCCTTTGACTTGCGCGAATGCGTAGAAACCGCCTTTGATGTAATTTCCACCCAAGCATCTAAAAAAGGATTAGAAATTGCCTATGTAGTGGAAGAGAACGCGCCCCACGCCATCTTTGGAGACGTGACGCGCCTGCGCCAAATTTTAGTCAACCTATTAGGAAATGCCGTCAAATTTACCGAGCGCGGCGAAATTATTGCCGAGGTAAAACTTCAAGACGAAAACACGCTGCATTTTTCCGTCCGCGATACCGGCATTGGCGTCCCCGCCGACCGCATGGACAGGCTCTTTCAGTCTTTCTCGCAAGTAGATTCCTCCACCACGCGCAAATATGGCGGCACAGGCTTGGGACTTGCCATTAGCAAACGTCTGGTAGAAATGATGGGCGGAAACATGTGGGCAGAAAGCCAGCCCGAATACGGCTCCACTTTTCATTTCACCATTCACGCTGAACCTGCGCCGCAACTTGCCAAACGCCCAACTGAGCAGGCGTTACAACTCCTGCAAGGCAAGCATGTGCTGGTGGTGGACGATAACGCCACGAATCGGCGCATCCTTCACCTGCAATTAAAAAATTGGGGCATTACCTCCACCGAGACGGAATTTCCGCGTGAAGCTTATGAATGGGTGGCGCGCGGCGACCAATTTGACGCGGCAATTCTCGACTTTCAAATGCCGCAAATGGACGGCGCGCAACTGGCGGCGATGATTCGCCGTCACCGCAACGCGGATGATATGCCGCTCATTTTGCTGACTTCAATGGGCATACGCGACTTCTCGTTAGAAGATTTTACGGCAACGCTGACCAAACCCGTTAAACCCTCGCTGCTTTATAACGCGTTGATTGGCGCGCTCGCCAAAGATAGCATGGTCATTCCGCTGAGCGAATCGCAACGACTGGCAGATTACGACCCCGACTTAGGAAAACGTTTACCCCTCAAAATTTTGCTGGCGGAAGATAACTTGGTCAATCAAAAATTGGCGCTGCGTATTTTAGAGCGCATGAATTATCGCGCCGATGTCGCCGCCAACGGCGCGGAAGCGCTGGCTGCTTTGCGAATGCGCCCCTACGATTTAATTTTGATGGATGTGCAAATGCCGGAGATGGATGGATTGACCGCCGCGCGCGCAATTCGCGCCGAGTTCCCCGCCCGCCTTCAGCCTTACATCATTGCCATGACCGCCAACGCCATGCAGGGCGACCGCGAGGAATGTATTGCCGCAGGCATGGATGATTACGTCAGCAAGCCCATCTCCGTGCTGGATTTGCGCCGCGCCTTAGAGACTTGCGGCATAAAACGCAACGCTTAAATTATTTTGCAAGCCAACGGTAAAAAAAAGTTTTGCGCGGGTTGGCAATGAAATTTTTTACCAACTTGTCTTTTAATTCAGAGAGCGAATAAATATCGTCCGCCGTAAGCGCGCCGAGGTGTTCCGCCTCCGGCGCGCCGCTTTTTTCTATGGAAAGGGCAGGCGCGCTGCGCGGCGCGGCGCGAAGGTTTTCGTCCAGTAGATAATATTGGGCGGTGCGGTACGCCGAGCGATTGATTTCATATAAGGGAGTGAGCGCGCCAATTAATAGCAGCGCGTACACGGCAATTTTTAGCGGGCGGGCAAGTTTGTTTTGGAGCAGCGCTTCGAGCGAGAAGGTCATCAAATAAAATAAGGGCGCAATGGATGCGCGCATGACGAAGTCTTGCCCGTTGCCGAGTTGAATGAAAGGGAGGAAGAATAATAAGCCGCCAGTCAGCGCCCAGCGCGGGTTGCGCCAGTGAGCGGGCGCAAGCAGCAGCCACAAGGCGCCGCCTTCCAATAGAAAGAACGGAAAAAATATTTGCAGGTTGGGGAGGCGAAACGCGCGCGCTTGCGCGGCGTTGTTCGAGGCGAAGTAAAAGTAGGCAATGGCGGCAATCAGCCCGCCCGTTAGCAGGGTTGCGGCATTAATTTTTTTGAATCCGCCGCGCAGTTCTTCCGCGCTGTCTATCAAGAGATAGGGCAGCAATCCCACTGCGGCGAGCGGCGCAAAGAAAAAGCACAACGCGCCGAGTAGAATTTTTTCATCCAGTCTTGCGCTGTTTAATATCAACGCAAGGCAAAGCCACGCCGGAACGGATTGGTTGAAGACCCAAAAAAGTTGCGTAGTGAATGAGGAGTATTGCAAGCCGCCCGCCCAAATTTCCAAATGCGTAATGGGCGGTATCAAAGCGGGATATTCTTTTGCAAAAAGTAACGCGCCGAGCGCATCCGCTCCGCTGAAAAAGATGAGCGCCAGCGCGGCGTTGCGCGTGGATGTTTTGAGCCGCGCGCTGATTTGAAAGACGGTCAAGGTGACGCCGAGAAAGCTCCATGCAAACAGGGCGAGGTTTGCCGCGCCCCAGCCGAAGGCTTTGCCCACCCACGCGGCGGGCAGCCAAAACCCAATGTAATAGACCAGCGCTTTAATTGCGCCTTGTTCGGGGTGAGCATAATAGACGGGGAAGGAGTAGTGAATGAGGTCGCGCAGCACGGCGTTGCGCCAGTGATGGTCCCAATTTTGAAAAGCGTAGCCGCCGATGCCGGAGAGGATGAGCCAGAAAAAAATGAGGGCAAACGTTGGAACGTTAAAACGTTTTAACGTTCCAATGTTGGAAGGTTGGGCGCGAAGAAATACCCAAATGAGAAGAATCAAAATGGGCAAGGCGATGACGAGGCGCAGCCAGCCCAGCGCAAAGAGGGCAAAGGGGAGGAGGAGGTAGAGGAGGGAAAGGCGGGAAGTGAGTTTCACGGGAATTAGGGTTGCGGGGCGCGTTGATAAATAATGAAGTCGTTTTTATCAAGTTTTGGAGAATAATATTGATTTATAAAATCGCGCAGTTCTGGAAATTGGCGGGTTGTGTCTTCGCCGCTGACCCAAGGTTTATCTTCTGCGGTCACTTCTACAATAAAGCGCGGTTTGGATTCGTTCAGTTGGCGCAGAAAATCTTTTCGCAGGGTTTGAATGTAGGGGTCTGAAACGTGATGGTAAAAATAAAAATCAAAAACGTATTCGGTGGCGAGCGGGGCGCGGGTTCGCAGCATGGCAAGCAGCGTTCCGCCTGTCCAGTCTAACGGTTGAACGGAATCGCCCGGCTGCATGTTCTCATCCAAATATTTGGCAATGAGGCTGGCGCGGTCTGTGGGCTTGGAAAGCGGTCTGCCTTCCATTTGATTGAGGAAGGTTTTGGACGGGCGGACATTGACGAGGACGGCAAGAACAAGAATGAAGGCGGAGAGATACGGGGCGAATGACTTGTCTTCCGTAATTGAAGTTAATGCAAGCGCAGCTAATAGACTCAACGCATACGCCAACGGGAGGTAGTGATACTCAAAAAATTGTCCGGTGAAGACGGGATAGACGGCGTAACAGAGCGCCAACCCTGCGAGAGCGTAGGCGTATGGTTTATTTTCCTGCGGAACGAGATAAACGCCAATTAAGGAAGGCAAAATCCAAATTGCATAACCACCAAGTTGCAGCGCTTGATTTAATGTAAATTGCAAGCGTTCGGCGGCGGGTAGGATGTCCATGTTTCCGTTGATTTGCGCGTAAAGCCGCCAATAATGAGTCGCAATATCAAGAAAGGGCGTGAGGGCGTTATGTTGCGCCAGCCAGAGAAAAATTAACGCTGGGACGAGAGCAAAACTGCTGAGGATTGGGACGAGGAACTCTTCCCGGCGGCGGTTAAGTTTTGCCATGTGGAAGATGATGAGCGGCAGAAAGCCGAGCGCGGCGTGGGGCTTGATAATTGCCGCCAGCCCGAAGAAAATCCCCGTGAAGAAATGCTCGCGGGCAGATACATCTTCGCGCCGAAAATTAATCCAGTAGGCAAGGGCGACAAACGGCAGGAAAAGATATTCGCGTTGCAAAGACATGGATGCGCCGCCTTGCTGGTACATTAACCCGAAGAGCAACGCGGACGCGGCAGCGGGAATTTTGCCAAAGCGCCGCATCAATAAAAATGTGAGGATTAGCAGCGCGGCGAGCAGCGCAAGGTCCAGAACGCGCAGACGCAGCGGGCTAAAGTTTGAGAAAAGTCCGAGTAGAAAATATAAGATGTACGCGCCCGGCATTTGAAAGTCGAAGAAGTTGAGGTAGGGCATTTGCCCGTTTTGCATGAGGAAGGCTTCGTAGAGCAGCGGCGCTTCGTCATGGGTAATTTGCCAGCGCAAAGAGAAGGCGGCTTGAGTTAGAAGAAACGCGGCAAGGAGAATCAGCAGCAGGGTTTGGAGTTTGCGAATCATGGTTTGTAAATGACGCGAAAGCGTTCACAGACAAGCGGCATATCTTCAGAAAATTCTTTGCCAATTTTCGGGAGGGTGCGCGAGAAAAATTTTTTATGCGCGGCGCGCCAATATTCTAATGATAAATCGCCTTCGCCTTCGGCGCGGGCAAAATCTGCGCCTACCTCATGGTATGCGCGCAAGGTCACTTCCACAGTTTCGATAACGCAGATGGGTTCACCAGAACCGTTTAAGACAATGGAGATTAAACCAACTTCGGGAATGGAGTCGCCTTCCGCTTGCCATTCCCACCATGCGGAGCAAGTTCCCGTTTTAATTTCGCTGGCAATTAATGCGCCCAATTCATCCGCGAGTTGCGGGTTGTCGCCAAAACTTTCCGCAAGATAATCCCTGCGGCGATAGGGTGAATCTGCGGGGAGCGTTTGGAGAAAAGATTGCCAGTATGGTTCAATGCGAGCGTTATCCATGCCTGTTAAAACTTCCACTTCTTTAAGACATCCATCGCCTTGTAGTGCGTTAAGTCTAATTGCAACGGGGTGATGGAGACGTAGCCTTCTGAAAGCGCGCCGAAGTCTGTGCCTTCTTCCACAACGCCGGTGGGCGCTTCGCCGCCAATCCAATAGTAGGGTTTGCCGCGCGGGTCCACGCGCTCGTCCAGCGCGTCACGATAGACGCGCAAGCCTTGCCGCGTGACCATGTAGCCTTTGAGTTCGCTTTCTTTAAGGTACGGCACATTGACGTTTAACACGATGCCTTCGGGCAGCCCATCTGCAATGACTTGCTGCGCGACTTTTCGCGCTACGCGCGCGGCGGCGGCATAATCTAACTTGCCTTGAAATCCTTCGGGCGAATCAAGCGAGACGGCAATTCCGCGCACGCCCGCAATGACCGCTTCCATAGCGGCGGTGACGGTGCCGGAGTAGGTGACATCATGCCCAATATTTGCATTTGGATTAATGCCCGAAACGACCAAATCAATTTTGCCTTCCACCAGTCCCAACAGCGGCAGCGCTACGCAATCGGAGGGCGCGCCGTCCGACATGAAGGCGGGCGTTCCGTCCGCAAGGAAAGTCTCGCGCACGCGCAGCGGGCGTTCCATCGTTTTGACGTGACCCGAAGCCGACCAGTTTCTATCTGGCGCAAAGACGGTCACTTTGCCCAAGTTTTTTAATTCCTGCGCGAGCGTAAGCAGACCGGGCGCTTGTACGCCGTCATCGTTGGTGACAAGAATGTGCATGGTTATTTTTCCAATTTTTGAATTTGATGCGGAAATTATAACGCCATAGCCCCCGTTGCTAAAAAAACTCCGCGCTCATCATGAACGCGGAGGTGTGTTTTATGCAACTCGCAGCAGCGCCCCGTTTTGCGATGGGTCATAAACCAGCCAACCCTCTTCCATTTGATTGGACGCAATCCCCGCCGCGTCTATCCTTGCGAGAACTTCATCCAGCGCGGCTTGCGTGGGCAGGTCAATGGTAAAGCGGCGCAAGCCAACTGAATCGGCGGGCGGCGGCGGCGCGCCTTCCCCTTGCCACGCATTGAGTCCCAGGTGGTGATGGTATCCGCCTGCGGAGACAAATGCGGCGTGGAAAGTGGAGGAAATTCCCTTGAGGTCAAAGCCAATCACGCCGTGATAAAACTCTACCGCCTCTTGCACATTGCGGACGTGCAAATGGACGTGACCTACGCGCGTTTGCGGCGGAAGGTCTTCATCCAATTTATCATCTTGCGTAAGGTGACTGAACAAGGCTTGCGTGTCCAGCGGCTCGCGTCCATCGCTCAGCGTTCCATCGGCGCGGCGCGTCACAAAGTCGTTATCTTCAATGGTGAAGATGCCGTCCTCCGGCGATTCGCAGTACAACTCAATGCCGTTGCCTTCCGGGTCGTCTAGGTAGGTCGTCTTGGTCGTCACATGGTCGGTGGGGAAGTTGCGAATCTTCAATGCGAATAAACGCGCCAGCGCGCGCGCTAACTCGCGGCGATTGGGATACAAAACCGCAAAGTGATACAAGCCCGTCACGCCGCGATAGCGCTTGCGGTTGGGTTCTTCGGTCAGGCGCAACAAATCCGCGCCGCCCGCGCCCAAACCGGCAGAACCGTCTTTGCGCCATTGGAGTTTGAACCCCAGCGCCTGTTGATAAAACGCAATTTGATTTTCCAAATTGGCTACGGTCAGCGCAACATAGCCGATGCGCGTCTGCGCGGCAATGGAGAATGGGGCGTGGACGTTGGCTGCGTTCATGTTCTTTATGAAATCACCGTCAGGACAATGCTCGCTTCGTCCGCTTCAAAATTGATTTTTTTATGCGTCCCGTCGCAAAACGGCTTATTGGCAGATTGTCCACAGCGGCAGAGCGCAACCATTTTTTCCACAGGTCTCTCGTTGCCTTGCGCGTCTTTGAATACGCCGCTCCCCGCAATTAAGAAGGGACCATTCTTGCTTGCTTTTACTTCAAATTTTTCAGACATTTCTACGCTCCTTTGAAATTTTTTTATGAGATTGAAAATTTTTGGAGTGTCTAAAAAAATGGGCTGTGAAGAGCATTTACCACAGAGTCCACAGAGATTTTTTAGCGGTTGTCTTCGTGCATTCTGTGGTCTTTGCGCATAAATCTTTTGGCAAGCTTACTTAATTAGACGCTCCTGATAATTTTCCTTGACTTTTTTCTTGCAAGTTTGATAATATACATCCGTTATCTAAACAACAGATGTAGGTTAGTTTACATTCCTTACCCTGCCGCGTCAATCGTCAGAGTTTTTGATGTGTCGCATAAACAACAGAGGAACAAAAATGTTGCCCAACTCCCCCCAAAAAATAGACCCGCGCGTCAAACGCACCCGCGAAGCGCTTCTGCAATCCTTCGGCGATTTGCTGGCGGGCAAAAACTTTGAATCCATCTCCGTGCAAGATGTCACCGAACAGGCGCAACTCAACCGCGCCACGTTTTACGCTCACTTTCAAGACAAATATGACCTGCTCAATTTCTTCATCCGCGAATCTTTTATGCGCGAGGTGGAAAAGCGCGCGCTCAACGCCTGCCATTATTCCCCCGATAATTTACGCAGTTTACTTTTAGCGGTCTGTGAATTTTTGGCGCGCGCGCATAGCGGCTGCGCCCAGCCGCATCAACAATTTGAAGCGCTGATTGAACCCGCCATCAAAAATCAAATTTTTGAAATTTTGCTTCACTGGCTGAAACAAGAACCGACCCGCCCTTCCGCCGACCTTTCCGCAACGGCGGCAACATGGGCAATGTACGGGCTTGCCGCTCATTACAGCCATATGAAAAAGCGCCCCGCCCTCGAAAAATTTGTGGACGAAGCGCTTCCGCTGGCGGCGGCAAATTTGGGGCAGCTCGCTTAACGCTGTTCTACTTGATACGCCATCGCCAGATAATACGCCATGTAATCGCCAAACAAAATCAAGGTCCACAACTGCGCCAACAGAGACTTGCCGCGCGCGTCCACAAAGTCTGTGTTCAAGCCTTCCAACATAAAATTTTGACGCATCCCATCCAAGCGCATCATGTCGCGCGGCGTTTGCAACGGCGCGCGCAAGAACAACGTCATCGTATGCGCGTTGAGCAGTTCCGCCGGATTCCATACTGCTTGCGCCGCATGGTAATTTGCCTCCGGCAAAATCTCCACGTTGGCGGGCGCTTTCGCCATGCGGTTAATGTTTGCCTTCCAGCGCCGCGCCGCCGCAGCCAAACTCTGCGGGCAAACAAGGGTTGCCCATCTGCCCACGAATTGACCGGCGTAGCGCTTGGCGGGGTTATTCGCCGCAGGAACATCCGCCCGTAAATGCGTCTGCGAATCTTTCATGGCGCTGGCGGCTTCTTCCATTTGCGGCGATAGGTTGGGGATGAAGTTCAAGCGCCGAAAGAGCGCCATCAACGCCGCAAAATAATGCGGAAGCGCTCCGCGCGCGGCTTTCCAACGGGGGAGGTTTTTCTCGCTGGCGAGCTCTTCCAACCCGCCGCAAGAGATGACGAAAACCGCGCAGTCATTTTGTAGCGCGGAATTGAACGCCTGTTGCGTTTCTTCCTCATCGCCCATGCAAATGACCAAAGTGGATTTTCCTTTGGCGTAGGCGGGCAGCTCGCCGCTGGAAGAAATTGTTAAGGGAACGGGCAGCGCCGCGCACGCTGCCGCCATCTCCGCCGCTTGCGCGGATTCTCCGCTGGCGGCGATGATGAGGTTTGCCATGTTGGAAAAATTTGCCCGTAGTTCCGCCGCGCATGTTTTCCATTCCGACAAGGCTACATCCGGCAGCGCGTCCATCTCGCCCAGCCGATTTTCCGAATCTAATTGTTTGAAGAGATTTAAGTCATCAAGGTTCATGGCGCAGAATCTACCATAGAATTGACATGGCTCTTTTTTTTTGCTAAACTAGATTTGTCAGACAACTAGACCAATCGCCAGTAATCAGTAGCCAGTAACCAGTAGCCAGTAGCCAGTAATCAGTAGCAAAAGGCGCAGCATGTCCACTCTCCTTGTAAAGAATGCCTATCTTGTCACAATGGATGACCACTCGCGGGAAATTCCCGATGGCGGTTTGTTTGCGCGCGATGGATTCATTGAATCTGTAGGGCAAGTCTCGGACTTGCCCCCTACGGCGGATGAAGTTTTGGATTTGCGCGGTCATGTTCTTTTGCCCGGCTTGGTGAATACGCATCATCATTTTTATCAGACCTTAACGCGCGCTGTGCCTGCCGCGCAAGACGCAAATTTATTTAATTGGCTAAAAACGTTGTATCCCATTTGGGAAAAACTTCAACCGGATGATATTTTCATTTCCACGCAAACCGCGCTGGCGGAACTTGCGCTTTCGGGTTGCACGACTGCTTCTGACCATTTGTATCTTTTCCCCAATGGCGCAAAATTGGATGATGAGATTCACGCTGCGTTGGAAGTGGGCGCGCGCTTGCACGCTTCACGCGGCTCGATGAGTTTGGGCGAATCGCAGGGCGGGCTGCCGCCTGATTCTGTTGTGGACAGCGAAGATAATATCTTAAAAGATTCGCAGCGCGTCATCGAAAAATTTCACGACTCAAAACGCGGCGCGATGACGCGCATTGTGCTTGCGCCTTGCTCGCCGTTTTCCGTCACCTCAAACTTGATGAAAGAATCCGCGCAGATGGCGCGTGAATACGGCGTTCACTTGCACACGCATTTGGCGGAGACGGAAGATGAAGAACAGTTCTGCTTGCAGAAGTTTGGTCACCGCCCCGTTGGATACATGCAGGAAGTGAATTGGCTCGGCGCGGATGTTTGGTTTGCTCACGCGGTTTGGGTGAATGACGCGGAGATAAAAACTTTCGCGCAACATTCCTGCGGGGTGGCGCATTGCCCCACATCGAACATGCGACTCGCCTCTGGCATTGCGCCCGTCAAGCAATATCGCGCGGCGGGCGTGAACGTTGGCTTGGGCGTGGATGGCTCCGCCTCCAATGACGGCTCGCATCTGCTGGCGGAGGTTCGCAACGCCATGCTGCTCTCGCGTTTGAAGGAAGGCATTACAGGATTTTCCCTCACCTCAACCCCTCTCCCACAGGGAGAGGGGCAAGGGGTGAGGGTTTTAATGACGGCGCGCGAAGCCCTATATCTTGGAACGCGCGGCGGCGCGGCGGTGTTGGGGCGCGATGACCTTGGCAGCCTGCAAGTTGGCAAATGCGCCGACTTTTTTGCGGTGAACTTAAATCGGCTGGAATTTACGGGCATGCACGACCCCGTGGCGGCGGTAGTCTTTGCTCAATCCGTTAATGTGGATTACACCGTAGTCGGCGGAAAATTTATTGTCAAAGAAGGTCAGCTGGTCAATGTGGAACGCGGCAAGTTAATAGAAAGACATAACGCAGCGGCGAAGAGATTATTCCAGCGTTCCAACGTTTGAACGTTCCAACGTTCTAACGTTTAAACGTTCCAAAGTTAAGCAAAGGAGAGCATTTATGTTTATTTCAGCAATGGCGACTTTATCGCAAGGCGGGCTGGGCGTGTTTATTTCTGGGCTTGCCATTCTTTTTATGGGCTTGGCGTTGATAAGAATGAGCGGCTCTTGGATGATAGCCGCCGCTTTGCTCACAGTTCCATATACCTACATGGCAGGAGGCTGGTCCGGGCTGCCGCTGGTCATTCGGCTGCTGCCGCTGGCGCAACTCCTCGCCGCGTACTTTATGGAAAAAGAAGAGACCTTGATTGTGTGGCTCTTTTCTCTGCTGCCGCTTTTGACGCTTTGTTATTCCATCTATGATATTCTCATCAAGCAGGATGTCTTCCGCGCCTTGAATTAAAAATTGCGATGGACGCAAGCGCTCAAGACCGCAAAGCCCGCCTCGCCGAACACTTCAACGCCGTTTCTTCCACTTATGACGGCTTGAAGTTTTTGCAAGTTACCGCCCGCCGTTTTGTGGAATTGGCGCGCCTCTCTGCGGGCATGTCCATATTGGACGTTGCTACGGGAACGGGAATTATTCCGCTGTTGGCGGCGAATCAAATTGGCGCAAGCGGAAAAATCATCGGCATGGATATTTCCGAAGAGATGATTGCGGTGGCGCGGCGAAAAATCCAAAGTCAGGAGACTTTGGAATCCGAGAACTGCCGAGAGACTTTGGACTCCGTGATTGAATTTCGAGTCGGGGACGCGGAAAATCTCGACTTTCCAGATTCAAGTTTTGACGCGGTTCTCTGCGCCTCGTCTTTGTTCTTCATCCCCGATATGAACAAAGCCCTCAAAGAAGCGCGGCGCGTGTTGAAGCCCAAGGGCTTGGTGATGTTCAACACCTTTGCGCCGAACTTTCTCCAACCTCTGCGCCAATTATGGAACGAGCGTTTACAAAAACACGGAATTAAACTCGGCTCGCTGCCCATTCACCGCCTGCCTGACGAAGCGACTTGCGAAGCCTTATTGCGCGGCGCGGGCTTTACGCAAATTCAAATCAAAGCGGAGCAGCTCGGCTACTTTCACCCCTCCGCCGAAGACCGCTGGCGCGAAATTTCCGCCGGGCTGGAAGGCGCGCCGCTCAAAAAAATGCCCGCTGAACAGCGCGAGCAAATCCACGCGGAGCATGTTGAGGAATTACAAAACATCATCACTCCGCAAGGGATTTTTGCTGACGTTTCTGTTCTCTTCGCGTTTGGACGTTAACCAATCTCTACTCTCTACTCTCTACTCTCTACTTTCTAACTACTCTCGGAGACCCTATGACCGCCTCCACTAAACTCACTGCCTCGCTTGTAAATGTCGCCATGGGACGCAAACCTGCCGACCTTGTCATTCGCAAGGGCAAATGGGTTTGCGTGCAATCGGGCGAAATCATCCCCAACACAGATATTGCCATTGTGGATGGGCGCATTGCCTACGTTGGAGAAAATGCCAGCCACGCCATCGGCGCAAAGACCGAAGTCATGGAAGCGCGTGGTCGTTATCTCGTTCCCGGCTTGCTCGATGGTCACATGCACGTTGAGTCGGGCATGGTCACGGTCACGGAGTTTGTCCGCGCCGCAGCGGTGCGCGGCACGACGGGCATCTTCATAGACCCGCATGAAATTGCCAACGTCTTTGGGCTTAAGGGCGTAAAACTGATGGCGGATGAAGCCGCCAAACAACCCATTCATGTTTGGGTGCAAATGCCCTCCTGCGTTCCCTCCGCGCCCGGGCTGGAAACAACGGGCGCATCCATTGGCGCAAAAGAAGTCGCCGAAGCGATGACGTGGAAGAACATCATCGGGCTGGGCGAGATGATGAATTATCCGGGCGTGTTCATGGCGGATGAAAAAATGCTGGCTGAAATGTGCGCGACTCGCGCCGCGCAAAAAACCATCGGTGGACATTACCCCGCTCCCGATTTGGGTCTGCCCTTTCATGGATACGTCGCAGGCGGCGCGGAAGATGACCACGAAGGAACGCGCGCCGAAGACGCCATTGCCCGCGTCCGTCAGGGCATGAAGGCGATGTTGCGCTACGGCTCTTCATGGCATGATGTGGCGGCGCAGGTCAAAGCCATTACCGAGAAGCATCTCGACCCGCGCCGCTTTATCCTTTGCACGGATGACTCGCACGCGCAGACTCTCTCCCGCGAGGGTCACATGGATAGAGTGTTGCGTCACGCCATCGCGCAGGGATTGGACCCGCTGACCGCCATCCAAATGATGACGCTCAACACCGCCGAGCATTTTGGCTTGACCAAAGAAATGGGCATGATTGCGCCGGGTCGTTGGGCGGATGTGCTGCTGGCGAAAGATTTGAAAAACTTCAAAGCGGACGTGGTGATTGCCAAAGGGCAAGTCATTGCGGAACGCGGCGAATGGAAAATTACATTGCCCGCAGTGAAACATCCCAAATGGGCGACTCAATCTGTTCATGTTAAACGCGCGTTGCGGGCGGAAGATTTTAAGATAAAGGTTGCAAGTCGCAAGTCAAAGATTGTGGCGCATGTGATTGGCGTCATTGAAAATCAAGCGCCGACTCAACATTTGACTTTTGAGATGAAGCCCATCAACGGCGAAATTCAAGCGGATATTTCCCGCGACTTGGCGAAGATTGCCGTGGTGGAACGTCACCGCAAAACGGGCAAGGTGAACGTGGGCTTGGTCAGCGGTTTTGGGTTCACGCGCGCGTGCGGCATTGCGTCCACAGTCGCGCATGACGCGCATCAAATGATTGTGGTTGGCACAAGTGAAGAAGACATGGCGGCGGCGGCAAATGAACTGGCTCAATGCGGCGGCGGTCAGGTTGTTGTTTCAGAAGGGCGCGCGCTGGGCAAGGTGGAACTTCCGCTCGCGGGGTTGATGTCCATTGAGCGCGTGGAGGTCGTCGCCCAAAAAGCAGAATCCGTGCTGCGCGGCTTTGCCCTGTGCGGCTGCAAACTCAACAACCCCAACATGCAGTTGAGTCTGCTGGCGTTGCCCGTCATCCCTGAATTGAGAATCACGGATATGGGGCTGGTGGATGTGAATCAATTCAAATTTATTTCTATTCTCGAAAATTGAGGCAATATGGCGAACTTTCCATTCCAACGTTTGCAGGCGGACTTGTCCGCATTGATAGAAAAAACTCCGGCAGGGCAGCGCTTACTCTCCGAGCCTGAACTGGCAAAGCAACTCGGCGTTAGCCGCGCCACGCTACGCGAAGCCATGCGGATGTTTGAAACGCAAGGACTCATCCGCCGCCGTCAAGGCTCTGGGACGTATGTAGTCGGCAAAGTTCAAACGTTGGATAGCGGGCTGGAACTTCTCGAAAGTATTGAGACGATAGCGCGGCGGCAAAACCTTGCAATCTCTATCAGCGATTTAAGTTTGGAGCAAACTGTCGCAGACGCGGAACTTTCCGCCATGTTGAATGTGCCTGCGGGTGCGCGCCTTTCGCGCGTCCGCAGAGTCATCCGCACGGAGACGCGCCCTGTCGCTTATCTGGTGGATACGCTGCCCGAAGAAGCGCTGCGCCTCAAAGACCTACCCGCAGACTTTAGCGGCTCGGTGTTGGACTTTTTGCTGCGCCGCGGCGACTCGCTGACCACCTCCCGCGCAGATGTCAGCGCCATTGGCGCGCGCGCCGAAGTTGCCAAGTCACTGGAAATTCAACGCGGCGACGTGCTGCTGCATTTTTCATCGCAGCTATTCAACGCCAGCGGCAAAGTAGTGGATTACTCGCTGAGCTACTTCATCCCCGGCTTTTTCCACTTCCATATTGTGCGGCGGGTGGGGAAGTAAATAGCCGCAGAGGCGCAGAGACGCGGAGTTCTTAAGGAGATTCGATGCCGATAAATTATCCCGTCCAAAAAATTCCAGAGGATATGCCCGAAAACATCATTACGCAAAAAATTATTAAGTGCGCTATTGAAGTCCACAAACAACTGGGACCCGGTCTGCTCGAAAGCCTGTATGAAAACGCCCTCGCTGTTGAATTTGAGATTGAAGGACTGAAATACCGCCGACAAGTGGAAATTCCTATACTCTACAAAGGAAGGAAATTGGGAGAGTATCGTCTTGACTTAATTGTGGACGAGATGGTTGTGGTTGAGGTCAAAAGCGTGGAACGATTTGACCCGGTTTTTGAAGCCCAATTGCTTACTTATCTCCGCTTGACGCGCAAGCGGGTGGGATTGTTGGTGAACTTCAACACTCGGCTCGTAAAAGACGGCATAAAAAGATTGATTCTGACGCAAGGCAACTAAACCAAAACTCTGTGCCTCCGCGTCTCTGTGGCGAACAAATAAGGAGACAAAAAGTGACAGACCAGAAAAAAATAGCGGAACAACACTCGGCTCGTAAAAGACGGCATAAAAAGATTGATTCTGATGCAAGGCAACTAAACCAAAACTCTGTGCTCCCGCGTCTCTGTGGCGAACAAATAAGGAGACAAAAAGTGACAGACCAGAAAAAAATAGCGGAACAACACTCGGCTCGTAAAAGACGGCATAAAAAGATTGATTCTGA
>Ga0172368_10001536_pt1 | contig 31400 bp, 27 predicted proteins | sample Lak11m_FD_114540 | JGI IMG/M metagenome (GOLD analysis project Ga0172368, IMG submission 114540) | Freshwater microbial communities from Kabuno Bay, South-Kivu, Congo - kab_022012_11m | ecosystem: Environmental > Aquatic > Freshwater > Lake | place: Democratic Republic of the Congo: South-Kivu...
CAGCTCCGTCCGTTCACGGGAACGGGACAATCGCGCTTGCTGGCGTTGCGGGGGCGCGCAAGGCCATCCTTCTGCACGGTGGTGGGACCGCCGTGGCCCAAGGCTGGCGGGGGGCGAACGTCGCCGCGCACCTTCCCGGCGGCGGCGTGTTGGTCGTTGCGCACGCAAGGACCGGCGGAAACCTCCACTACGCATACCTCCCCGGCGGCGGCCGTGCGATCACGCAAGGGTTCAAGGGGGCAAGAGGGTCTTCGGCTGTCCGCGGCAGGGGGAGTCTCGCCACGGCGGGCGTTCGGTTTTACGCCGAAATCGCCTTCCGGACCCCGGAGAAGTACGCACCCGTCCGACTGGTCTACCTGCACATGGATTATTGCGGCAACGTCTTCGGCGTCGAACCTTGCCTGGCCACCGGGACGCCTTGCTTCAACACTTGGAAGACCTGCAAGTACCTACCGGCATTTTTCAACGTCGGCAGGACGTACAAGTTCAGCGAGATCGACGCCGCACTGCCGTTTGCGGGTGTCCGCCCGTACGTCAAGGCGGTCCGACTGCTGCCGACGGAGATCAAGACGAACGTAACCGTCAACGCCCGGGTGTCGGTGGTCATGGTGGACGAGTTGGACCAGGACATCGATACGGACCCGTACCTCGTGGGGCCCGGGAAGATATGAACGGAGAGACTTTTACTGATAGGAGGGACGACGTATGTCGGTCCTAAAGCCTCTGTACGCGACGCAGTCGGCGGATTTTTCCTCGGGCCTGAACTCCCTGGCCAACGGTTCGGTCGCCACCTCGATCGCCGTGGATAACTCCTCGAGCTTGATGCAGGACTATCTCATCGAGGTCTACGTCGAGGGCATCCAGGCGGCCAACGCGTTCCTCGAGGTCCGGCTCGCCGCTTGCGAGGACGGGACAAGCTTTGGCACCTGGGAGTCGGCGGTCCCACTGGGGATCATCGATCTTTCCGTCTCGCCCCAACGGGCGTATTTCTCCCTGGTCGGGCACGGGGGGCTTTTCCAGGCGCCGAAATATTTCAAGGTCCTGGTCAAGAACATGACGGGAAACGTGCTGGGGTCTCCGAACAACACGATTAAGCACCAGGGAATCCAGATCCAGAGCGTGTAGATGAGCTACGCGGCCCAGTCCACGATCAGGAGATTTTTCCGCTCCGACCCAAACATCGTGGTCCTTTTGCCCCTTCAGGGCAATTCCCGGCTTCGGGATATTTCCGGGGGGAACCGTCACGCGGTGGCGCAGAACAGCCCCGGAAGTGGTCCATGCTCGCTCATTCGCGCCGCCACCTATGCCTTTGCCAACCAGCGAGGCGTCGCCCCGAGGCATATCCACGTCGCCGGGTCTTCCGTAATCAACTGGCCCGCTGGTTCCGCCCTTTCGATGATCTTTTGGATGATGCTCGACAAGACGATTGCCGACTCGGGAGAGAACAACTACCGCTTCCTCGAGAAATCCGCCTACTCCAACGGCGGGGCAAGCGGCAACTTCAACATCGGCACAAATAACTGGAGCATTGGATTTGCCTACACCAACTCCGCAAACAGCGCGACGTTCTCCTGCAATCAAACATCAGGCCCGGGCTTAAAGGTCGGCGTCTGGTCGATGGTGGCGATCACCTACGTCTTTCCCACGAGTTCCAACGCCACCAAGCCCAGGGTTTACGTCAACGGCTACGAGGTTACAGTGGGCTCGTGGAACGGCACGCCCAACGGGACCGTGATCACGAACACGGCGGAGCCCCTGCAGATAGCTTCCGATTCATATTCCGAGACGTATCCCTCGGACAACAGGGGGGTCAACGGGAAGTTCGCGGAGATGGCCTTTTGGAAGGGGCGCATCATCTCTCCCGTCGAAATCGCCCATTACTACCGGTTTGCGAGGAATTCCTACCGGTTGGAGAGGGTCGGATACCCCATGGTTCCGCCTCCCGCAGCGCCGGTGGGAGTTACTGCCGTGAGCGGCAACCTTAAGAACACGATCGCCTGGGCCTGGTCCGCCTAGGTGGCGATCCTGTTCAACATCTACTGGGGAACGGCCCCGGGGGTCGGCAAGGCGACCGGCACCAGGATCGCATCCGTTTCGTCGCCGTACGAGCATACGGGGCTTATCAACGGGGTCACCTACTACTACGTCGTCACCACGTACGACACCGAAACCGGATTGGAGTCGGACGAAAGCGAAGAGGCAAGCGCCACGCCTGCGGGCCCGCCGCCTCCTTCGGTCAGAACCGTCACGGTTAGGCCGTACTGGAAGCGATTTCTCTCCCGCAACCCCAACTACAAGGGGCGGCTCCTCGAGATCTACGAGGGCCGGGTCGGGATGGCGGAAGGAGAGTTCCCAAGGACCTGGGTCGGGAAACTGACCAACGTCACAATGCAAAACGGGGAAGTCACGTTTGAGTCGACGGATCTTCTGAAAGACCTCTCCCAGATCGATGTTCCGCCCAAACTCGACCTGAAACTCGCAGCGGATCTTTCGGCGGTGGAAGCCGGTCAGATCACGCTGACAGGCGTCGACGGGCTGGACGAATCCGGCTACATCCGGATCAAGGACGAGGTCATCGGGTACGACGCGCTCGATTCGGCTGCCAAGGCCCTTCGGGCAGTTACGCGAGGAGCATTCGGCACGATACCCGCGGCGCACTCGGCAAGGGACAAGGTTCAGAAGGTTCGGTACTACGCTCCCGCCAACCCGTGGGACATCCTGCTGGAAATGCTGCGAGCGGACGCCGGGATCGCCGACGCGGACATCGATCTCGATGCGTTCGACCGGGGGAAGCGCACGCCGGGAAACGACCTGCTTTTCCGGTCGGTGCTCTCCGAACCGGAGAAACTGGACAAGCTCTTTTTCGAGATCACCGACCTACTCGACGCCAAGGCCTGGGTGGCGGAGGACCTGCGGATCACCATCCGGCGCAACTTGTCCAATGCCCCGGGGAGGGCGTACTACCGGATCACCGACGAGGCGAATATCGTCGACGGGTCGGCCTCCGTCGATCTGAACGAGAAGTCCCGCCTGACCCGGATGCTCATCTACTGGCACAAGAACGTCCTCGGCAAGAAGGACGATCCGGCCGCCTACGACAGGTTGGACATCGCGGTCGATGCGGACGCCGAAGCCGCGTATGGAGATGTCGTCGAGAAGAAGGTCTTCTGCCGCTGGATCGATCCTGTGACCAACGAGGAGGATGCCGCGGAGAGGTACGTGAAAAACCTCGGGATGCGGCAGGTGCGAAGATGCCGGGACGCTCAGCCGCTGATTTCGCTCTCCCTGTCGCTGAGGGACCTGTCGCTTAAGACCGGGGAATACGTGCGCCTTACCACCGACGAACTGGTCCGGTTCAACGGCGATCCCGTCGCCAATGAGATCTTCCAGGTGGTCAAGCGGGAGCTTTTGGACGACTTCAGCGTGAAGGTGTCGCTCCTCAAAGTCTCGACGCGGCGCCTGGCGTTGATCGCTCCGAATAACTACCCGAATTACCTTATCGCCACGGACGCGCAGCGTGAGTACGGGTTCATATCGCTTTCCACGGGGCTGATGGAAAACGAGGACGAAGGGTACTTCATCTGGTGAGGTGAGCCATGCCCTACATCGCGGTAAACGATTCGGAGATCCAGTCGGGCGAACCGATCTCCCAGTCGCTGATGCAGAAGATCAAGGACAACTTCGACGACCACGAGGCGAGGATCGCCGGAGGCGGCGGGGGAGCCTCCGCCGGGGCCGTAGGGGAGATCTTGAACGGTTCTCTGGAGGCGGATGGCGACGGGGACGGCGTGCCCGACAACTTCCTCGTCAACTACTACCCCGGCGGGACCGGCGGGTACGACACGACAGACTACGTGCATGGGACCAAGTCGTGGCGGTTCGACCTGCACGGGGGTGCGAACACCGGCGGTGGATACCTGGAGACGGACTACATCTTCGCCAACAGGCTTTTTTTCAAACCGATCTGGTTGGCGTACAAGACGAGCGCCACGTCGGGCACGCCGCGCGTGCAGGTTATCGCCCGGTGCTTCAACAAGACCAAGGCCTACCTCGGGGAGGTGGTCCTCTGGAACACGGTCACGCACCTGCCGGACTGGAGCCTTGTCGTCATCCACCACATCAACAGCACCTATAGCGATACAGAATACGTGAAGTTGCGGTTTGTCGGGGGCGCGGTGGACCCGGCGGGAGTCGTCGGATCGGTCTGGTTCGACGCGATTGGCGTCGAAGGGTACGGGGGAAGGGCCACGGTACCCGAGGCGATCGTCCAGCCGCGGGTGTCGATCTATTTGTGGTGGGGATGGACGAATGCGGGATCGGTCTTCAACATCAGCATTCCCGCAGGGAAGTACCAGTGGCTCGTCGTGCCGGTAACCGTCGCCGGGGCGTCGGGGTGGGGCGGTGAGTATCAGGAATCGTACCCGGCGGATGTGCGGTGCTACATCGACTCGGCGTACTCCTCGGTGGTGACCTCTCCGAATGCGACTGCGGTGACCGGCAACTGTCTGCTCAATATCGGCGGCATGTCCGGGGCGAAGCAGATGCGGTTCCAGGCGAAAGGTAACGGCGGTGGGTGGTTTGAGTCTCCCGCCTCCCTGCGGAAATTCTATGCGACGAATTTCCGCGACGTGGACCACGGGGCAGGGACTGAGGCCGACACGTACGTGAAACCTTCGGTATAGCGGAAGGGAACGCAGGCGAGCGAGGTACACGAGGCATTTGTAAGGACGAGCAGTGTAGGCACCACTGGCATCCGGCATTACGACCCCGCTTTACGCGGGGTTTTTTGTTTGGAGGAGCGCTCATGAACCCGCAATACCTGGTTGTTCACCATTCGCTCACGAAGGACGGGATCGTCGCCGACTGGGAGGCGATCCGGAAATATCACCGCGAGGTCCTGGGGTGGTCCGACATCGGATACCACTACGGGATCGAGCGGGTAGGGAGCGGCATTCTCCTCCAGGTCGGGCGCCCTGAATCGCAGCCAGGAGCTCACACGAAGGAGATGCACATGAACGGCAAGTCGCTGGGGATATGCGTCGTGGGGAACTTCGACCTCGCCCCGCCCGGGCTAGAGGTCATGCGCTTCCTCGCGGAGATAGTCCGGCGCAAGGTTGCGGAGTACGGGATTCCGGTACAGGCGGTCCTCGGGCACCGGGAGGTCGGCGCGATGGCGGGGTTCGACTGGAAGAAGGGCCAGTACAAGAGCTGCCCGGGGAAATATTTTCCGATGGACACGCTTCGGGCGATGCTTTCCGGCGAGCTCAGGTTCACGTGAAACAGGGGTTGTGCTGGCCCGGGTTTGAAGGGTGGTTCCCGCCGTTCATGGCGGAAGAGGTTTGTTCTCTGTGCAAAAACCGATACGGGAGGTGCTTCGATGGCAAGCATTCTGTCACTGGTGATCCCGGCGCTCATTCCGGCGCTGGCGGACGGGATTCGGGGGGTGTTCGGGAGGCTGACGGGCGGAGCGGGGGCGAAACCTCAGAATGTGGAAGAGCAGATCAAGCTGATGACCGCGGAGAACGAGCGTTTGAAAGCCCTGGCTGAGCTCGATAAGCCGACAGAGAATATTTCGCCCTGGGTAGCGGATCTGCGGGCCTCGTTCCGCTACATCGCCGCGGGGGTCATTATCCTCGCTGCTGTATCGACGCTCTACACCCCAAAGATGGACGCGGCGCTCTTCGAGGCAATCTGGAACCTTTCAGGGTCGGTATTCTCGTTCATGTTCGGCGATCGGATGTACATCAAGTTCGTGAAAAAGTAGTCGGAGGGCGGGATGGAACAGTCAATTTCAGGAATGGTGACTGGCGCGATTATCGCGGGGGGCGTGGCAGGCCTCGTGTCCGTGGGCGGCGCGATCGCCACCGTGAGCTTCCTGCGACAGTCGTTCACGGAGTTCAAGGTGGAGACGGCCTCCGCCTTTCGCGAGCTATGGAAAAAGGAAGGGGAACAGGATGGTCGGCTGAACACGGTCGAACGGAAACACGAGGGGTTGGAGAGGGAACATAACCTGCTGACGCGGGAACACCGCGTGCATCATGGGGAGGAGTCATCCTAATATTGCCACAGGACGGACTGCTTACAGTTTGCAGTTCAAACGGCCATCCGAAGACGGCCTGTCACTTCTTCTTATCTTGGAACGGTTGTCGTGCCAGGACAATGCCTGAGACCACGGATGCACGGCCGTTTATTTTCAGAACCCGGGCAATTTCATTCAAATGAAGTCCATCCGTAAATACGTCATCGAATACGAGAATTTTTTTACCGGTAGTCTTTTTGAGATCCCGAATCACAAGAGAGCTTCGCAGAATCCCTTGTACGATGTCTCTTCTCTCAGGCCACGATTTCCCGACCAGTTGGGGAACCTCGGTTGTCAGTGCAATGGCGGGAGGAACGCTCAGATCAAATGGCCATACGGCTCCACCGTGCTGCGCGGATGCCGCCTGCAAGATTAAACGGACGTGGTCCCATGATCGACGACCTCCTGTCGAGACGAAAGTGGGACTCCCGGCGATCAAATCGTATGACTGGAAGATATCCTTGTGCGACTGAAGGTAACCAGAAAGTATCCGCCCGAATATTTGGGCCCATCCTTGCATGTTTCCATATTTATATCGGCTGATCACATCAAGAAGAACACCAGTTCGGACGGAAATTGCATTACTTCGATCGAACCACCTCTCTTTACCTAATCGCCAGTTGCATACGGGATTTGCGCAAGTCTTCCCGGGTATTAGGGGAAGAGAACAAATCGCACACGAGGACGATGGCACGCTGATCGTTTTTCGGACACACTTGTAACAGATCTCCGGTGTCCCAGATTCCAGAAATGCACATTTCCCGCAGGATCCAAACCCAGCTGGTGCCGGAACAGCCGAGCTACTCGCCATGGCTGCTTATGATAGGTTAAGGCGAAGCTGCGTCGCGGTCTGTACTTGCTGACGCACGTCTGTCGGAGATGTCAACTGCGCAAGAATAGTCTCGACTTTATCCACCTGGACTGCACCCCGCAGAAGATACTTTCGAGCCCATTCATGATCTTGCACGAGGCTCTTCAGTAGGAAGACTTTCTTTCCATGCTCGAGGGCCAGTCTCGCCTGCAATTTGGCTCCGGATGTGGCCGATGCTTCGATAACTACAGTGCCCTGGGTCATACCCGACATAGTTACGTTGCGTCTCGGAAAGGTGTGGGTTGCGGGTGGGGTTGTTGGCCAGAATTGAGATACGAGTGCACCTCCACTATTGACAATTTCATTTGCGAGTCGCTTATTCTCCGGAGGATAGATGTGACAGATGCCTGTCCCCATGACCGCCATAGTTCGCCCACGGGCCTTGAGGGTCGCCTGATGCGCGACAGTATCTATACCCCTCGCAAGACCCGAAACAACCGTCACCTTCCTCTCAGCGAGAGCGCTTGCAAGGCGAGAGGCCCGTAGTAATCCCTGATCTGTTGCCTCCCGTGTCCCTACCACAGCTACCGATCTGACGTCATCCGCATCCAGCTTCCCAATGTAAAAAAGAAACGGGGGAAGATTGAATATCTTCCTGAGGTTCAAGGGATAGTCTTCGTCGAGAACGGTTGTGAGCTTTGCCCCAACATTGGTCGCGGGCGCCGCGCGCTCCTGAGCCTCGCGGAGCAGCTCTGGAAGTCGCCGGAGTCCGTCCCGCAACAGCATGCGCATCTCTAGCGGGGCGTCACACGTCTCGGAGATTTCTCCCGCAAGCAACGCGTTGAGCCCACCGGGGCGTTGAGCTTCCCTAGCGATGAGGTGCCAGTTCAACCGGTCGATGGTGCAAATAGATAGAAGATGAGCTTGGGCTTCGGATAGCATGCTACTAACCTCCGTTGTTCGCATGCAATTGGCCAGCCACGGAAAAATCAATTCAGCTGTTACCCCAATGGTAAACTCAAAACCCACGGACGTCAACAGAAAAGACGATGTTTTATTTCTACCATTAACCCCCTCTCCGAACATTTCACGTACACACTACTCCTCTCCCCGCTTATGAAGGTGCTTTATGTTTCCTAGCTGTTTTTGCCGCCTTCCGCCATCTGGGATTCTCTACGTAAGATGCTGAAAAGACTTGAGTTGTATCTGATAGCGAGCCCTCATGTCAGCAATGAAAGGGGCGGTGTGGAGCCGCACCCAAAAACCGGAAAGGAGATCTGAAAATGGCGAAGGCAACGGGAAAGAAGGTGGCCCAAGAGAAGGCTCCCGTGGCCATGAAAGCGGGCGGCGAGAAGAAGGCCCCGGCTGGAAAGACCGCCGAGGCGAAAGCAGCAAAACCCGCCAACGGAACAAAGCAGGAGCAGAAGGTGACGCCGGAGGAGTTGGCCTCGCTCCGCACGCAGATCAAGGAGGCGAAGGGCAACCTGGAGAAGGCCCAGTCCGAGGCGAACGCGATGACGGACAAGGCCCGCAACGTGGTCGCGGAAGCCAAGGACGCCTTTCGGGCTGCGGTCACACCGTACCGAGAGGCCTGCCGGAAGGCCGGGATCGAGTGCGAGTATGAGGGAGGCCGGAGCGCTAACATCTCCGGGAAGGTCTCCTTCCTCGTTGAGAAGACCGACAAGGGTGTCCGCGTGATAGTCAAGGGCCAGCCCAAGACTGAGGAACTAATCCCCCTGGCCGCCCTCAAGGAGTCGATCAACAAGGCTGCCTACGCCTATACCGAGACGCACCTCGGCCCGAAGGAGAAGATCGGAAACAAGGGCGGAAGCCTCTCAAACCGTCTCCGGGCTGTGCTCGAGTAGCATAACAGCAACCCTTTCGATGCCGCCGCGTTGAGTAAACGCGGCGGCGTCCTTTCTCCGAGCCCAACCAACATGAACACCTCTCTGCAAGAGATTTGCCCCCTTTGTCGAAAATCCTTTTTTCCCCCGCCGGGTTTCGAAATGGCCTTCCCTCGAATACCGACGTTCGCCCATATGCCCCCGTTATCAGATTGACGGATCTCATCTACTTTCGTATTCTCTGGTTGCACCTCATGACAAAATTCAGTTGACTGCTACTGACGTCGGGGAGGGAAGACCGAAAATGGCTGCCGAGGAAGGATGGGTTGACATCGAAGAGGTGGCTGCCCATCTCCGGGTGGCGAAAGAGTCCATCTATAGATGGATCGAGTCGAAAGGCCTCCCTGCTCATCGCGTGGGGCGTCTGCTTCGTTTCAAGCTTTCGGAAGTTGACGACTGGGTCCGAAAAGGTGGTGATAAAGAACCAAATTCCGGTTCGAAACGCCAGCGATCATGATGGGGATGAATTGTGCCGGAACCGTTGGCTGATCAAATCATCCGCAAAATCCCCGACGCGGCGGAACTCTATCACCGCCTCATAATCGTAGCGGCGCCATCGGGCGCAGGCAAGACAAGCGCTCTCCAGGAGGTCTCGAAGAGGACCGGATACTTGCGCATCAACGTGAACCTTGATCTCTCTCGTCGTCTGTTGGACCTTACGGAACGGCAGCGGGCGCTCTCACTTCCACGGTTGCTGGCGGAGATTGTAGGGGACGCGAATGGCGACGTGGTCTTGCTCGACAACATCGAGATCCTCTTTGACATATCCCTCAAGCACGATCCGCTCCGGCTCCTTCAGAACATATCACGCAACAAGACCCTCGTGGTGACATGGAACGGTTCAATCGACTGTGGCCAACTTGTCTACGCCACGCCGGACCATCCCGAATATAAGCGATACCCGGTACAAGATGTCTTGGTTGCAGGCCCGGAGGCATCGGGATGATATCTACAGGCCACAAACCATGGGGGCAGACCCGATGAAATACCGAGATCTGATCCAATTCGAGCCTATCGAGTCCGTGGTCCAACTACGGGATGCCGACGAGGCCGTTGCTGCCCGACAGCTTGTCCAGACCTACGTCATCTCCTCAGAGATGGCCGAGAAGCTGGTCAGCTTGGTCGTTCCTCAGCTTCAGTTCGACTTACCCATGGATAACAAGGGGCTGTTGGTTGTAGGCAACTACGGAACCGGTAAGTCGCACCTCATGTCCGTGATCTCCGCCTTGGCTGAAAACGGCGATCTCGCGACACACTTGAACGACAAGAGCGTGGTCAGCGCTGCGGGCAAGATCAGCGGGCGCTTCAAGGTGGTTCGAACCGAGATCGGCGCGACCACTATGTCCCTGCGCGACATCCTCGTGGCCGAACTGGAGGAGCACCTGGCCGCGATGGGCGTGTCTTACTCCTTCCCGCCCGCAGACAAAGTATCCAACAACAAACGCTCCTTCGAAGAGATGATGACCGCCTTCCACCAGGAGTATCCCGACCACGGCCTGCTATTGGTGGTGGACGAGCTCCTCGACTACCTGCGTACCCGCAAAGACCAGGAACTCATCCTCGATCTCAACTTTCTGCGCGAGATCGGCGAGGTCTGCAAGGACCTGCGGTTCCGCTTCATCGCCGGTGTCCAGGAAGCCATCTTCGACAGCCCTCGATTCTCCTTCGTGGCCGACAGCATCCGCCGGGTGAAGGACCGCTTCGAGCAGATCCTCATCGCCCGCAAAGACGTCAAGTTCGTGGTGGCCGAGCGTCTGCTCAAGAAGACCGCCGACCAGCAAGTGAAAATCCGAGAGTACCTAACCCCTTTCGCCAAGTTCTATGGCCGCATGAACGAGCGCATGGACGAGTTTGTGCGCCTCTTCCCCGTGCATCCGGACTACATCGATACCTTCGAGCGGGTCACAGCGGTGGAAAAGCGCGAGGTGCTCAAGACTCTGTCCCTGGCCATGAAGAAGCTGCTCGGCAAAAACGTGCCCGACGACAGGCCCGGGGTCATCGCCTATGACGGCTACTGGACGACCCTGCGCGAGAACCCGTCCTTCCGCGCAGTTCCGGACATCAAGGCAGTTATCGATTGCAGCATGGTGCTCGAGTCGCGCATCCAGCAGGCCTTCACCCGTCCGGCCTACAAACCCATGGCGACCCAGCTCATCCATGCGCTGTCGGTCCACCGGCTCACGATGGGCGACATCTACGCCACCCTGGGCGCGACGGCGGAGGAATTGCGCGACGGGTTGTGCCTCTTTCAGCCGGGCATCGAGGAACTGGGCGGCGATCCGGCCGACGACCTGCTCTCCCAGGTGGAGACCGTCCTGCGGGAAATCCACAAAACGGTCAGCGGGCAGTTCATCTCGTCCAACCCGGACAACCGCCAGTACTACCTGGACCTCAAGAAGACCGACGACTTCGACGCGCTGATCGAGAAGCGTGCCGAGAGTCTCGATTCCTCGCAGCTCGACCGCTACTATTACGATGCGCTCCGGCGGGTCATGGAGTGCACCGACCAGACCTACGTGACGGGCTACAAGATCTGGCAGCACGAGATCGAATGGCTGGAGCGTAAGGCCGCGCGCCAGGGATACCTTTTCTTCGGCGCGCCCAACGAGCGCTCCACAGCGGTGCCGCCGCGGGACTTCTACCTCTACTTCATCCAGCCCTTCGACGCGCCGCACTTCAAGGACGAGAGGAAACCCGAGGAGCTGTTCTTGCGCCTGACGAACACGCACGAGGAGTTCCGCACCGCGCTTCGAAGCTACGCCGCAGCCCTGGATCTTGCCTCCACCGCCTCGGGCCACGCCAAGTCCACCTATGAATCCAAGGCCTCGAACTTCCTGGGCGACCTCGTGCAATGGCTCCAGAAGAACATGACCACGGCCTTCGAGGTCACCTACCAAGGGCGCGCCAAGTCCCTAACCGAGTGGACCAAAGGCAAGTCCATCCGCGAGCTTTCCGGTATCGGCTCCCACGAGCGCATCAACTTCCGCGACCTGGTGAACACCACCGCGGGCATCTGTCTTGGGACCAAATTCCAGGACCAGGCTCCCGAATATCCGTTCTTCTCGGTGCTCATCACCGGAGCAAATCGGGCGCAGGCCGCACAGGACGCCCTGCGAGCCATCGCCGGACAGAACCGCACCAAGCAGGCCACTGCGGTGCTGGACGCGCTTGAGCTTCTCGACGGCGAGCGGCTTGATCCCTACCGGTCCAAGTACGCCAAACACATCCTCGGCGTCGCCAAGAAGAAGGGCCACGGACAGGTGGTCAACCGCTCCGAGCTGATCCGGGATGTCCTCGGCGTGGAGTACCTCGCACCGCAATCGCTCCGGCTTGAACCCGAATGGGCCGTGGTGGTGTTGGCCGCGCTGGTCTATGCCGGCGAAGTGGTCCTTTCCATCCCGGGCAAGAAGTTCGATGCCACGGGTTTGCCGCAACTGGCTGGGACCGGCATCGATGAGCTTGCCCAGTTCAAACACATCGAGCGGCCAAAGGACTGGAACCTCCCGGCGCTCAAGGCGCTTTTCGAACTTCTCGGACTTACGCCGGGTATGGCGCAACTGGTTACTCAGGGAAAGGACGAGCCGGTACAGGAGCTGCAGAAGGCCGTCACCAACGCCGTGGAGCGGCTGGTGCTCGTGCATCAGAGCATTCAGAACGGGTTGTTCTTCTGGGGCCGCAGCCTGCTGGCCGAGGACGAAGTCAAGAAGCTGCGCGCCAAACTGGACGAAACCAAGACTTTCCTTGAATCCCTGCAAGCCTACACGACGACCGGCAAGCTCAAGAACTTCCGCTTTGAGGCTTCGGAAGTAACAGCGCATCGGGACGGTCTCTGTTCCCTTGCTGAAATCAAATCGCTTGAGGAACTGGTGGTCGACCTCGGTGCCACGGCTTCGTTCCTCTCGACCGCCGAGGCTGTCCTACCCACCGGCCACGAGTGGATCGACAAGATGAAGACGGCGCGGGACGAGGTCCTCGCCCAGATCGGCGATCCGGCCAAACGGAGCGTCCCGGTATTCCGTCAGCAGACCCAGCGCAAGCTCGGCGACCTCAAAAAGGCATACCTGCTGGCTTACCTTTCCATGCACGCCAAGTCGCGCCTCGGCGTGAACGAGGACAAGCGCAAGGCCAAGCTCATGGGCGACGAGCGGCTCAAGAACCTGCAGAAGCTCTCTACCGTCGACCTGATGCCACGCCAGCACCTGTCGGACTTCCAGAACCGCTTGGCTGGCTTAAAGAGCTGCTTCGCGCTTACCGAGCAGGAACTGGAGGCATCGCCGGTCTGCCCGCACTGCAACTTCAAACCGGCCGCAGAACCGCCCGCGGCCTCCGCGGCGACGGTGCTCGTAGCCCTGGACGGCGAGCTCGATAAGCTGGTCGAGAACTGGACCCAGACGCTGCTCGCCAACCTCGAAGACCCGACCACCAAGGGCAACCTGAGCCTGCTCAAGTCCGAGCCGCGCAAGCTGGTGGATGGCTTCATCAAGAAGCGGGCCCTGCCGGACGACCTGGACCAGGACTTTATCCACGCCTTGCAGGAGGTGCTCTCCGGGCTCACCAAGGTATCGGTCAAGATCGCGGATTTGCGCGATGCCCTGCTTTCGGGCGGCTCACCGGCCACCCCGCCGGAGATGAGGAAGCGGTTCGAGGAATACCTGGACGGGCTTACCAAGGGCAAGGAGCCCGGCAAAGTCCGGATCGTAATCGAGTAGTCATGGGCAGGAAGCGAAAAGAAAGCGGCAGTGTCCCAGGGCTCTTTATCGAGCGAACTGGACAACTTCGTCTGATCGATAAGTCAGCGGAACAGAGGGCAATCGAGAGTTGTGAGGTTGAATGCCTTGGCGTGACTTTCCCGAACGACGAGGAGCGGCGGAAACATTTTCTCGGCATTCTGCGCGAGAAGTTGAAGGCCCCTGAGTTCCGCAAGATCGAGGGATTCCCCATCGGCTCAGACGAGGACATCCTGGCGCTCTCCAACCCGCCGTACTACACCGCCTGCCCGAACCCGTTCATTGCCGACTTCATCAAGCGCTTCGGTAAGCCCTACGACCCGAATAAGCCGTACATCCGCGAGCCATTTGCCACAGATGTAAGCGAGGGCAAGAATGACCCAATCTACAACGCTCACTCCTATCACACCAAGGTTCCGCACAAGGCGATCATGCGGTACATCCTGCATTACACCGAACCGGGGGATGTGGTCTTCGACGGATTTTGTGGGACGGGGATGACAGGAGTAGCAGCACGGCTGTGTGGGAGCAAACAGGCCGTGACATCAATGGGCTATCAGGTTAGCACCGACGGGGCGATTCTGGATTCCAAGAATAATTGCATATCGCATGTTGGAGAACGCCGGGCAATCCTATCGGACCTGTCTCCCGTCGCAACCTTTATTTCAAGCAATTATGCTGACTTCTCTTCCCTCGTGATTTTCACAGACGAGGCTCTGAAGCTGGTTTCGAAGGTTGAGAAGGAACTTGCTTGGCTTTATGAGGGTATTTCTGGTGGCCAGGTTTTGAGCGCAGTATGGTCAGACCTGTTCCTTTGTCCGAATTGCAGCCACGAATTTGTCTTTTGGGAAGCAGCGCTCAAGAACGAAAAACTTCAAGAGTCATTTCCTTGTCCACATTGCGGGACAACGGTTGGCAAGGCTGCCTCCAAGACAACTGGTGCCATCAAGCTTGACCGTCCATTCGCAACAGCGTTCGATCCGATTCTGAAGAAGGTGGTGCGGGTACCGAAGCTTGCTCTCGTGGAGGAAACGACCAAGGCCGGATCGACCCGCAAGACAAAACCCATCAAGGAAGAAGGACGGAAAAACTTGGCGTCTCGCTTTGAGGGACGCGCTTGGCCATATATTCCTACAGAGGAGTTTTTCCCGGGGCGGCAAACCAACAAGCTCATCAATGGCTCAGGCATCTCGCACATTTGCCACATGTACACGCAGAGGGCGCTATTCGCATACGGCTCCTTGTGGCAACAGCGACTTTCGTCACATAAACACACCTCACTATTTAGATTCTGCTTGAGTGCCATCAACAATTACATATCCCGGAAGCAAGGTTACTTCGGCGGGGGCGGCGGGGTGTCCGGGACTCTTTTTACGCCATCACTTCACCTGGAGAGAAACGTTTTCGACGTTCTGAGGCGCAAGCTCAAGAAGCTGCGGTCACTTGCAGTGAAAGAGGCTGGGCCAGGATGCGTCTCGACTCAAAGCATCGTTGACTTGCGAAATATCCCTAGCGGGACAGTTGACTATATCTTCACTGACCCACCATTCGGCGAGTCGCTCCAATATGCCGAGCTCAATATGTTTGTCGAGGCTTGGATAAAAGTAAGAACCGTCGTCGAGGAAGATTGCGTTTTGAATTATGTGCACAAGAAGGATTTGCTTTTTTACTCGCACATGATTCTTGGAGCATTCAGGGAGTACGCCAGGCTTCTGAAACCTGGGCGATGGATAACCATCGAGTTCCACAACAGCCAGAATGCAGTTTGGAGCGCAATACAGCAAGCTATTGAATCATCTGGGTTGGTTGTCGCAGATGTACGCGTCCTTGACAAGCAACAGCGGTCTTTTAATGCTGTCAACAGGTCTGGTGCAGTCGACCAAGATCTAGTAATTTCTGCATACAAGCCCAATGGTGGACTTGAGGATCGTTTCAGATTAACAGCCGGGACCGAAGAAGGCGTTTGGGATTTCAGCCGCACGCATCTAAAGCAACTCCCTGTCTTTGTTTTCAAGGACGGGCAAGCCGAGGTTATCGTCGAGCGTCAGAATTACTTACTCTTCGACCGCATGGTCGCCTTCCACGTTCAGCGCGGAGTAACCGTTCCTCTGTCCGCGACTGAGTTCTATGCCGGAATTACCCAGCGGTTCTCCGAGCGGGATGGGATGTACTTCCTCCCCGAACAGGTGGCCGAGTACGACAAGAAGCGAATGACCGTCCGAGAGGTTCTGCAGCTCCAGCTCTTCGTCACGGACGAGTCCTCAGCGATTCAGTGGCTTCGACAGCAGCTCCTAAGAAAATCCCAGACGGCGGGAGAGTTGAAGCCCCAGTTCATGCAGGAAATTGGAGGATGGCAAAAAACCGAGAGGCTGCTCGAACTCGATGAACTACTGGAACAGAACTTCCTGCGTTACGATGGCAAGGGAGAGGTGCCGAACCAGATTCACAGCTACCTCTCCACGAATTTCAGAGAACTACGCAACCTGCCCAAGGATGACGAGAACCTGCGCGCCAAGGGCAAGGACCGCTGGTACGTGCCCGACCCCAACAAGGCCGGCGACCTGGAAAAGCTGCGCGAGAAATCCCTAATCAAGGAGTTCGAAGACTATCGGACGTCCAGCCAGAAGCGCCTGAAGGTGTTCCGCCTCGAGGCGGTCCGCGCTGGGTTCAAGAAAGCGTGGCAGGAGCGCGACTACTCCACCATCATCACCGTGGCCCGCAAGGTTCCCGAAAACATCCTCCAGGAAGACCCCAAGCTCCTCATGTGGTACGACCAGGCGCTCACCCGCTCGGGGGAGGACGCATGATGACGATCCAAGGAGAAATTGCCAATGCATGCGCATGATCGGTTTCTACCGGAATGGTTCAACCGTGTTCGGTCGCGGCAAATCACGTTGCCGCGGTTTCAGCGGTTTATGGCCTGGGGACATGGAGAGGTCTCCGGATTATTGACGACGGTTCTGCGCGGACTGCCTTCGGGCGCGACACTGATCCTGGAGGTCGGCGATGAGGAGAGGTTCAAGAGCCGTACCATGGTCGATGCGCCTGAGTCGGGCGAAAAGGTGACCGAGCAGCTCCTTGACGGCCAGCAGCGGCTGACGGCTCTGTGGCGCAGTCTTCACGGTAAGTACCCGGACCGGAGCTACCTGATAGGCTTCGAGGATGATCCTGGTGATGGGTCCACGAAGCTGCCCTATGTCTACGGCCAGGCCCGCTGGAGAAAGAACGGCAGCCGCTATCCCATGTGGGTGGACGATCCAAAGGAGTGCTGGGGTCGAGGGTTTATCCCGATCACTCTGTTGCGACCAGAAGACATCCTCCCAGAGATTCGTCAGTGGATCGCGACGTCTGTCGGAAACAATCACGATCAGAAAGACAAGCTGTTCGACGAGATCATCGCACTGCGCGATAAGGTGAAGGCATTTAACCTACCGTATCTGGCGCTGCCGGCCAGGACGCCAAAGGAAGTGGCTCTGGACGTCTTCATCAAAATGAACACGAGTTCGGTGCACCTGTCCACCTACGACATCGTGGTGGCGCTGGTGGAGGAAGAGACGGGGAAGTCACTGCACGAGCATGTGGACGCTCTGAACATGGCCGTTCCGCGAGCGGCGGAATACGCCGACCTGCCGGGTCTGGTATTGGACGTGGTGGCTCTGCGCCAGGACCGCATCCCAAGCCAGGCGGGATACCGGGGGATTGACTACACCCGGATGCTCAACGAGTGGGATTCGGTCGTCAAAGACATCAAGGGTATGGTGAGCTTCCTTGAAGACGAGAGCATCCTTGACGCCCAGCGCCTGCCGAGCTACACCGCCATTCCCATCCTCGCCGCGCTTTGGGAACACTTGCCGATGCAGCCGGACAAGTTGGGCAATGCCCGGCTCCTCCTGCGCAAATACTTGTGGCGGGCTTTCCTGACCTCGCGCTACGAGCAGTCATCCACATCCAACGCCCTGCAGGACTACCGGGGATTGCGAAGGGTTCTTTGCGAAGATGCAGCCGAGGACGGTGTGCCGATTCTGAACCAGGAATCGTATCCGCTTCCCTCGAAAGAAATGGTGTTGCAAGCTGACTGGCCGAAGCGCAAGACCATCCTCGGCCGTGGGCTGTTGTCGCTACAGATCAAGTGCGGTGCCGAGGACCTGGCCGACGGGGCGCGGGCGACGGTCGCCACCATTACATCCAAAGAGCATCCCCGAGAGTATCACCACCTCTTTCCGGCCGCGACCCTCGATGACGCGGGAATTCCTGATGAACAGGTTTTCCGGGCGCTCAACTGCGCTCTGGTGACTTGGCGGACCAACCGCACCATCTCGGACAAGGACCCGATTACCTATCTGAAGGAACGGGCTGACAACTGCGCGCTTGGGGAAGAGGAGCTGAAGCGTCGACTGAGAACGCACCTCATTCCCTACGTGCGACTGGCCGTCGGTTACGACGGCATGTCCGACGATGAGCGGCGCTGTCGGGTAAAGAACGACTATGACGCTTTTCTGTCCGCCAGGGCCGAGGTTCTGGCAAAAGCGGCTCATCGCGCGTGCGAGGGTAAAGCTCTGGAGCTAAGCGAGCTGATGAATGATGCGGATTGATGCAAATAGCTGGTACTACAGCCCGGACCACGGGCAGCTCTGTCAGGTCATCGAAGCCCAGGCGCTCTGGGGTGAGACGACCTGCCGCGTCTGGCTGCCCGGCCGCGAATCCGTGGTCCGCATACCGGCTTCCAGGCTCAAGCCCCTGGAGAGCACGGGCACCGGCTCGCCGGACGATATCGCTTACATAGCTGCTGCCGCGCGGGTAGCCGATGCCCTGACCCAGGACGTCCTGCTCGCGCCTATCGAGTCCTCCGTCATCCCGCTACCGCACCAGATTCGTGCTCTATCCCGCGCAATCGCCAACGACCGTGTGCGCTATCTCCTGGCAGACGAGGTCGGCTTGGGCAAGACCGTCGAGGCCGGGCTCATCATGCGGGAGCTCAAGCTTCGCGGGTTGGTCAAGCGGACGCTAGTCATCGCCCCGAAGGGATTGGTGAGCCAGTGGGTCAGCGAAATGCGCTTTCACTTCGGTGAAACCTTCCAGCTCGTGCTCCCCGAGGACATCAAGACGCTGAAACGGATCGCCCCGGTAACGGGCCCGGGAAACGGCGAGAAGAGCAATTACGATCTGGACGTTCTTCCTGCCAACGCCTGGCAGATGTTCTCCCAGGTGGTCGTGCCGATGGATTCGGTCAAGCCCTTGGACAAGCGCCGTGGATGGACCGTGGCCCAGGTGGGCGAGCACAACCGCGAGCGGTTCGAGGACCTGATCTCCGCCGGCTGGGATCTGGTCATCGTGGACGAAGCGCACCGTCTCGGCGGTAGCACCGACCAGGTGGCCCGCTTCAAACTGGGCCAGGGACTCTCCGAGGCCGCGCCATATTTCCTGATGCTTTCGGCCACCCCGCACCAGGGCAAGACCGACGCATTTCATCGGCTGGTTTCCCTGATCGACGCCCAGGAGTTCCCGGATATCAGTAGCGTTACCCGCGAGCGGGTCCAGCCCCATGTGATTCGCACCGAGAAGCGCCGCGTTATCGATGCTGATGGGAAGCCTCTATTCAAACCCCGGCGCACGCAGCTTGGCCCGGTTTCCTGGGAAGAGCGACACCACAATCAGCAGCTCCTCTACGAGGCGGTCACCGAATACGTCCGCGAAGGCTACAACCAGGCCATGCGGGAGAAGCGGAGCTACATCGGCTTCCTGATGATCCTGATGCAGCGCCTTGTGGTCTCCAGCACGAACGCCATTCGCACCACGCTCGAAAGGCGGCTCGAAGTACTGGCCGCACCCCAGGAGCAATTGACACTATTCCCGGCCACCACCGAAGAGGAATGGGCGGACCTGGACGGCCAGGAGCAGATCGATGTGCTGCTCCGCACCCGCCTCAAGGCGCTCAAGAACGAGCGCGCCGAGGTCAAGCTGCTCTTGGAGGCCGCGGCCCGCTGCGAGCAGATCGGCCCGGACGCCAAGGCCGAGGCGTTGCTCGACTGGCTCTACCGCCTCCAGTCCGAGGAGAGCGACCCAGAGCTCAAGGCGCTGGTGTTCACAGAGTTCGTTCCTACCCAGGAAATGTTGCGCCGGTTCCTGACTGAGCGCGGGTTCTCGGTCGTCTGCCTGAACGGCTCCATGGACATGGAAGAGCGTAAGCGAGCACAGGAGGCATTCGCCAAGGATGTCCGTATTCTCATCTCCACCGACGCCGGCGGGGAGGGTTTGAACCTCCAGTTCTGCCACGTGGTGATCAACTACGACATCCCCTGGAACCCGATGCGTCTCGAACAGCGGATCGGCCGGGTGGACCGTATCGGCCAAGCCCATGCAGTACGCGCGGTTAACTTCGTCTTCGATGGCTCGGTCGAGCACCGGGTCCGTGAGGTATTGGAGCAGAAGCTCGCCGTCATTTTCGAGGAGTTCGGCATTGACAAGACCGGCGACGTCCTCGACTCGGCCCAAGCGGGTCACATGTTCGACGAAATGTATGTCGAGGCGATCCTAAACCCCGAAAAGGTGGAGGACTCCGTAGAGAGCGTGGTTGCCCGCCTGCAGGAGCAGGCTCGCGACGCGCGCACGACCGCATCCGTGCTCGGCGCGACCGAGGACCTGGAACCGGGCGAAGCCCAGCGGCTGCTGACCCACCCCTTACCCCATTGGGTCGAGCGCATGACCGTGAGCTACCTCAAGGCGCATGGCGGCCAGGCCGAGAGGAGAAGCCAGAGTTGGGACCTCACCTGGCCCGATGGCGAAACCTACGAGAACATTGTCTTCACAGGCAAGGAAGCCGAGAAGCTTCCGGCCGCCCGGCATCTTACACTGGAAGAGCCGAAGGTCCGCGGGCTGGCCATGCGGCTCCAACGTTTCGCGCCGGGCCAGCCGGTCCCCATCGTGGCGATCCCAGGTCTCTCGGGGGAAGTTCATGGCGTCTGGTCCTTGTGGCGAATCGCGATTGCCACCATGGAGTGGAATCGTAGAAGAATCATGCCTCTCTTCTTGGCCGACAACGGCATGGTCTACATGCCGACGGCAAGGCACGTGTGGGACCAGCTCCTCGCGGCGAGCATACAGGTCCGGTCCATTCTTGACGCAACAGTCTCCCAAGCTACTTTCAAAAAGCTGCACACCGCTGCGGAAGAACACGGGAAGCCCATCTACGAGGCGCTCGTACAGGAGCACCGGGCCCGAATCGCGCGCGAGCGCGAGAAGGCCAACTACGCCTTTGCCGCCCGCCGCAAGACCGTCGAGCGGATCGGTCTGCTCCAGGTCCGCAACTATCGCCTGAACCTCCTCGCGCAGGAGGAGCGGAGCTTCCAGGAACAGCTCGACCAGAAGGCCCATGCCTATCCCGAAATGGTACCGCTGCTTGTGATTCGGGTGGAGGACGGTGGCCATGAGTAGCTGGCGCGATCAAATCTTGAAGGAGTTCACCCCTAAGGTCGCCCGACTCACTCTGGTGGCCGATCCGGACGGACTCCTCCTCGAAGAAGGTATTCTCGAAGGCGTCCGCGCGCGTGGATTCGAGCTGATCCCGTTTGAAGACCACATCGCGTTCCGCTACGCCTACGAGTCGAAGTTCCGATCCCGCTGGGACCGCGGCGTGCACACGGACCTCGTTGTCGTATTGCGTTCACAAGCAATCGACCTCAGCGGGTTGCCCCATGATCTTCTCCAGGCCGGCCGCAGACTCTCATTCAACCTCGGCGACATCTTCCCGAACCTCAGCTACCCGGTCGTGACCGCCCTGGATCGCGGGGACCTCGATGCCTTGTATGAGGCGCAAAAAAGACATGCCCCCGGCCAGTTGGGCGACAACGCCACCAAGGAGTTCGTCCTCCGGCACGTCTTTGAAATTGCGCCCGAGCTGATCAAAAAGCCATCGGACCTCTTGCGGGTGCTGCTGCGTCGTCACTACCGCGGCCAGAGAATCTCGGTTGACCTTGACGAGCGGTTAGTCCAGCTTCTGCGCCAGAGCAACGTCTTCGACGACTGGCCGCTTCAGACGTTGGTGACGGACCGGGAGGCGTTCTTCGCATTCCTCCAGGAGCGCTGGCCGATCTTCCTCGACCGTGAAGCAGCCAAAGGGGCGTCCGGCGTTCGTGAGGATGAGAAGCCCTACGGTCTGTCAATTGGCGGACCTGTCGAACTGCCCTTCGACCACCATGACATCCGGGTCTACATCGACAACCTGTTCGTTGAGGGGTTGCTGCACTCAGTTTCACACGAGCATGCGGACACCCTGTCCAGGACCTGGGTAGGTATCGGTGTTCGAACTGCCCCCATCGAGGATAGGTCTCGTCGCCTACGCAAGCTCATCGACAGCCTGCAGACATCCATACCGGCCGAGGACGCGAAGCACACGGACTGGTTCCACTTTGCCCGTGGATGGGCGGAGACGATCCTGTTGGCGAACGATCAAGCCGAAGCTATTCCCGAACAGACAGGCGAACGCATCAAGAACTTGCAGGCACAGGTGGATGCCGGTTTTGCAGCTTGGCTCTTCAAGCGGTATGCCGGGCTTGTCAACCTGCCACCGGTGCCTCCAGTCATGTTGCATCACCTCCCGCGATTTCTTGTCCGCCAAATGGGGGAAGATCGCAACTCAAAGATCGCACTGATCGTAGTGGACGGCCTTGCCATGGACCAATGGCTGGTGGTCCGTAGCGCGCTTGCTACAAAGAAGCCTGGTTTCCGATTCCGGGAGCAGGCGGTCTTTGCCTGGATTCCTTCTCTCACATCCGTTTCGCGCCAAGCTACCTTCGCCGGCAAAGCTCCTATCTTTTTCCCGAACAGTATCCAGACCACGGACAAGGAACCAGCACTATGGGTGCAGTTCTGGGCGGATCAGGGCTTCGCACCAAACGAGGTCGTATACATAAAGGGACTGGGCGACGGCAGTCTGGAGACCGTTTCTGATGCGCTTTCTCATCCCAAGGCGAGGGTCGCCGGGCTGGTCGTGGACAAGGTCGACAAGATTATGCACGGAATGGAAATGGGCACCGCTGGGATGCATAACCAGGTGTGCCAGTGGGCCAAACAGCCGTACCTGAACACCCTCCTCGACCTACTTCTGGATCGGAGCTTCCGGATCTATCTGACTTCTGATCATGGCAATGTCGAGGCGGATGGCTGCGGCCGTCCCGCGGAGGGGGCTGTGGCGGACCTTCGCGGTGAAAGAGTTCGCGTCTACCCCGACCTCGCCCTCCGCAGCAAGGTGAAGGAACGCTTTCCGGCCGCGCTGGAATGGGGTCCCATTGGTCTCCCGGACGACTACCTCGCTCTCCTAGCTCATGACCGGCAGGCTTTTGTCCAAGAGAAGCAGCGCATCGTGAGCCATGGCGGCATTTCAGTTGATGAACTCATTGTCCCTCTGGTTCAAATCGAGAGGAGGGGCGAATGACTGGACGGACTGACCAGATCGGGTTCAGTCAGCGCGTACGTCAGGAATGGCTTGAACAGACAGCCAATCTGGTCTTGGCGGGGAATGACAAGGATGCGGTCATCGATGCCCTGCAGCACCTTCTGAAGGACAAGGTATCCGTAGGCGGCAAGGCCGAGCGTGGCAATCGTGAGAAGATCATCACGATTCTCCTGAAGACGTGGCTGACGGTCCCAAGCGAAAACGAGTCGCTGCGAATCGAAGGCCTGGAACTCCTCAAGCGTGTTCCCCAATCCGATCACATGATCGTCCATTGGGGTATGGTCACGGCGATTTATCCATTCTGGGCGTCTGTCGCCATACAGGTGGGCCGCCTACTGAAGCTCCAGCGATCAGCTGCCGCTTCGCACGTACAGCGGAGAATGCGGGAACAGTATGGGGAACGGGAAACGGTATCCAGGGCGGCTCGCCGTGTGCTGCGCTCCTTTGTCGATTGGGGCGTGCTTTATGAGAGTGGAGTGAAGGGCATCTACAGCCACGGAGCACTCATTAGTGTCGATGATCCGGCGCTCATCGCCTGGCTGATCGAGGGGTCCTTGCACGCGCGAGCCAACGGCTCCGCGGCGGTTCGCGATCTCCTCGAAAGCCCGGAGTTGTTTCCCTTCAAGCTCAAGCCGGTTGCGATGGATCTACTGTTGAATGCGTCATCGCGGCTCGAAGTCTTTCGACATGATTTGGACAATGCCATAGTCATGCTTCGGAAACAGAAAACACGCTGACTGAGGTTTGCGACACTGGAGGTGTGGGACAGGCCTTGTCGAAACAAGTGGATATGATGTCGATCTACGCGTGCCCTTGTGAAAGGGACCAGCTCGATGACGGATTGTGCGACGTTCCGTCCGAGGAGGATGGTTGGGTCGTGCGTTGCGTCGGCGATTGGTCTAATTCTAAGCATTACTACATTGGGAGATACATTGAGATCTTTCGCACGGGGATGAAGAACAAGTATGCGGAGATCAACTACATCGACCTGTTCTCAGGCCCGGGGAAGTGCCGGGTCCGCGGTACCCGTGAAATCCGGGATGGATCGCCCCTAATTGCCGCCAGATGCGGGTTCACGAAATATTTCTTTGTCGACATGAATCCTCCGGCGATCGACTCGCTGAAGAAGAGGTTTTCCGAGAAGGACAAAGCCGTCTTCTATGAGGATGATTGCAATAATTGCGTGTCGGACATTAGGGACAGGTTCTCGCCCACGTCGATCAACCTATTGGTGGCGGACCAAACGAATGTCCAGTTGAAGTTCGATACCCTCCGAGTTCTAACGGAAGGGAGACGGGTCGATCTGATCGTGTACTTTCCGACCCTCTACTTCAACCGCACGATTCCGGTTGTCAAGGACGAGGAGAAGATTAGGAGCATCAACAATTTCTTTGGCGATGACGGGGAAGGGATTGGTATCTGGAAGAGCACCCTTTCGGCGAATCGGAACAGCGCGGTCGTGGCCTATTACAAGGAGAGGCTGAAGACGATCGGATATACGTTCGACGGGAAGGTGGACCAGGAGATCACCATCCTCAACGAAGATAAGAACTCGGAGATGTACCGATTGGTGTTTGCATCGAAGCACCTGCGCGGCTACGAGTTCTGGCGCAAGATTCAGGCGATCGAGCACCACGGGCAAAGAAGGCTGCCTTTTTTGTGAGAGACGGTCGAGTGTTGATGAGACTTCTCGTGGAGATTCAATGAGCCTGAACACAGCTATCGAGTGGACAACGTCCACGTGGAATCCGGTTACAGGTTGTACAAAGATCAGCGCCGGTTGCCGCCACTGCTACGCAGAGCGGATGTCGCGACGCCTCCAAGCGATGGGCCAACCGAACTACCGCAACGGATTCAAGGTCACCATCCACGAACACGTCCTGCCGCTGCCCCTGCGATGGATGAAGCCGCAGACCGTGTTCGTTAACTCCATGAGCGACTTGTTTCACGAGAGCGTCCCGAAGACTTTCATCCTCCGGGCCTTCGACATAATGAACCAAGCCGCCTGGCATACGTTTCAGATTCTTACGAAGAGATCGGAAAGGCTTCTCGAACTCAGCAATAGCCTGCCTTGGCGGAAGAACATCTGGATGGGCGTCACAGTGGAGGACAAGGATAATCTTTTCCGGATCGACCACCTACGGGAGACCAGTGCCTGCACCAAATTCCTTTCGTTGGAGCCTCTCCTCGGACCCCTGGGAAAATTGGACCTGAGAGGAATCGACTGGGTCATCGTCGGAGGGGAATCTGGATTCGACGCTAGGCCAATGGACCCCGCATGGGTCAAAGACGTCCGAGAGCAGTGTGTGAAAAAGCACGTCCCATTCTTTTTCAAGCAGTGGGGAGGTCTTCGGAAGAAGAGAAACGGCCGGGTTCTCGACGGCCGGACGTGGGACGAGGTGCCGAAGACCCGCCTCCTCGAACTGGATACGCAGTGAATCCGGGCGAGGACTATTTCGGGTAGGAAGCGGGCGCTCGGCCGAATTGCTGGCGCAGAGTGCCCCCCCCCACAAGCCAGGTCACCTGGGCGCAGGTGATCTTTTCCCACGAAACGATTTCAGCTTTATTGGCGGAATCTCCTGAAGCTAGGAAGATTTGCGCTTCCAAAGGCCTGCCATAGCCTTTTTCCCCCTGGTGTGTAAACTATTTTGGGAAAGAAGACTGCCGCCGGGAGGTGCAGATGGCGACGTTCACGCTCAGGAGATTTGCCAAGCAGGAGACCCTCAAGTCCATCAACAGGGAGAACCTGCTCGCACTCCTCGATCGGTACGACAAGTACTTTTCTGACCGCGGGGTGGCCCTGAAGACCGATCCCGGCGAAGATCTCGACTACGAGGGAATCTCCAACGTCCTGATGACACCGGACGAGACCACGCCTCCCGGGATGGTTGACGACCTCTTCTTTGTCGACGAGATGGCAACCCCTGAGACCATGGACGTACTACTCGGCGAGATCGCCAAGCTTCCTCCCGCCGAGCGAAAAAAGATTGAGCTTGGCCCGGACCCGACACCCGCCGACGTGGCGGTTAAGGTGCGGCTCTACGCTCCCGCCATCATGGAGAGAAAACACGCCGAAACCTTTCTCTTATCGAAGCGATCCTTTCATTATTTTCAGCCGGCGAATGGGAGCCGGAAACCTTTTCGCACCCCTACCGATCAGCAGTTGCGAATGCTGGAAACCGCGTTAGATAACGCATTCGATGGGATGAAGCGGGGTCGCAACACTAAGGTCTATGTTTTTGAGCGTCCAGACGAGGTCTGGATGCTCATTCGGCGCGGCGACCCTTGCAAGCGCGAGGGCGCGCTTAACGCAGCAGGGTCCTCCAGCGTCTATTATCGGCCGGAGGTGTTCGACCCTATCCGGTACGACCGCCAGACGGGCGAGCTGAGCATCAGCGCGGGCGGCTACAAAAAGATCTACGACCTATACCGCGAGAAGATAGGGCTTCACCTTTTCGACGATCCACTTCAGTTCCCCCCGGGGAAGGCGAAGTTCACCCTTGACCCCCTTCGTACGGACGGAGACCGATCGCTAGTCTGCTCCGACATCGACGGCATGGAGTCTGTCGTGCTCACGGAGGTGCAATACCTTTGGGGTGGGCCGGAGAGCGAGGTGGAGGTACGTAAGGCCAGCAACATCTTCGAGGCGCTCAAGCGGCGCAATAGGACGATCCCCGACAAGGTTCGGATCTCCAAGGCGAAGTTCCAGGTGAAGTTTTCCGACTCGAAAACCTCGCGGATGGTGGCCGTCACGAATTCGAACATCAGTTCCTTCGCCCGCGACGGCGACGCGGCCGTTGTGGAAGCCTGGTTAACCAAGCGTGGGTTCTCTCTGGTTGTCGTTGAAGCGAATGCATGACTTGCTGCGGATCTGGCGCAGGATTGAAGCTTTGCCCGTCACGGCCGGTATCGACCAGCAGTGGAGGGTTTTACTTGGTGACGACATCCGGTTGCTCGAACCCTATCTAATGCCGGAGCAGCAGCTCGCGACCTCTTATCCTTGCCCAGATCCCATCTACGATAACTGCCCGCGTCGGGTTGTCCAGCACGGACCCGACGACATCGTTGCAGTGTGTGGGAATACCCCACCTCAGTGCGAACCGGTGACACTCACGCGGCGCGACCTCCTGATCCGCAGCCTGAACACCGAGAAATGGATTGCCGCCGTAACAAAGTGTTTGCGCGAGGTCAATGGCCTCGATGTAATTGAACTGGACGTGCCCGACGGTGTGGTGGTGCTCGGTACTCTCAACCGCCGAGGCAGACGCCTTGCGGTCGTCTGGGTCCGCCGCGAAATTGCGGACATTGAGAACCTAGTACGCGGTATTCGGGCGACGACGGGCGCGGCCGATCTCATTGCGGTGCTGCCGCCCGACTGCCGCGGGCAGACTGACAGGCCGTTGGCAGGTGGGGTTGTGCTCCTTACGTTTTACAAGGGCGACGACGGTCGCCTCGACTTGTATCGTGCGCTAGACCTCCTCGATCCCACCTACCGCCAACGGCGCATCGACGACCCGAGTGCCATCTTCGATGACGTGCGGCTCGAGTTCGGCGAGGAACCCGGAGTTCGTCACGTCGTGAGGATTAACGGCCAGGAATATGACGGATTTCAGAAAAGCGATATCAAGTTCGCAAGGCTGCTCCTACTTGCCGCTGCGCGTGCCCGAGACGCCGACGTCGAAAACGGCGGATGGATCAACAAGACGCAGTTACGGGGGGGCGAAGACCGCGACCGGGACTTGGAGAAACTCAGAAAAGAGTTCCACGATCATTCCCATCCCGGGCTCACGAACGACGAATTGAAGGCGCTGATCAAATCCAAGAAGCGCACTGGCGAAATCAGACTCGCGGTGCCTCCGATGAACATCAAGTTCGACGACTCACTTCGACAATTCGAGTTCATCGGCGCATCCCGAGCGAGGAGCAAGCAGCCGAATAAGCTGCGTACGTTTGGCATGAAGGAGCTCGATCGCAACCTTGCCGAGGGTGCGGCCAACGCACGCCTTGTCTTGAAGGACGCCCGCAAACTTGGCGTCCCGTCCCCCGACCTCCTCAAGAGGAGGGGGGAATAGTAGCCTTGGATATACCGGAGTAGCTGCTCAATCCCCCCTGTGACTCCCCCCTCTCCCGTGCCTTGAAAATGACCTCCTAATGCTCGCGGAGAAACCGCGGGCCAAGGAGGTCACGATGAACACCACGGACAACGAAGTACGCTGTAAGGCCTGCCGTTCCTTACTCGCAAAGATCGACGTGACGGGGCTCACCATCTTGCGCGGCGGCCTGCAAGCCACGATCGAAGGCAACTTCCATGTGACGCTGCAATGCTACCTGCCTCACTGCCGGTCAGTGAACATCCTCAATTTTTCGAAGGAGCGGTGTGGGATCGAGTTTCGGGCGGCGAGGTGAGCCACCAGAATACCTCTTCCTGACAACCAACCCGAGCGCATGACGCCATAATTCGGCCCACCGAGAGCGCATGACGCCTGGCCGCGGAGGCCAGGCGTCATGGCAGGACTCTCGGTTGAGCGGTATTTTGGTCAGCTCGAAGCGCAACTCGAAAGGGAGGACGTAAGGAAGGCAATCAGGGATCTCCGGAAGGCTAACCCAGTTTTTGCTAGGTACCCCACTGTCGAAGACCTCGTCTACCTCGGTCGTCCGGGAGTCAGGGACTACGAAGACAAGGATTCCATATTGGCAACTCTCCTGTCTGAACTCAAACGGAAGATGACGCTTTTCCCGTTGTTAAACAAGATGTTCTGGTGGAGTCTATTACGCCTATTCTACAACAAGAGGAGAACCGTACCCGATGAGGATGACCTGTTCGTTAGAATCCAGACCGAGTTCTTCCACGTAGCCGCGTCCTACCCATTGGATCGTAGACCCCGAAAAATCGACGTGAATCTGCTTTTGGACACAAAAAAGAAGATTTCGCAGTGGCAGCGTGACGAGGCCAGTTTTCGCGACTTGCATGAAGAGTGGGTGGAGAAGCACGAGATACGTATTGGGCGACGGAAGGAATGGATATCGTCTTATGAGGATCATCTGTCGCTGGCGGATCTGCAGGTGTCCGGGATCTTCCCCGAGGAACTGGAGACCTGCCTCCTTGATCTATTATACCGCAAGGTGATCAACGACAGGCAGTACGACCTGCTCCTGGAGACGGAGGTCTACAAGCGTATGACGCAGAAGGTGTGGGCCGAGACCCGCGGGGTCGCCTACGCCACGGCGCGAAGCTGGCACTACAGGGCCGTGACCGCGATTCAGAAGTACGTGCAAGCTCGGCGTCAGCAGGAGGAGGCCGAGTGACGGTGCAACACTCGCCTGTTCCATGGGCGCTTCCGGGTAGAGGTGGATTCATCGCCAAAAGAAGGAGTAACCCATGGATCAGCGCCATACCTCGAACGCACTGCGGGAGATGCTCCGGGAGCAGATCTGTTGCCTGGGTCGGATTGTGGCGAGGCACAGGGTTCCCGACGACGTGGTATGGGAGATCGCCAAGGGTTTCGACGTCATCTACCAGCGGGCGCGTCGGCAGGTCGAGACCTCGCCTAGTAAGACGGAAATCCCCCTGGGCCCGCATCGGATGGAGCCGCACCCGGGGCTTACCTATCTCCTCGAGAAGCTGGAGGTCGAGACTTTCGCCCCGTCCGGCGACACGGGGAGGAGATGAAACGCGCTCCAAAACTGACTGCCAGGCTCCACATTGTCCCGCATGACGGCGGGGCCAATCCCCGGAATCCCTATGACCAGCTCACTCCGGAGGAGCGCCATAAGAAGATCATCCAGCTCTGCGCGCGTATCTACCTTCGCATGCGGTTCCGGGACGAAGCTGCGGTGCGCATTACAATTTCGTCTGCGCGCCGTTGAGAATACACACTCACTCCGGTATTCTAAGCACCAATCGAAATGAGCAAGCCCTGGAAAAAATTCAGTGTTGGTGTTCCAAGCAGCCCTCCCAGGTGGCAGCCGAATTGCCAGTATCTCAATTCGGTCGCACACGTGACCCATATCGAGACGGCGTTGAGGATCGTTGAAGACCGTCGTCTGCGTGCCGATCTAGTTTTCGATAAGAGCAAGCTAAACAACGAAAGGATCCGCGTCGTCTGGCTCTCGCCGAACAACTGGGACGGCGCAGGTGGGTTCCGTTATGGCAACATCAGGTTCCACTTCGACTGGGCCACGCTAGTGGAGGGCAAGCGGAGTTACTGGGTGGAGAGCATCGCGTACGGCATCGAGGCATGCCGAATTCTGATAACTGATGCGGATTACTCACACGCTCTTGAGCCGTACGATCCGACCGTCGGAGACGGGCCATGGTGGATTTACCCACTAGACGGCGAGCACTACTGGAACGGTGAGTATTGTCTTGAGATCATGCTCGAAGGTGACATTGATCTCGAGCGTGCGTCGAAAGTGGATTTTGTGCGGCATCATTCTGACCGCTGTAGTATCGACTATCGTTCTTGTCGTTCCCGTGGATATTCAGCTGACGTTGGTGGTGCAGAGTTCGTAGCGGCAGTGGTGTCTCGTGGCCTATCGCTCGCGCTGCCTGGTATTGTATTGGAGGACGAGAGCTTGGGTCCTAAGCCGGGCTGGGCACTTGAAACTGCCGTGAGCAGGCTCCTTCGCCGCTGCGATAAGATTGGCGTCAACTGCACAGGGATAGTGGGACATAAGGATCCCGCTGCGTCTGCGCTTGCGCGGGCCGTGCTCGCTTCGCTGGGGAACGCAGGCATCGCCAAGGATTTCGCAAGGCTAACAGCACAGTTCATGAGCAAGGATGATCTTCAGTCTGCCATTGTAGAAGCGGTTGCCGCTTCTGCTGGGCTGCCAGACTCTTCTTTGCTCTTGAGTGACTAACCAACCACGTCAACCGCTAAGGCACTATCGAAAAACGACCTTAGAATCTTCTGAAACTCCTTGACCTGTCTCTCAGTATTCTCAATCTGAACTAGCGCTCGAAGTCGATGCTCGCTGAAGTACCGAACCGCCGTCTCGTCCTCCAGACCCAGTAGCCGCTCCTGGACCTCCGGAGCCAGCTTCAACAAGTTCATGACCTGGGTGATGCGCACCCGGGATACGCCCATCTCCCGGGCCAAGTCGGCCTGGGTTTTCACGAATGGATCGTTCTTGAGGATGCCGGAATAGCGCTGGGCTTCCAGCAGGGGAGACGCGTAAACCCCCGCGGGCTTCAGAGGGGGCTGACCCCACCGGAATACGGTCCTCCGGTCCAGATGCTCCTTATAAATCCGGAACGCCTGCCACCAGGGGGGGGCGGAGCCCTTGCAGTCGATGTCCAACATGCGGAGCCAGAAATTTTCGAGGCCCGCGGAAGAATGAACGTCGTTCTTCCGCGGGCTTTTTTCTTCCATGAAATGACGTTCCCGAGAGCCCCTCCGTGATGGAGGGAGGGTGCATTCGGAAACGA
>Ga0172368_10001537_pt1 | contig 31370 bp, 22 predicted proteins | sample Lak11m_FD_114540 | JGI IMG/M metagenome (GOLD analysis project Ga0172368, IMG submission 114540) | Freshwater microbial communities from Kabuno Bay, South-Kivu, Congo - kab_022012_11m | ecosystem: Environmental > Aquatic > Freshwater > Lake | place: Democratic Republic of the Congo: South-Kivu...
CCCTGGCCTACCTGCGCGAAATCGTCGCCAAATTCCCGCAGGCCGCAACCATGGCGCCGCCGCGTGCACCCGTTGAGCCACGTTACGACCCGAAAGAAATCACCGGCATCGTCAGCCACGACCCGAAGCAGCCCTACGATGTCCGCGAAATCATCATGCGCCTGGTCGACGCCAGCGACTTCCAGGAATTCAAGCCGCTCTGGGGCGAGACGCTGGTGTGCGGCTTCGCTTATCTGCACGGCTATCCCGTCGGCATCATCGCCAACAACGGCGCGCTGTTCTCGGAATCCTCGCAGAAGGGCGCGCACTTCATTGCGCTCGCCAACCAGCGCGGCATCCCGCTGCTGTTCCTGCAGAACATCGCCGGCTACATGGTGGGCAGCGACGCCGAACGCGGCGGCATCGCCAAGAACAGCGCCAAGATGGTGTATGCCATGGCCTGTGCGCGGGTGCCGCGTTTCACGGTGGTTATCGGCGGCTCGTTCGGCGCCGGCAACTATGGCATGTGCGGCCGCGGCTTCCAGCCACGTCTGATGTTCGCCTGGCCAAGCGCCTGCGTCGCTACGATGAGTGCCGACATCGCCAGCAACGTGATGCGCGAACTCGGCCGCGCCAGTCTCAAAGGCGAAGCCGACCCGCAGCGACTCGCCGAGATCGAGCAGCGTACCCGCGAACAGTACGCCCGCCAGAGCGACCCGTATTACGCCACCTCGCGCCTGTGGGACGACGGCCTCATCGAACCGGTCCACACCCGCGCCGTGATCGGGCTGGGTCTGGCACTGGCGGCGCGCGCTGTGACTCCCGCCGCTTCAACGCCGGTGTATCGGATGTAGCATGTTGATTGAAAACTTCAGTCGGCGAGACACAGCCTCTGCACGCTCGATACGGCGGCGAACCGTGGTCTCGCTTCGGCTCCCGGTGCTGGGAAGCGCACATATCGCCAAATCGAAACCACGATCCGCCGCCGGAATTTTCGATCTGGCCTTTGCGAAAAAACCAAACCAAGCATCAAACAGGAGGTCTGGGGTATTTGACCGGCCGATATGTGCGCTGTCTGCACCGGGAGGGCGGACAAATACCCCATACCTCCCGCGCTCCCTGATCACCGCTTAATCACAACCGGCTACATATGCTATGAGCACATATCAAACCCTTACCCTGAACGTCGACCCACGCGGCATTGCCTATCTCACCCTGAACCGGCCGCAAGTGCATAACGCCATGGATGCGCACATGATCGCCGAATTGCAGCAGGCCGCGGCCTGGCTGGCGGCCCAGGCCGATGTGCGCGGCGTGGTGCTGAGCGGCACAGGCAAGACCTTCTGTGCCGGCGGCGATCTCGGCTGGATGCGCGCCAACATGGACAAGACGCGCGGCCAGCGCGTCGCGGAAAGCGGCCAGTTAGCTAGCATGCTGCGCGCCCTCAACGAATTGCCGCAGCCCCTGATCGGGCGCATCAACGGGCCGGCCTATGGCGGTGGGGTCGGCATGATGTCGGTGTGCGACATTACCATCGGCGTGGCAACAGCCAGCTTTTCCCTGACGGAAACTCGCCTCGGCCTGCTGCCCGCCAACATCGCCCCCTACGTGATCGGCCGCCTCGGCGTCACCAACGCGCGACGCTGCATGCTCACGGCACGCCGCATCACCGCGGCCGAGGCCAAGGGATTGGGTCTGCTCGATGAAGTGGCCGATGCGGCCGAGCTCGATGCGGCGATCGAGCGCGAAATCGCCGACCTGCTGCAATGCGCGCCCGGTGCAGTGGCAGCCACCAAGCGGCTGATCGCTTATGTCGGCAGCCACGATCTGGCGACCAACATGCAATACACGGCGGACCGCCTGGCCGATGCCTGGGAAACCCCAGAGGGCCAGGAAGGCGTTGCCTGCTTTTTCGACAAGAAGACACCGGTCTGGCGCAATAACTAAGCCCCATGTTCAAAACGCTGCTGATCGCCAATCGCGGGGAAATTGCCCTGCGCATCATGCGCACCTGCCGGCGGCTCGGCGTGCGCACGGTGGCGGTGTACTCGGAAGCCGACCGGCACGCATTGCATGTGTCTCAGGCCGACTCGGCCTGCCTGATCGGCCCGGCAGAAGCGGCACAGAGCTATCTCAATACCGAGGCCATCGTCGCCGCCGCCCGCCGCTGCAATGCCGACGCGGTGCATCCCGGCTACGGCTTCCTCTCGGAAAGTCTCGCCCTCATCGATGCCTGCGAACGCGAAGGCCTGGCATTTATCGGCCCGTCGCGCGAGGCGATCCGCCGGATGGGCTCGAAGATCGAAGCCAAACAGATCGCTCACGCCGCCGGCGTGCCCAGCGTACCCGGTTACCAGGACGAGGATCAATCGCTCGCCGCGCTTGGCGCCGCTGCGGAACTGATCGGCTATCCCCTGCTAATCAAGGCCTCCGCCGGTGGTGGCGGCAAGGGCATGCGCGTGGTCGGCTCTGCGGCCGACTTCGCAGCCAGCCTCGACGTCGTGCAACGCGAGGCGCAGGCTGCCTTCGGCAATGGCGCCGTGCTGCTGGAGCGCTACCTGAACGCACCGCGCCACATCGAGGTACAGCTGCTCGGCGACCGGCACGGCCATCTGCTGCACCTGTTCGAACGCGAATGCTCGATCCAGCGCAATCACCAGAAGATCATCGAGGAAGCCCCTGCCGCCCACCTCACCGAAGTGCAGCGCGAGATGCTGTATCGCGATGCGCTCGCCGTGGCCGGCGCCATCGGCTACGACTCCGCCGGTACCGCCGAATTCATGCTCGACCGCGACAGCGGCGCGATCTACTTTCTCGAAATGAATACCCGTCTGCAGGTCGAGCATCCCGTCACCGAGATGATCTGCGGCCTTGACCTGGTCGAGTGGCAATTGCGCGTTGCCGCGGGAGAGTCCCTGCCGTTTGCGCAAAGCGACATCGTTCGCGAAGGCTGGGCGATCGAGGCACGGGTCTGCGCCGAAAATCCCGCAGAGAATTTCTCTCCGGAAACCGGCGCGGTGCTCCGTTACAGCGAGCCCGGTGGAAGCGGCGTGCGCGTGGACTCGGGCATCGCCGCCGGCAGCACCGTCACACCCTACTATGATTCGCTGCTCGCCAAGGTCGTCGTCTACGCTCCGGAGCGCGCTGGCGCCACGCGGCACCTGATGCGGGCACTGGACGAATTCGCTATCGTCGGGGTCGGCACCAATCTCGCCTTCCTCGCGGATATCCTGCGCCAGCCGGAATTCGCCGAACCCTTGTCGACACGTTTTCTGGAGCGCGCTTTCCCTGGCGGCTGGCACATGGCCATGGATGAAAGCCACATCGAGAGCGCTGCTGCGGCAATCGCCTGCCTGCTTGATTCGACGCAGTTGGACGCCGCCCATCGCTCGCCGTGGCAAACCCTGGGCGCCTGGCGTCTGCTGGGACATGCCGGTCATCCCGGCAAGGCCGCCTTGCTGCTCATGGACGAGAAAGGCGAGGAACATCGGATCGCCGTATCCGAGAGATCCGGCCAATACCTTGTCGAAATCGACGGCAGCACGATGCAGGTCTATGCCGCCGATGTCGATGACAACATCCTGTTCCTGGAAATCGCCGGTGCCGCACGCCGCTATCAAAGGGTTGTCACCCCGGATCGGGTCACCCTCGTCAGTGCCGGACGCCGCCGCAGCTGGCGCCGCGCATCGCGCTGGACGCGAGCGCTGGCCGCCGGCACGGCTGCTGCTGCAGGCAACCGGATCATCGCCAGCATGCCGGGCACGGTGGCCGCGGTTCTTGCGGCGCCGGGTGACTCGGTGCAGGCTGGTGCGGTGCTGGTGCTGATCGAATCGATGAAGATCGTGCAAAGCCTGACCGCCCCGGTGGCCGGCCGCATCGGGACGCTGCGTTGCCGGGCCGGCGACACGGTCAACAAAGGCGACATTCTGGTGGATATCGAAGCGGGGGACGCCGCATGAACGAACCGGTTTATTTCAGCGAGGAGCATCTGCTGTTTCGCGACAACCTGCGCCGCTTCGTCGACGCCGAAGTGGTGCCACAGGGGGAGGCCTGGGAGGCCGCCGGCATGGTGCCGCGCGCGGTCTTGGCCAAGCTCGGCGCACTGGGTTACCTGGGCGTGCGCTATCCGGCCCGGTATGGCGGTGCAGCGCTCGATACCGTGTATAGCGCGATCCTGGCCGAGGAACTGGGCCGCTCGAGCTTCGGCGGTTTTGCCGTGACGGTGCTGGTACATACCGACATGGCCTCGCCGCACCTGGCCAATTTCGGTAACCCGGAACAATTGGCGCGCTACCTGCCGCAAGTGATCACGGGACAGACGATCACGGCGGTGGCCGTCACCGAGGCCGATGCCGGTTCCGATGTCGCCGGCATCCGCACGCATGCCGTGCGCGATGGCGACAGCTATGTCATCAACGGCAGCAAGATGTTCATCACCAACGGCGTGCATGGCGACCTGTATTTCGTCGCCGCCAAGACCGACCCCAAGGCCAAGGGCTCGCGCGGTATTTCCATGTTCATCGTCGAGAAAGGTACGCCGGGTTTCAGCGTCGGCCGCAGCCTGACCAAGATGGGCTGGCTTGCTTCGGATACCGCGGAGCTGATTTTCGACAATTGCCGCGTTCCGGCATCCAGCATGCTGGGCAAGGAGAACCAGGGCTTCTACGCCATCATGCGCAACTTCCAGAACGAGCGCATCGTGCTCGGCGCCCAGGCCATGGGCGAGGCGCAGCGCGGCCTGGAAATCGCCCTGAGCTATGTGCGCGAGCGCAAGGCCTTCGGCGGCGTGCTCTGGGACAAGCAGGCGATCCGGCAGAAACTGGCCATGCTCCAGGCCAAGGTCACGGCCGGCCGCCAACTGGTGTATCACGCCGCCTGGCTCGATGCGCAGGGCAGGGATTGCGTCAAGGAGGTCTCGATGGTCAAGGCCTATTGCGGCGAGCTGGTGAATGAAGTGATGTATGCCTGCCAGCAATTCCACGGCGGCTTCGGCTATATGCACGGCACGGCCATCGAACGCATGGTGCGCGATGCACGCATCCAGGCCATCGGCGGCGGCGCCACGGAAGTCATGTTGGAGGAAGTGGCGAAGCGCCTTTAATTTTTGCAGCACTCATTTTGAAGTTATCAACTACAGGAAAGGAAAGCAGCATGGCAATCAAGAAGGCAGGAATCATCGGCGCAGGCACCATGGGCAACGGCATCGCCCAGGCGTGCGCGGTGACGGGCATCCCCGTGGTGATGGTGGACATCAATGACGCCGCGGTATCGCGCGGCATCGCCACCGTCAGCGGCAGCCTCGACCGCCTGGTCAAGAAGGAAAAAATGACCGCCGAGCAAAAAGCCAAGGCCATGGCTCTGATTCAGGGCAGCACCAAACAGAGCGATCTGCAGGGCTGCGACATCGTCATCGAAGCCGCCACCGAGAACCTTGAACTCAAGCTCAAGCTGCTCAAGGATGTCGAAGCCCTGCTCGGACCAGACGTGATCCTGGCCACCAATACTTCGTCGATTTCCATCACCAAGCTTGCCGCAGCCAGCGGCCGTGCCGACAAGTTCATCGGCATGCATTTCTTCAACCCGGTGCCGATGATGGCGCTGGTCGAACTGATCCGCGGCCTGCAAACCAGCGATGCGACCCACGCCGCTGTCGAAGCCCTGGCCAAGCAACTCGGCAAGACGCCGATCACGGTCAAGAACAATCCCGGCTTCGTGGTCAACCGAATCCTCTGCCCGATGATCAACGAGGCGATTTTCGTGCTGGCCGAAGGCCTTGCCACGGCCGAAGACATCGATGCCGGCATGAAGCTGGGCTGCAATCATCCGCTCGGCCCGCTGGCCCTGGCCGACATGATCGGCCTCGACACCATGCTGGCCGTGATGGAAGTGTTCTACGACGGCTTCAACGATTCCAAGTACCGCCCGGCGCCGCTGCTCAAGGAAATGGTCGCCGCCGGCTATCTGGGACGCAAGAGCGGCCGGGGTTTCTACAATTACGCTTAACGCCTGCGATTAGCGTCCGAAACGCCGCAATCCTTCCAGGTCGAGTATGGTGACGCCGCCATACTCGACGCGCAGGAAGCCGGCGTCCTCAAGCAGCTTCAGCGAGCGGTTCACACGCTGCCGCGAGATGCCCGCCAGGTAACCCACCTCCTCCTGGGAAATCGCCAGGCGATCGCCCAGTGTCGGATACAACACCGGATGGAAGAGTGAAGTCAGGCAATGGGCGACGCGCGTATCGGGATCGTGCAAGCGTTCCGACTCGAGCATGCCAATGAACAGACCGAGGCGCTCGTTCAGTTGCACCAGCAGGAAACGGTTGAACACCAGGCTGTGGTCCAGCAGCCACTGGAAGGTCTCGCGCCGCATGCAGGCCACGCGTGAGTCGCGCAGGGCGATCACATCGTAGCGGCGCGGCTCGGATTTCAGCATCGAGCCTTCGCCGAACCAGCCGCCGCTGGGTATGCCGGTCAACGTCGCGGTCTTGCCGGTCACCCGGTCGCTCGACATCTTGACCAGCCCCTCGATGATCCCGAACCAGTATTCGCACGGCTCGCCCTTGCGGCAAACCGCTTGCCCCTCTGCCACCTGACGTTCGAAGACGCCTGCCTCGACGCGCGCAAGCTCAGTTTCGCTGAGACCGGCGGTCCATTGCGATGCCCTCAGCATGCCGGCGAGGGTGTGGATGGGGTGAGATGAATTGTCTGCCACGCGACAATTATAGTGGCGTCGCCTCTGCGCCGGCCTCACTGCCGATGTCGTTCAATGGCAAGGCGGCAATGCGCTCGCCGAGCATGAAGCGGTCGCGGCCTGCATGAACCACATAGAGTCCGTCTAGATGTAGATGCTCCAACGCCGAATGCATGGAGGGCGTCGCGCGTGGCATATCGTTGAACTTGAACTCGAAACCGAGCCGGCGCCCGCCGCTTTGCACGAACAGATCGAGTTCGGCCCCGGAATGAAGCTTCCAATAATGGCAGGCATCCCATCCGACATTCATGCGCCGCACCACCTGATGCAAGGCGAAGCCCTCCCAGGATGCGCCGATCTTCGGGTGGCTGCCGAGCGCTTGCGGATTGGGGATCTCGAGCAGACTGTGGAGGATGCCGCTGTCGGCCAGATAAACTTTGGGCGCCTTGACCTGGCGCTTGCCGAAATTCTCGTGCCAGGGAGGAAGAATGCGCACCATGAAGGTAGCGGCAAGAATGTCCAAGTAATGGCGCACCGTGCGCTCGGTGACGCCGAAAGCGCGCGCCAGTTCGGAACCGTTCCAGGTCTGGCCGTGGTAATGGGCCAGCATGCCCCAGAAGCGGCGCAAAGTGACCGGCGGCAGCCGGAAGCCCAGGGTCGGAATGTCCCGCTCCAGGTAGCTGCGGATGAACTCTTTGCGCCAGCGCAGGCTGGCCGGGTCACTGGCGGCGAGGAAGGATTTCGGGAAGCCGCCGCGCTGCCATAGTGAATCCAGGCTTGCGCCGCCTGTCTCGGCGAGGTCGAGCCCCGGCAATTCGTGGTAAGCGATGCGCCCCGCCAAACTCTCAGCCGATTGCTGCATCAGGTCGGGCGAAGCGGAACCGAGGATAAGGAAGCGGGCTGGCGTTCCGGGACGGTCTGCCAGCACCCGCAAGACAGCGAACAGTTCGGGACGGCGCTGAATCTCGTCTAGCACCACTAGACCGGTCAGACTTTCCAGCGCGAGCATGGGCGAAACGAGGCGGGTTTCGGTGCGCGGGTCTTCCAGATCGAAATGGTGGACCGGACGGGCCTGGCGAGCTGCGATGGCGCGTGCGAGCGTGGTTTTACCAACCTGACGGGCACCGATCAGGGCCACGACCGGGAACTCGTCGAGCAGGCGGGATGCTTCTGCCAGGTGATGGGGGCGGTCGATCATGGCGAAATCATGCCACGATAATTGATAGTCTGTCTATCAATTATCGTGGAGTACTGTACTTCGTCAAGCGCCCAGCTTCTTATACCTCAGCCGCCGAAACCGCGTGAACCTTCCCGCTCGAATCTCTCCCAAGATTGGGAAGGGAAGTAATGAATTGTCTGCCACGCGACAATTATAGTGGCGCGTGGCCGGTATGATGCGCGCCATCGGATTTGCGTGACTGGGATTTCCGGATACAATCGGAAGCATCCAGACTTAGCAGCCTAAGGTTCAACGGCAGGCAACAATACCCTAGAATCAAAGGCGGGCACCAGAAAATGAAAACCGCGCCCGGTGGGACCCGCAGAGATTGCGCCAGCGCCGGAGCCGGTAGTAGGCAGGGATTCCGCGGCAAGCGGTCATACAAGAAGTTGTATTGGGAGGAGCAGGGATGTCCGCAGTAAATGAAGCGGCCCGGGCAGATCGGGAGCGCCTCGATACCTTTCCGCATCTGTTGCTGAACCATGCCCGCGTGCGCGGGGGATGTCCTGCGACACGCGAGAAGGACATGGGCATCTGGCAAACCTGGACCTGGCAACAGGTAGCGGACGAAACGCGTGCCATCGCCTGCGGGCTTGCCCTGCTCGGTTTCAAGCGTGGTGACAATCTGGCCATCATCGGCGACAACCGCCCTCGTTTGTACTGGGCCATGTGCGCCGCGCAGATGCTGGGCGGCGTGCCGGTGCCGATGTATCAGGACGCGGTGGCGCAGGAGATGGCCTTCGTCCTGGACAACGCCGAAATTCGCTTCGCCATCGTCGAGGACCAGGAGCAGGTCGACAAGCTGCTCGAGATCAAGGACGGCTGCCCGCAGTTGTCCCACATCCTTTACGACGATCCGCGCGGTATGCGCCACTATACCCAGACCTTCATCCAGGGCCTCGATAAAGTCATGGAGATGGGACGCAACCACGACCGGAAACAGCCGGACCTGCTCGACACGGAAATTCACCAGGGCACATCCGAAGATATCAGCGTGATGCTGTATACCTCGGGCACCACCGGCAAGCCCAAGGGAGTCTGCGTCACGCATAGCGCCTTCATCGCGGCAGCACGCACCGGTTGCGAGTTCGATCGTCTCGATGCCGCAGAGGAAATGCTGTCCTATCTGCCGATGGCCTGGGTTGGCGATCACTTGTTCTCGTACGCCCAGGCGCTGGTGGCCGGGTTCACCATCAACTGCCCGGAATCCGGCGACACGGTCATGACCGACCTGCGCGAGATCGGCCCGACCTATTATTTCGCTCCGCCGCGGGTCTTCGAAAACCTGCTGACGCAGGTGATGATCCGCATGGAAGACGCCAGCAACATCAAGCGCAAGCTGTTCGACTATTTCATGCGCGTCGCCAAGCGTTGCGGTGCCGAAATTCTCGATGGCAAACCCGGTGTGTCGTTTTCCGACCGGTGCAACTACGCCCTGGGCAATCTGCTGGTGTATGGCCCGCTGCGCAATGTGCTGGGCATGAGCCGGATTCGCGTCGCCTACACCGCCGGTGCGGCGATCGGTCCCGACCTGTTCCGCTTCTATCGCTCGATCGGCATCAACCTCAAGCAACTCTATGGTTCGACCGAGACCTGCGCCGCTGTGTGTCTGCAGCCCGACGGTGAAATCAAGTTCGACAGCGTCGGTAAGCCGGTGCCGGGAGTCGAGGTGAAAATCGCCGATAACGGCGAAGTGCTGGTGCGCAGCAAGGCGATGCTGAAAGGTTATTACAAGCGACCGGATGCTACGGCCGAGTCGATCGACGGCGACGGCTACTTCCACACCGGCGATGCCGGCTTCTTCGACGAGGACGGCCACCTCAAGATCATCGATCGCGCCAAGGATGTCGGCAAGCTGGCGAATGGCGCGATGTTCGCGCCCAACTATATCGAGAACAAGCTCAAGTTCTTTCAGTTCATCAAGGAGGCGGTGGCCTTCGGCCACGACCGCCACATGGTCTGCGCTTTCATCAATATCGACATGGGAGCGGTCGGCAACTGGGCCGAGCGGCGCAATATCGCCTATTCCGGCTATACCGACCTGGCGGGCAAAGCGGAAGTCGGACAACTGGTGCTCGAATGCGTCGAGCAGGTGAATGCCGAACTGGTGCATGACGGTATGCTGGCCGATTCCCAGGTGCATCGCTTCCTGGTGCTGCACAAGGAACTCGACCCCGACGACGATGAACTGACGCGCACCCGCAAGGTTCGACGCGGCTTCGTCGCCGAAAAATATGCGGTGCTGATCGACGCGCTTTACTCCGATAAGAGCAGCCAGTTCATCGAGACCGAAGTGAAGTTCGAGGATGGCCGCCGGGGCAAGGTGGCCGCCGATTTGAAGATATGGAACAGCAAGACCTTCAGCGCGGCAATCAAGAAGGCGGCATAGACCGGACACAATGTACACGGCGAACCACTCATGAAGCAGCGAACCCATTCAGAGCGCATCAGCTTCCACGACTCCATCGTGACGATGGAAGTGGATTTTTCCAGCCTGACGTTCACGGACACGGTGGCGGTCGACACTTTTTACGACGAAGTGGAACGCCGGCTCGCGGCGACCAACAAGCGCTGGTACTTCTTGGTGAACTACACCGACTGCGTGATCGCACCCGAAGCCTGGGACCGTTTTGCTGAACGCGGCAAGATCGCCAACGTCGACTACGGCCTGGGTACGGTACGGGTCGGGGCGACTTCGCAAACGCGGGAGACGATCCGCCAACGGGCCGGGCTAGAGTCCTTCCGCGCCAATATCTACGACACTCGCGACCAGGCCCTGCTGGTTCTGGGCGAGATGCGCAAGCGCCGCCGTGAATCTGAAACCGCTACCGAGGAGACGTTTCTGCGGGTCGAAGGCATCAATCTGCGTTTCGGCGGCGTCAAGGCCATCACTGGAGTCAGCTTCGAGATCAAGCGCGGCGAGATCTCTTCGATCATCGGCCCAAACGGCGCCGGCAAGAGCTCGATGCTCAACGTCATCAACGGCGTCTATCACCCGCAGGAAGGCACCATCACCTTCCTCGGCAAGGCGCGTCACCAGATGCACCCGCACCAGGCGGCCGCCCAAGGGATCGCGCGCACTTTCCAGAACATCGCGTTATTCAAGGGCATGACCGTTCTCGACAATCTGATGACCGGCCGCAACCTGAAGATGAAGTGCAACTTCCTACAGCAGGCGTTTTACTGGGGTCCGGCGCAGCGTGAGGAGCTCGAGCATCGAAAGAAGATCGAGGAAATCGTCGACTTCCTGGAGATCGAGCACATCCGCAAGACGCCGGTGGGGCGCCTGCCCTACGGCCTGCAAAAGCGTGTCGAACTGGGGCGCGCGCTCGCCGCCGAGCCGACGCTGCTGTTGCTGGACGAACCGATGGCCGGCATGAACGTCGAGGAGAAACAGGATATGTGCCGGTTCATCCTCGACATCGTCGACCAGTTCGGCACCACCATTCTCCTTATCGAGCACGACATGGGCGTGGTCATGGACATCTCCGACTTCGTCGTTGTGCTGGATCATGGCGAAAAGATCGCCGACGGCACGGCCGACGAGGTGCGTTCCGATCCAACTGTCATCCGTGCCTATCTGGGCACGGCGCACTGAGCGCGGAAAAGGGTAGAACGACATGCAATTTTTCTTCGAAGTACTGATCGGCGGCCTGCTCTCCGGCGTGATGTATTCGCTGGTGGCGCTGGGCTTCGTGCTGATCTACAAGGCATCCGGTGTGTTCAATTTCGCCCAGGGCGCCATGGTGTTCTTCGCTGCCCTGACTTTCGTCGGCATCATGGAGCTGGGCGTCCCCTTCGGCTTTGCGCTGATCCTCGCCTTCGGCGCGATGATCCTGCTGGCCATCGCCACCGAGCGCATCGTGCTGCGGCCCCTGGTTAACCAGCCGCAGATCACCTTGTTCATGGCCACCATCGGCCTCGCCTTCCTGGTCGAAGGCCTGGCCCAGGGCATCTGGGGCGCCAGCGTGCGCGGCCTGGAGATACCCGGCATCCAGGACGAGCCGCTGGAATGGATGATGGAAGCCACCGGCATCGGCGTTTCCAAGTTCGACCTGTTCGCCGCCGGGGTGTCGGCGGTCCTCGTCGTCGTATTGGCCATTTTCTTCAACAAGACGCGCGTCGGCCGCGCCTTGCGCGCGGTGGCCGACGACCACCAGGCGGCGCTAGCGATCGGCATCCCGCTACAGGATATCTGGCGCATCGTCTGGGCCGTGGCCGGCCTGGTCGCGCTGGTGGCCGGCGTCATGTGGGGGGCACGCAACGGCGTCCAGTTTTCGCTGACCTTCGTCGCCCTGAAAGCGCTGCCGGTGCTGATCATCGGCGGTTTCACCTCGATACCGGGTGCGATCGTCGGCGGACTGATCATCGGTGCCAGTGAAAAGCTGGGGGAAATCTATATCCCACCCTTCGTGCAAAATTCCTTCGGCATCGAGACCAGCTTGGGCGGCATCGAGGGCTGGTTCCCGTATGTCATGGCTCTACTTTTCCTGCTCGTCCGGCCCGAAGGTCTGTTCGGCGAGCGGCATATCGACAGGGTGTAAACAACGATGCTCTACCGTGAAGCAGGCCAGTTCAAGACCAGTTACAAGGAAGACCAGCAGATCTTTCCGATCCGCCAGGATCGCATTGTGATCGCGCTGATCCTGGCTTTCTTCTTTCTGGTCGTACCGAACTTCGCCAGCCAGTACTGGTTGCAGGGGATACTCATACCGACGCTGATTTTCGCCCTGGCGGCGATCGGCCTGAACATCCTGACCGGTTATGCCGGACAGCTCTCCCTCGGCTCGGCCGCCTTCATGGCCGTGGGCGCTTTCGCCGCTTACAATTTCATGCTGCGCGTGCCCGGCATGCCGATCCTGGCCGCCTTCGTCCTGGCCGGCCTGTGCGCTGCGGCGGTGGGCATGGTGTTCGGCCTGCCGAGTCTGCGCATCAAGGGTTTCTACCTGGCGGTGGCAACGCTGGCGGCGCAGTTTTTCATCGTCTGGGTGCTGACCAAATTCCCCTGGTTCTCCAACCACAGTTCATCCGGCGTGATTACCGCGCAGAAAGTCGAAATCCTCGGCTACGCTTTCGAGTCGCCCGAGGCCAAGTACCTGCTCACGCTGGCGGTCGTCTGCGCTTTCGCGCTGCTGGCAAAGAACATGGTGCGCAGCACCCTCGGCCGTTCCTGGATGGCCATCCGCGACATGGACGTGGCGGCCGAAGTCATCGGCATTCGCCCGATGCACACCAAGCTGATGGCCTTCGCGGTAAGTTCTTTTTACTGCGGCGTGGCCGGCGCCTTGTACGCCTTTACCTACTTGGGCACGGTGGAGCCGGAAGGTTTCAACCTGGATTTATCCTTCAAGATCCTGTTCATGGTGATCATCGGCGGCGTCGGCAGTATCTTGGGCTCATTTCTTGGCGCCGCTTTCATCGTATTGCTGCCGATCTTCCTGAACGTCGCCATGCACATGCTCGGTAGTCTGGTTCCGCAGGGCATCAGTTCCAACCTCGAGCTGATCGTATTCGGCGGCTTGATCATTTTCTTCCTGATTGTCGAGCCCCACGGCCTGGCGCGCCTGTGGCAGATCGGCAAGGAAAAGCTGCGCCTGTGGCCGTTCCCGCACTAGTGCCCGCCTTTGGGTCGGGGGTACTAGCGCCCGCATTTGATCTACGGGTACTAGAATAGTCTTGTCGTTGTTTGATGTGATTACTGTTGTATTGCTTTTACCGGAAAGTTAACCCTGAGGAGACAAACATGAAAATGAAAACATCAACCCTAATCGGGCTGACGATAGCCGCGGCGTTTGGCGTCTCGGCTGCCCAGGCCGCGGACCAATATATCGGCCTGCCCAGTTACCGCGTTGGACCCTATGCCGCGGGCGGATCGGGAATTTACGGCGGCATAATCGACTATTTCCAGCTCATCAACGAGCGCGACGGCGGGATCAATGGCGTGAAGCTGACCTGGGACGAGTGCGAAACGGAATACAACAACGCCCGTGGCGTCGAGTGCTACGAGCGGCAGAAAAAGAACGGCCCCACCGGCAATACCGTGGTGCATCCGCTGTCCACCGGCATTACCTATTCGCTGATCGACAAGGCCACCGCCGACAAGATACCGGTCATTTCGTTGGGGTATGGCCGCACCGACGCCACCGACGGCCGTTACTTCCCCTACATCTTCCCGCTGATCACCAACTACTGGTCGCAGAATACCGTCAAGATCAAGTTCATCGGCATGAAGGAAGGCGGCATGGACAAGCTGAAAGGCAAGAAGATCGTGAACATCTATCACGACTCCGCCTACGGCAAGGAAACCATTCCGGTGCTGGACGCCCAGGCGAAGAAATACGGTTTCACGGTCAAGCATATTCCGGTGGCCCACCCCGGCAATGAGCAGCAGTCGCAATGGCTACAGGTACGCCAGGAGAAGCCGGACTGGGTCATCCTGCGCGGCTGGGGCGTGATGAACCCGGTGGCGCTGAAGGCCGCCGCCAAGGTCGGCTTCCCGCGCGAAAAGATCGTCGGCGTCTGGTGGTCCGGCGCCGAGGAAGACACGATACCCGCCGGCGATGCCGCCAAGGGCTATATTGCGGCCGGCTTCAACGTTGCCGGCACCAACTACCCGGTCATGAAGGAAATCCAGAAATACGTCTATGCCAAGAACAAGGGCAACATGGAGGACAAGACCCGGGTCGGCAGCATCTATCACAACCGCGGCGTGGTGCACGGCATCGTCACCGTCGAGGCGATCCGCAAGGCGCAGGAGAAATACGGCAAGGGCAAATCGATCACCGGCGAGCAGATGCGTTGGGGCATCGAGCATCTGACCATCGACAATGCCATGCTGAAGAAACTCGGCGCCGAAGGCTTTATGCCGGAACTCCACGTCACCTGCGCCGACCACGAAGGTTCGGGCAAGGTCAAGTTCCAGCAATGGGATGGCAAGCAATGGAAGGTCATCAGCGACTGGATCGATGCGGACAAGAGCATCACCCGTCCGATGATCGAAGAGTCGGCCGCGAAGTACGCCAAAGAAAAGGGCATCGCACCGCGCGATTGCTCGAAGGAAAGCTGATCGCCCGGTCCTCCTTCTTCCGCTATGGGTGAAGGAGGACCGTTGGGATCGCGGTCCGTTCATCTCCATCCTGTCGATAGCGCTGCCTAACCATAGGATTCCTCATGCAACAAGCACAATCTGTTTCGACACCTGGCACGCCCTACCTCAACGTGAATAATGTCGAGGTCATTTACGACCACGTCATCCTGGTGTTGAAAGGCGTTTCCTTGCAAGTCGAGTCAGGCAAGATCGTCGCCTTGCTCGGTGCCAACGGCGCCGGCAAGAGCACCACCCTCAAATCGATATCCACCCTGCTGCGCGGCGAGCGCGGCGATGTCACCAAAGGCTCGGTCGAATTCCGCGGCGAGCGTATCGACCATCTTTCACCCAACGATCTGGTCAAGCGCGGCATGGTTCAGGTGATGGAAGGCCGCCACTGCTTCGGTCACCTGACGGTCGAAGAGAACCTGCTGACCGGTGCTTACACGCGCAAGCTGTCGCGCGCCGAACTCAAGCAAACGCTAGAAAAGGTCTATGACTATTTTCCGCGCCTGAAGCAGCGCCGCACCTCGCAATCCGGCTATACCTCGGGCGGCGAGCAGCAGATGACGGCGATCGGCCGCGCCTTGATGGCCAAGCCGACCATGATCTTGCTCGACGAACCCTCGATGGGTCTGGCACCGCAGATCGTCGAGGAAATCTTCGAGATCGTGCGCGACCTCAACAAGCGCGAACAGGTCAGTTTCCTGCTCGCCGAGCAGAACACCACGGTGGCACTGCGTTATGCCGACTTCGGCTACATCCTTGAGAACGGCCGGGTGGTCATGGAAGGCGACGCCAAGGAGCTCGCCAGCAATGAGGACGTGAAGGAGTTCTATCTCGGCATTTCCTCCGGCGGCCGCAAGAGTTTTCGCGACGTCAAGCATTACCGCCGCCGTAAACGCTGGCTCGCCTGACGAACGCATATCGCACGGCGCGCTGCGGCGTTGCTCAAGGGCTTATATAGCGCTGCTATACCGCGCCCTTTCGTGCCTTGCATCGCTTGGCGCTATGCGTTCGTCATCGTTGTGCTGTCGAACATTTAGTTGGAGTTTGTGATGTCCAAGTTTCTCGATTCCCTCGAAACCCGCGATCCGGCGGAGCGCGAGCGCGATCTGATGGCGCGACTGCCGCAGCAGATTGCACTTGCCAAGAGCAAGGCGGCATATTTCGCGGGATCGCTGGCGGCTGTCGATGCGGCTAGTGTCCGTAGTCGTGAGGCTTTGCAGCAGTTGCCCGTGCTGCGCAAACAGACGCTGATCGAATTGCAGAAACAGAGCAAGCCGTTTGGCGGCTTGACGGCGACGTCGCTCGGCGGTCTTGGCCGGGTGTTTTCTTCGCCCGGCCCGATCTACGATCCGGAGGGGCGCGGCGCCGACTGGTGGCATTTTGCGCGGGCGTTGTACGCAGCGGGATTCAGGCCGGGCGATCTGGTGCACAACACCTTCTCCTACCACTTCACGCCAGCCGGCTTCATGTTCGAAGGCGCCGCACAAAAGATCGGTTGTTGCGTATTTCCCGCCGGCACCGGACAGACCGAGATGCAGGTGGCGACCATCGCCGATTTGCGTCCTGCCGCCTATGTCGGCACGCCCTCCTTCCTCAAGATCATCGTTGAGAAAGCCGAAGAACTCAAGGCGGATATTTCCTGCCTGAAAAAAGCCATGCTCTCCGCCGAAGCTTTTTTTCCGGCGCAGCAAGCCCTTTTCAAGTCGCGCGGCATCGACTGTTTCCAGAGCTACGGCACCGCCGACCTGGGCATGATCGCCTACGAAACCGAAGCGCACCAAGGACTGGTGCTCGACGAGAACCTGATCCTGGAAATCGTCCGGCCCGGTACCGGCGATCCTGTTGCGCAGGGAGAAGTCGGCGAGGTCATCGTCACTTCCTTCAATCCCGACTACCCATTGATTCGCTTCGCCACCGGCGACATGTCGGCAACCCTGCTCGGCATTTCCCCCTGCGGCCGCACCAATACGCGGATCAAGGGCTGGATGGGGCGTGCCGACCAGACCACCAAGGTCAAGGGCATGTTCGTCCATCCGGAACAGGTCGCCGCGGTGGTCAAACGGCATGCCGAAATCGGCAAGGCGCGCCTGGTCGTCACCAATCCCGAAACCAGCGACAACATGACCCTGCGTTGCGAAGTCGCGGCCCCGGCGGACGGACTGGCCGAAGCCGTTGCCGCCAGCATCCGCGACATCACCAAGCTGCGCAGCGAAGTCGAACTGGTGGCGCCCGGCAGTCTGCCCAACGATGGTAAGGTGATCGAGGATGCCCGCAAATATGACTGAACGGGGTAAGCCGCTCGCCGGCTTGACTGTGCTGGACCTGACCAGGCTCTTGCCCGGTCCGGCCGCAACGCTGCATCTGGCCGATCTGGGCGCCGACGTCATCAAGATCGAGGACACGGGTCTGGGCGATTATGGGCGCAGCCTGGGTGCCGGCGCCGAAACCGCCAACCGGGCTGGCGAGGACAGTCCCTTCTTCAAACTGCTCAATCGCAACAAGCGTTGCCTGCGCCTCGATCTCAAGCGTGCCGCAGGCGTCGAGATATTCCTGCGTCTGGCCGCCAAGGCCGACATCGTCCTCGAAGGTTTCCGGCCCGGGGTCGTCGACAAGCTCGGCATCGGCTATGACCAAGTCAAGGCGCTCAATCCGCGCATCGTGTATTGCGCCATCAGCGGTTACGGCCAGAGCGGACCGTGGCGCGAACGCGCCGGCCACGACATCAATTACATTGCCATGGCCGGTGTGCTGGACCAGATCGGCACCAAAGGCGCCACCCCGGCCCTGCCTAATTTTCAGATCGGCGACCTGCTCGGCGGCGCCCTCACCTCGCTGGTCGGTATGCTTGCCGCAGTGGTCGACGCGAAGAGCAGCGGACAGGGAAGATACATCGATGTCGCCATGACCGACGCCGTCTTCGCCCATGCCTTCTCGGCCATGCTGGTGACACTGGAACAAGGAAAGCCGGCTGCACGCGGTGACGACCTGCTGTCCGGAGGCGTGCCCTGCTATGGGGTCTATCGCACCGCCGACGACCGCTATCTGGCCGTCGGCGCGCTCGAGCCGAAATTCTGGGAGCTGCTCTGCACTGCGGTGGCGCGTCCCGATCTCGCACCCTTCGGCCTGACTTCTGGACCGCCGGGCGAGTGGGCCAGGAGCCAGCTCGCCGAGCTGCTCATGAGCCACCCTCTGGCGCATTGGGAGGCCTTGTTCGACAAGGTGGATTGCTGCGTCACGCCGGTATTGACGCTGGATGAGTCGATGCGTCACGCCCACATGCAGGCACGCGGCATGCTCGTCCATGTCGGCGGCATGGCTCAGTTCGCACCGCCCTACCGGATTTCCGATTTCACTTTCGAAACAAGCCACCCCGCACCGGCTGCCGGCCAGCACAGCACCGACATACTCGCCGAGGCTGGCTACAGCACGGCCGACATCGTTGCGCTGCGCGCAGCCAATATCATCTAACCGGCGCCGGCTGAGCACGTCATGTCACGCCACGAGCGAACTCCTGTCGCCGCGCCGCGGCATCAGCTTTTGCAACTGCCGGTTCGACATCGGCCGATGATAAAGATAGCCCTGCATCGTCGCGCAGCCTGACTGCTCGAGAAAGCGCGACTGCTCATCGGTTTCCACCCCCTCGGCGATGAGACGCTTGCCCAGGCCGTGGGCGATCGAAATGATCGCCAGCACCACCGGGTGGTGGTCCAGTGCAGATTTGATTTCGCGCACGAAGGCCTGATCGATTTTGATCGTATGCACCGGGAATTTGTGCAGATAAGACAGCGATGAATAGCCGGTGCCGAAATCGTCGATGGCGATAGCGACGCCGATGCGGCATAATTTTTCGAGCTGCTCGATGGCGAACTGGGGATTGCGGATGGAAATATTCTCGGTAATTTCGACTTCGATGCGCTCGGGCTGGATGGCGTGCTGCTTGAGCGTCCGCGCCAGGTTCTCGACGAATCCGCCATGGTCGAGGTACTGCGGCGACAGGTTGAACGACAGCTTGAACTCGTCGTCGTTGACCACGTTCCAGCCTTTCAGGTCGACGCAGATTGCTTCGAGCATCCAGTCGCTGATCGGAATCATCAGGCCGACTTCTTCGGCCAGCGGCAGAAATTCGCCGGCGCTCAGCAGACCGCGCGTCGGATGGTTCCAGCGCATCAACGCCTCGACCCCGACCAGGCGGCCATCCCGGGCATTGACCTGCGGCTGGTAATACATTTCCAGTTCGCCCAGTTCCAGTGCCTTGCGCAAGCTCTGTTCGAGCACGATCTTCTGGTGAGTCGAGTCCTTGACGGTCGGGTCATAGAAGCCGTAACCGTTCTTCTCGGCGAACTTGATCTGATACATGGCAATATCGGCGTGGCGCAGAAGTTTGTCGACCGAATCGCCATGGTCGGGGTAGACCGCGATGCCGATGCTGGCCGAGATATGGATCTCCTGCCGTTCGATCTCGAACGGCGCGTTGAGGTTGTCGAGAATTTTGGCGGCAAGTCTTTCCGCATCCTGCCGGCTGCCCAGGTCGGGCAGCAGCAGGGTGAACTCGTCGCCGCCCTGTCGCGCCAGCGTGTCGCTGCCGCGCAGCGCCATTTTCAGACGGGCGGCGACCATTTGCAGCAATTCGTCGCCGCGCACATGGCCAAAAGTATCGTTGACCCACTTGAAGCGATCGAGGTCGATGAACATCACCGCAAGCTCCTTGTCCTGGCGCTTGGCCTGGGCGAGCGCCAGGGTGAGGCGATCCTTGAACAGAATGCGGTTGGGCAGATCGGTGAGGATATCGTGATAGGCGTGATAGGTGATCTGCTCCTCGGCGCGCTTGCGATCCGTGACGTCGCGCGCGACCCCGTAGGTACCGAGAAATTCGTGCTTCGAATAACCGCTGTCCTGCACATACATGCCCGTGGAGTTGAGCACGATGGTGATCAAGGTGTTTTCGAAATGATGTTCTTCGCCGAGATTGTTGAAGCTCTTTAGGCGCAGTTCGATATTCCGCGAGGCGCGCGCGCCACAGCGGCGTTCGTTGAAGACATTGGCGGCGCGACCTTGGTCCTCGGGGTGCACCAGCGTCGAATAGTGCTTGCCGATCAGTTGTGCCGGGGCGATGCCGAGCAAAGCCTCGACGCGCCGGTTGATGAAGGTGAAGCAACCATCGAGATTCAGGGTGTAGATGATGTCCGGCGAATTGTCGATGAGGTAGCGATAGAGTTTCTCGGAACTTTCGATGCGCGCGGTCATCTGCCGGTTCTGGATCTCCAGTTGTCTTCTGTGCAAGGCGTTGTCGACCTGCTTGAGCAGTTCTCCCGGCTCGTAAGGCTTGCGCAAATAGCCATAGGCACCGCGTTCCAGGGCGCCGATGGCAGCCTCGATCGCGTTATCGCCGCTGACCACGATGACATGGGCAGCCATCTCGTGCCGCTTCATGAAATCCATGACCTGATGGCCGGTCATGTCCGGCAGGTGGAGATCGAGCAGTATCAGATCGAACTGCAGCCGCGTCAGTTGCTCGATGGCGCCGGCGCCGCTGCTCGCAGTGACCAGCCGATAATTCGGCTGCGCCAGCAAGGCGCAAACGCTGTCGCGCACGGCCGGTTCGTCATCCACGATCAGGATGCGCGGCTCGAGAGTAAAGGGGCTTGCCCGCCGGGTCTGGTCGCCGGTCAAGCCAAAGGCCAGGAATGCCGAGTCGAGTTGGTCCATGCTGATCTCACTGAACAGGAGGGATAAAGGCCGGGTTGTCGGATGCCGCGGGGGCGACCGGCAGGAGAATTTCGAAGGTGGTGCCGGCGCTGTCGCTGCGGCAGGTGATGATGCCGTCGAGCTTTTTCACCAAACCGTGGACGATGCTGAGGCCGAGGCCCATGTGCTCTCCTCCCTTGCGTGTGGCAAGCGGCGAGAAGAGCTGGGCCAATACATCGGGCGCAATGCCCGGCCCGTTATCCTGGACGGTGATGGCACAATGCAGGCGACCGTCGCGATTGATCGGCGCCTGTGTGCCAATCAGGATATCGCCTTGCGGCGGGATGGCTTCGCTGGCGTTCTTGATCAGATTGTGCAGAATCTGCTTGAGAGAATCCGCCTCGGCCAAGAGACGCATTGCGCCGGCTTGCAGGCGCGTCCTGACGCGAGCCGCCCGCCCCGGTGGCAGGCTCGCGGCGTATAGCCTGACGATGTCGCCAACGACCCGGTCGACCTCGATCGGTAGCGCGCCTGCACTGGGCTTGATGTCCGTCAGACCTTTGAGAATCTGCCCGACCCGGTCAATCTCGCCGCTCAGGATGGCAATTTCCGCGGCAACCGGTTCCTGCTGGGTCACTTTGTTGCCCAGCACGGCCAAATAGTTCTTGATGATCGTCAGAGGGTTGCTGACCTCGTGCACCACCTTGCGGGATGCCAGACGGAATTCGGCGGCAATCTGCGCTTCGCTCTGCCGGCTTGCTTCTTCCTTGCGCCTGCTGGCATCGATGGCTGCCGCGGCTTGGCAGGCGAATGCTGTCAGGAACGTTTCACGCAACTGCAGTTCGCCGATCTGCAACGCCAGCGCCGCGCCGATCGCCACGCCAAGGCATTGTTCCCCATGCAGCAGCGGCAGGCAGACCAGATATTCGGTATCGAGCATGCGCAGCAATTGCTCTTCGGCCAAGGTCAGCGTCTGTGGCGGTGCCGGGACGGCTGTACCGGAGGCTTCGTTTGCCATCGGTCTTGCGTTGGGCTTCACTTTGCCGTGACTGACCTGCAGCAACAGCGGTTGATCTCCGGACAAGCGCGGCAATTGGCTGCCGGACTCGATGAACACCGTTCGTCGCTGTGCCATCGACAGCGCGATGACGCCGCCATCGTCCAGCGGCATCATGAATTCGGCATATTCGCTGCGGCAGGATTCCAGCGCCACGCCGCGCAGACTGCGCGATGCATCGTCGCGCAGCAACAGCATGACATCCTTGAAACCGAACAGCATGCCTGCCGACTCGCGGATGGCGGACAGGACACCGGCAACGCCGGTTGCCTGCGAATAGAACATTTTCGCCGTCGAGTTGAGAACCATCTGCTGCACTTCGACTGCCAGCGCTTGGCTGAAGTCGGCCGGTGGGATCACGGCAACGGATGGATACAGCAGGGTCAGCGCCGGATCGGTTTCCGCCAGATCGATCTGCAGCAGGGCCGCAGTCTGCCTGACTTGCTCGGCAGCATCGTTGCAGATGGTTGCCAGCGCTTCGGCATCGATGCCGCACAACGCTTGTGCAATCGGCAATGCCGACTGGCTGGCGCCCTGACAGGCCAGGGTATCGGCGAGAATCACGGCGCGGATCAACGGATGGGTTGACACCGCCTTGGCCATCGGCTGGTGATGGTAAAGAGCGCTGTCGGCCAGATAGGCGCCGAGTCCCCAGCGTCCGAGGAGTAAAGCGCCGGCTTCGGCATGCGTGATGCGCAGCATCCTTTCCTCGGCGAGGCACAGACTGGCATCGTCGATGTGACTGGAAAGCATCGCATATTCCTTGGGTACGGCGGTCAATAAAGCGAGCCGGCCGACATCGTGGAGCAACCCGGCCAGATAAGCTTCTTCGAGGTGCGGGTAGGCGATTGCAACGGCAACGCGTTTGGCGCAGACCGCCGCCATCAGGGAATGCCGCCAGAAACCGCGCAGGTCATGGGCTTGGGTATTAACCAGGCCGTTGAATACCTGGAACACCGAATCGCAGATCAGCAGGGTTCTGGTACTGTCCATGCCGAGCGTCTGGAGCGCACGCATCAGGCTCGGCTTCGCCCCTCCGCCGGCATACAGAGCGCTGCTCGCGGCGCCCAGAACCTTGCCGGCCATGGCTGGATCCTGACCGATCAGGTCGGCCAATTCCGCCATGCCCATTTGCTCGTCCTGACAGCGCTGTATCAGCTTCAGCAAGACCTGCGGCATTGCCGGCAGCTTGGCAATCAACAATCGCTGGCGTATGTCTGGAACAGTATCAAGCATCGATTCGCCTATCCAATTCGGGAACTATGGGAAGACCTGATTCCGGACAGGTGCGCGGTCGATCGAGCAGCCTGATACCCACCCGGACAGGGTCAGCTATCAGACATTATCGACATTTATAAGGAAACATTTAATCAATGTGTTGGAAGAATAATCTAACACAAAGGATTAGAAACCGTATTTGAGTAAAGGAAGCTTAAGCGCAGAGGCAAATTGGGCGGCTGTCTTCGAACAAGTCGATTGTTGCGTCACGCGCAAATAGGACAAAGAGGAGATTGTCGGGAACGCGCGGCAGATGCTTGGAAATCATTACAGTGCTGCGACAGCGGCTAAGCGCCGCTATTCCTACATCTGGAAGCGGCCAACATTAAGCTTGAGCATGTCCGCCAGTCGCTGGAGTTCCAGCGCGGCCTTGGATACTTCATTCACAGCGGCGCTATTTTCTTCGGTCATCTGCGCTATCTTCTGGACGCTTTGAGCGATCTGGATGCTTGCGCCGCTTTGTTCATGCAGCGCCGATGATATTTCATCCACTGCCGCCAGCACCTTGCCGGCACCCGACTCAATGCGCCCCATGGCGGCCCCGGTTTCTTCCGCCATCCGTACGCCTGTCTGCACCTGAGCCGTTCCCTCTTCCATTTGTCTGACCGCACTTTGCGTGCCTTGCTGAATAGCTGCAATCATCGAGGAAATCTCTTGCGTCGAGGCGGAGGTCTTTTCTGCCAGCTTGCGCACTTCATCGGCGACGACAGCAAAACCGCGGCCTTGTTCTCCCGCTCGTGCCGCCTCAATGGCGGCATTTAATGCCAGCAGGTTGGTTTGATCGGCAATCTCCTTGATGACATTAACAATGCCCGAGATCTGGTCAGACTGTTCACCGAGACCATGCACTACTTGAGTTGAACTGGCCACCGAAGAGGCAATCTTGTTGATCTCACCGATAGTGGTTTGAACCAGATGGGCGCTTGCGGTCGAAAGCTGGCCAGCTTCGCTCGCCAGGGAATTTGCGGTCTTGGCGCTCCCCGCAACCTGATCAATGCTGGCCGACATTTCTTCGACCGAGGCGGCCATTGCTGCCGTAGCGTCGCTTTGGTGGTTTGTGCTTTCGGCAACTCGATGGGCGTTGGTCGTTAGCGACAGGGAAGCATCGGCCAACGAATGAGCGGCTTGGTGGATCTGACCGATGATCTCGCGCAAGGAAACCTGCATTTGTCTCATGGAGGCAAGCACGCTGGTATCGTCCCCTGGTTTGGTTTCAATCGACAAGGAAAGATCTCCTTGAGCTATGCTCTTGACGACTTTGGCGGCGTATGCCGGATCGCCGCCGAGTTGCTTCATGAGGTCACGCCGGATGACAACCGCGAAAGCCGTCACTGTCACCAAGCTGATCAGAGCGATCACCAGGAATATCCGTTGGGCATTGGCCGCATCGCTGTCGTTGTGATCGACTTGGGTCGTGATGAACTGCTCGAAATTCCTTTCGAATTCCTCGACCTGTTTGGTCATTCCCGCGTTCGTCGACCGATCCAGCCCCTTGACCTGCTTGTCGATCGTTTTACCCGCATTGACATCGGTCTTGTCGAAATTGGCCAGCGCGGCGAGATATTTGGCGTTCAACTCGGCATGCGATTTTCTCAACGCTTCGATTTGCTCTGTGGCAATACCGCGTGCTTTCATCAGGGAAATTGCGGCAGCCAAGTATTCCTGGGTCTTGGCTTCTTTCTCCTTAAACTGCTTCAGATGCTTATCGAAACTCTCAGGATCATTGCCGCGGATCAGGATGTTCTTCCATTCATGTATCTGGTCGAGAAAAGTCGCCTGAGCGCTTTTGACGGCAACCATTGCCTTGCTTTGGATTCTGGCCTCGTTCAGGTCATGATGAGTCTGCTTCGCCATGGCTGCTATCTCGAAAGCTCCGGCCAGACTCACCAGAACGATACCGGCAATGGCGCAAATCGCCAGCAACCAGAGTTTTGTCGAGGTCTTGAGAGTGTCAAGCATAGTATGCTTCCTTATCTGCCGAGGTCTTGGCTGTCAAGCTGCAAGACAGTATACCATTGTGCTGTTATGGTTGTTTTGCCGCCGCGATCGGCTGATTACAAAGAATTACACCGAGAGGAGAATTTAAGCTTGCGGGCCTTGACCCGATCGGGGTGGCTCGCAACCCTGCCTGCCAATAACCGGAATAGCCCCGACGAGATCTCCCGCTTATGGGATAACGGGATTATTTGAGACAGATTTTCAGCCTTCCGCTTTTTTTTTGCGGGTTGCGGGCCTCTTCTTCCTGGGTGGCGGCTCTTCTGCAGCACCTGCCGTCTGCATGAAGTTCCAGGGCCAGTTGGCCGGATTCAAGGATGGGTTGGCAAACGGGTTGGGCTGCGCCTCGGCGCCATCCGCCGGCTGACTCATGGTCTGGAATGCCGCGATCGTGACACGCTGCATCTCGAGTCCCTGGATACTCATCTGCAGCATGTTGAGGTTCATTTTCAACCAGCCCTCGACCGCCTTGAGATCGGCGATGCGTTTGTCGAGTTCATTCACGTCGAGCGTCGGGGCAACCATACCTGGCAGCGGGAAGCCCATGCCGCCCCACATGGATTTCAGGAATTCCATCGGGTCTTGCGTTTGCGCCGTCTCGGTCATGATCTGCTCCCCATGTTGAGGATTGCTCCTGTTGCGGCGATATTACTCTTGCAACATGCAGCGGCACAAATTCTATTCTCGCGGTTGTGTCCGTGTTTGCGTCTACGGTTACGTCGGGGTTTGCGCCGCTTTCCTGTTTCAGGCGGCGACTGCGGTGCGCATATTTGCCTGCGCAGTGGCATGGGCAGCGGGAAGCGTGGCCCGGCCGCGCTCAACCACTTCGTCGTCGACCGAGATCTGCAGCAGATCAAGTACCTGATGCGCCATGCTGCGGCAGGCGTGGGCCAAAGTCGTGGGCAGGGCATTGGGGAGGTCTGTCTGCAGCAGCAGTTTACTCGCCGAGAGATTGAATACCGGTTCAAGAATGCGGTCGCGGTAGGGAGCGAGAAACTCCACCATGGTTTTCTCGGCCGCCTCGCGCTGCCAGGCATTGGTCGGCCACTGGGTCGGCACGGCGTAGGCGCGCGGGAACATTTCGAGATCGCGGATGACGGTGCGAATATCCTCATGCGAATCGCGAAATGGCAGCAATACCAGATCGGCCAGGCTGTAGAGCTTTCGATCCATCTCGGTGCGATTGCCGCCGCCATCGATTACCCCAAGCCAGGCCTTCAAGGCCCTGACCTTGTCCACCACCTTGGCCAGGGCTTCGCGGGTGCGTGCATCGGCGGTCAGGTAGCGGCGGCTGGCGGGATTGAGGGGGTCGCGATAAGTATCGGTCAGCACGCATACCGAACGTTGCCCGACCAGCCCAAAGCCCTGGCAAAGCATGTGCGAAAGCGTGGTCTTGCCGGTGCCGCCCTTGTTGCCAATGACGCAGATGATATCTGCCATGTAGCCTCTCCCGTTATCCCTTGTGCCCCGCACCATATCCGGCGGAGCGTGTGTCAGGCTCGGATTATTGGCGAAAGCATTGCCCGGCAATGCGGCGAAATGCAAGGCAATCGTGGGCTTATTTCGGGTGGGTTTAAGCCGGTGCGGCGGACATTCTGTAGCAGTAGAGCTGGGTTACGCGCCGGTCGGCCACTTCGACCACACATTCCGCTACCGCACCGGGAACTTCAAAGCTGTTGCTCACCAGAAGCGTGCCGAAACGCATCTCCATCCGTGCTTTTGCCATCAGCCGCGGCATCGGATGCGGGGAGAGAAAGGCATACACAACCTCAAAAGGCCCGAGGTGTTGCTGCCAGAAATCGCCATAAGCAACCTGCACATTGGCTTGTCCCCAGCTCATCAGCCTGGCCCACAGCCAGGGCAGAGGCGCATGCTCGACGCCGAGGAACTGACAATCGGGGCGTGCTTGCGCCAGACAGCGCAGCAAACCACCCGGACCGCAACCCAGATCGATGACTCGGCACGGTTCTGCGGGTAATAGTTCGAGCAGTGCCATAGCAGTGGCCGCATTCGACAGATACAGCGGCACCCGGCTCCGGTCGGTGCGCCAGTAGACCAACAGCAACAGGATGAATATCGCCAGATACCAACCCGGTGCCAGCTCCAGTCGGCTTGCCAGCACCACTGCCGGGAGGAAACCGGCATGGATCACCAGCCACCATTTCGGCAAGCCGAGCCAATTGCCGATGAGTGCGGCGCAAACGCCCTGCAAGCCAGCAATGGCGAGCGGCGCATCGAGGCCTTGCGGATAGGCGACACGAACCAAAGCAATCGCCACGATGCCGCCAAGAATCTGGGCAATCAGCGCATTGCGCAGCAGCGACGAAGAACGTGACATGCCGCGATGATACCGCGCCAGGCATCGGACAAGGCGACGCGCTGCTGGGAGGAGGACTTCCTTCGGGGCGTATAATTTGTGCATGTCTCCCGCCACTCCGCAGCTCCTCGCCGGTCTCAATCCCGAACAACTCGCCGCCGTTACCCTCCCTCCCCAGCATGCGCTGATCCTCGCCGGTGCCGGCAGCGGCAAGACGCGCGTGCTGACGACACGGATTGCCTGGCTGATCTCCACCGGCCAGGTTGGCCCGCACGGCATTCTGGCCGTCACGTTTACCAACAAGGCGGCCAAGGAAATGCTTACGCGGCTCTCCGCAATGCTGCCGATCAATACACGTGGCATGTGGATCGGCACCTTTCACGGTCTCTGCAATCGCCTGCTGCGCGCCCATCATGTCGAGGCCGGCCTGCCGCAACTGTTCCAGATCCTCGACCAGGCCGACCAGCTTTCGGCGATCAAGCGCCTGCTCAAATCGCTCAACGTCGACGACGAAAAATTCCAGCCGCGAGAATTGCAGCATTTCATCAATGCCCAGAAAGAACAGGGCTACCGCGCCTCCGCCGTGGAAACCTGGGACGATTTCAACCGCAAGCGCGTCGAGCTCTATGACGCCTACGAACAGCAATGCCAGCGCGCGGGCGTGGTCGATTTTGCCGAGCTGCTGCTGCGATCCTTTGAATTGCTGTCACGCAATGAAATCCTCTGCCGCCATTACCAGCAGCGCTTTCGCCATATCCTCGTGGATGAGTTCCAGGATACCAACCGCCTGCAGTATCGCTGGCTGAAACTGCTGGCCGGCGGTGGTGCATGCATTTTCGGAGTAGGAGACGACGACCAGTCGATCTACGCTTTTCGCGGTGCCGAGGTGGGCAACATGCGCGACCTTGAGCGCGAATTCAAGATCGCCAACGTCATCCGGCTGGAACAGAACTATCGCTCGCACGGCAACATCCTCGATGCCGCCAATGCCATCATCAAGAACAATCAGGCGCGGCTCGGCAAGAACCTGTGGACCGATGCCGGCAGCGGCGAGCCGATTCGTGTCTTCGAGGCCAACAGCGATATCGATGAAGCACGCTGGATCGTCGATGAAATCAAGGCGCTGTCACGCGATGGTCACGCCAGGGCCGAGTGCGCCTTGCTGTATCGCTCGAATGCGCAATCGCGGGTGCTGGAACATGCCTTGTTCAACGCCGGCCTGCCCTATCGCGTATATGGCGGTCTGCGCTTTTTCGAGCGGCAGGAAATCAAGCATGCGCTGGCTTACCTGCGCCTGATCGCCAATCCCGATGACGACACGGCTTTTGCCCGCGTGGTGAATTTCCCCACGCGCGGCATCGGCGCGCGCTCGCTGGAACAACTCGCCGACCTGGCGCAGGCCCAGCAATGCAGCCTGCATGCTGCCATCGGGCAGCTCACCGGCAAGGCGCAGAATTCACTTTCAACTTTTGCCCAGCTCATCGTCAAAATGCGCGAGGGCAGCAGCGATTTGCCCCTGCCCGAGGTGGTCGACCACATCCTGGATTTGTCGGGCCTCAGAGCGCACTATCGCAACGAAAAGGAAGGCCAGGATCGCCTCGCCAATCTCGACGAATTGATCAACGCCGCGGCCAACTTCGTTACGGAAGAGAACCGCCACGAAATCATCGATGGGAACGCTACGGAACAAACCGATCTGGCGGACTTCCTTGCCCACGCCGCGCTCGAGGCCGGTGAGCACCAGGCCGGCGACAGCGATGACGCGGTGCAACTGATGACGGTGCACTCCGCCAAGGGTCTGGAATTCAATGTGGTCTTCATCAGCGGCCTTGAGGAAGGACTGTTTCCGCATGACCAATCGCAGATGGAAGAAAAGGGGCTTGAGGAAGAACGCCGCCTGATGTATGTCGCGGTGACCCGTGCGCGGCAACGGCTATACCTGTCCTTCGCCCAGACCCGCATGCTGCACGGCCAGACGCGCTACAACCTGGCGTCGCGATTCCTGGACGAGATTCCGGCAAGCTTGCTGAAATGGCTGACGCCGAAGCTCAGGAACGATTTCGTCGCGCCACCCAGGGCCGGCTACGCTTCGATACCTTCCCCGACACGGGTGCCGCGCTCGCATCCCCTGCAGCGGGCAAGCGAAAGCGGTCTGCGTGTTGGTCAGAATGTCCGGCACACCAAATTCGGCGTGGGCGTCATCGTCAATGCCGAGGGTTCCGGCATGGATGCGCGGGTACAAGTGAACTTCGGTCACGCCGGCATGAAATGGCTGGCCTTGTCGGTCGCCAAGCTTACCCCGGCTTAGAGCGTGTCCTGGATTTGGCCGCGCGTTTTTGCGGCGCGGCGAGTTCCGCATACAGTGTCACGAACTCCTGCGCCAGCTTGTGGCGCGGGTCAAGATGAATCATCGGTTTTGCCTGCTGATGCGATTCCTTGATTTTGACCGATGAGGAAAGCCGCGTCTTGAGGACCGGCAAACCTTCCTTGCGCAGTTCTTCAACCAGTTGCTGCGGCAGATTGGCACGCGGCAGGTACTGGTTGATGACGATGCCCTCGACCTGCAAACCCGGATTGTGATCGGCCTGGATCTCGGTGACATTCTCAAGCAGGGCATACAGTGCACGTCGCGCGAATTCATCGCAATCAAAGGGAATCAGGCAACGGTCCGCGGCAATCAGGGCCGAACGCGTATAGAAGTGCAGCGCCGGCGGCGTGTCGATCCAGATCTGGTCATAGTCGTCCAGTTCATCGAGTGCCTCGCGCAACTTGTAGATTTTGTAGCGCGATTCGAGCTTGGCCTGCAGCTCTTCCAGGGAAGGATGCGACGGCAGCAGATGCAGGCTCTCGAACGACGTGGCGACGATGAACTCCCGGGTGGCACGCGGGCGCAACTTGAAGCTCAACATCTGGTCGAAAAAATCGGTCGCGCTGAGTTCCAGATCATCGGCTGCGGCGCCGATCAGATAGCGCGTCGAATTGGCCTGCGGATCGAGGTCGACCACCAGGGTTTTCGCGCCCTGAGCAGCCGCGATGGCCGCCAGATTGCACGTAATCGTGCTCTTGCCGACACCGCCCTTCTGATTGAAGACGACGCGCTTGGTCCGCGCAGAACTTGGCTTGGCCATGGGAATTTCCTCACGCTGTGAAGATTGGTATTTTGCCATAACTGAACTTCGGATGTTGCGGCGCAACAGAGGCTGGACGAAGCGGGAATTGCGCAAACTACGTACAGACGGCGACTGGTTGCGCGGAGTATCATGTCTCTTTTTTGCATTGCCACTATCGACTCGCCATGGAAAAAGATCTCAGCGCCGCCGCTCTTGACTATCACTCCGTCCCGACTCCGGGAAAAATTTCGGTGGTTCCCACGAAAGAACTCACCAACCAGCGCGATCTTGCCCTCGCCTATTCACCCGGCGTCGCCGTGGCCTGCGAGGCCATCGTCGCCGAACCGGCGCAGGTCAGCCGGCTCACCAGCCGTGCCAATCTGGTCGGCGTGGTCACCAACGGCACGGCTGTGCTGGGTCTGGGCAACATTGGTTCGCTCGCCGCCAAACCCGTGATGGAAGGCAAGGGGGTGCTGTTCAAGAAATTTGCCGGCATCGATGTCTTCGACATTGAGATCGACGAACCCGACGCGGACAAGCTCATCGACATGATCGCCGCGCTGGAACCGACTTTCGGCGGCATCAATCTGGAAGACATCAAGGCGCCGGAGTGTTTCTACATCGAGCGCAAGCTGCGCGAACGCATGAAAATCCCGGTGTTCCACGACGATCAGCACGGCACCGCCATTGTCGTCGGCGCAGCCGTGTTGAACGGGATCAAGCTGATCGGCAAGGATATCGGCGCGGTAAAACTGGTGACCAGCGGTGCCGGCGCGGCCGCCCTGGCCTGCCTGGAAATGCTCGTGGCGCTCGGCGTCAAGGTTGAAAACGTCTGGGTGACGGACATCCACGGTTTGGTCTATGTCGGCCGCAAGGAGGAAATGGAACCGGTCAAGGCACGCTACGCCAAAGAAACCGAGGCGCGCACCCTGGCCGAGGTCATC